>Ga0315334_10000037_pt1 | contig 115195 bp, 116 predicted proteins | sample M150034915metaG_FD_205555 | JGI IMG/M metagenome (GOLD analysis project Ga0315334, IMG submission 205555) | Ammonia-oxidizing marine archaeal communities from Monterey Bay, California, United States - M1 500m 34915 | ecosystem: Environmental > Aquatic > Marine > Intertidal zone | place: USA... | reverse complement strand
GCCTACGCACTTGATACATGCTCAGCTCGAAACAAATTCAACTAGGTTGACTTGTTCAAAGCCGATATCTTTTTGAGATACCTACTCCAAACAGGTCCCACACGTTTGCTTGCCTGATTGTTAAAGAACGTTGGAAGCGGTTCGTTTCGCTTCCCGACTGGCCTTTGGCGTTTCGCCGTGTGCCGTCGTTGTGGGGGCGCATTCTAGAGATTTGCGGTGACCCGTCAACACTTTTTTCATGAGTTCTTTATCAAACGGTCACCTTTTGAGCGGAGACTGGACCGCCCCATAAAAGCAACAACAATAAAGCCAGTAAAAACAGGAGCTTATAACCCCTGATCAAGAACCGATCAAGGGCAAAAAGAATCGTCCGGAAGCGCCCTCCGGACACAAAGAAGGCGCCGTCCGGCGCCTTCTTCCTTCACGTCGCTGGCGTGCCCTTGCGCATCCGCCAGAGGCTCAGCAACAACCCCACCCCCACATAGACCACCGCCACGGTCAGAAGCACCAGCGGCGGATCCAGGAACACAATGGCGAACGCCACGATCACCCCGAGCAGCACCTTGAACGGCACCCGGCCGATATGAAACTCCTTGAACGAGTGGTAACGCACCGAGGACACCATCAACAGGCCGGCGCCGGCCACCACCGCGGCTACCAGCCAGGACACCTCGTTGCCGTCGATGCCACGACTGGCCCCCAGCCAGACCATGGTCGCCACGAGACCGGCGCCGGTGGGGCTGGGCAGCCCGATAAAGAAGCGCTTGTCGGTGCTCTCCGCCTGCACATTGAACCGCGCCAGCCGCAGGGCGGCACAGGCGAGATAGATAAAGGCGGCCATCCAGCCGAACTTGCCCAGTTCGGTGAGCGCCCAGGAGTAGGCCACCAGCCCCGGCGCCACGCCGAAAGCCACGCAATCGGACAGCGAATCGTACTCGGCGCCGAATTTGCTCTGGGTATTGGTGAGCCGCGCGACGCCGCCGTCCAGGCCATCAAGGATGCCGGCGACGATAATACCCACCGCCGCCGCCTCGAAGAGACCGTTCATCGCCGCCACGATGGCATAGAAGCCGGCGAACAGGGCGCCGGTGGTGAACAGGTTGGGCAGCAAATACACCCCCTTGTGCCGGGCACCGGTGCGGTGCTCCGCCTCCACCACTTCAAAAGGGTCAGTCTGGGGCTGTTCTGGGGTGCTGTTGTGTTCGGCCATGATCCCTCGCCGGTCGTTGTGAGAACCCCAGTCTAACTCAGGCCCCGCCAACAAAAAATTGGTCACAAAAAACGCGCCCCGGAGGGCGCGTTTTTATCCGCCGATGGCGGCGCCAACGGCTTGTAGGGGCTACTTCAGTCGCGGATTATCAGTTCTTGCTCTTGTCGACGATCTGGTTGGCCTTGATCCAGGGCATCATGCCACGCAGCTTCTCACCGACCTGCTCGATGGGGTGCTCGGCGTTGAGCCGACGGCGGGCGGTCATGCTCGGGTAGTTGGAGTTACCCTCGTTGATGAACATCTTGGCGTACTCGCCGGTCTGGATGCGCTTGAGCGCGTTGCGCATGGCCGCGCGGGACTCGTCGTTGATCACTTCCGGGCCGGTCACGTATTCACCGTACTCGGCGTTGTTGGAAATGGAGTAGTTCATGTTGGCGATGCCGCCTTCGTACATCAGGTCGACGATCAGCTTGAGCTCGTGCAGACACTCGAAGTACGCCATCTCCGGCGCATAGCCGGCGTCGGTCAGGGTTTCGAACGCGGCCTTCACCAGCTCCACGGTGCCGCCGCACAGCACGGCCTGCTCGCCGAACAGGTCGGTTTCGGTCTCGTCCTTGAAGGTGGTTTCGATGATGCCGGTACGGCCGCCGCCGATACCGCAAGCGTAGGACAGCGCGAGATCCTTGGCCTGGCCGGAAGCGTCCTGGAAGATCGCCACCAGATCGGGGATGCCGCCGCCCTTGGTGAACTCGGTGCGCACCGTGTGGCCCGGCGCCTTGGGCGCGATCATGATCACGTCCAGGTCCTGGCGCGGCACGATCTGGTTGTAGTGGATGCAGAAGCCGTGGGCGAACGCCAGGGTGGCGCCTTTCTTCAGGTTAGGCTCGATCTCGTTCTGGTAGATGGCGGCCTGATACTCGTCCGGGGCCAGCACCATCACCACGTCAGCGGCTTTCACTGCTTCCGGCACACCCTGCACGGTGAGGCCAGCGGCCTCGGCCTTGGCGGCGGAGCTGGAACCCTCGCGCAGCGCCACCACGACGTCCACACCGGACTCTTTCAGGTTGTTGGCGTGGGCGTGGCCCTGGGAGCCGTAGCCGATGATGGCCACTTTCTTACCCTGGATAATGGAAAGGTCACAGTCTTTGTCGTAGTAAACTTGCATGGTTGCATCCCAATGACGGTTAACGAATGGCGCCTACCATAGGTCATACCCCGTATTGCGTAAAATGATATATTCGCAACACAGTATGCCAAAAAATGAAACGCCAAAGGAAACCGCCCCGCATGGATACTCGCCCGCTTCGCCTGTTCCTGGCCCTCGCCGACACTTTGCATTTCGGCCGCGCCGGCGACCGCTGCCATATGAGCCCGTCGGCGGTGAGCCGCACCATCCGGCACCTGGAGGAAGAGCTGGGCGTGACCCTGTTCCGGCGCGACAACCGCAGTGTCAGCCTCACCCCGGAAGGCCGGCGTTTCCAGCAATACGCCCGCGAAGCCCTGGCCCAGTGGGACAGCCTGCGGCATTCCATGCAGGAGAGCAGCCGGGTACTGCAGGGGGAACTGAGCCTGTACTGCTCGGTGACCGCCAGCTACAGCTTCCTCTATGACATTCTCAGCCACTTCCGCAACGACTACCCCGGCATCGAGATCAAGCTGCATACCGGCGACCCGGCCCAGGCGGTGGAACGGGTCACCACCGGGCGGGAAGACATCGCCATCGGCGCCCGCCCGGACACCCTGCCCCGGGGCGTGGCGTTCCGGCCGATACTGCGCTCGCCGCTGCTGTTCATCGCCCCCGCCGACCAGCCCGACCTGGCTACCGCCCTGAACGGCCCCGCCCGGGCGGACGCCTGGCGCGACGTGCCGATGATTCTTTCCGAGGAAGGCCTCTCCCGGCAGCGCCTGGACCAGTGGTTCCGGGCCCTGGGGGTCACGCCACGCATCTACGCACAGGTGAGCGGCAACGAGGCCATCGTCAGCATGGTGAGCCTGGGCTTCGGGGTCGGCGTGGCGCCGCGCATCGTGCTGGAGAACAGCCCGCTGGCCGAACGCACCCGCCCCTTGCAGGTGGAGCCGGCCCTGGAGGACTACGAGGTGGGCCTGTTCACCCTGGAAAAGCGCCTGACGGACCCGGTGATCCAGGCGTTCTGGTCGCAACTCCGCTGACCCACGCGTTTGGCGGCCACCCACGCCGACAGTCGCTTCGTCGAATCCGACCTGAATTTTGGCATACAGTCCCAAACAACAAATCCCGCGCGTGGCGGGATTCATCGTGTGCTCCGTGGGGCACAACGAGCAATCAGAAATCGAACTGCGCGGCCAGCATATAGGCACGGCCGGGTGTCGGAATCCGGCCAACCGGGCTGACATCCACGCCCCGGAAATAGTGGTCCTCGTCGAACAGATTGTGAACCGACAGGGCCAGGTTCAGGTTACGTTCCTTTGATAATGGGAAATCCCGGCCCAAGCGGGCATTGACGCGCACCTGGGAGGGCAGCTCTCCGGCGCCGCCGTTGGCGGTTTCCTCTTCGGTATTGGCGGCGTCACTGAAGCTCTCGCTAAAGTAATTCCCGGTCAGGCTAGCCGTCCATGGACGGTGATCGTAGACCACCTCGGCGCTGACGTGATGGTTCGGCGCATTGGGCAGATCGTTGCCGGCGTTTTCACCGTTACGTTGCTCGGTGTCCAGGTAGGTGTAGCCCAGTCCCAGAGTCAGGTCAGTGCCGGCCCGCCATTCGTTGCTCAGTTCGATACCCTGGTGGCGCGTCTCGCCCAGGTTCTCGAAGCGGCTGGCGTTGCTGTTGAATTGAATCTGATCTTCATAGTCGATGCGGAACAGCGTCACCGTGCTGGTCAACCGGGGCGTGACGTCAAAACGGCCGCCGACTTCGTAGTTCCAGGCGGTTTCGTTGGCCACGTCGCCACCTCGCGACACCTGAGCAATTTGCACCGGCACCAGGGAACGCTGGCCATTGGCGAACAAGAAGGCCCGCTCACTGGCCTGATACCCCACCGTCAGCCCCGGCAATAACTCCGTGGGGTGATTGTCGACCTTCTTGTCGGCGATGCCATCGCTGAAATCCATCCGTACGTCTTCATAACGCAGGCCCGGCGTCACTTTCAGCTTTCCACCCGCCAGACTCACGCTGTCGCTGACGTAAACCGCCACCGCCTCGGTGTCCAGGGACCAGTCGCGTACTTGAGCATAGGCGCCGCTGGACAGATCCCGGCGGTTTACATCGAACTGCGCATCCTCACTCAGGTAGCGGGTGCCCACTATCACCGTATGGTTACCCCGCCGCATCGTCAGCCTCGGTTCGGTGCCAACGACCTTATAAGTGCGTGGCGAGTCCGCCACTTGCGCGGACGGCACCGAGGGGTCGGCCCAGTGCGTGCTAGCGCCCAGGTTCTGACCGAAATAGAAGGTCCGGTCGGCGTCATGGGCAAAATTGCGCCAGGAGAACTCGATGTCGTTACCAGGGGTGTAAATCCACTCGAAGGTGCCCCGCGCCATATCCGCGTCATAGGCGTCATATGGGCGCTGGGACTGAGTGCGATCCTCCCGGTAGGCCCGGGGGCTCAGAGCACCCGGCAACTCGGCGTTCACGTCATAGTATTGCAGCTGGGTCTTGAAAGCGTGTTTGTCATTGAGAAAGTAATTCGCATCAAGGATTACATTGTTGACCTCGGTATCGCTGTGCTCGCGAAAGCCGTCACCGCGTTTGACGTTAGCCTGAACCTGCAGGGCCAGCTTGTCGTTCACGTAGCCACCGCTACGGAAGTAGGTGTCCGAAAGCGTATTGCCGCTCTCCTCGGCGATAGTGACTCGCTGACGCAGGGTACTACGAGCTTCGAAAGGGATCGGGCGGGTCGTCAGATTGAGTACGCCACCCACGTTGTTGGGACCATAGTGGACAGCCGCGCCACCGCGCACCACGTCCGCCGTTTGCAGACTGTCCAGCGTGACCGGAAACAACGATACGCCAACGTTACTGTAAGGGCCGATGGCAATCGGGTAGCCGTCCACGAGAATCTGCAAACGCTCCGAGCGCAGCGGGTTGAGGCCCCGGATGCCAATATTGGGGAGAATACCGGTACCGGTTTCGTCCAGCACCTGGATACCCGGCGCAGAACGCAGCGCGTCCTCCAGATTCAGAGCACCGCGTTCGTGCAAATCTTCCGCGTCAACCACCGTTCGCGACCCGGGGTAGGTTTTCTCCTGCTTGTCGTCCGCCGTGTCCAGCCAGTCCCCCGAAACGATTACCGCGTCAAGGTTAGCGGTGGCCGTAGACTCAGCCGCCACAGTCATTGGCACAGCGAACAGCAACACCAATGACAGCCCACCGCCGGCGCGGCGCAACCGACGGCCCCCAGTAGTCAATATCGTCCTGCAATAATTAGACATGTCAGAGTAAATTCCTTCTGAGATACAAATCGTTTCATTCTCGTGATTAATCCAGAGATGCCCTGCGGCCCGTTGTTTTGAGGGCATTCCCCCGATCCGGCACCAAGGAAAATGATAACAATTTACATTATTATTTGCAAACAGAGCTCGATGCCAAAAAAAAGCCGCCCCGTGCGAACGGGGCGGCTTTCCGCGGCGGTACAAGGCGACCTCAGAGGCTGAGGACTTTCTCCCCCCGCGAGATGCCGGAGACGCCGGAGCGCACCACTTCCAGCACCTGGGCCTCACCAATGGCGTTGATAAACGCCGCCAGCTTATCGGAGGTACCGGTGAGCTGCACCGTATAAACGGTGCTGGTCACGTCGACGATCTGGCCACGGAAGATGTCCACGGTGCGTTTGACCTCGGCGCGCTGGGCGCCGGTGGCCTTCACCTTCATGAGCATGATCTCGCGCTCAATGTGGGCGCCCTCGGTGAGATCCACCAGCTTGACCACCTCGATGAGCTTGTTGAGGTGCTTGGTGATCTGCTCGATCTTCTTGTCGTCACCGGTGGTGGTCATGGTCAGCCGGGACAGGGTGTCGTCCTCGGTGGGCGCCACCGTCAGGGTCTCGATGTTATAGCCACGCTGGGAGAACAGCCCCACCACGCGGGACAGCGCACCCGGCTCGTTTTCCATCAGAATCGAAATAATACGTCTCATCAGGTGCGCTCCGTCTTGCTCAGCCACATGTCCCGCATGGTGCCGTCAGCGATATGCATGGGGTAAACGTGCTCCGTGGAGTCCACGTAAATATCCATGAATACCAGGCGGTCCTTGAGCGCGAAGGCTTCTTCCATGGCCGGCTGCAGGTCTTCGAACTTCTCCACCAACATGCCCACGTGCCCGTAGGATTCCGCCAGCTTGACGAAGTCCGGCAGGGATTCCATGTACGACTGGCTGTGACGGCCGCCGTACTGCATGTCCTGCCACTGACGCACCATGCCCAGGGCCTGGTTGTTGATGTTGATGATCTTAATCGGCAGACCGTACTGCAGACAGGTGGAGAGCTCCTGAATGTTCATCTGGATCGAGCCCTCGCCGGTGACGCAGGCGACCACGCCGTCAGGGTAGGCGAACTGCACGCCCATCGCCGCCGGCAGACCGAAGCCCATGGTGCCGAGCCCCCCGGAGTTGATCCACTGACGCGGCCGGTCATAGAGGTAGTACTGGGCGGCGAACATCTGGTGCTGGCCCACATCGGAGGTCACGAACGCCTCACCGTTGGTGGCCTTGTAGAGCGCCTGCACCACTTGCTGCGGCTTCATCGGGCCGTTTTCGTTGACCTCGTAACGCAGCCCGTGCACCTGGCGCCAGCCGTCGATTTCCTGCCACCAGCGTTCCACGCTTTTGTGGTCCGGGCCGGTGTCGTGCTCATCAATCATGGTGAGCATTTCTTCCAGCACCTGCTTCACCGGCCCGACGATGGGAATGTGGGCAGTGACGTTCTTGGAGATGCTGGCCGGGTCGATATCGATGTGGATGATCTTGGCGCCCGGGCAGAACTTCTTGGCGTCGTTGGTGACCCGGTCGTCCAGGCGCGCGCCGGCGGCCAGAATCACGTCGGCGTTGTGCATCGACATGTTGGCTTCGTAGGTGCCGTGCATGCCCAGCATGCCGAGAAACTGCTTGTCGGTGCCCGGATAGGCGCCCAGCCCCATCAGCGTATTGGTGACCGGGTAGTTGAGCTTGCGGGCCACCGCCCTGAGCGCTTCGCTGGCGTCGCCCTGAACCACGCCGCCACCGGAGTAGATCACCGGGCGCTTGGCCTTGAGCAGCTCGTCCACCGCCTTGCGAATCTGCCCGGAGTGCCCCCGGGAGACCGGCATGTAGGAGCGCATCTTGACCTTCTTGGGGTACTCGTACGGGAAGGTCTTGTTGGGCGCCGTGTGGTCCTTGGGAATATCGATCAGGACCGGGCCGGGGCGGCCGGTGCTGGCGATATAAAAGGCCTTTTTGACCATCTCCGGGATTTCACTCGGATCGCGGACCATGAAGCTGTGCTTCACGATCGGCCGCGACAGACCGATCATGTCGGTCTCCTGGAAGGCGTCGTCGCCGATCCAGTCGGAGCGCACCTGCCCGGACAACACCACCATGGGAATGGAGTCCATGAAGGCGGTGGCGATGCCGGTGATGGCATTGGTCGCGCCAGGGCCGGAGGTCACCAGCACCACGCCGGGCTTGCCGGTGGAACGGGCATAGCCGTCCGCGGCATGCGTGGCGGCCTGCTCGTGGCGCACCAGAATGTGATTGACTTTGTCCTGCTGGAACAACGCGTCATAGATGTGCAGTACCGCGCCCCCGGGATACCCGAAGATGTACTCCACTCCCTCGTCTTGCAGAGCGCGGACCACCATTTCCGCGCCGGATAACATTTCCACGATTGCTACCTCGAAATTAAAAATAGCGTTCACCCCGCCGAAAACCGGCGGAACGGGAGGGTGTTGCGTTTACCTGTGGGACGGACGCCGTATTTAGGCATCCCGAAGTCCGCGTGGAGGTGGCCAACGGCGAACACAGGTTGGGAAGCTCGGAGGGGGCACATACCCGCGCCGGAATCCTCCAGAGGCTTCACCAGCGGGACATGCTTGCAGTGATGCTGCGTTAGGACGTCGCGGTAACGGCGCCCCGGGTCCCGGCCACACAGGTGCCGGTAAGCGCCTGCGGGTTCCGATCTCCGGAAAGTATTGCAATATTGTCAGAAATGCGGGCGCTTTCAAACCCCCGGCGGGCCCTTTCTTACACAATAGGGGCACTTGCGCAGTGGGGACCGTCGCGGGCATTCTGATTCGCCGACCAAAGGGGGCAAACAATGATTCGAAGCAGCATCGCCAGAACACTCATCCCAATGCTGGCGCTCGCCCTGCTGGGCAGCGCCGCACCCGCCATGGCGGACAAATACTATAAATGGGTGGACGACAACGGGGTCACGCACTACGGCACCGCGCCGCCGGAGGGCGGCGGCTCGGAAGCGGTACGCACCTACGGGCCCAGCTCCGACCAGGGTAAGGAGATCAAGGCCCTGCAGGAACAGCGCGAGGCCGCCGCCCGGGCCCGTGATCAGGCCCAGCAGCAGGCGCGCGAGGCGGAACGCGTGGCCGAGGAGCCGGAGGCCGTGGCCAAGGAGCGCTGCGAAGAGCACCGCGCCAACCTGGAGACCCTCAAGAATAAGCCGGTGGTGCGGGTGAAAAACCCGCAGACCGGAGAGATGGAAGTGATTGACCAGGCACGCCGCGACCAGATGATCGAAACCACCCGCGCGGCGCTCAAAGACTGCTGATCAGCCTTTGCGGAACACCATCTCGCTGCCGGCGACATCCACCTCAATGGTGTCGCCGGGGCCGAACTCACCCTTGAGCAGCGCCTGGGCAAGCGGGTTTTCCAGCTGCTGCTGGATCGCCCGTTTCAGCGGCCGGGCGCCGTACACCGGATCGAAACCAGCCTCCACCAGCTTTTCCAGCGCCTTGTCCGACAGCCGCAGCCCCATGTCGCGCTCCACCAGCCGCTGACGCAGGAAATCAAGCTGGATCGCGGCAATACCCTTGAGTTGATCCCGGGCCAGGGGGTGGAACACCACGGTCTCATCCACCCGGTTGATGAATTCGGGCCGGAAATGCTGACCGACCACCTCCATCACCGCGCCTTTCATGGCCTCGTAATCACCCTCGCCGGCCATGCGCTGGATCAACTCGGAGCCCAGGTTGGAGGTCATCACCACCACCGTATTGCGGAAGTCCACGGTGCGGCCCTGGCCATCCGTGAGGCGGCCGTCCTCAAGCACCTGCAGCAGGATATTGAAGACGTCCGGGTGGGCCTTTTCCACTTCGTCGAGGAGCAACACGGAGTAAGGCTTACGACGCACCGCCTCGGTGAGGTAGCCGCCCTCTTCATAGCCCACGTAACCCGGGGGCGCGCCGATCAGCCGGGCCACGGAGTGCTTCTCCATGAACTCGGACATATCAATGCGCACCATCGCCTCTTCGGTATCGAACAGGAACCCGGCCAGCGCCTTGCAGAGCTCGGTTTTGCCCACCCCGGTGGGGCCCAGGAACAGGAAGCTGCCGTTGGGGCGATTGGGATCGGAGAGCCCGGCCCGTGAGCGGCGCACCGCGTTGGACACGGCGGTGACCGCTTCGTCCTGACCGACCACCCGGGCGTGCAGCGCTTCTTCCATGCGCAGCAGTTTGTCGCGCTCGCCTTCCAGCATCTTCGACACCGGAATGCCGGTCCACTTGGAGACCACCTCGGCGACCTCTTCCTCGGTGACCTTGTTGCGCAGCAACTTGGTTTCCACCTGGGCGGACTCTTCCGCCTCCTGGGCGGTCTGCACTTTCTTCTCCAGATCCGGGATCACCCCGTACTGCAGTTCGGACATGCGGCTCAGGTCGCCGGCGCGGCGCGCTTGCTCCATGTCCACCCGGGCCTGCTCCAGCTCCGCCTTGTACTGCTGCGCGCCCTGCAGGGCCGCTTTTTCGCCGTTCCAGATTTCGTCCAGGTCGGCGTATTCCTTTTCCAACGCGGCGATCTCGTCCTGAAGCTTGTCGAGCCGCTTCTTGCTGGCCTCGTCGTCTTCCTTGCGCAGCGCCTCGCGCTCCATCTTGAGCTGGATCAGACGGCGGTCGAGGCGGTCCATCTCCTCGGGCATGGAATCGATCTCCATGCGGATACGGCTGGCCGCCTCGTCGATCAGGTCGATGGCCTTGTCCGGTAACTGCCGGTCGGTGATATAGCGGTGGCTGAGGCGGGCCGCGGCAATGATCGCGCCGTCAGTGATGTCGACACCGTGGTGCACTTCATAGCGCTCCTTCAGGCCCCGCAGGATGGCGATGGTGTCCTCCACGGAGGGCTGATCCACCTGCACTTTCTGGAAACGCCGCTCCAACGCCGCGTCCTTTTCAATGTGCTGGCGATACTCGTTCAGGGTGGTGGCGCCCACGCAGTGCAGCTCGCCTCTGGCCAGTGCCGGCTTGAGCATATTGCCGGCGTCCATGGCGCCGTCGGCCTTACCGGCACCGACCATGGTGTGCAGCTCATCGACGAACAAAATGATCCGTCCTTCCTGCTTGGAGAGCTCGTTGAGCACCGCTTTCAGCCGTTCCTCGAACTCGCCGCGGTACTTGGCGCCGGCGATCAGCGCCGCCATGTCCAGAGCGAGAACGCGTTTGTCCTTGAGGCCTTCGGGCACTTCGCCGTTGACGATGCGCTGGGCCAGCCCCTCGACGATGGCGGTCTTGCCGACGCCGGGCTCGCCGATCAGCACCGGGTTGTTCTTGGTGCGGCGCTGCAGCACCTGGATGGTACGGCGGATTTCATCGTCACGGCCGATCACCGGGTCCAGCTTGCCGCTTTCCGCCCGTTCGGTGAGATCCTGGGTGTACTTCTTCAGCGCTTCCATCTTGTCTTCCGCGTTGGGGTCGTTGACCGCTTCACCACCGCGGACTTCCTGGATTTTCTCCGCCAGCACCTTTTTCTTGATGCCGGCATTCTTGAACAGTTTGCCCAGCTCCCCGCTGTCGTCGCAGGCGGCCAGCAACAGCGCCTCGGTGGACACGTACTGATCGCCGCGCTGCTGGGCCTCGCGGTCCGACAGATTAAGCAGCCGCGCCAGCGCCTGGGAAAGCTGCACGTCCCCGTTGAACTGCCCCACGGTGGGCAGCTTATCCAGGGCCATTTTCAAAGCGGTGACCACGTCCGCCGGGTTGGCGCCGGCTTTTTCCAGCAACGGCGCCGCTACCCCGCCACTCTGCTGCAACAGCGCCAGCAGCAAGTGCACCGGTTCGATGGCACTGTGGCTCTGACCCACGGCCAGGGACTGGGCTTCGCCCAACGCTTCCTGTAAGCGCGCGGTAAATTTGTCCATTCGCATGTTTCGCTCCCGACACGTCATCGGTTGTTTAAAAACTGAGCTTTAAATGCGGGCTAGCGTGAAGGGATTCAAGAGGGGGTCAGCCACACCAGAGTGGCGAAGCGGCCGGTCTGGCCCTCGGCGCGGAACGAATAGAAATGAACCGGATCACTGGCGGTGCAGTGATCGCCCCCCGCCACGTCGAATACGCCGGCGGCGTTCAGCGCCAGGGTGGCGGCGTGGGCCAGCGAAAAGCGCCAGTGCTTGGGCTGGCTGTCCCGACTGAAGGCGGCCTGATATTCCGGGCCCAGGGACAGAAAGGCCCGGTGCACGTCCTCACCGACCTGGTAGGCGCGCGCGGAAATCGCCGGCCCCAGCCAGGCGGACAGCGGCTCGCCCCGGGGCGCCAGGGTTTCCACCGCCCGGCCCAGGATGCCGCCGTGCAGGCCGCGCCAGCCAGCATGTACTGCGGCCACCGCGCTGCCGTCCTGGCGCGCCAGCAGTACCGGCAGGCAATCCGCGGTGAGCACCACGCAGGGCCAGCCCGGTTCGCCGGTCCAGACGCCGTCGGCGCGCGTATCGGCGTCACCGGCCTGGATAATGCGGTCGCCGTGGACCTGCTCCAGCCAGGCCGGTGGGTGGTCCACCGCCAGCATCTTGTGGACGTGCCGACGGGCCTGCTCCACCCGCGCCGCGTCATCACCGCAGTTCATGCCCAGGTTGAAACCGTGCCACGGGGGCGGCGAATGACGCCCCAGACGGGTGGTCACCAGGGCGCGTACCCGGGAATGCGGACGCCAATCGGGCCGCAGCCACTGGCTGATGTCGGGCAGGGTCATTGCGCCTCCCGGTCCGCCTCCAGGACCTGAACCAGTGTCTGGAAGTCGTCAGGCAGGGGGGCCTCGAATTCCATGTACTCGCCGCTGGCCGGATGCACCAGCCCGAGCTTGAAGGCGTGCAGGGCCTGGCGGCGGAACCCGTGCAGGGCTTCGCGCAGCGCCTCGGTGGCGCCGGCGGGCTGCTTGAGACGGCCGCCGTAAAGCGGGTCACCCACCAGCGGATAACGGCGGTGGGCCAGGTGCACGCGAATCTGGTGGGTGCGGCCTGTTTCCAGGCGCACCTGCACGCGGGTGTGGGCCCGGTAACGGTCCAGCACCCGGTAGTGGGTGACCGCCGGCTTGCCGCCGTGGGCGACCACCGCCTGGCGCTTGCGGTCCACCGGATGACGGCCCATGGGCTCCTTGATGGTGCCGCCGCCGGTCATCACGCCCATGGCGATGGCCTGGTACTCCCGGTACAGGCTCTTGTCCTGCAGCTGCGTCACCAGGCCGGTGTGCGCCTCCACGGAACGGGCAACGACCATCAGGCCGGTGGTGTCCCGGTCCAGGCGATGGACGATGCCGGCCCGGGGCAGGCTGGACAGGCGATCGTCCAGGTGCAGCAGGCCGTTGAGCAGGGTGCCATCGGCGTGGCCGGCGGCCGGATGCACCACCAGGCCGGCGGGCTTGTTGATCACGATCAGGTCCTGATCCTGATAAATCACCGGCAATTCAATGGCTTCCGGCTGGTCGTCGATCTCCGGCGCCAGTTCCACCGCCAGGGTGAGCGCCTCGCCGCCGAGCAGCTTGTCCTTGGGCCGCGCGGCGCGGCCGTCCACCGTCAGCACGCCTTCTTTGATCCAGTTCTGCAGGCGCGACCGGGAGAAGCCGTCGAACAATTCGGCGGCCGCCTGGTCCAGCCGGATACCGGCGTATTGCGCATCAACCTGCTCAGTGCGCTGAATTTTCTCACCGCCAAGATGTCCCATGGTCCGACCTGTGCGTAGAATAGGCGCACCATTGTACCCTGTCGCACCGAGGATAAAATGCCACGATTGCTTTCGATCCTGTTGATCGCCGCGCTGCTGGGCGCCTGCGCCAGCAAACCCGACGAGGCCCCGGAGCGCACCGAAGCGGAACAGTACCGCGAAGCCCGCGAGTCCATGGAGTCGAATAACTACGTGACCGCCGTGGACCGGCTCAAAGAGCTGGAGGCCCGCTTCCCCTATGGCCGCTACGCGGAGCAGGCGCAACTGGAGCTGATCTACGCCCAGTTCCGCCTTCAGGATTACCCGCAAACCGTGGTCGCCGCCCAGCGTTTCATGCGCAGCTATCCGGCCCACCCGCGTCTGGACTACGCGCTCTATATGCGCGGCCTGGCCAACTTCTACATGGAACGGGGCTTCTTCGACTCCATGATGAACACCGACAAGTCCGCCCGTGACCTGTCGTCCGCGCGCGATGCCTTCGAGGATTTCGAACGCCTGGTGACCCGCTTCCCGGACAGCGAATACAGCGAGGACGCCCGCGCCCGCATGGTGTTCATCCGCAACGAGTTCGCCCGTCATGAGCTGCACGCGGCCCGCTATTATGCGCGGCGCGGCGCCTACATCGCGGCCATTGGCCGTGCTAAATATGTGGTCCAGCACTACCAACAGACGCCGATGGTGCCGGAAGCCCTGGCGATCATGGTGAAAGGCTATGAACGGCTGGACCGTCCGGCCCTGGCGGATAAGAGCCGCCGCGTGTTAGCGGACAACTGGCCGGACAGTGAGTACCTGGAAGACGACAACCAGGTGGACCTGGCCTGGTGGCCGAACGAGAACAAGGGCATTCTCAGCCTGCTGACGTTCGACCTGCTGTAACCGCGCTTAGTCCCCCGGTCGCCAGCCATTGGTGATCGGGTAGCGCCGGTCCTTGCCGAAAGCGCGGCGGCTGACCCTGGGGCCCACCGCCGCCTGACGGCGCTTGTACTCATTGCGGTCGGTAAGCTTTACCACCCGGTACACGGTCTCGCGGTCAAAGCCGTCGCGGATCACCGCCTCGGCACTCATGTCCTGCTCCACGTAGCGTTCCAGAATCGCATCCAGCTCGTCGTAACCGGGCAGTGAATCCGAATCCACCTGGTCCGGCGCCAGCTCCGCCGACGGCGGCCGGGTAATCACCCGCTCGGGGATGATCTCGCTGCCCGCTTTCTGGTTGCGCCAGCGCGCCACCCGGTACACCCAGGTCTTGAACACGTCCTTGAGCACCGAGAACCCCCCGGCCATGTCGCCGTAGAGCGTGGCGTAGCCCACCGCCATTTCACTCTTATTGCCGGTGGTCAGCACCACCGACCCGTTCTTGTTGGACAGCGCCATCAGCAACACACCGCGGCAGCGCGCCTGCAGATTCTCTTCGGTGGTGTCCGGCTGGCTGTCGGCGAACGCGTCCTCAAGAATCGACATAAAGCCGTTGAAGGCCGGCTCAATGGGCAGCGACCGGTAGTGCACCCGCAGGGCTTTGGCTTGCTGCTCCGCGTCTTCGATACTGATATCGGCGGTATAACGGAACGGCATCATTACCGCCTCGACCCGGTCGGGGCCGAGGGCGTCCACCGCCACCGCCAGCGTCAGCGCGGAGTCGATGCCCCCGGACAAGCCCAGCAGCGCGCCCTTGAAACCGTTCTTGTTGACGTAATCACGGGTGGCCAGCACCAGGGCCCGGTACAGACTCTCTTCGTCTTCCGGCACCGGCAGCAGTTCGCCGCGCACTTTCAACGCGCCGCCTTCGCGCCCCAGGTCCACCGGCACCAGGGCCTCCTCAAAGCTGGCGCCCTGTACGCACACGCCGGCCTCGCCATCCACCACGAAGGACGCGCCGTCAAAGACCAGTTCGTCCTGACCACCGACCAGGTTGCAGTAAAGCACCGGCAGACCGGTTTCCCGGGCGCGGGCGCAGACCTGATCGCGGCGCTCACCGGGCTTGCCGGCGCGGAACGGCGACGCGTTCAGGTTCACAATGCAGGTGGCGCCGTCCCGGGCGGCCTGGGCCGCCGGGCCCTCGAACCAGATGTCCTCGCAAAGGGTGATGGCCAGGCGCTCCTTGCCGAGCTCAAACACACAGCTCTGGTCACCGGGCTGAAAGTAACGCTTTTCATCGAAAACCCGGTAATTGGGCAGGCACTGTTTGAAATATTCATGGCGGGGGCGGCTGTCGCCCGGGAACAGCACGCCGGCGGCATTCCGGCGCACGCCGTTGCGCACCGCCGGGTAGCCCAGCACCACCGGCACCTCGATACGTTCGCCGATGTGCGCCAAGGCGTCATCGACGCGGCTGTTCAAGCTGGGACGCAGCAGCAGATCCTCCGGCGGGTAGCCGGTGAGCACCAGTTCGGGGAACACCACCAGCTCGGCGCCCAGCAAATTGCGCGCCTCGCGGGCGGCGGTCACCACCGCATCGGCGTTGCCCTCGATATCCCCGACCAGCGGGTTGCGCTGGGCCATCACTACTCGCATATCACCAGCCTTTTCTCCATGGAGCGCTGATTGTACTCTGTAGCCGCCTGCCCTTGCACAGGCGTCGGGGAGATCCTTATGGGGCTGATACGGCTGCTCATCATAGCGGCTCTGATTTATCTGGTGTGGCGGGTCGTGAAAAGCCTGCTCGGTGAACGCCGTCGGCGCGCCAATCAGGCCGACGGCCAGACCACGCTCAGCCAGAAAATGGTCAAGTGCCGGCAATGCGGCGTGCATGTGCCGGAAAACGAAGCGTTCCAACACAACAACATGGCGTTCTGCAGCCAGGACCATCAGCGCCAGTACCTGGAGCACCATGAGCCCTAGCCAGAGCTGGACACCCAGCCGCATCTACAACCTTTACCGCATCACCATCGCCACGGTGCTGCTGACGTTGTTCTATGTCAGCGAGCAACGGCTGATCGGCCAGTACATGCCGGCCCTGTTCGAGGCCACGGTGTCCGGCTATCTGTTGCTAACGCTGGTGTCCTCGGCGATGGATTACAGCGAGCGGCTGCGCAAACCCGGTTTCACTCAACCGCTGGCGCTGGTCATTGATGTGCTGGTGCTGGGCCTGGTGGTGCACGCCAACGGCGGCCTGGAGGGTGGCCTGGCGGTGTTGCTGCTGGTCAACGTGGCCGCCGGCAATATCCTGCTGCGCGGCCGGATGGGCTTTTTAATCGCCGCCCTGGCCACCCTGACGGTGATGTTCGAACAGTTCTATTTCGCCACCCAGACCGGCGATCAGGACCCGTTCCAGCTCACCGAAGCGGGCCTGCTGGGGATCGCCTTCTTCATGGTGTCGCTGATCATCCAGCAAATCGCCGACCGACTGGAGCGCAGCGAGTCCATCGCCGCCAGCCAGCGCGTCGCCATCGAGCGCCTGGAAGCACTCAACCGGCAGATCGTGGCACGCATGCGTACCGGCGTGATGGTGTTCAACAACGAGCACCGGATACTGCAGTCCAACCCTTCCGCGGACGGTTTTTTCGCTTCCCCGATGGTCGGCCAGCATCTCCCGGCGGCGTTGGTGGAGCGACACCAGCATTGGCGGCAGGCGCCGCATATGGCGCAGAGCCCGCTGCGGGTATCGCGCCAGTCGCCGCAGGTGAGCGCCCGTTTCGCCGATCTGGATACCGGCCATGAGGATCTCACCCTGGTGTTCCTGGAAGACACCGCGCGCGTGGCCCAGGAAGCCCAGCAAATGAATCTGGCGTCCCTGGGCCGGCTGTCGGCGACCCTGGCCCATGAGATCCGCAACCCGCTAAGCGCCATCAGCCACGCCACCGAGCTGCTGGACGAGGACATGGAGAAACCGGAAGACAGCCACCTGCTGGGCATTATCCGCAACCATGTGAAACGGGTGAACGGCATCATTTCCGACGTGCTGGATCTTTCCCGGCGGCCGCGCAGCCAGGCGGCGCGCTTCGATGTGGCGCCGGTACTGGAAGACATCGCCGCCGGCTGGCACCAGCGGGGCATCCCCCGCGAGCGGTTACGCGTGCAGCACCGCGACGACGGGCTGGAAGTGCGCTTCGACCGCAGCCAGTTGATACAGGTGGTGGACAACCTGATCGGCAACGCCTTCGACCATGGCGGTGACCATTGCCGGGTAACGGTGGCCTACGGGCATCATCCGCAAACCCGATTACCGTGGATATCGGTGGCCGATAACGGCGACGGCATCCCCACGGAGGCCGCCGCCCACCTGTTTGAACCTTTCTATACCACCAGCGACGGCGGTAACGGCCTGGGCCTCTATGTGTGCCGGCAGCTGTGCCAGGCCAACCAGGCGACCCTCGACCATGAGGACGCCCAACCCGGCGCCCGCTTTGTGCTAACCTGTGCCCACCCGGACCGACAGTTCCAATAATGATGACCGATAAGACTCCTCGTGTTCTGGTTGTTGACGACGAAGCGGATCTGCGCGAACTGCTCGTCATCACCCTGGGGCGGATGAAACTGGATGCCACCGCGGCCGACTCGCTCGGCGCCGCGCGGCGCCTGCTCGACAGCGACCGCTTCGATCTCTGCCTGACCGACATGAACCTGGGCGACGGCACCGGCCTCGACCTGCTGCGCCATGCCGCCCAGACCGCCCCGGACATGCCGGTGGCGGTGATCACCGCCTACGGCAATATGGACGTGGCCACTGAAGCGATGAAGCTGGGCGCCTATGACTTCATCGCCAAACCGGTGGCGCTGGACCGCCTGCGCCAGCTGATCGAGGACGGTCTGGGCATCAGCCGCGCCGAGAAAGCCGGCGACGGCGGCGGGGAAGAAGACACCCTGATCGGTCAGGGGCCGGCCATGCAGCGACTCAAGCAACAGATCCGCAAACTGGCGCGCAGCCAGGCGCCGATCTACATCAGCGGCGAATCCGGCAGCGGCAAGGAGCGCGTGGCGCGTTTGATCCACGCCCTGGGGCCGCGCCGTGAAAAACCCTTTGTCGCCGTCAACTGCGGCGCGATCCCCTCGGAATTGATGGAGAGCGAATTCTTCGGCCACCGCAAGGGCAGCTTCACCGGCGCCGTGGAAGACCGCAAAGGCCTGTTCCGCGAAGCGGACGGCGGCACCCTGTTCCTGGACGAAGTGGCGGACCTGCCGCTGCACATGCAAGTGAAATTGCTGCGCGCGATTCAGGAAAAGACCGTGCGGCCGGTGGGCGAATCCAAGGAGTTCCCGGTGAACCTGCGCATCCTCTGCGCCACCCATCGGGACCTGGGCGAGGAAATGAGCGTCGGCCGCTTCCGCCAGGACCTTTACTACCGGCTCAACGTGATCGAAGCGCATGTGCCGCCGCTGCGCGAACGCCACGAGGACATTCCAGTGCTGGTGGAGCACATCCTGCAGCGGCTCGGCGAGGCCTGGGAAACCCGGCCGCCGGCGGTCAGTGAGCGGGCCATGTCCGCCCTGGCCGGTTACCGCTTTCCGGGTAACGTGCGTGAACTGGAAAACACCCTGGAACGCGCCCTCACCCTCTGCGACGGCGAAATGATCGAGCCGGAGCACCTGCATCTGCCCAGCGACGACGGCCCGCAACCGGCCGCCGGCAACGGCGGCGGACGCCACCCGCAATTGCCGCTGGAAGATTACCTGCAGGAAATCGAAAAGCAGGAAATTCTGCGGGCGCTGGACACCACCCATTGGAACCGCACCGCCGCCGCCAAGAAGCTGGGCATGACCTTCCGCTCGCTGCGTTACCGGCTAAAGAAGCTGGAACTGGATCAGGACGACGCCCCCGACAGCGAATAGTCCGCCGGATCAAGCGGCGGCGTTTCCCCGCACATCAACGCTACCAGCAGCTCGGCGCTCGCCGGTGCCGCCACCAGCCCATTGCGATGCAGCCCGGCGGCGGCAAACACCCCGCGGGTGCCGGGCACCGCCCCCAGATAAGGCCAGTCCCGGTCGCTGCCCGGCCGTACCCCGGCCCAGTGATGGGACGGTGTCACCGCCGCCAACTCCGGCAACAGCGACGCCGCCATGGCCTGCAAGGCCCAACGCCCGGTCACCGTGGGATAGCTGCTGGCGTCGCCGGCTTTGAGCGTGGAACCGGCAAGCACCGCACCGTCGGCCCGCGGGATCAAGTAGCCCTCGTCGGTCAGCACGATGCTGCGCACCCGGCCCGGCGGCAACCGGTACAGCAGCATCTCGCCCTTGGCCGGAAACAGCGGCAGCCGCACCCCAAGCGGCGCCAACAGCGCCGGCGTCCACGCCCCAGCGCAAATCAAAACACGGGGCGCGGACAGCGAGTCGCCACGGCTCAGGGTCAACTCGGCGCCAACGGCGCCGGGCCGCACGGCGTCCACCGCCGCGTTGACGCACTTCACCCCCTGAGCCACCAACGCCACCCGTAGCGCTTTCAACAGGCGGGGATTACGCAAATTGCCGATGGCAGGGAACCACAGCCCCTCACGCTCCGGCGCCTCCGACAAATACCGACTCAGCGGCGCCTCCTGGCAGCTCACTCCCCAGGCGGACGCCCAGCGCAACGCGTTCCGGCGCTCATCGCCATCCGCCGCCGCCCACAAGCCGCTCTCGTTGAGATCCGAAGCGCGCAACCCGGCCTTGCCCCGCAAACGATCCACTAGCCCCCGGTAGCGCGCCGTGGCGTCGTGGGTCAGCCGGTTCATGGCATCGGGGTAACGCCAGGCGAACAGCGGCGACAGAATGCCGCCCCCGGCCCAGGACGCTGGTGGACGCTGTCCGCCGGCGTCGATCACGGTGACGCTTAACCCCCGGTCGCTGAGATTCAGCGCACTCAGCAAACCGACAATTCCACCACCGACAACGAGTACATCAGCCATAGCAAATCATGGGAGTTGGATGACAGGAAGGGGAGCAACAATAACACAGCGGTGCTGTTCTAACCGCTCAGATCTAAGGACAGGAGAGCAAATCAGAGGTCCGGGCGCGACGCACGCGGCCGGTGGCGGCCAACACTAAGCCCACCGGCCTGACAGCGCCACCAAGATCGCATAAGGTAAACCGCCCATTGGATCCATAGCTCATGCCGGTGCCAAAGAAGCGCACGCGACGGGACACGTGATGGTTACTGCGGATTACGTAGCCGGTTTCCAGCGCGGGGCGGATCTTGAGGATTCGGTTCCGTGTCCCCTGACAGACGCCGCCATTACCAACGTCGCGACACCGACCCGTACGGTCGGGATCTTCAAACACCATCCATCCACGTGACCAGTCGCCGGAGGGGAAGGCACATCTATCTCCACGCCACAGGGGACAGACCGTGACGGTGGCTCCCGTCTCGACCGCACGGGTCCGGGCGAGGCCCAGAGACAAACGCAACTCCGTGTGCAACGTCACCAGTTTGTTCCGTTTAATCAGCTGTCCCATGGTCGGCGCCACCAGGACCAGCAGTAACGCCATAACCAGGACAGTGGCAAGGGCCTCGACCAGGGTAAACCCGCCGGAGGGAGCCCGATATTTCCGTTTCGTCGCACCCATTATCCACATCCCTGTGCATGCAAAGGTGCCTTCAGGGTAGATTAAAAGAAGAGTGACACAATAAGAAAACGCCGACGGGCTCTGTCGGCGTTTGCGGAAATAACTAGGGCTGAAAGCTTACTCTAGTGGCTGAGACGCCGCGGTCAACGCCAGCACTCCGCCGCGGTCTTACTGGCGCTGTCCACACCGGTTTTACCCGTCTGCGTCATCGTCAAGTTACCGCACTGGTTAGCCCCCGTTGCCTTTTTTCGTGTCGCCACCAGCGTGAACGTATTATCCGCCTCGGGCGCTTTTACCGATACAGTGTATAGCCCCGTCTCCGAGTCCACGCCCGATGAGATGCAGTTCTTATAGGATCCGTTGGCGGAGTAGCAACGCTCCATGCGAGTGGCAGCCTGGGTCAGCGCGGCCTTTCCTTCGGCCAGACGACCCCGCTCGACCTGCTCCTGATAGCTGGGATAAGCAATGGCTGCGAGGATGGCCACAATGACCAACACGATCATCAACTCAATCAGAGTGAAACCATACTGTTTTGATTGCACATTCATTTTCATAACGTTTCCGGTCTGTGCGCCGGGCTCACGGAGGCCCGGCGGTGAATCAGCGTACCTGCCGCCAGGACTGCCGGCCCAGCAAACCACCCAGGCCCTTAAGGCCAACCCTGGCGATATCGCCTTTGGAGGTACTGCCATAACCTTGATCAACGTCACCTTTGCCACTGACGAAGTTGACGCGGCTCAGGATGCTGTCGAATCCGATAGAAGACACCGGCACCTGGACACCACCGTCATTAACGTAATCCTTCTCATCGATTTCTCCGTCATCGTTGACATCGATGACGCCGCCGTCGATCGCCCCGCCGTTATTCTTACTTATCGCGATCAACCAGCTACTGCCACCGCCGTCGCACGGGCTGGCGGAAGGAATAAGCGATACGAAGACCACCGCCTCGCCACGGATGGTGGGGCGCATCACGATACGCTCGCCCTGCTCGCCTTCATCGGGGGAAATCAGGTCAATATGCCAGCCGTCATGTGAATCGGAGACGTCCATATCCGAGAAAATACGATAGGGCCTTGATTCACCGCTGACGGTCACTTCGCCTTCGGAATTGATGGTCTGTTCGAGAAGGTCATCCCTGTCCACCGTGCCCTTAACGTCGCTGTCAAAAATGCCATAAAGGCTTTGTACGCTATGATCGAGAACATCGCCGTTTTCCAGATATTTACCGGTACCAAAGACCACCACATTCTTGCCGCTGTCGGTGACGGTTACCTCCGGTCGCGAAGTAATCGGCTGACGATTGCTGCCGTCCGTCGCCACAAAAAGGGGTTCGGGGTTCTTGGTGCTACCAAACGCAGTTTTCCAGCCACCGTTGCTGGGCACGAACTTCCACATGTTCCCCTGAAGGTCACCGCCATAGATCACATTGGCGTAGTAGTCGTCACCGCTGTTGATGGCCGTGACGCCGGCCATGCCATTGTCGATGCTGGTGCCGACGATCACCGGCTCACCACCGGCCAGTGTACCGTCCTCCAGGTCCAATGCGAACAACGCCGCTTTGCCGCTATCGCTGTTGTAACCATTACCGAACACCACTTGCCACTCCGAGGCGCTCTCATCAACGGGAATAACGGAAACCTCTTTAACGCCTTCCCCCAGCTCGGGATGGGTGAACTCCCACATCAGACTGGGGCTTCCGGGATTGGATATATCCAGGGCAAAAACGCCCTTTCCGCCCGCGTTGAAGGTGCCGATCAAAACCGTTTTCCAGCCGCCGCCAATATATGCGTCGGTGACGATGGGCGCGCCGTCCACGTAAAAGCTGTGCGCATAGTTAGGGTTCGCGAGCGCCGGCAGCTTATCGAGAATGATATTGGGCATATAGGCGAAGACTTCATCGCCGCTGCTGGCGTCGAAGGCGTGCAACATGCCGTCGTTGGCGCCCACGTAAATCATCTCATTGCGACTTTCCTTGTCGTCGAGATATGTCGTATATTTACGCCCGGCCTCATTGGGAAGCAGTTGATAACCGTAGCCCTCGGAGCCGCTGAAGGCGGGGTCGGAATTAATAATATCGCCAAGACGGGAGGCACGGTCTCGGAGAGCGCCACCGTTCCGCTGTTCAAGGCGGCGATCACCTCGCAGGTATCTGACGTGCTGCTGGCCCAGGGTGACGTCGTTACTATCGCCATCCAGCGCGTCTTTCTGGGCATCGCTGAGATTGCCCCAGAAGAACTCCGTGAGACCCGATGCCGGGGCGGAGTTGGGATCACCGTCATAGTAGGTGTAGATTTGTCGCGGGCCGTCCACGGCCATGATGTCGGCGTCACTCGCCTTATCCAGCTGGCTTGCGGCCTTCCAGCCCACGCCCTCGATGTCGCCATCCGTATTGACCTCATAGGAGATTAGGTCGCCGTCCCAATCGTCACTGTCGAACAATGCCTGATAGATGGCGCTGTCGGTATCCAACCGGGTGGAATTGGCGGCAATCGAAGATGACGAGCCTGTACCCCGACGCACGGCATCGTTGAGCAAGTCGGTCATCTTTTCGACGAAAACGTCAGTATCGCTGGCGCTCACGAAGGCGCCACGACTATTCACCGCCGCATGCAACAGATCATCGATTTTCGCGGGGTTCGAGCTGTCAGGGTCAGGCCAAGTCTGCTCGTTATCCGGAGACAGCTTTTGCACTTTATCGGAATCCAAAGAGCCGTCGACCCCAAGACCAACACCATAGGTGACCATGTGCTGCCAAAACGCTGGATCACGGTCATCTGTACCGACAATATTGTCTATGTCAGTACGCAGATCCCGCTTCCAGTAGTCCATGGCCACATCTGCCAGAGTGTCACTTTCGCCATCGTTAAATAGCGTATGCACTGAAGGATCATACTGATAACTCTGACCGCCGGGACCAGTGATCAGCGGCCCGACTTCGTTGTCCGAGTTACCAATATTCGGACTATTCCCACCGTAATAGCCATCGGTCATCAGAACAGAGAAACTTCTTCGGCAAGCGTAGTCACTTCCTCCGGCCTGTCCCGGCGCGCTACTCCATGGTCCTTGGCTGTCACGACGTTCATAGTATTCGCCAACATCTTTAAGCGCACCTCTTAAAGGCGTACTCCCATCGGGCTCAGAAGCGTACAACAGCCGGAAAAACTCTTCTCGATCAGAGCCCTTGAAGTCCCGGACACCACGACGCAACGTACCCGTATTTTCACCATCAACATTGTGGCGGCCTTGATTAATAGTACCAAAACCAACACGGAGCGCTTCCGGCTGGCGCGAAAACGCGATACCCACGCCGGCCTTAGCTGTCATCATTCGAGTACGGTAGTAGCTGAACCAGTTAGCGAAGTTCTGTTTCTGAGCGTCACTTACCACTGTGTGCTGATAACAGCTGTCACGATAGACCGCTCCCACGTCCATGCAATTCGTGTCTGTCTCTTGGAACTCGTAATAGAAAGCGGACGAGGATTGAGCATTGGGACTCACCGTCACGCCGTAAAGGTTATTGTCACCCCATCTTCCATAGTAATAGTAATCATCCATTACCGCCCGGTAGTTGCTAGCCAGATCTATTCGGTCGGAGCCACTGTCATAGCCATCCTCCAGAGCAGAATTGAAATCAATATCCGGAAATCGGTCACCATCAGCCTGGGGTGGCGGCGTGTACACTTTCTCAGGGTCAAAGTACTGCTTATTAAGCCACGCTGAAGCAATGTACTTACGCCCATCGACATCCAAAGAACATACCCATTGGTCATCGAACCGGTAATAGCCATCACAATTGCCAACGTAGCGATCGTAATTCCCGTAAGTAAGAGCCTCGTCAAGCTCATCTGGCATAAACCCCCAGGTCATGGAGCCGGAGTCATCCAGAATGAACATCAGGTTCGGGTTCACCCCGCCGATAATGAACAGCGGAATCTGCGAGATCGACACCTCCGCGCGCAGATGTCCGGTGGCGAATATCGCCGCCAGAAATATACCGACATGGAGAAAACGGCGGGTTTTCAGTGCTCCGTTCATTGCTTGCCCCCAGCGGGTTATGTTCGTTGCTCAGCGGCGGTAGATGCTTTCCACCACGGCCACGGTCGTTTGGTTCTTGCCAAAACCTCTGGCGACGATACGGTAAAGCTCGTATTCCTCTTTTACGGTGCCGTCGCCGATGGCTTTGGATGCGCCGGACGAGGCGGTAATCACTACCGGCGGCATCCGTTCAATATAGAATTCAGGGGACTCGCTCCACCCCATGTCCTTGTCCCCGGTAATCGAGTAGGCGATGACGCCGTCATCACCGATCTCAGCAGGGTCAGAGGCTTTGTCCGGCCAATCAGGGCGCAGTTTTCCGTCCCCCTGGTCGTACCAGCCGGTGGCGGTAAAACTCGGTGCGGTAATCGAATCGAGCACATCCTCGCCCTGACGCAATGCGGTTTCCGCCGCCTGGAAAGCCACGTTCTGGTCGGAGAGGGCCCCGGCCATGCGTTCCTGCATGGTCGTGCCGCGCATGGCGGTAACCCCCAACAAGGTCATCACCAACAGCAGAATCAGCCCTATCACCAGGGCTGCCCCCGCCTGCCGATTACGGTCGTGAAGTCGTTGTTTCATTGCCTGTATCTCTTCTTCAATGAGCCTCTCGGCTCAGGGTGCACGGTTACGCACGGTCGCCGTGCTGCTGACCACGTAGCGAAGGCGGCCGTCGTCGCGACTGATAACGTCGCCATCGAGCACAAAGCTCTGCCCGTCATCGACAATATTCTGCCGCTCCCCGCGAAGCAGCATGGATACCCGCACCGCCATAACCTCAGCGAGCTGAGAGGCCGTGGGCGCTTCAACATAGGAATTCAATTCGCGATTGTTGTTGCTATCGAGGCCGTAACGGAGGCTCATTTGATCGATGCCGGCCACCAGCTCTTCGGCGTTCTCGTCGGAAGTGAGGTTCTTTCGGAACAGCGCCGGTTCGCTGTTTACGTTGTTGGCGACGTAGAAAACAGTGCTTTGAATCTTGGCGATGATGGCACCGTCGCCATAGTTGGCGCCCAATTCGGAGGTAGCATTGCCCGGCGTCGTGGAGCCGGTGTTATTGGTCACGGCGGCGGACGTGCCGCCACCACCTTCACCGGTGATCTGCACCACGGTAGCTCTAGAGCAGTCCGACACCACGGCGATGTCGCCTTTCTGCAAACCATGGTCCTGCTCCAGATGGATACTCGCCTTCTGGGCGTCGCCACTTTGATAGGGCGGTGTGAGATTGACCGAGCCGGCGTCGGCACTGCGGATCAGGATGATATCGTTGCCGGGCAGTGGTTCCAGAGCCTGAATACTCGCGGGCAACGAGGGGCTCCAGCCTCCATTACCGTCGGCGTTGTAGGCTACCAAGGGCGTCCCCGCGAAGTCATAGGCGGCGTTGTCATAGCCGGGATCGCTCGTATCCAGATTGTTCTGAACAGGCACATTGTTCCGGCAACCGAAGTAGCCGGCCATCCGCATGTCCTTCATCAGAAAATGAAAAGCGAAACGTCCGTTTTCCTGGAGACGGGACATTTCGTCCTGCAGGATGTAGGCCTGCTTATTGCTACTGAAGATTTGTATCAATCCGCCGATCAATAGAGAACTGACCACCAACGCGACCATGACCTCCACCAGACCGATACCGGTTTGACGATCTTGACGTGACAGACCTATCACAGCATTGGACTCCTATAGTTCCGCGCTGACGCTGACGGTTTTGATCGGATCGGCATCTTGTTCACCGTTATCGCCCTGCTCCTGCCAGCGCGCGTCGTACCAGGCCAGCGTCACCGTGACTCGCCCTTCGTTATCCATATCGATAGCGGCTCCGGTCTTCCCGCTGTCGCCCTGGGGCAGAACCCCCGGCGCGCTTTCTTCTTCGTCAACACCGCAGAGCGTCGCCAGCCAGTTCTCCAGATCATCCTTCACGACTCCGGTGGCCGAGGGCGCCGTGCAGCCCAGAGACATGTCATACGCTTCATCAAGGGCCGCCGTGCGGTTCGCCCGCATCCGGTCAATAATGTCGTAAGCCAGGAAGGTGGCCTGGGAGGATAAGTGAGCACTTTGATTCATCTTCAGACTGACCGCTTGCAACCCCGCCATCCCCATCAAACCAATCGACAGGATGAGCATGGTCACCAGCACTTCTATCAGGGTAAAACCGCGTCCGTGGTATCGCCGCCGACTTAACATGACACCTTCTCCGAAGCCGCTCTGCCGCCTCTCGCAATACTGATCTGCCGGGCTTTCTCGGAGCCGCAAGCACTTCGCTTGATAGTCACGGTGGCCTCCGATGTATCCCGGCGCAGACCCTGGTGATCGAAGCGCACTACGCCCCCGCTGGTGTTATCCACCTCCGCGCTGCCGTCGGCCACACGGACAATGTTGGTGGCGGTCGGGGAGCCGGAGCCGTCGGAATCTTCGTAGACAAGCCACCCCTGGCCCCACTGTCCGTCGCATGAAGCCTGATCGCTGCTACCACATACGGCCATGCCAACACCCTGTTTAACGGCCTCGGCCCGCGCCAGTTGAATGCCACCCAAAACGCTGTTGGTTTGATTGATCACCTGATTGCTTCGTATTAACTGGGTCATATTCGGCACACCGAAGCTCAGGACGATCGCCACCAACCCCAGCGTTAGCATCAACTCGATAAGGGTAAAGCCCCCGTTTTTTAACCGGGCGTCAGCCACCACGGCGCACTCCAATCTGATTCTGGAGAGCACACTCTAGCAATTGTAAAACCGCCGACAACGAGACTTAGACGAGCGGTCACTTGGCGGCAATAAGCGGCATAAGCGGTTGATACACGGGGCTTTTTAGGAAAATAGGCTGTGACACTATTCACACTTTTTCATTAGTATTTGGGTCAGCTTTTTGTGCGGTGGTGTTTGCCGGCATAGCATAAGGCGCCGAGCCCGCCCCCAGGCGGGCGGGTGACACAGACACGTTTACGGAAGGTCGGGCTCAGACCCGCAGGGCGCGGGGCATGGAGAAGCGGATGTTCTCTTCGCGGCCGGGGATTTCGTGGGCGTCTTCGCCGCCCAGTTCGCGCAGGCGGGCGATTACCTGGTGGACCAGCTCTTCGGGCGCACTGGCGCCGGCGGTGACCCCCACGGCTTTCTTACCTTTGAGCCAGGCCGGGTCGATCATGGCCGGGTCGTCGAGCAGATGGGCGGGGGTGCCACAGCGCTCGGCCAATTCGCGCAGGCGGTTGGAGTTGGAGCTGTTGACCGACCCCACCACCAGCACCAGCTGGCATTCCAGGGCGAGTTGGCGCACCGCGTCCTGGCGGTTGGTGGTGGCGTAGCAGATGTCCTCGCGTTTGGGGCCGAGGATATTGGGGAAGCGCTGGCGCAGGGCATCGATGATGCGGGCGGTGTCGTCCACGCTCAGGGTAGTCTGGGTCACGAAGGCCAGGTTGTCCGGGTCGGTGACGTCCAGGCGGGCCACATCGGCTTCGTCTTCCACCAGGTACATGCGCCCGCCCTTGGACGTGTCGTACTGGCCCATGGTGCCTTCCACTTCCGGGTGGCCCTGATGGCCGATCAGAATCGCCTCGCGGCCTTCCTGGGCGTAGCGGATCACTTCCATGTGCACCTTGGTGACCAGCGGGCAGGTGGCGTCGAACACCTGCAGGGCACGCTGCTCGGCCTCGTCCTGCACCGCCTTGGAGACGCCATGGGCGCTGAAGATGACGATGGCGTCGTCGGGCACTTCTTCCAGCTCGTCGACGAACACCGCGCCGCGCTCGCGCAGGCCGTCCACCACGTAGCGGTTGTGGACCACTTCGTGGCGCACGTAGACCGGCGGCCCGAATACGTCCAGGGCCCGATTGACGATATCGATGGCCCGATCGACGCCGGCGCAGAAGCCGCGGGGGTTGGCGAGACGGATTTGCATATCAGAACCTGCTGAAAATATGACCGTAGTATACGCGCCCTCACCGGGGCCCGACCAGGAGGTCAGTTCAGGCGGACGGCCTGCTCCGGGGCGTCGTGCTCGACGGCGATGATCTCCACCTCGAAGGTGAGGTCACGGCCGGCCAGGGGGTGGTTGAAGTCCACGGTGACCCAGTCGTCGTCCAGTTCGGCGATGACGCCGGGCAGCTCGGCGCCGGCGGCGTCGGCGAAGTTCATCACCGTGCCCACTTCCACCTCGTCGGCGCTGAAGGTGCTGCGCTTGAAGTGCTGCCGGTTTTGCTCGTTGTAGTCACCGAAGCCGGAGGCGGCGTCGATGAACACGCTGCGCTTGTCGCCGGCCTTGAGGCCGAGGATGGCGCGCTCGAAGCCGGGCAGCAGGGACTCGTCGCCCCAGGAAAAGGCCGCCGGTTCGCCGCCGTAGGTGCTGTCCATTTCGGTGCCGTCCATCAGACGCACGGCGAAATGCAGGGTAATGCGGGTCTGCGGACCCGCGCGCAAGGTGTCAGTCATGGCCGCGACGGCCTCCCAGCAGCATGTCGAGAATGATCAAAGCTGCCCCAATAGTGATGGCGGTATCGGCAAGATTAAAGGCCGGGAAGTGGTAATCACCCCAATAGAAGTCGAGAAAGTCGACAACGTGGCCGAGCACCACCCGGTCGTAGAGGTTGCCGACGGCGCCGCCGAGAATCAGCGCCAGCGCGGCGCCCTGCATGCGCTCCTCGCGCAGTTTGCGCATCCAGCCCAGGATCAGCACCACGGCGATCACCGCCACGGCGGCGAAGAACCAGCGCTGCCAGCCGCCGGCACCGGCCAGGAAGCTGAACGCCGCCCCGGAGTTGTAGGCCAGCGTCAGGTTAAAGAACGGCAATACGTCCAGCCGCTCATAGAGGTCGAAGCGGGCCACCACCGAGTGCTTGCTGATCTGATCGAGCACGATCACCAGGCCGGTGAGCCACAACCAGGCCAATTGCCCCCCGGTACTCGGTTGCTCACGCATAGTGGCGTTCCTCGCCGTCACCGTCCAGGTTGGTGACGCAGCGGCCACACAGCTCCGGGTGGTTGGAATCGGTGCCGATGTCCGGGCGGTGATGCCAGCAGCGGACGCATTTCTCGTGCGGCGACGGGGCCACCCGCACCTTAAGCCCGGCCACGGCGCTGTCCGGCAGATCCGCCGGGGCGTCCGCCAGTGGCGCCAGGGTGGCGGTGGAGGTGATGGTCACGAAGCGCAGCTCGTCGCCCAGGCGGCCCAGCAGGCCGGCCAGTCGATCGTCCACGTACAGGGTCGCGTCGGCGGCCAGGTTGGCGCGCAGTTCCTTGCGGTTGCGGGCCTCTTCGATGGCCTTGTTCAACGCCTGCTTGACCGCCTGCACCTGGTCCCAGAACGCCAGATCCATCTCCGCGTCGGCCGCCGGCGGGAAAAGCCCGTCGTACCAGGTGGTCAGGAAAACGGATTCGGTGCGCTCGCCGGGCAGCAGCTCGAAGATTTCCTCGGCGGTGAAGCTGAGGATCGGCGCCATCCAGCGCACCAGCGCCTGGGCGATGTGGTAGAGCGCGGTCTGGCAGGAGCGCCGCGCCAGCGAATCCGCCGGCGTGGTGTACTGGCGGTCCTTGATGATGTCCAGGTAAAAGCCGCCCAGCTCGTTGCCACAGAAGTTATGCAGGCGCTGATAGACCTGATGGAAATGATAGCCGTCGTACAGCTCGCGCAGCTCGGTCTGCAGGGCATCGGCGCGGCCCACCGCCCAGCGGTCCAGGGCGATCATATCGTCCGGGGCCACCGCGTCGCGCTGCGGATCGAAGCCGTTCAGGTTGGAGAGCAGGAAGCGGGCGGTGTTGCGGATGCGCCGGTAGCTGTCGGCCATCTGCTTGAGAATGTTCTTGGACACGCTCATTTCGCCACGGTAATCGGTGGCCGCCACCCACAGGCGCAGGATGTCCGCGCCCAGGTCGTTCCATACTTCCTGGGGGGCGATCACGTTACCGATGGACTTGGACATCTTGCGGCCCTGCTCGTCCACCGTGAAGCCGTGGGTGAGCACGCTTTTATAGGGCGCCGCATCACGGATCGCGGTGCTGGTCAGCAGCGAGGACTGGAACCAGCCACGGTGCTGGTCGGAGCCTTCCAGATAGAGGTCGGCGGGCACCGCCAGTTCGTCGCGTTGCTCGAGCACCGAGTAGTGGGTCACGCCGGAGTCGAACCAGACGTCGAGAATATCGGTGACCTTGGTGTAGCGCTCCGCGTCGTCACCGAGCAGCTCTTCGGCGTCCAGGTCGAACCAGGCGTCGATGCCGTTCTGCTCCACCCGTTTCGCCACTTCCTCGATCAGGCGCGGGGTGTCCGGGTGCGGCTCGGAGGTGGCGCGGTCCACGAACAGAGCGATCGGCACGCCCCAGGTGCGCTGCCGGGAGATACACCAGTCCGGGCGGTCGCGCAGCATGCCTTCGATGCGTGCCTTGCCCCATTCCGGCAACCACTGGACCTTGTCCACCTCGGCGCGGGCCTGGGCCAGCAGGCCGCCCTCGCTCATGGGGATGAACCACTGGGCGGTGCTGCGGAAAATGATCGGCGTCTTGTGGCGCCAGCAGTGCGGGTAGCTGTGGGTGATGGTCTCCAGTGCCACCAGGGTGCCGCCGTCTTTCAGGGCGTCGATCACCGGCTGGTTGGCCTTGCTCACATGCAGGCCGCCGACCACCGGCAGATCGTCACGGAACAGGCCGTTGTCCTGCACCGGGCTGTCCACTTCCAGGCCGTACTGCTTGCCGACGATAAAGTCGTCCTCACCGTGGCCGGGCGCCGTGTGCACACAGCCGGTACCGGCGTCGGTGGTGACGTGGTCGCCGAGGATCACCGGCACCTGACGATCCAGGAACGGGTGGCGCAGGGTGAGGTGTTCCAGCGCCGCGCCCTTGAACGGCGCGGAACGTTGGGCGCCGGTCAGCGCGAAGCGCTCGCTGACCGTGTCCGCCAGATCCTCGGCCACCACCAGTTCCACGGCGGCGCCGTTCTGCTCACCGCTGAGCAGCACATAGTCCAGCTCCGGGTGCACCGCCACCGCCCGGTTGGCGGGCAGCGTCCAGGGCGTGGTGGTCCAGATCACCAGGGCCGGGGACGCGGCCTCGACGCCGGTGCGGCTTTTGAAATCCGCCGGGTCGGTGACGGCGAACGCCACGTCGATGGCCGGCGACTGCTTGTCCTCGTATTCCACTTCCGCTTCCGCCAGGGCGGAGGCGCAGTCCAGGCACCAGTGCACCGGCTTGAAGCCCTTGGTCAGGTGACCGCCGGCGGCGATCTTGCCGAGCGCGCGGATGATGTTCGCCTCGGTGTCGTAGTTCATGGTCAGGTAGGGGTGATCCCAATCGCCGAACACGCCCAGGCGCTTGAAGTCGCGCTTCTGGCCTTCCACCTGCTTGGCGGCGAACTCCCGGCACTTCTTGCGGAAGGTGGCGGCGTCCACCTTGTGGCCGGCCTTGCCCACCTTCTGCTCCACCTTCAACTCGATGGGCAGGCCGTGGCAGTCCCAGCCCGGCACATAGGGGGCATCGAAGCCGTCCAGGGTGCGCGCCTTGACGATGATGTCCTTGAGGATCTTGTTCACCGCGTGGCCGATATGGATATCGCCGTTGGCGTACGGAGGGCCGTCGTGAAGAATGAACTTGGGACGTCCGGCGGACGCTTCGCGAATCCGGCGATACAGATCGCGCTGCTGCCATTGGTCCAGACGCTTGGGTTCGCGCTGGGACAGACCGGCCTTCATCGGGAAGTCGGTGTGGGGAAGATTAAGCGTCGCCTTGTAATCCGTCATAGTCCGTCGTCTTGGTCCAAAAAGGCTTGTACCTGTTCCAGATCCCGCCACATGGCGGCCTTGAGTTCGTCGAGGCCATCGAATTTCTCTTCCGGCCGCACGAAATGATGAAACGCGACGCTCAGATGCGCGTCGTACAGATCACCCTGAAAATTAAGCAGATGCACTTCCAAGCGGTTTTCCCGGCCGTCCACCGACGGCCGCGTGCCCATATTGGCCGCGCCCGGGTGGCCGTTGAGGCCGGCGCCGGAAACACGCACCGCGAACACCCCGTGCAGGGGCGATACCGGCCGCTTCAGGGCCAGGTTCACGGTGGGCACGTCCAGGGTGCGGCCGAGCTTGTCGCCGTGGCGGACCCGGCCGCTGATCGTGTAGGGGCGCCCGAGAAGACGCTCCGCCAGGCGAAAATCCCCCTGTTCCAGCGCCGCGCGCACCCGCGTGCTGGATACCCGCTCGCCGCCCACTTCACAGGTCGGGGTGTCGGTCACCTGAAAACCGAAACGTTCGCCGGCCTGTTTCAAATAATCGAAATCACCGTCGCGGCCACAACCGAAACGGAAATCATCACCCACCACCAGGTATTCAATACCCAGGCCCTCGACCAGCAGATCGCGCACGAACGCCTCGGCGGTGAGGCTGCGAAACGCCTCGTTGAACCGGGCGCACAACACCTGATCGACGCCGTAATCGCGCAGCGCGATCAACTTGTCACGCAGACTGTTAAGCCGCGCCGGCGCCTGGTCCGGGCAGAAAAACTCCTGCGGCTGGGGCTCGAACAGCATCACCGTGGACCGCTTGCCACGCGCCCTCGCCTCGTCGATCACCTGGTCGAGAATCCGTTGATGGCCCAGATGGACGCCATCGAAATTGCCGATGGTGGCGACGCAGCCTTTGTGGCTCGCCCGCAGATTGTGAATGCCGCGAATCAGTCGCATTCCGCCCTCGTCAGGTTCCCGCCCCGCCGGTCTTATACCGGCACGCGGGAGAAAAGAGGGCCGATTATAGGAATCATCGGCGCAAGTGGCGAGGTCTGAGGCCAAGAATCAGCAAGGTGAGCAGATAAACCGCCAATCCCGCCACCACGATCAGGCCCAGCCAGAGGATACGATCCCACAGCGCCCCATTCAGCCACACCGTGGCCTGCCGTGCCAGCCAGTAAATGGCGCCGGCCATGGCGCCGCCGGCCACCGACAGCCGCAACCCGTGTTGCCACCAGCCCTTCATCGGCAGGTACACACCGCTTCGCCGCAGCCCCATATACAGCAAGCCGGCGTTCAGCCAGGCCGACAGCGACGTGGCCAGCGCCAGCCCGGCGTGTTGCAGCGGCCAGATCAGCGCCAGGTTCAGAGCCATGTTGGCGACCATGGCGATAATGCCGATTTTCACCGGCGTGCGGGTGTCCTGGCGGGCGAAATAGCCCGGCGCCAGAATCTTGATCAGCATGAACGCCACCAGCCCGGCGCTGTAGGCACGCAGGGATTCCGCCGAGCGCAGCACGTCGTTGGCGCCGAACTCGCCGTGGTTGAACAGGGTCGCCAGCAGCGGCTCGGCGATCACCGCCAGCGCCAGCGCCGCCGGCACGCCGATCAGCAGCACCAGCTTCAGGGCCCAGTCCAGGGTGCGGCTGAACGCTTTCGGGTCATCGCCGGCGTGCTTGCCGGACAGGCTGGGCAGGATCACCGTGCCGATGGCGATGGCGAACACGCCCAGCGGCAACTCCACCAGCCGGTCGGAATAATACAGCCAGGTCACCGAGCCGGTTTGCAGCAGGGACGCCAGCACCGTGTCCAGCAGCAGATTGATCTGGCTCACCGAGACCCCGAACATGGCCGGCGCCATCAGTCGCAGGATGCGGCGCACGCCCTCGTCTCGCCAGGCCATGCGCGGCACCGGCATCAGGTTGAGGCGGGCCAGGAACGGCAACTGAAACAGCAACTGAACGGTGCCGGCGATCAGCACCCCCCAGGCCAGTGCCACCGCCATGCGTCCTTCGGTGAACTGCGGCGCCAAGTAGAGGGCGCTGCCGATCAGGCTGAGATTGAGTAGCACCGGAGTGAACGCCGGCACCGCGAAGCGGTTCCAGGTATTGAGAATGGCGCCGGCAAAGGCGGTCAGCGAGATGAAGAACAGGTACGGAAAGGTGAGCCGCAGCATCTCCACCGCGAGAGCGCGTTTCTGCGGGTCGTCGCCGAAGCCCGGGGCGAACAGCCAGATCAACAGCGGCGCCGCCAGCACCCCGACCAGGGTGATCAGCGCCAGGGTGCCGCCCAGGGTGCCGGCGACGCGGTCGATCAGCGCCTTGGTGGCGGCGATACTGCCTTCGTCGCGCTGTTTGCTGCGGTATTCGCTGAGCACCGGCACAAAGGCCTGATTAAAGGCCCCCTCGGCGAACAGCCGGCGCAGGAAATTGGGTATCCGGAAGGCCACGAAGAAGGCGTCGGTGCCCGCCGAGGCGCCCAGCAGGCGCGCCAGCACCACGTCGCGCACCAGCCCCAGCACCCGGGACAGCAGCGTCATGCTGCTCACCACCAGGGTCGAGGCCAGCAAACCGCCCTTTTTGCCCGCTGTTTCCTGCTCGTCCATCCCGGCGCCTCCGAAAAACCGGCCAAGAGTAACCAAAGCCCGCCGCCACCGCCACAGCGCCGCCCCGGGGATTGACAATCCAGACCCGGATCGGCATAGTTGCGCGTCTTCAGGACCGGCCAATGGCAGTATCCGCCCGGTCCTAATCGATTATCACCATCGAATTACCGATTTATATATAGGAGCAGGACCTTGGCTAACTCACCGCAAGCACGCAAGCGCGCGCGTCAGGCGGAACAGCGTCGTAAGCACAACGCAGCGATGCGTTCCATGGTGCGTACGTACCTCAAGAAGGTGAACGCGGCCATTGCGTCCGGCGACCAAGGCGCCGCTCAGCAAGCGTACCAAAAGGCGACCTCGGTGCTGGATAAGGCCACCCAGAAGGGTAAGTTCCACCCGAACAAATCCGCTCGTCACAAGAGCCGCCTGAACGCCAAGATCAAGGCCATGGCGGCCTGATCGATCGAACGCGTTCGCTAAAAAAACCGGCCTCGGGCCGGTTTTTTTATGCCTGGAATTCACCCACCGGGCTACAGAACCACCAGGTTATCCCGGTGGATCAATTCTTCCTCGTTCATGAAGCCCAGCACGTCGGCGATTTCGTGGCTCTTCTTGCCGCACAGGCGGCGGGCGTCGGCGGCGTCGTAGTTGACCAGACCGCAGGCCACACGCTCGCCATGCTGGTCCTCGCAGGCCACCATCTCACCGCGCGAAAACTGCCCGAACACATCCACCACCCCCACCGGCAGCAGGCTGGACCCGGCCTCACGCAGGCGCCGGGCGGCGCCGTCGTCGAGAATCAGCCGGCCGCGCATGCGCAGGTGGCCGGCCAGCCACTGCTTGCGGGCATTCATTGGTGAGGTGTCCGGCAGCAGCGTGGTGCCGGGGGCCTGGCCGTCGACCAGCTCGGCGAGCACCTCCGGGCGGCGCCCGGAGGCGATGGTGGTCATGGTGCCCGAGCGCGCGGCCAGCGCCGCCGCGCGCACCTTGGTGGTCATGCCGCCACGGCCCAGCCCGGAACCGCCACCGCCGGCCATGGCGGCCAGGGCCGGGTCGGAGGCGCGGGCGCTGGGAATCAGACGGGCCGCCGGGTTCTGGCGGGGGTCGGCGTCGAACAGGCCGTCCTGATCGGTGAGAATCACCAGCCGCTCGGCCTCCACCAGGTTGGCCACCAGAGCCGCCAGGGTGTCGTTGTCGCCGAAGCGGATTTCGTCGGTGACCACGGTGTCGTTTTCGTTGACCACCGGCACCACCGAGAAGCCCAGCAGCGTCAGCAGGGTGCTGCGTGCGTTCAGGTAGCGCTTGCGGTCGGAGAGATCGTCATGGGTGAGCAGCACCTGGGCGGTGTGCAGCCGGTGTTTCTGGAAACAGGATTCCCAGGCCTGCACCAGCCCCATCTGTCCGACGGCGGCGGCGGCCTGCAGCTGATGGACAGAGTCCGGGCGGCGCGCCCAGCCCAGCCGGGTCATGCCCTCGGCCACCGCGCCGGAGGACACCACCATGACGTCGATACCGCGCTCGCGCAGGGCCACGATGCGATCCACCCAGACCTGCATCAGGTCGCGGTCAAGACCGCGGCCGTCATTGGTAAGCAGAGCGCTGCCTATTTTGATTACCCAGCGTGCGCGTTGCGCCATGGTGCCTTTCCCGCTTTCAGTAAAGTGATGGCCGATCAGGGTTCGTAGACGATCTCCACGTCGTGATCGTCATCATCGTCGTCGTCATTATCGCGGGCCACGCGGCGGTCCCGCTTGATTTCCTGGATCTTCTCACGGGCCTCTTCTTCCAGGCGCGCGCGCAGATCCCGCTGCTCGGCGGCGTAGTCCGGGTCTTCCTGCTCGCGCAGACGGCGCTCTTCAATCGCGTTCATCAGCGCGTAGACCAGTTCTTCGCAGCCCACCCCGGCGGCGGCGGAAAGGCGGAACACCGGCCCCTGCCAGCCCAGCTCGTCGACGATTTCAGCGACCCGCTGCTCCGCCTCGTCGTCGGGTAACAGGTCGATCTTGTTGAACACCAACCAGCGCTCCTGCTCCGCCAGCGCCGGAGAGAACCGGTCCAGCTCGTCGGCAATGGCGTCGATATGGTCCGCCGGATTGCCGTCCAGGGGCGCCATGTCGACCACATGCAGCAGCAAGCGCGTGCGCGCCAGGTGCTTGAGGAAACGGATACCCAGGCCGGCGCCTTCGGCGGCCCCTTCGATCAGGCCGGGAATATCGGCGACCACGAAGCTGCGGTAGCGGTCCGCCTTCACCACCCCCAGGTTGGGGATCAGAGTGGTGAAGGGGTAGTCCGCCACCTTGGGCTTGGCGGCGGAAATGGCGCGGATCAGCGTGCTCTTGCCGGCGTTGGGCATGCCCAGCAGGCCCACGTCCGCCAGCACCTTGAGCTCCAGCCGCAGGCGCCGGGTCTCGCCGGGGGTGCCGTTGGTGGTCTTGCGCGGTGCCTGGTTAACGCTGCTTTTGAAGTGCACGTTGCCGAGCCCGCCACGGCCACCCCGCGCGATCATGACCTTGTGATCCACCGCGGTCAGGTCGGCGAGCACCTCGTCGGTGTCCACATCCACCACGGTGGTGCCCACCGGCACTTTCAGCACCACGTCCTCGGCGGATTTACCGGTCATCTGCCGGCCCTTGCCGGGCTCGCCGTTACGCGCCTTGAAAGAGCGCTCGTAGCGGTAATCCACCAGGGTGTTGAGGTTGCTGTCCGCCTCCACATAGACATGACCGCCGGCGCCGCCATCACCCCCGTCGGGGCCGCCGAACTCCACGTACTTTTCACGACGGAAGCTCAGGCAGCCGTGCCCCCCGCTTCCGGCGCGGACATCAATGGTGGCTTCGTCGACGAATTGCATGGTGACGGCTCTTAATAGCGATTAAAGGGGGCATTCTAACGTAGGGCGTACAGGCGGCCACAAAAAATCGCCAGGAGCGATTTTCGACGTCGCGCCAGCGACGGCCCGAAGGGTGGCCGTCAGGGAAGGCGGCCACAAAAAAGCCCCGCGGGCGCGAGCCTCGCGGGGCTTTTTCAGATCCCGGAGGGATCAGGCCACGGGCTCGATCACCACGTATTTGCGGCTGAGCGGGCCTTTGACTTCGAACTTCACGCGTCCGGCTTCCTTGGCGAAGATGGTGTGGTCCTTGCCAATCCCGGTGTTCACTCCGGGGTGGAAACGGGTGCCGCGCTGGCGAACGATGATCTCGCCGGCCTGAACGACCTGGCCGCCGAAGCGCTTCACGCCAAGGCGTTTACTTTCCGAGTCGCGACCGTTACGAGTACTACCACCGGCTTTTTTATGTGCCATGTTTCAATCCTCTCGTTGCGTCCGGATCAGCCCTGGATCCCGGTGATTTTCACCGCAGTGTACCACTGGCGATGGCCCTGCTGCTTGCGGGAATGCTTGCGGCGGCGGAACTTCACAATCTTGATCTTCTTGTGACGGCCCTGCTCAACCACTTCGGCGGTGACCTTGGCGCCTTCCAGCAGCGGCTGGCCGACCTTCACGTCGTCGCCGTCGGCGACCAGCAGCACCTGATCAAAGTCCACGGATTCACCGGTGGCCACTTCGATCTTCTCCACGCGCAGGGTGTCACCCTCTTCAACGCGGTACTGCTTGCCACCCGTCTTGATGACTGCGTACATCTACTTGCTCCAGATGGTTCCTCTTGGGCGGACCCGGCCCTGCAATCAGGCGGTCGCTTTCGGTGCCCGTGGGATGATTAATTCGGGTCGCGAAGTGTACGCTAAAGGTTGATGCGCCTCAAGCCCGCATGACACGGCTTTTACAGCCGCCCTCCGGTGGCCGGGTTTTCTTGACTGGCCGGGCCCCGCTGCTAGCATTGCCCGCTGTTTACCGCCCCTTTTTAGCCGGATAGCTACTTCATGGATTTCAAGGCCATCAGCTCTGTCGTCGCCGAGGATTTCGAGGCGGTGAACCGCTTCATCACTCACCACCTGGACACCGAGGTACCGCTGATCCGCGAGGTGGGAGAGTACATCGTCGACTCCGGCGGCAAACGCCTGCGCCCGCTGGTGGGGCTGCTGAGCGCCCGCGCGTCCGGCTACACCGGCGCCCAGCACGTGGATGTGGCCGCCGTGATCGAGTTCCTGCACACCGCCACCCTGCTCCACGACGATGTGGTGGACGAATCCAGCCTGCGCCGGGGCCGGCCCACGGTGAACGCGGTCTGGGGCAACTCCGCCAGCGTCCTGGTGGGCGACTTCCTGATCTCCCGGGCGTTCCAACTGATGGTGGCGCTGCGTGACCAGCGCCTGCTGGAAATTCTCTCGCAGAGCACCAACACCATCTCCGAAGGCGAGGTGCTGCAGCTCATCAACACCCGCGACCCGAGCACCACCGAGCCCAGCTACATGCGCGTGATTCACCACAAGACCGCCAAGATGTTCGAGTCGGCGGCGGAGACCGGCGCCGTGTTGGGCGCCCGAACCGAAACCGACTTTTCGCAGGCGTTTGCCACTTTTGGCCGCCATCTTGGCATTGCCTTTCAGCTTATCGACGACGTTCTCGACTACCAGGGCGACGTGAACGAGCTTGGCAAGAACGTGGGCGACGACCTGGCCGAGGGCAAGCCCACCCTGCCCCTGATTTACGCGATTCAGCATGGCGCCCCGGAGCATGCCGGCCTGATCAAGGAAGCGATCCGCACCGGCGGCCTGGAACAGCTGGAGCAGATTGTCGAGATCGTGCACGACTGCGGCGGGCTCAGCTACACCGTGGAGCGGGCCGCCGAGCAGACCCGGCTGGCCCTGGACGCCCTGGCGCCGGTGCCCGCTTCCCGCTACAAGGACGCCCTCCACGATCTGGCGGAAGAATCCTTGAAGCGAACGCACTAGTATGGAGTCGAACGTCACGACCCCGTTTCAGTGAACCCCCTATGGAGACCAAACGGATGAAATCGACCCTCACCACGCTTTTCACCGGCGCCGCCCTGGCGCTGTCGCTGACCGGCTGCGCGCTCAGCCCGCAGCAGATCGAAGTCAACCCCAAGGCCGAAGTCCAGCCCGCCAACCGCGGCAACAACCAGCCGGTGCAGGTGATCGCGGTGGATTCCCGGGACCGCAAAGAGTTCGGCTCGCGGGGCGGCGTCTACAAGGACACCTCGCTGGTGCAGCCGGCCAATGATCTGCGCCCGGCGATCGCCGAGACCGTTCGCCAGGGGCTGCAGACGCTGGGCTACAACGCCTTCAACCCGGGCGGCGACGCCACCACCCTGGAAGTGCGTCTGGAAAAACTGGAGTACATTCCCGAGGAAGGGTCGGTGGTCAACGAAGTGACCCTGAACCTGGAACTGGTGGCCGAGGCCCGGCGCGGCGAGACCACCCACGTCGGCACCTACAAGAGCAGCGTGCAGCACGACCTGCCCTTTACGCCCTCGGCGGCGCGCAACCAGGAAATGGTTAACGACATCCTCAGCCGTTCCATCGAGCGGATGCTCACCGACCCGGAAATGCAGGCCTTCCTGGCCGGCAACGACAACCCCTGAGCGGGTCCGTCAGTCGTTTTCCGGCGTCACCGACACCGAGGGCGCCTCGGGGTCGGTGAGGTCGACGGTGAGCACCAGGGGGCGGCAGCAGATGTGGCAGTCCTCCACGTATTGCTGATCCCCCTGGGACGGATCCACCAGCGCCTCGAAGTGCTCCCAGCAATGGGGGCACTGCACGTCCACAGCGATCAGTTCCATGCCCTACTTCTCCTCCGGCAGCGCGATTCGCGCCAGCCAGTCCGGCGTGCCGTCCACCGGCACCGGCTGGCCCTGCCCCCACACCGGCCCGGGCCAGCAGGGGTCGTCGCGGAAGCGGGCGATGATATGCACGTGCAGCTGCGGCACCAGGTTGCCCAGGGCGCCGAGATTGATCTTGTCGGCGCCGGTGACTCTTTCCAGCTCTCCGGCCAGGTGGTTCACGGTGGCCAGCAGGCGTTGCTGATCGGGTTCCGGCAGATGATGCCACTCCCGCAGACCGTCGCGCTTGGGCACCACGATCAGCCAGGGGAAGCGGGCGTCCCGCATCCAGCGCAGCCAGCACAGCTCGGTCTCGCCGAGGGCGCCGGTATCGGTCGCCAGGCGGGGGTGTAGTTCGATCATGCGCGCTCCCGTGGTGGCGCCGCCGGGCCGACCCCGGCGGCAAGAAGATGCGATCCTACGCAAAACGCTCTAGGATGATGCGCAAAAATAAGAATATATCGGTGTCGACCGTTGTGCGCCGATTTAACCATACCTGCTTGGGGGAAAGTCATGGAATGGGTTGCCATCGTTACCGTCGTGGCGCTGCTGCAGTGCGCCTTGTTCAGTTTTGTGGTGGGCCGCGCCCGGGTCAAATACCAGGTGCGGGCACCGGCGGTTCAGGGCCACGAACTGTTTGAGCGCAGCCTGCGCATCCACGCCAATACCGTGGAACAGCTGATTCTGTTCCTGCCCGGACTGTGGCTGTGCGGCTGGTATCTGGAACCGCACGCCGCCGCGGCAGTGGGGGCACTGTTCGTGATCGGCCGGCAGCTTTATTTCAATGCCTATCTGGAATCGCCCCGTGAACGGGGCCGCGGCTTTCTGCTCGGCTTCCTGGCCACCCTGACCCTGCTTCTGGGCGGCCTGGGCGGCGCCCTGGCGGAGCTGGCCGGGTCCTTGTGAGCGGCCGCTCAGCGGTAATCCGACGGGCTCTTGCCGGTCCAGCGCCGGAACGCCCGGGCGAAATTGGAGGCGTCCGAGTAGCCCAGCGCCAGCGCGATATCGTCCACGGACCGGCCACTCTGGGTCAGGTATTCCACCGCCAGGCCCTTGCGCAAATCATCCAGCAGCTTCTGGTAGCTGGTGCCCAGTTGCTGGAGTTTGCGTTTCAGTGTCCGCGACGACATATGCATCTCCGAGGCCACTTCCTCGACGCCCGGGAAGCCGCCGGAGCCGGCCAGCATCACTCGCCGGACCTGGCCCAGCAGCGCCGGCGGCGCTTTGATCTGCTCCATCTCCTGCTCGCACTGGGCGGCGGCCATCTGCGCCAGGCGCGGGTCGGCGAAGCGCAGACGCCGCTGCAACCGCTCGGCGGGAAAGCGCATCTGGCTGTAGGCGCAATCGAAATAGATCGGCACTGGAATCATCGGCCGCAGGCGTGAAAAGTACTCAGGCTCCGGGTGGGCAAAGCGCAGCTCGCCGAGGATCTCGATGTCCGGCATCAGCTGCAGGCCCATGAAGTGGAAGCTGGAGAACAGGCTTTCCGTAAGCAGCGGCCCGTGCTCGCCGAGGGATAGCATCTCGTTGAGTTGCAGCACCGCCCAGTCGCCCTCCACGAAGGCCTCCAGCTGCACAATGGTGCCGCGGGTGCGGAAAAACTTCACCGCCAGCTCGATGGCGTCCCCCAGGGTGTTGCTGCTCATCGCCGCGTAGCCGAGAAACCCGTGCGACGACAGCGGCATGGAGGCGCCCAGTTCCCAGCCGATCCAGGGCTCGCCGGTCAGCGCCACCAGCCGCCGGGAGAAGCGCTTGAAGGTCAAGGCGGTGACACGGGCCTTGGGATCGCGCCAGCAACCCGGCTCGATGTCCAGGCCGGCCAGCGCCTCCTGTTCGTCGATACCCCTTTTCTGCAGGGCCTCCAGCATTGGGCCCAGGTATTCAGCGGAAAGCGTGTAGTCCTCCGCCGTCATTTTTAGAATCGTCATGCGCTTTGCCCGTGTTCACAACCTGTGTCTTCGCCCAACCCCGGGCCACCTGCCAATGGCCCAAAATGACCAGACAGGCCACAAGATAACCGCTTCCCAAGCGCCGGAGCAAGCCCCGTCCGCCAAGGAGCCATAACCCGATCGTTTGTGTATTGCCGCGCCGGGCCGGCTCTTGCTAGCGTGAAAGTCCATTTTGCATGCCGAGGATCCGGCCATGACCGCCGCCACCCTGAAAGGAAAGACCCTGTTCATCACCGGTGCCAGCCGCGGCATCGGTAAGGCCATCGGCGTGCGTGCCGCCCGCGACGGCGCCCGGGTGGTGCTGTTCGCCAAGACCACGGAGCCGCACCCCAAGCTGCCGGGCACGCTTTATACCGCCGCCGAGGAAATCCGCGAGGCCGGCGGCGAGGCGCTGGTGTGTGTCGGCGATATTCGCTACGAGGACCAGGTACAGGCGGCCGTGGACCAGGCCGAAGCCACGTTCGGCGGCATCGACATTCTGGTCAATAACGCCAGTGCCATCGCCCTGACGCCCACCGAAGCCACCACCATGAAGTCCTACGATCTGATGAACCAGGTCAACAGCCGCGGCACCTTCATGACCAGCAAACTGTGCTTGCCGCTGCTGCGCCGGGCGGACAACCCGCACATTCTCAACCTGTCGCCGCCGCTGAACATGAACCCCGCCTGGTTCGGCCGCCATCTCGCCTACACCATGGCCAAGTACGGCATGAGCCTGTGCGTGCTGGGCATGGCGGACGAGTACGCCGGCAAGGTGGGCGTGAACGCGCTCTGGCCGCGCACGGCCATCAACACCGCCGCGGTACGCAACCACCTGGGTGGCGAAATGGCGGTGCGCGCGGCACGCCAGCCGGAGATCATGGCGGACGCGGCCCATTGGATCCTGACCCGGCCCCAGGCGGAGTGCAGCGGTAACTTCTTTATCGACGACGAGGTGATCCGCCAGGCCGGCGTCACCGATTTGTCGGTGTACAAGGTCGACCCGCAGCTTTCCGACGACCAGTTACTGCCTGATTTCTTCCTCGATTAACAACGCCGCCCGCCCGCGCCGGGGCCACCGGGCGCCACTGGCAAAGATTGTCACATCTTGCCGGCGCGCGCCGGTGGCCGCGCCCCCGGCCGGCCCCGTCGCCGCCAACCGCCTGATTTTCCTGCAAAAATAATTTTATATACTTTGGCATGGTTCTCGCTTTTATTCGTTCAGGCAACGAGTAAAGCGTCATGAGCAAGGTGATAAGAATTGAAAAGCGGCACCCGGAAACCGCTCTGGAGAACCTGAACCGGCTCACCGGCCTGGATTTTCAGGACTGGCCGGAGTCCCTGCTGGAGTGTGGCGACGATAGCGCCGCCGGTGACCGCACCGAAAACCCGAAGCGTCGGGGGGAACGGGCCTTGCCGCCACGGCGGCGGGCCCATCAAGGGGGGTAAGGCGCCTTGAGCGCTTAGTAGTTGGAGATCAGCTTGTCCTGGGGGCGCAGCGCCGAGCCCCGACGCTGCATATACAGCTCTTCCACCACATAGCGCATGCCCGGGTCCGAGAGCCGCAGGGACACCTGAACCTGCTCCACACTCTCATTGAACCGCAGGCGCACCAGGCCCGACAGCAAAGCGCTGCCGTCACCGTTCACTTCGGCGGCATCGACCAGGATCGCCTGATCGTTGTTGGTGTCCAGGTAGCGCACCAGCAACTGCACCGTGCCCGGCTTACCCGAAATCCGGGCCCAGGCGGCCACATTGAATTCGGCATCCCATTGCCGAGCTTTGGCCGGGCGCCCGTCCGCCCAAATCCGGCTGGGCACCTTGGCAATGAATTTCTCAATCATGAAATAGTATCTCTGCCGGTTAATACTTTCCTATGGAGTGTAAGCGCTCGCCCCGGGTTCCCGCCACGTTGGACTTGGCGGCCGGGCTGGGAATTCCGTCACAGCCCGCCACATCCATCTCGCTTATTCATTGTCCTATTGTCGGACAGTAATAATCAGACCCTTCGATTCAGCGCCCTATTATGTCGTTCATCAAGGCGCGACCTCACCGGTCGCCGACATTCTCAGTAAGAGGAGAAACGATCATGGGTGAACTGAAAGAGATTCGCGACCAGCAAGACAACCTGATTCAGCGTGCCAAGACCCTGGGTAACAAGCTCTACCTGGCCGGCCTCGGCGCCTACAGCAAAGCCGGCGACAGCTCCGAGGAGCTTTACGGAAAATACGTGCAGGCTGGCCAGGAAGCCTATGGCGACGACGCCGAAGGCAAATCCAAGGCCCTTCTGGCGGGTCGCGGCCTGATAGTAAGCACTCGCAAACTGATCGACGAAGCGCCCCAGAAGCGCCACGAGCTGTACGAGCAGTTCGTCGCCAGCGGCAAGCAGGAGCGCGGCGAAAAAGCCGAGGAAACCAACGAATTCGTGCTCGCCGGCCTGGGCGCCGTCAGCACGGTGCGCGAACAAAGTCAGAAACTGTTCGACGACCTGGTCAGCACCGGCGAGAAAGAGCGCGCCTGATTTCTGACATTCTGCCGACTCTCCTTTAATGGGGCCCTCCTGGGCCCCTTTTTTTTGCCCGGCTTTGGCCCGAATACCCCATGACAGGGACGGAACACCGGACTAGTCTCTGCCTTTCAGCACGGTGTGCGAATCCGCCACCGCTTTTTCGACCACGGGACAACGCAGCATGGCAAAACGCGGACGGGAACGGCGCCCCGCTTCCACCACCGGGCGCCTCTGGAAACTGACCGGCATGACGACGTCCATCGCCACCCGTGTCGCCTCACATCAGGTGAAAGGGTTATTTCAGTCGGAACAGGACCGCGCCACCAGCCGCGAGGCCCTGATGCGTCATATCGGCCAGGAAGTGGCCGCCACGCTCGGGCAAATGAAAGGCGCGGTCATGAAGGTCGGGCAAATCGCCTCGCAGATGCAGGACGTGCTGCCCCGGGAAATCAGCGAGCAACTGGCGGTGCTGCAGAACGCTTCGGCGCCGATGCCCTTCCACGTGATTCGCCGGCAACTGGAGAAGGAGCTGGGCGGCCCGGTGGCCGACTACTTCCAGGTGTTCGACGAGTCACCTTTCGCGGCCGCGTCCATCGGCCAGGTTCACCGGGCCACCACGCTGGCCGGCGATGACGTGGTGGTGAAGATTCAGTATCCGGCGGTCAAGGCGTCCATCGACTCGGACATGAAGCACCTCAAGCGCATTCTCAAGCTGGGCAGTTTGCTGCGTGTGGACGAGCGCGCGCTCGACGCGGTGTTCAAGGAAATCCGCGCGCAACTGGAAGAAGAACTGGATTACCTGCGCGAAGCGGACAACGTACGGCTGTTCCAAACCTTCCATGCGGAAGACGAGGACGTGGTGATTCCCACCGTGTTCGCGGACCTGTCCGGCGCCACGGTGCTGACCTTGAGTTTCGAGGACGGCGTCGCCCTGGAAAAAGTGAGCGACGAGAACGGTTTTAGTCAGGCGTTACGAAACCGGTTGGGTGAGCGCCTGTTCGATATTATCGGGCGGCAGATTTTCGAACTGCGCACCGTGCACTGTGATCCGCACCCGGGTAATTTCGCGTTCCGCACAGACGGCAGTATCGTGCTGTACGATTTTGGCGCGGTGAAACGGCTGCCGGAAGAAGACGTGCGTCTGATGGCCACCCTGGTGCGCGCGTCACTGGACGCGGACTGGCGGGCTCTGGACCGGGCTTTGCTGGCGATCGGCGCCCGCCGCGCCGACAGTGAAGTGTCCGACCGTCTCTACCAGGCCTGGGTGCCGCTGCTGCTCAAGGCCTTCGCGGAAACCCCCTTTGACTTCGGTCAGGCCAGCTTGCACCAGGACGTGGTGCAGCAGGCTCGACGTACACCGCTGGAAGAAATGCTCAAGTTCCAGCCCAGCTCGCGCACCTTGTTGGTACAGCGGGTGGTGGGCGGCCATTACTGGACCATGAAGAACCTGGGCGTGGAGACCGCGTTCCGGCCAAGACTGGAAAAGCTCCTGGCACGGGCGGGCTGACCTTTAGCGCATAAAAAACGCCGGCTTGCGCCGGCGCTGTGTCAGGGACGGTGGGAGACCATCAGAAGGCGGAACGCAGGCCCACACTGATCCCGGAAATTTCTTCCTCGTCCTGATCGTAGTAGCGCATGTATTCCAGATTCGCACCCAGGGTGTCGGTAATGTTGAAGTCCAGACCGGCACCATAGGACTCGTCTTCGAAGTGTTCGCTTTCGTCCGTGCTGACGCCCGCCACGGTATACTTAACGTCGGCCTTCATTTTGCTGTAGCCGCCGATCACATAGGGGTGGATGGAATCGGAAAGCGGCGCGGAAAGCTTCAGGTAGCCGCCGTACATATGGTCCATGTCGTACTCGAAGGTACCCAGGGGCGCGTTTTTGGAATCACCATCAATGCCGGTGCCGCCGCGCGCTTCCAACGCGATAAAATCATTGAACTCAAAGCCGGCCCGCAACGTGACGCCATCCACTTTCAGGGTGTCTTCATCGACGTCGTCGTTATCGTACTGAATCTGATTATAGTTGGCGCCGATGTAGGGCCCGGCCGCAAAAGCGCCGCCGGCCATCACCGAACAGGACAACACCATTGCACTACTCAGAATTCGGATCTTCATGTGCCTCTCCTTTGCGTTAGAAGTCAGTATTTTGAACATTGACGCTTGGAGCCGTTCCTGCGGCCCGGTTAAATACGGTAAAAGGGCAGTGACGGAGTTCACGCTTTGCAAGGGGGGCGGATAATGCAGGGACGTTTATGGTTTGCAGGGCTCTGCTTTGTTCTGGCCACGGGGGCGGTGCAGGCCCTGGAACTGGGGGAGCAGGTCTCGGACTATCAGGCGTCACCGGAGCTGCGCTGGCTGGAGGCCGCCCCGGGGGCACTATCCCCCGAAAACGCGCTGGCCGCATTGCGCAGCGGCAAGGGCCAGCGGTTGGGCAGCCGCTACCCCTCGATGGGGTTTCGGAAACAGGATCAGTGGTTCCTGTTGAACCTGGACAACCAATCCGACACCGGTCTCTGGTACCTGCACGCCGGGCGCCCGCACCTGGATTATCTGGACATGTATGTCTACGACCAGGCCGGCACGCTGCTGGACCATCAGCGCAGCGGCGACAGGGTGCCCTTCGCGGCGCGCCCTTTCCCCCACCATCAGCTTATTTATCCGCTCGCCATCCCCCAGCAGGCGCAATGGTCCGTTTTGTTCCGTGCCCGCGGTGACAATGTGATCGACTTTCCATTGTCGATTCACGCGCCGGACGAATTTAACCAGCATGACGGCTACCTGAAGCTCAGTTACGGCTTTTATTTCGGCTCGGTACTGATCATGTGCCTGTTCAATTTGCTGATTTTTTTCTCCATTCGCGAACCCAGCTACCTGCTTTACGTGCTTTATCTGGGTCTGTTTGGTTTGAACCTGTTCGCGCGGGAAGGGCTGGCCTATCAGTGGCTGTGGCCGCAAGCCAGCGAATGGAACCACCGCAGCCTGCCGGTGCTCAACCTGCTCACGCTGGCTTTTTCGATGTTCTTTTCCTGCTCTTTTCTGGAGCTAAAAAAGGCGGCGCCGAGGCTCAACCGCGTTCTGATTCTGATCGGTCTGGCGCTGATAGCTCTTGCCCCGTTCACGCTTCTCAACTTCACGTTTTTCATTCAATTTTCATCGGCGATTATTTTTCCCTGGCCGTTCATCGCCATCGCCCTGTCGATCTGGTCGATACGTCAAGGGTATCAACCGGCACGCTTCTTCCTGCTCGCCTTTACCGCCGTGGGTCTGGCCTCGGTGATCTATATCCTCAAAACCTTCAACCTGATCGGCGGCAGCTGGTTGATAGAGAACACGCTGCAGCTGGGCACCGTCACCGAGGCGCTGTTATTGTCCTTCGCGCTGGCGCACCGCATGACCACGCTGAAATCGGAGAATGAGCGCATACACAAGGAAGCCCAGGAGGCGCTGGAGCGTCGCGTTGAGGAACGCACCCATGAACTGAACACCGCACTCAGTGCCCGCAGCGAGTTTCTCGCCGTTATGAGTCACGAAATCCGCACCCCGCTTAACGGCATTATCGGCACGGTGGATATGTTGCGCGACTCCCAGCTGGACGAAACCCAGCGGCGGCAGCTGTTTGTGATTGAACAGTCCGGCAACACCCTGCTCGATTTGATCAACGATGTTCTGGACTACTCGCGTCTTGATGCCGGCAAAATGCCCATCGAACAGACCAGGCTGGACCTGCCGGCGCTGATCGGTGAGTGCGTCGCGCTGTTCGAGCACCGTGCCCGCCTGAACGCGAACTCCCTGGTGGAAAATCTCGATTCGGATCTTGGCGACTACTGCGTCGGCGACCCGGTCCGGCTACGCCAGATACTCGTCAACCTGATCAGTAACGCGGTCAAATTCACTGAGAACGGACGCATTGAAGTCGCCGCGCGCCGCGACGAGGCGAACCGGGATTACGTGTTGTTCGAAATCACCGATTCCGGCGTCGGCATTGCCGCCGATCAGCAATCCCGACTGTTCGACTACTTCCATCAAGGCGACCAGACCAGCCGGCGCCGCTACGGCGGCACCGGGCTGGGGTTGGCGATCTGCCGCCAACTGGCTGAAATCATGGGCGGCGAGATCGGCTTTCGCAGCAGCGAGGCGCGCGGCTCGTGCTTCTGGGTCCGGTTGCCTCTGCCGATCGGCAAGGCTCAGGCGGAGTCGCCGCCGACGGAAACAGAGCGGCCCGCCGGCGTTGTCGGTGCCCACCTGCTGATCGTCGACGATAATCATATTAATTTGCTGGTCGCCGAAGGCTTGTGCCGGAAACTGGGCCACCAATGCGAAACGGCGGAAAGCGGCGCCGAAGCGCTGGCGGTGTTGCTGTCACGGCCGGGGCAGTTCGACCTGGTTCTGATGGATTGCGAGATGCCGGACATGGACGGCTTCGAAACCACCCGGGCAATTCAGGGCCTGCAGCGCCAGGGCCGCCTGCCGGTGATCCCGGTCATCGCGCTGACCGCCCATGCGGTGCCGGACAAGATCGCCGCCTGTCATGACGCGGGGATGGTGGGGCACATCGCCAAGCCGGTGAATCTGCGCCGTCTGGACGAATCGCTCAGCGGTGCGCTCAGGGGCATGGCAAACAGCCGTTAAACACTCTTCAGCAGGTAGTCCGTGAAGCGGCTCAGATCATTGAGCGAGGCGCAGCGCCGCGCCGCGCGGCAGTACGGCTGGTAGCGGGCCATGATGGCGTCGCCGCTGTTCCACCGCGACGGTGGCTCCGGGTTAAGCCAGAATACCTGCTTGGCGCGGCGCGATACTTCGGCCAGGTGCTGCTCGCCGGCGGGAAGATCGTTGTTGCGCGCGTCGCCAAGGATAATCACGGTGGTGTGACGGTCAATCTCGGAACCGCACAGCGCCACGAATTCCTCGAACATGGTGCCGTAATCGGTACCGCTTCCGGAGACCCGGTCGAGAATCCGCCCCACCGCCAGGTCCGGCGGATAGCGATCGAAGTCGTCGGTGACCTCGTCGAAGCGGGCGGCGAACGCAAAGCTGCGCACCCGTGGCAGCACATCGGTCATGGCGTAGAGGAACTGCAGCAGAAACCGGGCGGCGTCGCGTACCGAGCTGGAGACATCGCAGATCACCAGTACCTTGGATTTGAGCCGGCGCTTCTCGCGCCAGTGCAGCTGCACCGGCACGGCGTTGTAGCGAAGACTGGAGGCCAGGGTACGGCGCGCGTCCAGGGTGCCGCGTTTGGCTTTCTTCTGACGGCGCTGATGAAGGCTGGCGAGCCGCCGCGCCATGCGCCGCACCAGCGTCTGCACCTGTTTGAATTCACGCAGGTCGCGAAACGGGGCGGCGCGCATGGTCTCTTCACGCAGCGCACGTCCGTGGGCGCGCCCGTGCAAATTGAACTGCCGCCGCACATGGCGCACCGCCAACTCGCGAACCTGCTGGCGCCAATCACGCAGTTCACCGGCACGCCGCTGGTCGACGCCGCGCGGCGACGCGTCCAGCCGCAGGATCTCGTCGTCCACCGCGCCCATGCCCATGTTCATCAACAGGCGGCGGGCGTACAGACCCTGTTGCGTAATCACCTGCATATCGGTGAAATCCATCTCACCGGCGTTGCGTGCCAGGGTCTGCTCCAACTGCCCCGCGTCCTGCGCGACCAGCTCCGCCGCCTGCTCGGAAAGGCCCTGCCCTTCCTGCGGGGACAAGGGTTCGGCATCGGCCTGGGGTTCCGCGGCGCCTTCCTCCTCGGCGGATTCGAAATGGAAGAACGCTTCGAAGCAGGCGTCGAAATCCGGGCGCTCAGGCTGGCTTTTCACCAGGGTCAGCGCCAGGGTTTCACGGAACTGTTCGCGGGGGTGGTAGCCGATCAGGGCGGCGGCACGGAACGCTTCTTTCGCCTCCGTGGGCGAAACTCGCACGCCAGCGCCGCGCAGGGCGCGGACGAACTCATGCAAACGGCGGTCGGCCATGGCGGTGCCTCAGGCGGAACGGGGTTTACGGAACCAGTGCGGCAGCAGATCGCGGGCCAGGGCCACGTCCTGCTCGTTCTTGAGCACCAACGCCAGGGTCTGCTCGACCAGCTCCGGCTCAAGGGTGTCCGCGTGCAGCAACACCAGGGCCCGTGCCCAATCCAGGGTTTCCGAAATCGCCGGCAGCTTCTTCATATCTTGCTCGCGCAGATGCTGGATAAACGCCACCAGCTGATCGCGCAACTGGTCGCCCAGCTCCGGGACGCGCTCGGCCAGAATACGCCGCTCCAGGGCGGCGTCGGGATAGGGAATGTAAAGATGCAGACAGCGCCGCTTGAGCGCGTCGGAGAGCTCGCGCTGATCGTTACTGGTGAGGAACACCAGCGGCTGATGCCGGGCCTTCACGGTGCCCATTTCCGGGATCGAGATCTGGAAATCGGACAACAGCTCGAGCAGAAAGGCTTCGAACTCCTGGTCCGCTTTGTCGATCTCATCAATCAACAGCACCACCGGCTCGTCGGCGCGCAGGGCGCGCAGCAGCGGCCGTGGCTCAAGAAAGGTATCGCTGTAGAAAGCATCACCGAGGTCACCGAGCCGTTCCATGCTCTGCTCGAGACTGTCGGTGTCCGCCAGCATCCCGCTGAGCTTGTCGCGCAACAACTGGGTGTAGAGCAACTGCTTGCCGTACTTCCATTCGTACAGCGCGCGGCTTTCATCCAGGCCTTCGTAGCATTGCAGGCGGATCAGCGGGGCTTCCAGGAACGCGGAAGCGGCTTTCGCCAGTTCCGTCTTGCCCACCCCGGGCGGGCCTTCCACCAGCACCGGCTTGTGCAGCTGCGCCGCCAGGTAGACCGCCAGCGCGGTGCGCTGGTCGCAGATATAGCCTTGCCCGGCGAAGCTGGCAATAACGTCGTCGAGGGAATCGATTCGGGTTTTCATGATCGGTCAGGCTCCCGGCCGCCGGCGCCCGGCTCAGTGCAGGGTGGTGCCTTCGGCCACTTCCACGGCGGGCGGTTCCACCACCGGCTCGCCGTCTTCGTCGGTAACGTCAAAGCGCATGGAATGCACTTCGCCGTCTATCATGTCGGGAATCCGGTCCAGGAAAGCGTCCAGGTGATCGGAATCGAAGTGACGCTCCAGATCGTCCAGGGTCTTCCACTGCTGCCACAGCATGATCACCCTGGGGGTGTCCGCCTTGACGTACACCTCGTAGGACACACAGCCGTGTTCGGCGCGGGCCTGGGTGGCCAGCTCCTGGGCCAGTGCCACGGCGCTGTCGCGCAACGTATCACGGACCGGAATCACACCTTTTACGATGACCATATTGCCCCGGGGGTAGGAAAATAGCCGGCCATGATAACACGAACGGCGCCTCTCCTCACCCCGCGGCGTGGCGGGCCGGCCCTAGAGCGCCGCCTTAAAGGCCACGGAATCCGCCAGCGGGGCGCGCCCGACGCGGGTCCGGTTGGCCGCCACTTCCGGGTCCTCATAACCGAAGCTGATGCCCACCAGAATGGCGGTGGACGCCGGCTCACCGAAGATTTCGCGCACGTCATTGGGGAAGTAACGCATGCTGCCCTGGGCGCAGGACCCGACACCGTGGGCGGTCATCGCCAGCATCAGGGACTGGATGTACATGCCCACGTCCAGCGCCACGGTGGGGCCGAATTCCCGCTCCATGCCGATAAACACCACATGGGGCGCGTCGAACAGTTCAAAATTACGCAGCTGCGCGCGCATGCGGCCCGGTTTGTCGTCCCGGTCGATGCCCATGTTGTTGTACAGCTCCACGGCGCAATCCACCTGCCGCTGCCGGTATACACCGCTGAACTTGCCGGCGTTGGGCTCGAAGTCCGGCTCCATGGGCACGCCGGCGGTGACTTTCTCCACCATCCGCCGGCGCAACTCATCGCGCACCTCGCCGGAGGCCACGAACACCTTCCAGGGCTGGATATTACAGTTGGAGGGCGCCAGCTGGGCGAGTTCGAATATCTGCTTGAGGGTTTCTTCAGGCACCGGCTTATCCAGGAAGCCGCGCACTGAGCGACGCGAACGGAGGGCGTCGGCCAGGGACTGGGTTTCAGCGCTCATGAACCTACCTTCTAATTATGGAATAGCGTTCCATCCTAGCGCCTGACGTCGGGGATTTCGATCCTTGCGACTACAAACGATCCCCGGCCGCCCAGCAACGCCCGCCCAGGGCAATGATCTCCACCTGGTCGCCGGCATTTTCGGTCAGCTCGCGCCGGCGGGCCGGCGACACGTCCAGCATCGCGATGCCCAAGCCGAACATGACCGCGATGGCCGCCTCCGCCTCCCGCTGGGCCGGCACCGACGGACGGTCCTGGGCGGCCACCGCCTCGCGCACGTCTTCGGCCAGTTCGTTGACCATCAACTGGAGCTCGCCATGGATACGCCGGCGATAGCTGGAACGCCGGCCCAGGCGCTGTTGGACCAGTAACCGAAATTCATTTTCGTAGTCCTGCTGAAAGCGCACGAAACGCGCCACCAGTTCACGCACCGCCCGGGCCGCACCCACTTCGATCATGCTGCGCCGCCCTTCCGCCATGGAGGAACGCAGGTGAAAACAGGCGCGGTCGATCAGCGCCAGGCCCAGGGCTTCCATATCCGGGAAATGGTTGTACAGGGAGGTGGCGGCCAGCCCCGCTTCCCGGGCTACCTCGCGCAGCCCCAGGCTGTCCAGGCCCCGCCCATCGGCCATCAAACGGCCGGCGGCGTCCAAAATTCGCTCACGGGTCTGCTTTTTTTGCTGCTGCCGGGCACCTTCACTCATTTCACGAACACTCGTTAGTCCAGATGTTGTGCATATAGCCACATAATCTAGCTGCAGCGCAAGGGATCAAAAACCATTTGACTAACAACTGTTCATAAATGAAAATGCCGAACACTTGTTAGTTGTAACCGGCGACAAGGGCGCCAACACTGGCCCTTTATGGGTTGGCGGCGCATTATCAAACAGTCGCCACATTCAAGAACAACACCCGGTGTCCGGCCCGGCCGTAGCCACCAGAGATGACAGCAAAGGGGTTTCGCATGAACTACTTCGTTACCGGCGCGACCGGTTTCATTGGCCGCTTCTTGGTGGCGCGTTTGCTCAAGCGCGAGGGCGCCCGGGTGTTCGCCCTGGTGCGGCCGGGCTCCGAGTACAAGCTGGATGCCATGCGCCGGCGATTGTGCGTGGAAGAGAGCCGCCTGGTGCCGATCACCGGCGACCTGACCAAGAAGCTGCTCGGCGTCAGCAAGCGCGACCAGGATGATCTGGTGGGCCAGATCGACCACTTTTTCCATCTGGCCGCCATCTACGATCTCAGCGCCGATGAGAACACCCAGCGCTACATCAATATCGAGGGCACCCGGCAAACGCTGAAGCTGGCCGAGAAGGTCAACGCCAAGGCGTTCCACCATGTGTCTTCGGTGGCCGCCGCCGGGCTCTACGAGGGCACCTTCAGCGAGGATATGTTCGAGGAAGCCGGCGAACTGAACGACCCCTACCTGCTCACCAAGCACGAATCGGAAGCCCTGGTGCGCCACGAGAGCCGCATCCCCTGGCGTATTTACCGGCCGTCCCTGGTGGTCGGCCACTCCCAGACCGGCGAAATGGACAAGGTCGACGGCCCCTACTATTTCTTCAAGTTGATACAAAAGCTGAAGGATTTCCTGCCCAACTGGATCCCCCTGATCGGCGTGGAAAGCGGCCATTTCAATATCGTTCCGGTGGACTTCGTTGCCGACGCCCTGGATCACATCGCGCACCAGGAAGAGGGCAACGGCCAGTGCTTCCATCTCACCGCCGACCGCAGCTATAACCTGGGCGAAGTGATGGACATCATCGCCAGCGCCGCCCAGGCGCCGCGCATGCCGGTGCGGATCGACCAGCGTATGTTCGACGCGGTGCCCGGCTTCGTCCGCCGGGGCGTCAGCGCGATGACGCCCCGGTTGCTGATCAATCAGGCGATGGAGAATCTGGACATCCCGCCATCGCTGATCAAATTCCTGACCTTCCCCACCGAGTACGACAACAGCCGCGCCGCCGCCGCGCTGGAAGGCAGCGGCATCGAAGTGCCGGAGCTGGAAAGCTATGTGCAGCAGCTGTGGGACTTCTGGGAAAACCATCTGGACCCGGACCGCGACGAGCGTGAGGACGAACTGCAGCCGCTGCCGTCCCTGCCGGAACGCGCCGAAGACAAGATCGTCATGATCACCGGCGCCACCTCCGGGATCGGCAAGGCGTCGGCCCTCAAGCTGGCGCGCGCCGGCGCCACCGTGCTGGTGATCGCCCGTACCCCGGAAAAGCTGGAAGAGACGCTCCACGAAATCAAACAGGTGGGCGGCAACGCGCGCGCCTACCGGTGCGATGTGTCCAACCTGGAAGCGGTGGATGAACTGGTCGAGCAGGTGCTGGCCGACTACGGCCGGGTGGACATCCTGGTCAACAACGCCGGCCATTCAATCCGGCGCTCGGTGGTGCACTCCTTCCAGCGCTTTCACGATTTCGAACGCACCATGCAACTGAACTACTTCGGCTCGCTGCGCCTGATCATGCGGCTGATGCCGGGCATGATCGAGCGGGGCTTCGGCCACGTGATCAACATCTCCAGCATCGGCGTGCTGACCAACGCCCCGCGCTTCTCCGCCTATGTGGCATCCAAGGCGGCGCTGGACTCCTTCACCCGCTGCGCCGCCAGCGAAATGGCGCACCTGGGGATTCATTTCACCACCATCAACATGCCGCTGGTGCGCACGCCGATGATCGCGCCCACCAAACTCTACAACCATGTCCCGACCATCAGCCCGAACCAGGCCGCGGATATGATCTGCGACGCCATCGTGCGTCGCCCCAAGCGCATCGCCACCAGCCTCGGCATCATGGGCCAGGTGATGCACTTCCTGACGCCCAAGGTCACCGAGACGATCATGAACACCGGCTATAAGATCTTCTCGGACTCCGCCGCCGCCATGGGCGGCAAGGAAAAGACGCCGAAGAAAATCAGCCGCGAGCAGGCCGCGTTCTCGCGTCTGTTTAAAGGGATTCACTGGTAAGCCGGCAACGCCGGGCCGCCGGGCAACAGCGGCCATTGATCAAACGCTTGTTTGAATGCAATCTTAGGAGGTCTTCCATTTTGTGGGGTGCCTCCAATGAACGACATCGAATGGCAGCGGCCGGACCTCCGGCCGCATATCAAACGCATTTCCGCCGCCGCCGGCTGGCGCTGGCGGCAGCGTTTCTCCCCCCGTGGTGCTCTGCGCCGGCGCGTCGCCGGCCAGGTGGTTCTGATCACCGGCGCCAGTTCCGGCATTGGCGCCGGGCTCAGCCACCGTCTCGCACGGGCCGGCGCCACGGTGCTGCTGGTGGCCCGCTCCATCGAGAAACTGCAGGACACCGTGGACGATATCCGCGCCGACGGTGGCCGCGCCCACGCTTACCGCTGTGACCTGGCCGATCTCGACAGCTGCGACCGGCTGTGCGAGCAGGTGCTCGCCGAACACGGCGGCGTGGACATTCTGGTCAACAACGCCGGCCGCTCGATCCGCCGCTCGGTGATGCACAGCCTGGACCGCTTCCACGACTACCAGCGCACCATGCAGCTGAATTACTTCGGCGCCATTCGCCTGGCGATGAATCTGATTCCCGCCATGCAGGCACGTGGCCAGGGCCATGTGATTAACGTGTCGACCATGGGCGTGCAGAGCGCCCCGGCGCGCTTCTCCGCCTATCTGGGCTCCAAATCGGCACTGGAGGGCTGGACCCTGGCGGCCCAGAACGAGCTGGTGCACACCGGCGTGGAATTCACCCTGATGAACTATCCGCTGGTGCGCACGCCGATGATCGCGCCCACCGCCATTTACCGCTACGTGCCGGCGATGAGCGAAGAGCGCGCCGTGGACTGGCTGTGCGAGGCGATCGTCACCCGCCCGAAACGGAAGGTGCCGGCGTTCGGGCTGGCGTCCCAGGTGATGTACCAGGTACTGCCGAAGACCTCCGAGCTGATCGTCAACACCACCTTCCAGCTGCTGCGCGATAAGCCCCGCTGAACCGGTTTGACCCGGCCCGCAACGGGACACTGTGGTCCGGGTCAAGCGCGGCACGGGGGAACGCCTCACACTGCCCGCATGGCTGATCAAACCACTCTCACCCGCAACCCCACCGCCCAGGCGCTCACCGCATCGCTGTTCCCCGCCGGTCGGCGCCTGCCGGCGGCGGACGCCGAGGCGCTGCTCACCCGCGTCGGCGAGCACGCCCTGTTGGCGCGGGCCCTGCGGCTCGGGTTGCTGTGGCTGGACGCCCGCCATCTGCTCCGCCATGGCCGGCGTTTCCACCGTGGCGCCCCGCCCCACCGGGCCCGTTTCCTTGAGCGGCTGTCCCGTACCCCGGTATCCGGCAAACTGCTTCGCGCCGTGAGCCTGCCGCTCAAGGCGCACTACGTCTTTGATCGCGACGTGGAAGCGCGCACCGGCTGCCGGCCACCGGTGCAAGTGCCCAGCCAGGTGGAGCATTTTCGCTGGCAGCAGCAGATCACCGCCGCCGGCGATTGCGACGAGGATATGGAGCTGGAAGCGGACGTGGTGGTGATCGGCAGCGGTGCCGGCGGCGCGGCGGCCGCCTACGAGCTGGCCAGCCGCGGCCTCGCCGTGGTGATCGTCGAAGAAGGCCAATACTACGACCGGTCCCACTTCAACGGCCGGCTCACCGAGGTGATCCCCAAACTCTACCGGGCGATGGGCAGCAACTGCGCCACCGGCAACGCGATTATTCCGGTGCCGGTGGGCCGCAACGTGGGCGGCACCACCACCATCAATTCCGGCACCTGTATGCGCACGCCGGAGGCGGTACTGGCCGACTGGCAGGCCCGCGGGCTGGGCGATTTCAGCCCGGCGCAAATGGCCCCCTGGTTCGAACAGGTGGAAGAGGTGCTCAAGGTGCAGGCCGCCAAACCGGAACATGTGGGGGCCATCGGTGACGTTATTGATCGCGGCGCCGGGGCGCTGGGGTTCCAGCAGCGCCACCCGCTGAACCGTAACGCCGAGGGTTGCGACGGCCAGGGGCTGTGCCAGTTCGGTTGCCCCACCGACGCCAAGCAATCCACCAATGTGAGTTATATCCCCCGGGCGCTCGACCGTGGCGCCTTCCTGTTCTCCGGGTTTCGGGCGGAGCACCTGCACTGGCACGGCAACCGGGTCACCGGCATGACCGCCCGGGGCCGCAACCGGGACGGCCATTCGATCCGTTTGACGGTGAAAAGCCGCGCCGTGGTGGCCGCCATGGGCACCTTCTTCACGCCGCTGTTCCTGCGTGACCAGGGCATCCGCAACCGCCATCTGGGCCGCCATCTCACGCTGCACCCGGCCGGGGTGGTCAACGCGCTTTTCCCGGACCGGGACTTCGCCAACAGCCGCAGCATTCCGCAGGGTTTCGGCGTCACCGACTGGGGCGAGGAGGGTTTGATGTTCGAAGGCGGCACCGTGCCGTTGGCGGGACACAGCCTGCTGAACAACCTGTACGGCGAGGACTGGGTGCGATTTACCGAGGACTACCAGCACACCGCCTATTTCGGCTTTATGATCCGCGACACGTCCCAGGGGCGGGTCCGGCGCGGACCGCACCGTGACTGGCCGCTGATCCGCTACCGCCTGAACGACCGGGACTTCGCCCTGTTCCTGCGCGGCGTGGACACGCTGGCGCGGATCTACTTCGCCGCCGGCGCTCGTGAGGTACTGGTGCCGGGCCTGGATGGCCTGCGGCGCCTGCACAGTGTGGCGGAGCTGGAGCGCTTTCTGGCCGGGCCGCTCAAACCCCGCGACTTTCTGATCACCGCCTATCACCCGCTGGGCACCGCGCGCCTGGGGCGCGACGCGGACGACGGCGTCTGCGATGCGCACCACCGGGTCCATGGCCGCCAGGGCCTTTATGTCATGGGCGGCTCGGCGGTGCCTTCCAGCCTGGGCGCCAACCCCCAGGTGACCATCATGGCCCTGGCCAGCCGGGCCGCGGCCCGGCTGGCCGACCACCTACAGGAGCATCAAGCATGACACTGGGACTACTACTCAAGGAATCCATGAGCGGCTGGCTGGCTCTGGACAGCGACGGCGCCGAGCGGCCTTTCGCCTTTACCATTCGCGCCTTCACCACCCGCATCTTCAGCCTGGGTGCACCGCGCTATTTTCGCGGCACCGCCCGCCTTGGGGATCACCAGTGCGCCTGCGAAGGCGAACTGAGGATCCGCCTGAGCGGGCCGCATTATTGGCTGCGCTTCCGTCATCCGGAGCTGGGTGAACTCTACGCCGAAGGCCAGAAGCAGTACGGCCAGGGCGGCTGGGTTCAATCCCTGATCACCTGCCCGCTCACTGTCTACCAGTCCGACCAGCCCGTGGGCAAAGCCCGAGTGGCGTACCGGGACAGCATGCTGGCGTTTCCCTTCAAGGCACTGCGACTGGTGGACGAACGCCACGCGTATCAGGATGCGACGTCATGATCCCGTTCCATGGCAACCAGTACCCGGGCCAGGGCGGGCACTACGAATCCTGGTTCGTGCGCGCCAACGACCCTTATAGCCGGCGCGCTCTGTGGATACGCTATACCCAGTTCATCGCCGCCGACGGCGGGCGGCGCCTGGGTGAAATCTGGGCGGTCTGGTTCGATGGCGAGCGCCAGGTGGCGGTGAAGGAAGAGTTTCCTTTGCCGCAGTGCCTGGTGGCCGCCGACCGCCTGGCGGTGGAGATCGGCGGCAACCGGCTGGAACCGGGCAAGCTGCACGGCGGCGCCTCGCTGAACGGCCACCGCATTGAGTGGGACCTGCGCTACCAGGGTGGCCAGGAGCCGCTGCTGTTATTGCCGGAGGGCCGCTACCGGGCCGGCTTTCCCAAGGCCAAGTCGTTGGTCAGCCGGCCGGCGGTGCGCGTGTCCGGCGTGGTACGGGTGGACGGCGATGCCCTGCAGCTGGAGAACTGGCCCGGCAGCGAAAATCATAATTGGGGAACGCGCCACACCGACCAGTACGCCTGGGGCCAGGTGGCCGCTTTCGACGGCCGCCCGGACGCCTTTCTCGAATGCGCCACCGCCCGGGTCTGGTTTGGCCCCGTGCCCACGCCCTGGTTGAGTCTGGCGGTGCTGCGGCTGGACGGGCAAAGCTACGCCTTTAACCGGATCAGCCAGGCGCTGCGCTCACGGGGCCGCTACCGGTTCTTCCAGTGGCGGCTTGAGTGCCGTGCCGGAGACAATCAGCTGCGGGTGGACATTGAGGCGCCGCGCGAGGCCTTCACCGCCCTCACCTACTACAACCCGCCGGGTGGCAACAAAACCTGTCTCAACAGTAAGCTGGCGCGGGCGCGGGTATCGCTGATCCGGTCGGGTCACGAAGAGGTGTTGCACAGCGAGCACGGCGCCGCGTTCGAGATTCTCACCGACCGCGACGATCACGGCGTGCCGATCAGCGTGTAGGCGAGATGTCTTCGAGGAAGCCGAGTATTTCCCGGTTCACCTCGGAGGCCTGCTCCATCTGAATCCAGTGGCCGCACTGGTCGAGCACCACGGTGCGCAGGTCCGGCACATAATCGGGCATGCGCGCCAGGGCCTTTTGCCCGAACAGCAACACCGGGTCCTGCATGCCGCCGAGAAACAGGACCGGCGCCGTGATGGTCCAGTTTTCGTCGTCGCGGCTCTCTTCCCAGGACGCGTCCATGGCCCGGTACCAATTCAGGGCGCCCGTGAAACCGGTCTTTTTAAAGCGCGCTACGTAGTAGGCCATATCCTCGTCGCGCATCCAGCGCGGTGGCACCGGCGGCGGTTGCATGGCCTGCAACACCCCGGTGCTGTCCGGGGCCACGGAGAACTCCTCGATGCCATCCGCGGAGAGGCTGTGGAACATGCGCCGCAGGCTGTCCTCCACATCGGCTTCCAGCTCCTGCTCCGGGGCCCGTGGGCGCTGGAAGTAGAGCATGTAGAAGAAGTGATCGCGGAACAGATCGCGCATCGCCTGGGTCGGCGGTTTCGGGGACGGGCCGCCGTACGGGACCGACAACCCGACCACCGCCGCGACCCGGTCCGGATGACGGCGGGCCACCTGCCAGGCCAGGGCGCAGCCCCAGTCGTGGCCGATCAGCACCGCCTGGTCGGCGCCCAGAGCGTCGATCAACGCCACCACATCGGCCACCAGCCGGCTTTGCCGGTAGGCGTCGACGTCGGCCGGGCCACCGGTTTCACCAAAGCCGCGCAGGTCCGGGGCCACCGCGTGGCACCCGGATTGCGCCAGCGCCGGCAGCTGATAACGCCAGGAGGCCCAGCATTCCGGGAAGCCGTGCAGGCAAAGCACCAGCGGCGCCCCGGGCTCGCCGGCCTCGGCGATGAAGAAGTCCATTCCATTGGCGGCCAGGCGCCGTTCGCGGATAAATGCCATGTCGTGTTCAGTCTTCGCAGATGATGGTTAAACGTCTGGTGTCCCTCGGGCCAGTCTGGCAATGTGACACTGGATACTGTCGCTGACAAGAGCCCAAAGCTCCCATGCCCGCATCACCTCCCGACCAGCCCAAAGCTTCCTGGAAAACGCGCTTTGACGCCTTGATCCAGCCCTATATTCCGGAATATTTTCCGGTGGCCTGGAAGATGGGTCTGTCGATCTCGGCGCTGATCCTGGTGGGTATGACATTGCTGGCGTTCATTCTGCTCAACAATCAACTGCAGCGTATGCGCGACCAGGCGGACAGCTTCGGCAACGCCATCGCCACCCAGTTGGCGCACACCGCCCGGGAACCCTTGCTCGCCGAGGACCGCTTCCTGCTCAAGGTGCACATCAATAATCTGGTACGCAGCGACAGCATCGCCGGCGCCGCGCTGTTTAACCGGGAGGGCGAGCCGATTGACCAGGCCGGGGTGCAGCCACCGGCCAGCGCCCCGTCTTCCGAGGAAGTGCGGCGCTGGGGCGGGGTTGAGGAAGAGGCCATGAGCACCTATTTCGCGCCGGTGCGTGTCAACGACAACCTGGCCGGATCGGTGGCGGTGACGCTGTCGGACCGCTCCATCACCCTGGCCCAGCGCGAGGTGCGCAATACCCTGATCACCGCCACCCTGGCGATGGGCGTACTGGCGATCATTGCCTCTTTCCTGATCAGCCGGCGACTGGCGCAGCCGATCCACAATCTGCTCGCCGCCACCAGCGCCATGCGCAAAGGGGACCTGCAATACCGGATCCAGGAACGCCGCAACGACGAGATCGGCCATCTGATCGAGGCCTACAACGGCATGGCCCACGGCATGCTGGAGAAAGACCAGGTGGAACGCGTGCTGCAGCGCTTCGTCAGCCCCTCGGTGGCGCGCAAGATGATGGCCAACCTGGACCAGGTCACCCTGGGCGGGCGCGACGTCACCGCCACGGTGGTGTTCGCCGACATCGTCGGCTTTACCCGCTTGTCCGAAAGCCTGGCGCCGGAGGCGGTGGCGGATATGCTCAACGTCTACTTCGACGCCATCAGCGCGGCTTGCGATTTTTACCGGGGCACCATCGACAAGTACATGGGCGATTGCGCGATGATCGTGTTCGGGGTGCCCGAAGAGGATTCCGAACACCTTTTCCACGGCCTGTGCTGCGCGGTGATGATCCAGCGGCTGGTGACCCGTCTCAACGAATACCGAGACGCACGCGGACTGACCACCGTGGAGTTCCGCATCGGCATGAACTCCGGGGCCATGCTGGCCGGCAACCTGGGGTCGCGGGAGCGCATGCAATATACGGTGGTCGGTGACACAGTGAACCTGGCCTCCCGGCTGTCCAACATGGCCGGCGCCGGAGAGATTATCGCCGCTTCCGCAATGATGGCCGACCCCAATATCGGCTCCAGGGTGCGCGCCACCGAGTACGGTGCCATGCGGGTGCGCGGACGCCAGGAGCCGGTGGGCACCTTCCGGGTGGACGGCGTACACGCTCTGTCCGAAACGCTGATGGAACAACGCATCGCCCAATTTCTTGCCGAGATCAGTGCGGAGGCCAACCGTGAATCCTCCTAAACGCGGCGCCTGGCGGGCGACGCTGGGCCTGGGCGCGGTATTGATACTGCCCGGGTGCGCTTCGTGGCTGCCGTTTTCGGACCCCGCCAACCGGGTCGGTGACGCCCTGCAGGCGCACCGTTACCGGGACGCCCTGGCGATTATCGAGCGTACCGACGAGACCCACCCGCAGTACGGCCTTCTCACCCAGCAACGCCAGGGGGTTCTGCAGGCCAGCCGGGAGTATCGCCAGGAAAAACTGGCCCTGGCCCGGGAGCTGTCCGCCCGGGAGGACTGGAGTCAGGCCTATCAGGTGCTGGAGGACACCGGGGACCGCGTCGCGGAACCGGAGCCGGTGGACGCCCTGCTTGAGCAATTGCATGAGCGTGAAGCACGGACGCTGCGCGCGCGCCTGAACCAATGGTATCTGGCCCAGGCGAAAGCCCTGCTGGAGACTGGTCAATTGGACCAGGACCTGGCCCACCACGACGATCACCGCGCAATCAGAATCCTGGACCAGCGCGCACGGCTACGCCAACAGGTGAGCGATGGCCTTACCGAACTGGGTGACGCCTACGCCGACCAGGCGCTGTGGCGCCAGGCACTGGTGTCGCTGGAAATGGCGCAACGCCTGACCCCCGACCGCGTGCAGCCGGCCTCGTTGAAGCGCGCCCGCAAGACCCTCGACAGCGCCCGGGACCGGGCACGGGACGCCCGCCAGGAAACCCGCTACCAGCATGCGGAGACACTGGTTTCACGCTATCAGCAAACCGGCCGTCTGCAAGACTTGCTGGCCGCGCGCACCTACCTGACGCAGCATGACGACACCTACCTGGATACCCTGCGTAAGCAGGTGCAGCGCTGGTCGCGGGACCGCTTCGCCCGGACCATGGCCCAGGGGGAAGCGCTTTACGCCAAGGGCGAATACCGGGCCGCCCACCAGTTGTGGCAGCAGGTGGCGCCGCTGGACCCGGAAAACGTGGAGTTGCAGAAGAAATTGGAGCGCAGTGAGCGGGTGATCAGAAACCTTGAGTCCCTGAACACCCCCTAGCGGCCGCTAGCACCAGGGCGGCCGGCACTGGTTGCTGGACGACGACGTGTCGGCCCGCGAGGCCGCCACGGTCGATTCCTCGGCCGGCTGCGGCGCGGGGGCCGGCTCAGCCGGTTGCGACGCCCGGGTGGCGGAAGGCTCGCGGGCTTCGTCTTCCGCCTGGTCCGCCCCCTCATCACGAGCGGCGGGCTCCTCTTCCTGCCCGGGTACGACGCCCTCGGTATCGGTCACCGGGCCGGAAGTGGGCGGTGTGGCGGAATCCTCTTCCCGTTTTTGTTGCTGCTCTTTATAGGCCCGCTCGTATTCATCGGAAACCGGTGAGCGTCCCTGGAACAGATTTTCCAGCTTGACCGGCAGCGGGAATTGAACCTCGCGAACCAATTCACCGTCGTCATTGACCCGGAACTGCATGGCGGTGACGCCCATGTATTTTTCGCGAGTCATGTCCACCAACCGGTCGTTATTAGCCAACACCGTGGGTTTGATGAACACCATCAGGTTGCGCTTAACGTGACTCTCGGAGGTGGAGCGGAACAGGAAGCCGAGCAGCGGGATGTCGCCGAGCAGCGGCACCTTGCGCACGGTTTCCTGAACGTCATCGGAAATCAGACCGCCCAGGGCGATGGTCTCGCCGTCGTCCGCCAGCACCGTGGTGTTGAGCTGGCGCTTGGTGGTGACGATGTCCACCGCTTCGCCGACGGAATCCTTCACCGCCGAGGTTTCCTGCTCCAGCTCGAGACGGATGGTATTCAACCCGGCCACATGCGGTGTGACCTTCAAGGTCAGACCCACGTCCTCGCGCTGAATGGTGGTGAACGGGTTGGACACGCCGGACCCGGTGCTGGACGCCTGCCCGGTCACGAACGGCACGTTCTCACCAACGATGATCGAAGCTTCCTGGTTATCCAGGGTAAGAATGCTCGGGGTGGAAAGCAGGTTGGTGTTGGTGGTGGAGGCCAGCGCCTGCACCAGTGCGCCCCATTCCAGGTCACCGTCGGCATCGGTTTCACCGAAGCCGGCGGCAATGCCGTCACCCAGGGTGATATTGGAAGGGTCCTCGGTGATCACCGCCTGCAGCAGCGACTGCACACTGATGCCGGAGCCCCCGAAGTTCACCGCGCCAACCCCGTTTTCCAAATCGCCGGCCAGGTACTGGAAGCCCAGGTTGTTGGCTTTGTCGCCGGTCACTTCGACGATGGCCGCTTCGATCAGGATCTGCGCGCGCCGCACGTCCAGCTGACTGATCACCGATTGCAGCTCTTTCATCATTTCCGGCTCGGCCCGGATCACCAGGGCGTTAAGGGATTCGTCCGACTGAATCGATACCCGGCCTTCGCCCTGGGAGGTGCGCGCGGCGGCGGCACCATTTTCATCGCCACCCTGACGAACCGCCGAAGCCCCGGCGGCGAAATTCTTCAGCAGCTCCGCCATTTTTTCCGAATCACCATGGCTGAGCCGGACTACCTGTACGCCGCCGGCGGCGCTGGACGGACTGTCCAGTTGTCGGATCAACGGCATCAGGCGGGCACGGGTGCCGCGGTCGCCTTTGATGATCAACCGGTTGGTGCGCTCATCGGCCACCATGGTGGCGCCGCCCTGGGCGCCCCGGCGGCGGGTGTTGGCGGCCGGATCCGAGGTGGTCAGTTCTTCGAGCAGGGACACCATGTTGCCGGCGAACGCGTGCTCGAGCTGAACGATCTCCACCTCATCGCTTTCCGCGTTGTCGAGGCTGTTGATGATGGCGCGCATGCGCTGAATGTTGTCGGCATGGTCGCTGATAATCAGCGCGTTGGCGGAGCCCACCGCCGCCAGATGGCCATACTGGGGCACCAGCGGGCGCAGCACCGGCACCAGCTCCTCCACCGGAGAGTTGTCCACCGCGATCACCTGGGTGATCAGCTCTTCGCCGTCCACGCTGCCCGCGTTGGGGGTCAGCGGCAGGTTGCTCTGCTTGGCGGTGGTATTGGTGACGATCTTGATCACCCCACCGGACGGCACCGCGGCGTAACCGTGCACCTGAAGCACCGACAGGAACAGCTCATAGACTTCTTCGGAAGTCAGTGGCTGGTTGGAAATGACAGTCACGTCTCGGGCGCGCACCCGCGGGTCGACGACAAAGTTCTTCCCGGTCATTTCCGCGACCTGGTTGATGAACGCCTGAATGTCCGCGTTGCGGATATTCACCGTCCAGTTCTTGCCATCGCCGGACTGCTCCACCTGAGCCTGCTGCTGGGCATGGGCGCCGAGAGCCAGGCTCAGCGTTAGCACTGCGATTATTGTTTTCAGGGCCGACTTCATAGGCTTCTCACGGTGGATAGTTCACGGTAAATTCCTGTTCGCCGCGCTGCACGACTATGGATGCGGCCTGGCTGTCCAGATAGGACTGCAATGCCGCCAGATCACTCTCTTCATCGCCAAGCGGGTAGCCGTTCACCGAGACCACCACGTCCCCCTGATTCAGCCCCACTTGTTCAATTAACTGTTTCGGCGCCTGTTCGCCGATTCTGTAGCCCTCGGTACCGCCCTCGCTCACTGGCTGCAGACCCAGTTGCCGGATCAAGGCGGTGCGTTGCTGGGCCAGATCGGTTTGCGGGCTGGGCGCCTGCGTTTGCGGCGCCGGCTCGGTGACCTGGGTCACCCCGCCGCCGGCCAGCCCCTTGATCTCGTTCAGGCGCAACGTTTCCAGGCGCCCCTGACGCCGCAGAATCACGCGGTCCGCGTAGATGTCTTCCAACTCAGCATTACCGGGAATCGCGTCACCGATATGAAACAGTTCCGCGTCCTTGCCCTTTTCCGCGATGATCGCGGACGACTTGTCCCGGTCCCGGGTCTGGAACAGCCCCAGCAGTTCAAGGCTCAGACGGGTGTCCGGCGCATCCACCGGCCGGTCGTCCGTGGCGCCGGGCTCCGCCTGATAGACACCGAAAAGATTCCAGCTTTGCACCTGGGACGCGGAAATGTCCGACCCACCTTGCCCGGAGCCGGCAACGGCAACCTGTTGAAGGTCTGATTCGGGTACGTTGTCCCGGGGGCCGTACCAAAGCATCCAGACGGTCCGGGCAATCACATAGGCGAGAAACACCACCAACAAAAGAGCCAGAATGGCACGCAGCCAACGCTCCCCTTTTTGTCGGTTTCCCCTCCGGGCCCACTGAATCATAAAGCCATCAATCCTGTTTATCGTTATACCGGCCCGCTGGCATCGAATCCCGAGTATAGAGAGCCGACCGTCCTTGGCCAATTTATACACGGTCTTTCCGACCGCTTGTTATGCAGAGGCGCTCAGCCCGGCCGCCCCAGGGTCAAAGGCCGGCGCATGCGGAAGACCACATCGGAAGGGTCCCCGCCCTGGCTGACGCCGAGCAATTGCGGCCAGGCCCGGCGGACCTGCACGCTCAATGTCTTGTCTTCCAAGCTCGCCAGAACCAGCTGCTGCTGGTCGGGACCGGTCACGGTAAGCCGCGGGCCGTTCTCGGCCATCGTCAGCAAGCCGTCCAGGGGCGGCACGCGGGCCGCGCCGTCGCGACCCCAGCTGACCGTGCCGCCGCTGTAATCAAGCGTCCCCTTTGCATCGACCACGCTCTGATCGGCGAGTTCCAATACCAGCAGGGAAAGTGACACGGTACCATCGGCATCGCCTTGCGGCACCTGCCGGCTGACCATGGCCACCGGCACTTGCGCGCGCCACTGCTCCAGACGCCAGTCTCCCCAGGCGGCGCCCAGCCAGCCGCGCGCCTGCAGGTCGCCGGTGGCCAGGGAAAGATTCACACCAGGGGTCAGGCCGTGCCAGTCCAGCCGCCAGCTCAGGCGGCCCTGCTGATCACGCCAGCGCGCACGGACGTCGCCACCCCACCAGGGGCCGCGTGCATCGGACAACACCAGGGGCGCGCCGCCGGGACGCAGCGCCGGCACTCTGTCGATCACCAATGCCGCCGGCATCAGCGCCACCAAAAAAACCACCAGGCTGGCGACAAACACCGCCCCCAAAGCGAACCAGCGCATCATAGCCCCACGTTAGAACGGAATATCGTCGTCGAAATCATCGGCCGGACCACTGAAGCCGCCACCCTGCTGGCCGCCGGCCGGCTTGGCGCGCTGATCGCCACCGCCCTGCTGGCCGCCGCCCTGCTGCCCGTAGTCGTAATCCTGGTTCTCATAGCCGGTGGGCTGGCCACCGCCCTGGTTCTGATAACCACCACCGTCGCCGCCACCGCCGCGGCCATCCAGCATCTGCATCTCGTTGGCGACGATTTCAGTGGTGTAGCGGTCCTGGCCGTCCTGGCCCTGCCACTTGCGGGTGCGGATGGAACCTTCCACATACACCTTGCTGCCTTTCTTCAGATACTCGCCGGCGATCTCGCCAAGCTTGTTGAAGAACACCACGCGGTGCCATTCGGTCCGCTCTTGCTGCTGACCGGTCTGACGGTCCTTCCAGCTTTCGCTGGTCGCCAAACGGATATTGGTGACCGCGCCGCCGCTGGGCATGAAACGGGTTTCCGGGTCGGCGCCCAGGTTACCGATCAAAATGACTTTATTGACGCCTCTCGCCATGGCTGTTCGCTCCCTCTCTCTGTAACGGCCTATAACGGCACGTCTCTAAAACGACTGATATATCAATGGGACAGCACCGGCCAGTGGCGGTGCTGTAAAAAGCAGATCGGTTATTGTGGCAGCTTTAGCCGCGCTTGAAACCCCCGACGGCGGCGCCCGCCCAAACCGTCAGGCCCGCGGCTCCTGGACCTCGGCGCTGAGCGCCGTGAGCGCGTCCTCATCCAACAACTTATTATCCACTTTCAGCAGCGCCAGGCGCTGCTCGGCGACCACCACGGCCTCCAGCACGCCGGGTACCGAACGCAGCCGCGACGCCGCGTGATCCCAGTCCTGGGCGCTCGCCAGGCGGATCACCCGATTGTCGAGCTTGGGCAATTCCCCCATGCCGCGCAAGTAAAGCAGCCAGGCCAGGGCAATAACAGCGCTGCCCACGAACACCGCCTCGGCGCCGACCCACTGATACAGGGCCCCGCCCAACTGGCCGCCGATGAACACGCCCAGGAACTGGCTGGTGGAGTAGACCCCCATGGCGGTGCCGCGGGTGCCGGCGGGCGCGGCCCGACCCACCAGCGAGGGCAGCAGCGCTTCGAGAAGATTGAACGCCATGAAGTACACGAACAGCGCCAGCACGAAGTGCCAAAGGGTATCCCCGGCCAGCGCCAGCAGTATCTCGGCGACGATCAGCAGCCCCACGGCGACACGCTTGATCGGCATGGCGCCACGGCGTTCGGCGGCGATGATCAGCGGCACCATGGCCAGGAAACCGCCCACCAGCACCACCAGATACAGCAGGCTGTGCTGTTCCAGGGCCAGCCCGAGGCGCTGCTTGAGCAGCTGCGGCAACACCACGAAGGACGCCGTCATGGTCATATGCAGCACCAGGATGCCGACGTCCAGGCGGCGCAGCACCGGGTCCCCGAGCACAGTCCGGAAACGCTGCGCGGCAGGCAGGGGCTCACTGCTGCGGACTCTGGGCGACGGTACCCAGACCGCCACCAGCATCGCCGCCAGCCCCAGCACCGAGGTAAACCAGAACAATCCGCTCAGCCCCAGCCAGCGGGCCAGCAAGGGGCCCAGAATAAGGGCAAGGATAAAGGAAGAGCCCACCGCCATGCCGATCAGCGCCATGGCCCGGGTGCGCCGCTGCTCGCTGACCACGTCGCCGATCAGCGCCATGATCACGCTGGCGATGGCCCCGGCGCCCTGCAGGGCGCGCCCAAGGATGACGCCGTGAATGCTGTCACTGAGCGCCGCCACCGCGCCACCGATAACGAACAGCAGCAGGCCGATCAACAAAAGAGGGCGGCGGCCGAAGCGATCCGACAGCATGCCAAAGGGAATTTGCAGCAGCGCCTGCATCAGCCCGTACGCGCCGATGGCGGTACCGATCAGCAAGGGGGTGGCCCCGTCCAGCTCGGCGCCGTACACGGCGAACACCGGCAGGAGCATGAACAAGCCGAACATGCGCAGGGCGAAAATCGCTGCCAGGGAGCCGGTGGTGGTCAATTCAGTACGCCGCAGCGCGGCCCGGGAAGCGTCCGTCATGGTCCAACATCGGTGATACACAAAGGGACGGCGAGTGTACCAGATTCAATCTCCCGCCGGGTGATGGCGGCCAAGTCGTCGCTGGAAGCCGGGTCTAAGCCGTTCCGCCCAGTGGCCCTCGGGCAGACGTTCCCTGGGACCACCGTATAATGGTAAATTGAACCCCCGCCAAAGCGATGATAAATTAGCCTCTTGAATCAGTTTTTTTTCGTATCCCTTCACGGGACACAACCTCCCGGCACACGGGACGCATCATGGACGAATTAATGAACACTCAAGAATCGCAAAAGGTGTATGTGGTCGGCGGCCAGCATCTTCAGAATGCGCTGCTCACGGAGTTTCTCGACAAGGCGTCGATTACCGCCAGCGCGGTGAAGTCGGTGGAACAGGTCGACGAAGACGAGCTGCGCGCCGTGGAGCAGAACCTGTTTCTGGTGGATTTTCATTCCGTGGATGTGAATGACGTCATCACCCGCCTGCTGGAAACGGACAAGCGTCTCGATAGCGAGATTCTTATAGGCGTGTTCAATGTGGACGACGATGATGACCTGTCACGCCTGGCGGGCCTGCCGATGGTCAACGGCGGCTTCCAGCACGACTGCCCCCAGGGGCTGCTGACCAAGGGCATCAAGTCGATGTTCGAGGGCGAGTTGTGGTTCCCGCGCAAGGTCCTGCAGCAGTACCTGGTGAAAAGCCGGGCCTTCAACAAGACCTTCGGTCGTAACGAGGTGAATCTCACCGACCGCGAAATCGAGGTGCTCAAGGTGATGGCCACCGGCGCCAAGAACTCGGAAATCGCCACGGTGCTCAACCTCAGCCCGCACACCATCAAGACGCACATCTACAATATCTTCAAGAAGATCAACGCCTCCAACCGCCTGCAGGCGGTGAACTGGGCGCAGGAAAACCTCTAACACCCCGCATGCCGGGCGCCGGGCCTCTCCGCGCGTAAATCGCGGAGCCTCCGGCGCCCGGACTCCGGCATGACGACACCATCGTTCTTTCCCCCGTCACGCTCTTTCCCCTATACTGCACTGTTCATTCTGACAGTAGCCAAGGGCACGCCATCTCATGGATACCATTCTGGTTCGGGGCGCTCGCACCCATAACCTGAAAAACGTGGACCTCGACATTCCCCGTGACAAGCTGGTCGTCATCACCGGACTTTCCGGCTCCGGGAAGTCGTCGCTGGCGTTCGACACGCTGTACGCGGAGGGCCAGCGCCGTTACGTGGAATCGCTGTCCACCTATGCCCGGCAATTCCTGTCGATGATGGAAAAGCCCGATGTGGACCACATCGAGGGGCTGAGCCCGGCGATCTCCATCGAGCAGAAATCCACCAGCCATAACCCACGCTCCACGGTGGGCACCATCACCGAAATCTACGATTACCTGCGGCTGCTGTTCGCCCGGGTGGGTGAGCCGCGCTGCCCGGAGCACGAAGCACCGCTGGCGGCGCAGACCGTCAGCCAGATGGTGGACCAGGTGCTGGCGATGGAGGAAGGCAGCAAGCTGATGCTGCTGGCGCCGGTGATTCGCGAGAAGAAAGGCGAGCACCTGCATCTGTTCGATGAGCTGCGTGCCCAGGGCTTTATCCGCGTGCGGGTGGACGGCCGCATCTACGATATGGACGACACCCCGGAGCTGGACAAGAACAAGAAGCACACCATCGAAGTGGTGGTGGACCGCTTCAAGGTGCGCTCGGACCTGCAGAACCGGCTGGCGGAATCCTTCGAGACCGCGCTCAACCTGGCCGACAACATCGCCATCATCGCCTCCATGGACGGCACACCGCTGGACGGCGACAGCGAGGAGATCACCTTCTCGGCCAAATTCGCCTGCCCGCATTGCGGCTACTCGATCCCGGAGCTGGAGCCGCGCCTGTTCTCGTTCAACAACCCGGCGGGGGCCTGCCCCAGTTGCGACGGCCTGGGCGTGAAGCAGTTTTTCGATGAGGACAAGGTGATCACCAGCGAGGAACTGTCCCTGGCCGAAGGGGCGATCCGCGGCTGGGACCGCCGCAACGTCTACTATTTCCAGATGCTCACCGCCCTGGCGCAAAGCCTGGATTTCGACATGGACCTGGCGTTCAAGGATCTGGACAAAGCGGTGCGCCGCAAGATCCTCTACGGCACCGGCAAGGAGAGCGTGGAGTTCCGCTACCTGAACGACCGGGGCGACATCATCAAGCGCAACCATCCCTTCGAGGGCATCGTGCCCAATATGGAGCGGCGCTACCGGGAAACCGAGTCCGAGGCGGTGCGCGAGGATCTGGCCAGCTACCTGTCCACCTCCACCTGCCCGAGCTGCGACGGATCCCGCCTGCGCGAGGCCGCCCGTAACGTCTTTATCGACAACACCACCTTGCCCGAGCTGGTCCGCTTGGCGGTGGGCAAGTCGTTCGACTATTTCGACAACCTGAAACTGCCCGGCAACCGTGGCGAAATCGCCGAGAAAATTCTCAAGGAAATCCGCGACCGGCTGCAGTTCCTGGTCAACGTGGGCCTGGACTATCTGAACCTGGAACGCAGCGCCGAGACGCTGTCCGGCGGCGAAGCTCAGCGCATTCGTCTGGCCAGCCAGATCGGCGCCGGCCTGGTGGGGGTGATGTACGTGTTGGACGAGCCCTCCATCGGGCTACACCAGCGCGACAACGAGCGCCTGCTTTCCACCCTTACCCGCCTGCGTGATCTGGGCAACACGGTACTGGTGGTGGAGCACGACGAGGACGCCATTCGCACCGCCGACCATGTCATCGATATCGGCCCGGGCGCCGGCGTGCACGGCGGCCGGGTGGTCGCCCAGGGCACCGCGAAGCAGGTGGCGGCCAACAAGGACTCCCTCACCGGCGACTACCTGTCCGGGCGCCGGCGCATTGCCGTGCCCGACAAACGGGTACCGACCGGGGACGACTGGCTGACCCTGACCGGCGCCACCGGCAACAACTTGAAAGGCACGGAGCTGAAACTGCCGCTGGGCCTGTTCACCTGCGTCACCGGGGTCTCCGGGTCGGGCAAATCAACCCTGATCAACCACACGCTCTACCCGCTGGCGGCCACCAAACTGAACAAAGCGACCACCCTGAAAGCCTCGCCCCACGAGCGCCTGGAAGGCCTGGAGCACCTGGATAAAGTGGTGGATATCGACCAGAGCCCGATCGGTCGCACGCCGCGCTCCAACCCGGCCACCTACACCGGCATTTTCACGCCGGTGCGCGAGTTGTTCGCGGGCACCCAGGAAGCCCGGGCGCGGGGCTACAAGCCCGGCCGCTTCAGCTTCAACGTCAAGGGCGGACGCTGCGAAGCCTGCCAGGGCGACGGCGTGATCAAGGTGGAAATGCACTTCCTGCCGGACATCTATGTGCCCTGCGAGGTGTGCGACGGGCGCCGCTACAACCGGGAGACCCTGGAGGTCACCTACAAGGGCAAGAACATCTACGAAGTGCTGGAAATGACCATCGAGGAAGCCCGCGAGTTCTTCGATGCGGTGCCGGCCCTGCAGCGTCGCCTGCAGACCCTGCTGGACGTGGGCCTGAGCTATGTGAAGCTGGGCCAGGCCGCCACCACCCTGTCAGGCGGCGAGGCGCAACGGGTGAAACTGGCCCGCGAGCTGTCCCGCCGCGACACCGGCCGCACCCTCTACATCCTCGACGAGCCCACCACGGGCCTGCATTTCCAGGACATTCAGATGCTGCTGGACGTGCTCAACCGGCTGCGTGACCACGGCAATACCATCGTCGTGATCGAGCACAACCTGGACGTGATTAAAACCGCGGACTGGATCGTTGATCTGGGCCCCGAGGGCGGCGATGGCGGCGGCCGGGTCATCGCCCAGGGCACGCCCGAGAAAGTGGCCAAGGCCAAGGGCAGCCACACCGGCCACTTCCTCAAATCAATGCTGAAAGCGTCGACCTGAGGCGACGCCTCACATCGGCCCACCGTGGCCGGGCCGGCAACGGGCGGCCAGCCAGCGGGCCAGTTGCCGGCGCTGGTCCGGGGTCACGCGCGTACCGGGCAGCACCGCGGTGGGCCGGGGCCGGCGGTCAAACCAGAAACGGCCGCTGATCTCGGCCACCGCCGGGCTGCTGGCCAGCCACACCATGGTGTCCGCGCCCTGGCGCGGCGAGCGGAGCCAGGGCCCGACCCGTTTGTGGAACGCCGGCAATGAAGCGGCGACGCCGGGGGTGTCCGCCCAGCCCGGGTGCATGCTGTTAAAGCGAATTCCCGGGTGCTGTTCCGCCCAGTGCTCGGTCTGGGCCACCAACGCCCGTTTGGCGCGGGCATAGGCTTTGGCGCCGTCGAAGTGCTCGTTCTCGAATTCCATGTCGTCCAGGTGCAGTGCTTGCAGGTACAGCCCGCCACTGGCCACATTGACGACACGCCCCTGGCCCCGCTCCAGCGCGGGCAAAAGCTTTTCAGTGAGCAGGTAAGGCGCCAGCAAATTGACCGCCAGGGTACGTTCGGTGCCCTCGGTGGTCAGATCACGCTCGTTGAACAGGGCGCCGGCGTTATTGATCAGACCGTGCACCTCCGGCGTTAGCGCCTGGATACGACCGGCCGCCAGACGCACGTCCTCGAGCCGGGACAGATCGGCCTCCACCGTGTGCAAAGCGTCCACGCCGCAGCCACTGAAGGCGCGCACCGCGTTCTGCGCCTGTTGCAGACGCTCCGGGTCGCGGCCGACCAGAATCAGGGTGGCGCCGAGGCGGCTGAGTTCCTTGGCAGCGGCCAGCCCCAGGCCCCCGGTGGCACCGGTGACCACGACGATACGGCCGTCCATGAAATCACTGAGCCCACGGTCCGGCATGGACTGGTAACCAAGCCGGGAAAACTCCAACGCGGCGGGCAGCAGCGCGCGATAGCGCAGCCATTGCCAGACACCGGGTTCTTCAATCCGGGAAGGCTCCAGGGCCCGACGCAGGTCCTCCATGGCGCGGTGCCCCATGGCGGTGAGCCAGGGCTTAATGATCGCCTGCAGACGCTCTGCCAGGCCGCCCACATCCAGGTCCAGGGTGTAGAGAATCTCGGTGAAGGTATCGTCGTCGCCGGGCAGGAACTCGATATGCTCCCGGGCACTGGCATCGGGGCCCTGGCCGCGCAGGCTCAGGCTGCGCCCCGGGTCGGTGTCGACCAGCTCATAGCCGAAAGCGCGCTGGCGTCCGGCGAAGCGGTAGTCCACCTCGAAGCGGCTTTCCCGGTTGACCGGGCCCGGGGTGCTTTTTCGGGCATTCTCGACAGCCGGATTCCACTGCTCCGACGAGGCCATATCCAGCATGTAGCGGTAGCAATCCGCCGTGGGCCGGCGCACCTGAACACGCTCTTGCAAGCGAATCATAGCTCTCACACCCTCGGTGAATAAAACACGTTGATTATCCCGCCGCCGGCCGCTTCAGACCGTGAACGCCGGCGGTGCTATGGCACGGAACCTGCTTGGTTCTCATGGCCATTGTGACGGAGTCCAGATCATGAGCGAAGGAATCAACACGCATTGGTTGATGCACTATCGCGTGGTCGCGCTGGTTAACCAGTGCCGCCGCCTGATCCGTGACGAGTTCGGCACGCGCCTGTCGCTGACCGACCCGCAGCTTCGCCAGGAACTGGGCCGCTTCGCGGCGCGCAGCCAATCCAGGGAACTGGCACGGCTGATGGACGACATCGCCCGTGAAGCGGGAGCTCCGGAAGAGCCTCCTGAATCGGAAAAGACCGCGCCCAAACGGATGTACCGGGGGCAGCCTCTTCCAGAAGAGCCGACCAACGAAGCGGCGCCGGCCCGCTCGGCGTCCACAAAGGCGGTCATTTACCGGGGTCGTCAGGTGCGGGGCTGAATTACTTAACGCCCACGTAAATGGTCACCTGATCGCCGCCCTCGAAGACTTCATAGTCGGTGAGGAAGGCACGCTCCGGCGCGTCGTCGCTCTCGAAGTAATGCCATACCTGCCCCCAGGTCTCCATGACCGTTTCGGGCATCCTGCCGCGTCCCTGAAATACCAGGTAATCTCCGGCTTCCAGCGTCACGGTGGCGTACTCCTCCGGCACTTTCTCCTCGTCGGTCACTTCGACACCGGCGAGAACACTGTAATCGCCGGCGACGCCATCATCGAACTCGGTATAGACGCCGTAAACCGGGGAGCCGGCGGCCTTGTCCGGTATTGAATGCGCCAGGCCCTCGTCATTGAATTTCTCCCAAAGACGGCTGAGCCGGGAATCCTCGGCGTGCATTTCGAGGTCGTTATTGGTGCGCACCTGAATGCCGGCCACGGTCTTGCCGTGCCGGCGTTGACGCTCCGGGGTACTTCTTTCGGGGGTCGCCACTAGCTGTTTCCTCCTTGAGCGGGTCGTATCACAACGATTCCAGGATCGACGCCATGTCGTCCGCGTGCTCTTCTTCCTGAGCCAGTATCTCTTCCATGATGCGGCGGGTGGTCGGATCCTTATCACCCAGGTAGGTGGCGATCTCCCGATAGCTGTCGATGGCGATGCGCTCGGCGATCAGATCCTCCTTAACCATCTCCTTAAGGGTCTCGCCCTCCACGTACTCGGCGTGGGAGCGGCTCTGCAGGCCTTCGGGGGAAAAATTGGGGGCGCCGCCGAGCTGCACAATGCGTTCCGCGAGCCAGTCCGCGTGCTGCTGCTCTTGCTGGGCATGCTCGAGAAATTCATCCGCGGCGATGCTGGCGTTGAGCCCGTCAGCCATGTAGTAATGCCGCTTGTAGCGCAGCGTGCAGACAATTTCCGTGGCCAGCGCTTCGTTGAGCAGCTTAAGTACTGTCTCTCGATCGGCGCTATAGCCGGCCGTCACCGCGCCCTGCTCAATATGCTGGCGGGCGCGTTCGCGCAAGGTCTTCACATCGGTCAGAAAAGGCTGGCTGTTACTCATGGATTCTCCCTGTGTTGCTTGCCTTAACACTACACAGTGATGCGGTCGCTGGCAGCCCGGCACAAGCCGCACAATCGCAAAATCCGGTAAAGTCGGCGCACCAGATAGGGGCAGCCCACCCGGGCCGCCTCAAGCCTTCGTCCGGTTTCTTTCAGACATAAAAAAACCGGGCCAAAGCCCGGTTTTTTGTGTCGTCCCGAAGGGTCGACTTATTCCGCGTCGGCGATCTCGCCTTCCGGACGATCCACCAGTTCCACATAAGCCATCGGGGCGTTATCGCCGGCCCGGAAACCCATCTTAAGGATTCGCAGGTAGCCACCCGGACGCGCCTTGTAGCGCGGACCCAGTTCGTTGAACAGTTTACCGACCATTTCCTTGGACCGGGTGCGGTCAAACGCCAGACGGCGGTTGGCCACCGAGTCTTCCTTGGCCAGAGTGATCAGGGGCTCGGCCACCCGACGCAACTCCTTGGCTTTCGGCAAGGTGGTCTTGATCGCTTCATGTTCGAACAGCGACACCGCCATGTTGCGGAACATGGCCTGACGGTGTGAGCTGTTCCGGTTCAGTTTTCTGCCGCTCTTGCGATGACGCATGGTTCTGTTCCTATTTCAGGGACGCCAAGGCGCCCATGACAACTCTGTTAGTGCGGTTGATTAACGCAACTTGGTGTTAAGCCGGTCATCATCCCGGAGACTGACCGGCGGCCAGTTTTCCAGGCGCATGCCCAGCGACAGGCCCTTCGAGGCCAGCACATCCTTAATCTCGGTGAGCGATTTCTTGCCCAGGTTCGGGGTCTTGAGAAGCTCGACCTCGGTACGCTGAACCAAATCACCGATGTAGTAGATATTCTCCGCCTTCAGGCAGTTGGCGGAACGAACGGTCAGCTCCAGGTCGTCCACCGGGCGCAGCAGGATCGGATCGATCTCTTCGCGCTCCTGCTTCGGCTCGGGCTTGGCGTCCTGCTCCAGATCCACGAATACCGCGATCTGCTGCTGCAGAATGGTGGCGGCACGGCGGATCGCTTCTTCCGGATCGATGGTGCCATCGGTTTCCAGATCGATCACCAGCTTGTCCAGGTCAGTACGCTGCTCGACCCGGGCGGCTTCCACCACGTACGCCACGCGGCGTACCGGGCTGTAGCTGGCGTCCAGCTGCAGGCGGCCGATACCACGGGTTTCGTCGTCATCACCCTGACGGGTATCAGCGGCTTCGTAGCCCCGACCCTTCTGCACTTTCAGACGCACGCGAAGCTCGGTGTCGCCGGTGATGGTGCAGATCAGGTGGTCCGGGTTAACGATCTCAACGCTGTGATCGCGTTGAATATCGTTGGCGGTGACGTCGCCCGGGCCTTTCTTGACCAGTTCCAGGGTCGCTTCTTCGCGATCTTCCATCTTCAGGGCCACGCCCTTCAGGTTGAGGAGGATGTTGATCACATCTTCCTGCACACCCTCAATGGAGGAGTACTCGTGCTGTACACCGTCGATCTCCACTTCGGTGATCGCGCAGCCAGGCATGCTGGACAGCAGGATGCGGCGCAGCGCGGTGCCCAGAGTATGGCCAAAGCCACGCTCCAGCGGCTCCAGTACGACCTTGGCGTGGGTCTCGCTGATCGCGTTGACCGCGATCGAGCGGGGCGTGAGAAATTCGTTCACGGCGGTCATAGAGATCCCTCAGGCAGTCCTTACTTGGAGTACAGCTCGACGATCAGGTTTTCGTTGATCTCGGCCGGCAAATCGATACGCTCCGGCAGGGCCTTGAAGGTGCCCTCGAACTTCTTCTCGTCCACTTCCACCCAGGTCGGGAAGCCGCGCTGCTGGGCCAGTTCCATGGCGTTCTTGACGCGCAGCTGGTTCTTGGCCTTTTCACGCACGGTGACGATGTCACCGGGGCTCACCTGGTAGGAGGCGATGTTCACGCTACGACCGTTAACCAGGATCGCGCGGTGTGATACCAGCTGACGTGCCTCGGAACGGGTCGCGCCGAAGCCCAGACGGTATACCACGTTGTCCAGACGACCTTCGAGGAGCTGCAGAAGCACCTCGCCGGTGGCGCCACGGGACCGGGCGGCTTTCTTGTAGTAGCCGCGGAACTGCTTTTCCAGAACGCCGTACATGCGACGGACTTTCTGCTTCTCGCGCAACTGCACGCCATAGTCGGACAGGCGGCTGGGGCGACGGCCACCGCCGGCCTGGCCGGGGGGCTGTTCCGCCTTGCACTTGGATTCCAGCGGACGAATGCCGCTCTTGAGGAACAGATCAGTGCCTTCACGACGGGAAAGCTTGCACTTGGGACCGATGTATCTTGCCATCTTGCTCTAACTCCCGTTACACGCGGCGCTTCTTGGGCGGACGACAACCATTATGCGGAATGGGCGTCACGTCCTGAATGTGGGTAATCTTGTAGCCACAGCCGTTGAGCGCGCGAATAGAGGACTCACGGCCCGGACCGGGACCCTTGACTCGGACTTCCAGGTTCTTCAACCCGTAATCCTTGGCGGCATTACCCGCGTTTTCGGCAGCCACCTGGGCCGCGAAAGGCGTGCTTTTGCGGGAACCACGGAAGCCGGCACCACCGGACGTCGCCCAGGACAATGCGTTGCCCTGGCGGTCGGTGATGGTGATGATGGTGTTGTTGAAAGAAGCGTGTACATGCGCGATACCGTCCGCAACGGTCCGCGTTACCTTCTTCCGACGTGCGCCACTGTCTCTTTTCGCTTTAGCCATGCTTACTTATCCAGATATCAGGACTTACTTGCGGATCGGTTTCCGCGGACCCTTACGAGTCCGGGCATTGGTTTTGGTGCGCTGCCCGCGCAGGGGCAAACCGCGGCGATGACGGATGCCGCGGTAGCAGCCCAGATCCATCAAGCGCTTGATATTCATATTGATTTCCCGGCGCAGATCGCCTTCCGTGGAAACCTTGGCGACCTCGGCACGGATCGCGTCCAGCTGTTCGCTGGAGAGGTCGCGGACCTTAACGGTCGGCTCAATGCCGGTCTGCTCGCAAATAGCGCGAGCACGGGTGCGACCCACCCCGAAAATATAGGTGAGTGAAATCACCGAATGCTTGTTGTCCGGGATGTTAACGCCTGCAATACGGGCCATCCGAATATCTCCGATTCACAACGCGGCGGTGCCAGCCTCTGGCGCCGAAAGGCGGAAGAGTCTAGCGTTACACCGACTGAATTTCAACCAAACACTAGGAAAAGAAGTTCTGCCCAACCGGGCCGTTAGCCCTGACGCTGCTTATGCCGGGGCTCGGCACTGCAAATCACCATAACCCGGCCTTTCCGGCGGATTACCTTGCAGTTGCGGCAGATCTTCTTAACAGAAGCCTGAACTTTCATCGCACTCGCCTCACTTTACCTTCAAGCCCGTGGGCCGGTTATCGCACCAGACCGGTGCCGCCATACCCTTTCAGGTTGGCCTTCTTCATCAACTTCTCGTACTGGGTGGACATCAGGTGCGAGTTAACCTGCGACCAGAAATCCATAACCACTACCACCACGATCAACAAGGAGGTGCCGCCCAGATAGAAAGGCACGTTCCACACCCCCTGCAGCCCCAGAGGCAGCAGGCATACCAGCGTCATGTACACCGAACCGATCAGAGTCAGCCGACCCATCACCGTGTCGATATAACGAGCGGATTGCTCGCCGGGGCGGATACCCGGGATATAAGCCCCGGATTTCTTGAGATTGTCCGCCACGTCTTTCGGGTTGAATACCAGCGCCGTGTAGAAGTAGCAAAAGAACACGATCGCCAGGGTAAACAACAAAATGTACAGCGGTGTGCCGGGCAGTAGCGCGTCACTGACCACGCGCAGGGCCTGGCCCCACCAGGAATCCGGGTCGCTGGTGCTGAACCACTGGCTCAGCGACGCCGGGAACAGCAGGATGGAACTGGCGAAAATCGCCGGAATCACACCCGCCATGTTCACTTTCAGCGGCAGATGGCTCTGCTGGGCCGCGTACACACGGCGACCCTGCTGCCGCCGGGCGTAGTTAACGGTGATTCTCCGCTGACCCCGCTCGACGAACACCACACCGAAGATCACCGCTACCGCCACCAGGAATACCAGCAGCATGGCCAGCAGACTCAGATCCCCCTGACGGGCGGATTCGAACGTCTGCGCCACCGCACCGGGCAGACCGGCCACGATGGAAGCGAAGATCAGCATGGAGATACCATTGCCGATGCCACGCTCGGTGATTTGTTCGCCCAGCCACATCAGGAACACGGTCCCGGTTACCAGCGTGGTCACGGCCACGAAGTAGAAGCTGGCCACCTGCATGGTGGAAGCCGCTTCCGGCAACAGGGTAATGCCCTGGCTCTTGAGGCCCGCGCACACACCAAACGACTGGATCGCGCCCAGCGCCACCGTCAGATAACGGGTGTACTGGGTGATCTTGCGGCGACCCTGCTCACCTTCCTTGCGCAGCTGCTCAAGGGAAGGCACCACCGCGCTCATCAACTGGATAACAATGCTCGCGGTAATGTACGGCATGATACCCAGGGCGAAGATGCTCATACGCTCCAACGAACCGCCGGAGAACATATTGAACATGCCAAGAATGGTGTCCCGGTTGTTGTTGAACATCTGCTCCAACGCTTCCGGGTTCATTCCGGGAACCGGGATGTGCGCACCGATCCGGAACACCAGCAGGGCTCCCAGCAGGAAACCGATGCGACGCCACAGCTCTCGAGTGGCGCCGCCGGTGGCCGCGGTGTTGTTGTTCAGTGTTTGTGCACGGTTCTTGGCCATAGCCCCGCCTTATTACTCCTCGATTTTACCGCCGGCCTTTTCAACCGCTTCGCGAGCACCCTTGGTCAGGGCGACGCCGCGGATGGTCACCGCGCGGTCGATTTGGCCGCGCAGCACGATCTTGGCGCGTTTCTTATCGGAGCGAACAACACCGGCGTCCTTCAGGGCCGCCAGGTCGATCACGTCACCTTCCACCTTAGCCAGCTCCGCCAGACGCACTTCCGCGGTGGCCATGGCCAGCTTGGAGGTGAAGCCGAACTTGGGAACCCGGCGCTGCAGCGGCATCTGACCGCCTTCGAAACCAGGCTTCACGGTGCCGCCGGAACGGGACTTCTGACCTTTGTGACCACGGCCACCGGTCTTGCCCAGGCCGGAACCGATGCCACGGCCAACCCGTTTCTCGTCCGGACGGGATCCGTCAGCTGGATGCAAATCATTGAGACGCATCGCTTATTCTCCCTCTACCCGTACCAAGTACGCGACTTTGTTGATCATGCCACGTACGGAAGGTGTGTCTTCAACTTCCACGGTGTGACCGATGCGGCGCAGCCCGAGACCGCGCACACAGGCCTTGTGGCCTTCCAGCCGACCGCTGCTGCTTTTAACCTGGGTTACTTTGATCTTGTCAGCCATCGTTAAGCTTCCGTCTGTGTGCGCTTAGCCGAGAATCTCTTCAACGGACTTGCCACGCTTAGCCGCCACCGATTCCGGTGAGGACATCTGCTTCAGCCCGTTGAACGTTGCACGCACCACGTTCACTGGATTGGTGGATCCGTAGCACTTCGCCAGAACGTTCTGCACGCCGGCCACTTCCAGCACCGCGCGCATCGCGCCACCGGCAATCACACCAGTACCGTCGTCGGCAGGCTGCATGTACACCTTGGAGGCGCCATGGCGTGCCTTGATCGGGTGCTGAATGGTGGTGCCTTTCAGGTCCACCTGAATCATGTTGCGGCGGGCGGCTTCCAGCGCCTTCTGGATGGCGGCGGGCACTTCACGTGCCTTACCGCGGCCGAAGCCTACCTTACCTTTGCCGTCGCCCACTACAGTCAACGCAGTGAAACCGAAGATGCGGCCGCCTTTTACTACCTTGGCAACCCGGTTCACTTGAACCAGCTTCTCCTGGAGACCTTCGTTGGGATCAACTTTCGCCATAACCAAGCACCCTTAGAATTCAAGCCCGTTTTCGCGCGCGGCATCCGCCAACGCCTTGATCCGACCGTGATAACGGAATCCGGAACGATCAAAGGCTACACGCTCGATGCCCGCCTCTTTGGCGCGCTTCGCAATCAGTTCGCCTACTTTCGATGCGGCATCGGCATTGCCGGTGGCCGCTTCGCGCAGGTCCTTCTCGACGGTACTCGCCGTAACCAGAACCCGGTCACCAGCCGCGCTGGTGATCTGCGCGTAGATGTGGCGCGGGGTGCGATGTACGGACAGACGGATCTGGCCGGACTCGCGGATGTTAAGGCGAGTACGTTTGGCCCTGCGCAGACGTGCAAGTTTCTTGTCCATCATGGCTCTAGTCTCAACAATTATTTCTTCTTGGCTTCCTTACGGCGCACCTGCTCATCAGCATAGCGCACCCCCTTGCCTTTGTAGGGCTCGGGTGGACGGAAGGCCCGGACATTGGCGGCAACCTGACCAACCAGCTGCTTATCAATGCCCTTGACAACAATTTCGGTCTGGGTCGGGGTTTCGATGGTGATGCCATCGGGCAGCTGGTAAGCCACCGGATGGGAGAAACCCAACGTCAGGTTCAGGGTCTTGCCCTGAGCCTGGGCGCGATAACCCACGCCGTTGAGGACCAGCTTACGCTCGAAGCCCTCTGAGACGCCGGTGACCATGTTGTTCACCACCGCACGGGTGGTACCGGCCAGCGCCCAGGAATCCTGGGACTCCTCGCGAGGCTTGACGGTGAAGATCCCGTCTTCGAACGACACGTCCACCTGCTCGTGCACTTCATGTTCCAGGTTGCCTTTGCTGCCCTTTACGGACACCTTGCGACCGTCGATTTTCAGCTCGACGCCGCTGGGCAACTTAACCGGATTTTTCGCTACTCTAGACATTGCTGCACCTAAACCCGTCTACACCGCTACCGTTAGGACACTTCGCAGATCAGCTCGCCGCCTACATTAGCCTGGCGCGCTGCGCGATCGGAAAGAATGCCCTGGTTGGTGGACACGATCATCACACCCAGGCCGCCCTTGACCTTGGGAATCTGGCCGGCGTTTTTATAGACACGCAGACCGGGGCGGCTGACACGGGAAATCTTTTCGATTACCGGACTGCCCTCGAAATACCGAAGGTCCACGGTCAGCACGGGCTTCTTGTCGCCGGCCACCGAGAAGCCTTCGATGTAACCTTCTTCCTTCAGTACCTTGGCAATGGCCTGTTTAGCCGTGGAAGAGGGAATCTCCACCTTGGCTTTCCGGGCCATTTGCGCGTTACGGATACGAGTAAACATATCCGCCAGGGTATCTTGCATGCTCATGCCGCAATCGCTCCGCTACTCATGCCTATATCTTGGCTTGCTTACCAGCTGGCCTTAACCAGACCGGGGACGTCGCCGCGCATCGCTGCTTCGCGCAGCTTAATACGGCTCAAACCGAACTTCCGGTAATAGCCGTGCGGGCGACCGGTAATCCGGCAGCGATTACGCTGGCGCACCGGAGAGGAATCGCGCGGCAGCTTCTGAAGCTGCAGTTGCGCATCCCATTTTGCTTCGGGTTCGGCGTTGGGATCGTTAACGATCGCTTTCAGCGCCTGACGCTTGGCGGCGTAACGCTGAACCAACTTGGCGCGCTTCGCCTCCCGATTTTTCATAGAGACCTTTGCCATGACAAATCCTCAGCCCTTCAGCGGGAAGTTGAAGGCGCGCAACAGCGCGCGTGCTTCGTCGTCGGTTTTCGCCGTGGTGGTGATGGTGATGTCCATACCACGCAGCTTATCGACCTTGTCGAAATCCACTTCGGGGAACACGATCTGCTCGCGCAGCCCCATGGAATAGTTGCCCCGGCCGTCGAATGACTTGGGATTCAAACCACGGAAGTCGCGCATCCGGGGAATCGCCACCGCCACCAGGCGGTCCAGGAATTCATACATACGGCGATTGCGCAGAGTTACCTTGCAGCCGATCGGCCAGCCTTCACGGATCTTGAAACCCGCAACGGACTTACGCGCCTTGGTGATCAGCGGCTTCTGGCCGGCAATCGCGGTCATGTCGGACAGGGCACCTTCGATGGCCTTACGGTCCGCTGCCGCTTCACCCACACCCATGTTCAGGGTGATCTTGGTGATTTTCGGCACTTCCATGACATTGTCGTAACCCAGCTCCTCTTTGAGCTTTGCCACGATCTGTTCGTTGTAAACCTTTTTCAGATCACTCATGGTCCACCTGTCCTCACGCGTCCAGCGTTTCGCCGCTAGACTTGAAGAAACGCACCTTATCGCCATCCTCGACACGGAAGCCAACACGGTCCGCTTTCTCGGCCTTGGGGTTCCAGATGGCCACATTGGAAGCGTCAATACCCGCTTCCTGTTCGACGATGCCGCCCTGAATACCACGGTTCGGATTGGCGCGTACGTGTTTCTTGACCACGTTCACCCCGGCCACGATCAGGCGGCCGTTCGGCAGCACGCGCTGAACCTTGCCGCGCTTACCTTTATCCTTGCCCGCGATTACGATGACTTCATCATCACGCTTGATCTTGAGCATTACGTTCACCCGCCTTTAAAGAACTTCCGGTGCCAGGGAGATGATTTTCATGAACTGCTCGTTACGCAGCTCACGGGTCACCGGTCCAAAGATCCGGGTACCTACCGGCGCCTTATTGTTGCCCAGCAACACCGCGGCGTTTTCATCAAAACGAATCACGGAGCCGTCCGGACGACGTACACCCTTACGAGTACGCACGACCACCGCGGTCATCACGTCACCCTTCTTTACACGGCCGCGCGGAATCGCTTCCTTTACTGTGACCTTGATGACGTCACCAATGCCTGCATAGCGGCGGTGGGAGCCACCCAGCACCTTGATGCACTGCACTCGACGGGCGCCGCTGTTATCGGCGACTTCGAGCATCGTTTCGGTCTGAATCATCGCTTACTCTCTCCAACTCCTGCCCTGCAGGCAGCCACAGCAACCTTGGTCAGACCTTGTCGGTCTGCTCCACCACGTTCACCAGCGTCCAGGTTTTACGCTTGGACAACGGGCGGCACTCTTCAATAGTGACCAGGTCACCTTCGTTGCACTGATTCTGCTCATCATGCGCCATCAACTTGGTTGACCGCTTGATGATCTTGCCGTAAATCGGGTGCTGCACCCGGCGCTCCACCAACACGGTGATCGTTTTCTCACCCTTGTTGGAAATGACCTTGCCAGTAGCGGTCCGGCGCAGTATCTCTTTCGCTTCTGCCATGCCTAGTTACCCTGCTTCTCTCTCAGAATGGTTTTCACCCGTGCAATATCACGGCGAACCTTCCCAAGCTGATGGGTTTGTGAAAGCTGCCCGGATGCCAATTTCATACGCTGCTTAAACTGCTCTTCAAGCAACTCGAGCTGTTGATTGTTCAGCTCTTCGACACTCTTTTCTCTCAGTTCGCTCGCTTTCATGGCTTACATCACCGTCCGAGTCACTACGCGGGTGCTGATCGGCAGCTTCGCCGCGGCGAGGCGGAACGCTTCGCGCGCTACGTCCTCTGAAACACCTTCCATTTCGTAGAGCATGCGGCCCGGCTGAATCTGAGCCACCCAGTACTCCACGTTACCCTTACCTTTACCCATCCGGACTTCGAGCGGCTTCTGGGTAATCGGCTTATCCGGGAACACACGGATCCAGATTTTGCCGCCCCGCTTGATATGCCGGGTCATGGCACGACGGGCGGCTTCGATCTGGCGGGCGGTAATGCGGCCACGACCGGTAGCCTGCAGGCCCACGGTGCCGAAAGACACCTTGCTGCCCCGCTGTGCCAGGCCACGGTTGCGGCCCTTATGAACTTTCCGGAATTTGGTACGCTTCGGCTGCAACATCGTTCGTTACCCTTTAACCGCGGCCGCGCTTCTTGGCGCCCTTGGACTGCTGTTGCTTCTGCTCTTCCTGAATCTGCTCCATGCCGCCAAGCACTTCGCCACGGAAGATCCAGACCTTTACGCCAATGGTGCCGTAAGTGGTTTCGGCGCGAACGCTGGCATAATCGATGTCCGCACGCAGCGTGTGCAGCGGCACCCGGCCTTCGCGATACCACTCGGTACGGGCAATCTCGGCACCGCCAAGGCGGCCAGAGAGCTGCACCCGAATACCTTCAGCACCGGATTTCATGGCGTTCTGCACCGCGCGCTTCATGGCGCGGCGGAACATCACCCGGCGCTCAAGCTGGCCGGCGATGTTCTCACCCACCAGACGAGCATCCAGATCCGGCTTGCGCACCTCTTCGATATTGATGTGCACCGGAACACCCATTTGGGCGGCCACGTCGCGGCGCAGACGCTCTACGTCTTCGCCTTTCTTACCGATCACGATACCCGGACGCGCCGTGGAGATCGTAATGCGCACGTTCTCTGACGGGCGCTCGATCTTGATACGGCTCACCGAGGCATTCTTCAGGCGCTTGAACAGATATTCACGCACCTGCAGGTCGGAAACCAGGCAGTCGGAATAGGTTTTCTGCCCGGCATACCAGAGCGAGTTGTGCTCCTTAACGATGCCCAGGCGAATACCGATCGGATGAACTTTCTGACCCATCTGGTTACTCCTGACCTTCTGAGACTTTTACAGTGATGTGACAAGTGCGCTTGAGGATGCGATCGGCACGGCCTTTGGCGCGCGGTCGAATTCGCTTCATCGTCATGCCCTCGTCCACAAACACTGTGGAAACTTTCAGCTCATCCACGTCAGCGCCGTCGTTGTTTTCCGCGTTAGCAATCGCGGACTCCAGCACTTTCTTTACAATCCGGGCCGCCTTCTTGGGGCTAAAGGCGAGAACATTCAACGCCTTTTCCACCTCCAGACCTCTGATCTGGTCGGCCACCAGGCGGGCTTTTTGAGCCGAAATTCTTGCGCCCCGCAGACGGGCTGCAACTTCAGTAACTTCAGTCGCCATGGCTGTCACCTTATCGCTTAGCCTTCTTGTCCACGATATGCCCGCGATATGTGCGGGTCAGGGCGAATTCGCCCAACTTGTGGCCCACCATGTGCTCGGTGATCAATACCGGAACATGCTGACGGCCGTTATGTACCGCGATGGTCAAACCCACCATCTCCGGGATGATCATGGAGCGACGGGACCAGGTTTTGATCGGCTTACGGGAGCCGGCTTCCACCGCTTCTTCCACCTTCTTCAAAAGGTGGTGATCCAGAAACGGACCTTTCTTCAGTGAACGTGGCACAGCCTGAACCTCTCTCTATCCCTTACTTACGACGGTCACGCACAATCATCTTGGAGGTGCGCTTGTTTGTACGCGTTTTGTGGCCCTTGGTAGGTACACCCCAGGGGGTTACCGGGTGACGACCGCCAGAAGTGCGACCTTCACCACCACCATGAGGGTGATCCACCGGGTTCATCGCCACACCACGTACGGTCGGGCGAACACCCCGCCAGCGCTTGGCGCCGGCCTTACCCAGCGAGCGCAAACTATGCTCACTGTTGGCAACTTCACCGATGGTGGCCTTGCACTCGGCGTTCACCTTACGCATCTCGCCGGAGCGGAGACGCAGGGTGACATAGCCACCATCCTTTGCCAGCACCTGAATCGCGGTGCCGGCGGAGCGGGCCAGCTGACCACCCTTACCGGGCTTCATTTCCACGTTATGAACCGTGGAACCCAGCGGGATGTTACGCAGCGGCAGAGCATTGCCCGCCTTGATCGGCGCGTCTTCACCGGACTGGACACGATCACCGGCTTTCAGGCCACGCGGCGCCAGAATATAGCGACGCTCGCCATCCAGGTATTTGACCAGGGCAATATGAGCGGACCGGTTGGGGTCATACTCAAGGCGCTCGATCACACCGGCGACACCGTCTTTGTCACGACGAAAGTCGACACGACGATATTTTTGCTTGTGACCACCGCCTTTGTGGCGGGTGGTGATGCGGCCGTTGTTATTACGACCGCCACTTTTACTCTTCGCTTCCAGCAGCGGCTCATAAGGTGCACCTTTGTGCAGATCCTCATTAACCACCTTGACCACAAAGCGGCGGCCCGGGGAAGTCGGCTTAGCTTTAACAATCGCCATGATTCCTTACTCCCTTACCTTACTCTGCGCCCAGGAAGTCGATGTCCTGGCCTTCCGCCAGAGACACATAAGCCTTCTTCCAGCCCGCGCGCTTACCGGCGACACGCCCGAAGAACTTCTGCTTGCCTTTGACGCTGAGGGTCCGTACGGACTCCACTTTTACGTCGAACAGCGCTTCCACAGCCTTCTTGATTTCAAGCTTGTTGGCGTCTTTCGCCACCTTGAACACGAAGGCGTTGCCCTGATCGGCCACCAGCGTGGCTTTCTCGGACACGTGTGGCGCGAGAAGCACGTTAAAAATGCGCTCTTTATTCATGCCAGCGCCTCCTCAAGTTGCTTCAGAGCCGGGACCGTCACCAGAACCTTCTCGAAGGCGATGAGGCTGACCGGATCCACGCCACTGGCGTCGCGAATATCCACTTTGGGCAGGTTGCGTGCCGCCAGGTAGAGGTTTTCATCCACCTCGCTGGTCACGATCAACACACTGCTCAATTCCAAATCCTTCAGCTTGGATGCCACCTGCTTGGTTTTCGGTGAGTCGATATTGAACTCGTCGACCACCACCAAACGCTCCTGACGCACCAGCTCGGAAAAAATGCAACGCAACGCGCCGCGGTACATCTTGCGATTCACCTTCTGGGAAAAATCGCGGGGTTCTGCGGCAAACGTCTTGCCGCCGCCACGCCACAGCGGGCTGCGGATAGTGCCGGCACGGGCCCGGCCAGTACCTTTCTGACGCCAGGGCTTACGGCCACCACCGCTTACCGCCGCGCGATTTTTCTGAGCCTTGGAGCCCTGACGGGCACCGGCCAGAAACGCGGTCACAACCTGATGAACCAGAGGCTCGTTGAAGTCTTTGCCGAAAGCGACTTCAGAAACGGTTACGGTACCTCCAGAGGCAGTATTGAGATTCATCCTCTATTCCTCTTTCAGGCCTTCGCCTTCACTGCCGGGCGCACGATAACATCACCACCGGCCGCACCGGGGATGGCACCCTTTACCAGCAACAGATTCTTTTCCGCATCCACACGCACGATTTCAAGGTTCTGAACCGTTACGCGCTCGGCACCCAGATGACCAGACATCTTCTTGCCTTTGAACACTCGGCCCGGGGTCTGGTTCTGACCAATGGAACCCGGTGCACGGTGTGACAAGGAGTTGCCGTGGGTAGCGTCCTGAGTACGGAAATTCCAACGCTTCACGGTGCCCGCGAAGCCCTTACCCTTGGAAGTGCCGGTCACGTCCACGGACTGACCTGCCTCGAACACTTCAAGAGTGATCTCGGAGCCTGCCTGCAGTTCGCCCACTTCGCTGCGGAACTCGCCCGCGCTGCGGCCGGCCTCAACACCGGCTTTCGCGAAGTGACCGGCCTGCGGCTTGGTCACCCGGCTGGCCCGGCGCTCACCCACCGTCACTTGCACGGCTTCGTAGCCATCTGTTTCTTCGGTCTTGACCTGACTCACCCGATTCGGGGTCACCTCAATGACGGTCACCGGAACACTGATACCTTCCTCAGTGAACACCCGGGTCATCCCGCACTTCCGACCGATTACACCAATCGCCATTGTCTACCTCTTCACAACCTGTCGCGGTTGAACCGCCCGTAGTTGTCGGTCTGAGCAATCTCAGGCCAGTTATCCCAGGCTAATCTGCACGTCCACACCAGCCGCCAGGTCGAGCTTCATGAGCGCGTCCACGGTTTTATCCGTGGGCTCAACGATGTCGACCAGCCGCTTGTGGGTGCGGATCTCGTACTGATCACGCGCATCTTTATTCACATGCGGAGAGATCAGCACAGTAAACCGTTCTTTACGCGTCGGCAGAGGGATTGGACCCTGTACCTGCGCACCCGTCCGTTTTGCCGTATCCACGATCTCCTGGGCGGACTGATCAATGAGACGATGATCAAAGGCCTTGAGACGGATGCGGATTCTTTGGTTAGCCATAGCTAACAAACTCCAGACTGTTTCGTACCATTCTTTAGATGGCAAAAAGCCCGCCCAACCTGTCCGTCCGGAAGGTGGTGGGTGTCAAAACAAGCCCGGGAACGATGCCCCGGTTGATCGCGCTCTTTAGCCGGTGTTTTGTTTACCGGTTAAGAGGGCGCAAATTATAGGGATAAAAAAAGGCCAGGGCAAGGGCCCCGACCTTTTTATTTACCCTTTACTCGATAATCTTGGACACCACGCCGGCGCCAACGGTGCGGCCGCCTTCACGGACCGCGAAGCGCAGGCCTTCTTCCATGGCGATCGGCGCGATCAGCTCAACGCTCATCTGCACGTTATCGCCCGGCATCACCATCTCGGTGCCTTCCGGCAGCTGACACGCGCCGGTCACATCGGTGGTCCGGAAGTAGAACTGCGGACGGTAGCCGTTGAAGAACGGGGTGTGACGACCGCCCTCGTCCTTGCTCAGCACGTACACCTCACCCTCGAACTTGGTGTGCGGGGTGATGGAGCCCGGCTTCGCCAGTACCTGGCCACGCTCCACGTCGTCACGCTTGGTGCCACGCAGCAGCACGCCCACGTTCTCGCCCGCGCGACCTTCGTCGAGCAGCTTGCGGAACATCTCAACGCCGGTGCAGGTGGTCTTCGTGGTGTCTTTGATACCCACGATTTCCATCTCGTCACCCACCTTGATGATGCCACGCTCCACACGACCGGTTACCACGGTACCGCGGCCGGAGATGGAGAACACGTCCTCGATCGGCATCAGGAACGGCTGATCCACGGCGCGCTCCGGCTCCGGGATGTACTCGTCCAGGCACTCAACCAGCTTCGCCACCGCGGGCATGCCGATGTCGCTGGTGTCACCTTCCAGCGCCTTCAGCGCGGAACCGGTGATGATCGGGGTGTCGTCACCCGGGAAGTCGTAGTCGCTCAGCAGCTCGCGGATTTCCATCTCAACCAGCTCGAGCAGCTCTTCGTCGTCCACCATGTCCGCTTTGTTCAGGAACACAACAATGAACGGTACGCCAACCTGGCGGGACAGCAGGATGTGCTCGCGAGTCTGCGGCATCGGACCGTCGGCCGCGCTCACCACCAGAATCGCGCCGTCCATCTGCGCCGCGCCGGTGATCATGTTCTTCACGTAGTCGGCGTGACCCGGGCAGTCAACGTGCGCGTAGTGACGCTTCGGAGAGTCGTACTCAACGTGGGAGGTCGCAATGGTAATACCGCGCTCGCGCTCTTCCGGGGCGTTATCAATAGAATCAAACGCGCTGGCGGAACCGGTGCCCCAGGTCTCGAAACAGACCCGCGTCAGGGCGGCGGTCAGCGTGGTTTTACCATGGTCAACGTGACCAATGGTGCCTACGTTTACGTGCGGTTTATTACGTTCAAACTTTTCCTTTGCCACGGCTCAATACCCTTAACAAATTATCCGTAAATTTAAGATTTCTTACCGCTGATGACGTCATCAGCGATGTTGCGCGGTGCCTCGGAGTACTTCAGGAACTCCATGGAGTAGCTGGCACGACCCTGAGACATGGAGCGCAGATCAGTAGCGTAACCAAACATCTCGGAGAGCGGCACTTCGGCCCGAATCACCTTGCCGGACAGGGTGTCTTCCATGCCCTGCACGGTGCCACGACGACGGCTCAGGTCACCCATCACGTCGCCCATGTAATCCTCGGGAGTCACCGCCTCGACCTTCATGATCGGCTCGAGCAGAACAGCACCACCCTCTTTCGCGGCGTTCTTTACCGCCAGGCCGCCGGCCATGCGGAAGGCGTTCTCGTTGGAATCCACCTCGTGGTAGGAACCATCGTAAAGAATCGCTTTCACGCCCAGCACCGGGTAGCCGGCGAGCACACCGGACTTCAGCTGCTCATCGATACCTTTCTGAACAGCACCGAAGTACTCTTTCGGAACCACACCGCCGTGAATCTGCTCTTCAAATTCGAACTCGGCATCACGATCGATGGGCTCGAATTTGATTTTGACGTGACCGTACTGACCACGACCACCGGACTGCTTGACGAACTTACCTTCCACATCCACCGGCTTGGTGAAGGTTTCGCGGTACGCCACCTGCGGCGCACCGATGTTCGCTTCCACCTTGAACTCACGCTTCATGCGGTCGACAAGGATGTCCAGGTGCAGCTCGCCCATGCCGGAAATGATGGTCTGGCCGGACTCTTCGTCGGTCTTCACACGGAAGGACGGATCCTCCTGTGCCAGACGACCCAGCGCCATGCCCATCTTCTCCTGGTCGGCCTTGGACTTCGGCTCCACCGCCACGGAAATTACCGGATCCGGGAATTCCATACGCTCAAGGATGATCACCTTGTTCAGGTCACAGAGGGTGTCACCGGTGGTGACGTCCTTGAGACCCACGCAGGCGGCGATATCGCCGGCGCGCACTTCCTTGATCTCCTCGCGGGAGTTGGAGTGCATCTGCAGCAGGCGGCCCACGCGCTCTTTCTTGTCGCGAACCGAGTTCATCACGCTGTCGCCGGAGTTAAGCACGCCGGAGTAGACGCGGATAAAGGTCAGCGAGCCCACGAACGGGTCGGTGGCGATCTTAAACGCCAGCGCGGAGAACGGCTCGTCATCCCGGGACTTACGGGCTTCAACGGTTTCGCCGTCTTCCAGTACACCCTGGATCGCTTTCACTTCGTCCGGAGCGGGCAGATATTCGATCACCGCATCCAGCAGTGCCTGCACGCCCTTGTTCTTAAAGGCAGAGCCGCACAGAGCCAGAACGATCTCGTTGGCGATGACCTGCTGACGCAGACCGGCCTTGATCTGCTCGTTGGTCAGATCACCGTTCTCAAGGTAAGTCTCCATCAGTTCTTCGGAGGCCTCGGCGGCGGACTCGACCATCTGCTCACGCAGCTCGTCACAACGGGCCTGAAGCTCTTCGGGGATGTCCTGCTGCTCGTAGGTCATGCCCATGTCGTCTTCGTTCCAGTAGATCGCCTTCATGCGGATCAGGTCGACCACGCCCTTGAAGTTATCTTCGGAACCGATGTTCAGCTGAATGGGAACCACCTTGGCACCCAGACGCTTGCGAATCTGCTCGACCACGCGCTCGAAGTCGGCGCCGGCGCGGTCCATCTTGTTGACGAACACCACGCGGGGCACTTCGTATTTGTTGGCCTGGCGCCATACCGTCTCGGACTGCGGCTCCACGCCGGAAGTACCACAGAACACCACCACGGCACCGTCGAGCACACGCAGGGAACGCTCCACCTCAATGGTGAAATCCACGTGCCCCGGGGTATCAATGATGTTGATCCGGTGCTGGTCGTACTGCTGGTCCATGCCCTGCCAGAAGGTAGTGGTGGCAGCGGAGGTAATGGTAATACCACGCTCCTGCTCCTGCTCCATCCAGTCCATGACCGCGGCACCGTCGTGCACCTCACCGATTTTGTGAGACACACCGGTGTAAAAGAGGACGCGCTCGGTGGTGGTAGTCTTGCCCGCGTCCACGTGGGCGCAGATACCAATGTTGCGATAGCGGTTGAGAGGAGTCTTACGTGCCACGCTGCTAACCTCGATTCACTGAATCCAATACAAAAACCGGCCTGAACTTGAGCAGGCCGGTTTACTCATCCTACCTTCTTGCTTAGAAGCGGAAGTGGGAGAAGGCCTTGTTGGCCTCAGCCATGCGGTGCACGTCTTCCCGCTTCTTCATGGCCGCGCCCTTGCCTTCAGCGGCATCCGACACTTCGCCGGCGAGGCGCTGGGCCATGCTTTTTTCACCACGCTTACGCGCGGAGTCCACCAGCCAGCGCATGGCCAGGGCGGTACGACGACTGGGACGCACTTCGACCGGCACCTGATAGGTGGCACCACCGACCCGACGGCTTTTAACTTCCACCATCGGACGAATGTTGTCGAGCGCTTTCTCGAACAGTTCCAGGGGTTCGCCGTTCTTGCGATCCGCCACGATGTCCAGGGCGCCATAAACGATGTGCTCGGCCACGGACTTCTTACCGTCAACCATCACATGGTTCATGAACTTGGCCAGCAACTGGCTCCCGAACTTCGGATCCGGCAGGATCTCGCGTTTGGCGACGACGCGTCTTCTAGGCATCGGATGTGTTCCTCGTTTTCACCCCGCCGGGGCGGGGAAAGCTTCAGGGTTACCCGGGACGGAGCCCGGCCTTACTCATCCCATCGGGCCAACCGGCCCGACCGTCAGAAAAGGGGTTCGATTTACTTCTTCGGCCGCTTGGCACCGTATTTGGAACGGCGCTGCTTACGGTCCTGAACACCCGCGGTGTCCAGCGTGCCACGCACGGTGTGGTAGCGCACGCCGGGCAGGTCTTTTACACGACCGCCACGAATCAGCACTACGGAGTGCTCCTGCAGGTTATGACCTTCCCCGGGAATGTAGGAAGACACTTCATAACCGTTGGTCAGGCGCACACGACACACTTTACGCAACGCGGAGTTCGGCTTTTTCGGGGTAGTGGTGTACACCCGGGTGCAAACACCGCGACGCTGCGGGCAGCCCTGCAGGGCGACCGAGTCGCTTTTTTCAACCTTCCTCTTGCGCGGGTTACGCACAAGCTGGTTTACAGTTGCCATGAAACTACTGCTCCACGCTTACAGTTCTGTGACGAACTTCGCTTCGTTTCGCCACCCTTTGGTCCGTCCACGGCCTTTTCCGGGCTATAGACAGGGGCGACGGATTCTAGGGACCCGGGGGCGTCAAGTCAAGACGCCCCCGGAGCCGACTACTCCTCGTCGGAGGAGCTGAGTGCTTCGGAAAGCGCGGCTTCCACCTCGTCCATGGTCGGGCCATCGCCGTGCGCTTCCTCGCGCTGGCGGCGCCGTTCCATATGGTAGGCGTAACCGGTACCGGCGGGGATCAGACGACCCACCACCACGTTTTCCTTCAGACCGCGCAGGTCGTCTTCCTTGCCGGTCACCGCCGCTTCGGTCAACACCCGGGTGGTTTCCTGGAAGGACGCCGCGGAGATGAACGATTCGGTGGCCAGGGACGCCTTGGTAATACCCAGCAGCAAACGTGCGCCACGAGCGGGCATCTTGTCGTCCCCGTTGAGGCGCTCGTTCTCCTCCATCAGACGGGCGTATTCGATCTGCTCGCCCTTGATGAAGGCGGAATCGCCCAGCTCGGTAATTTCCACCTTACGCAGCATCTGGCGGATGATCGTCTCGATGTGCTTATCGTTGATCTTCACACCCTGAAGGCGGTAGACCTCCTGCACCTCGTTGACGATGTAACGCGCCAGCTCCACTTCACCCATCAGGCGCAGGATGTCGTGGGGGTTGAGCGGCCCGTCGGACACCACTTCGCCTTTCTCCACGTGCTCGCCTTCGAACACGTTGAGCAGACGCCATTTGTGGATCAGCTCCTCGTAGGGCGTGCCGCCGTCGTCCGGCGTGATCACCAGGCGTACCTTGCCCTTGGTTTCCTTACCGAAGGACACGACACCGCTCTTCTCGGCGAGGATCGCGGCCTCTTTCGGGTTACGCGCCTCGAACAGGTCGGCCACGCGGGGCAGACCACCGGTGATGTCACGGGTCTTGGAGGATTCCTGCGGAATCCGCGCGATCACGTCACCCATGCCGATCTTGGCGCCGTTCTTGAGACCGGACAGCGCGCCACCGGGCAGGAAGTACGCCGCCGGCGCGTCGGTGTTAGGCAGTGCCACGGGGTTACCCTTGGCATCCACCACGCGAACCACCGGACGCAGGTCCTTACCCGCGGAGGGGCGATCCTGGGTAGAAAGCACTTCGATGTTGGTCAGACCGGTGAGTTCATCGGTCTGGTAGTTCACCGCAATACCTTCTTCCATGTCCCCGAACTGAACCTTACCTTCCACCTCGGCGATAATCGGATGGGTGTGCGGGTCCCAGGTGGCGACCACCTGGCCGGCTTCGGCCTGGTCGTCCTCGCCCACGGTGACCATGGCGCCGTAAGGCATCTTGTAGCGCTCGCGCTCACGCCCCAGGTCATCGACCACCGCCAGCTCCGCGGAGCGGGACACGATCACGAAACCGTCCTTGTGCTGCACGTGCTTGGCGTTGTGGAAGCGGATTTTGCCGCCGTGCTTGACCTGAATGCTGGACACCGCGGAAGCCCGGCTCGCCGCGCCACCGATGTGGAAGGTCCGCATGGTCAGCTGGGTGCCCGGCTCACCGATGGACTGGGCGGCGATAACGCCGACCGCCTCACCGATGTTAACGCGGTGGCCACGGGCCAGATCGCGGCCGTAACAGCGGGAGCACATGCCCCACTTGGTTTTACAGGTAATGGGCGAGCGGACGATCATCTCGTCGATGCCCATTGCCTCCAGCTTCTCGACCCAGACTTCATCCAGCACCGTGCCGGCGGTGAAGACCACCTCGTCGGTACCCGGACGCACCAGGTCGCGGGCCACGGTCCGGCCCAGCACCCGCTCGCGGAGGGGCTCGACGATGTCGCCGCCTTCGATCAACGGCGTCATCAGCAGACCGTCTTCGGTGCCGCAATCTTCCTCGGTTACCACCAGGTCCTGGGCCACGTCCACCAGACGGCGGGTCAGGTAACCGGAATTGGCGGTTTTCAGTGCCGTGTCCGCGAGACCCTTACGGGCGCCGTGGGTGGAGATGAAGTACTGAAGTACGTTCAGCCCCTCACGGAAGTTACTGGTGATCGGCGTCTCGATGATCGAGCCGTCCGGCTTCGCCATCAGGCCACGCATACCGGCCAGCTGACGAATCTGCGCCGGGGAGCCCCGCGCGCCGGAGTCGGCCATCATGTAGATGGAATTGAAGGACGCCTGGGTCTCGTCTTCACCATCACGGTTAACGACGATTTCCTTGTTCAGGTTGTCCATCATCGCCTTGGCGATCTGGTCGTTGGTGCGCGCCCAGATGTCGACCACCTTGTTGTAGCGCTCACCACGGGTCACCAGACCGGAAGCGAACTGTTCCTCGATCTCGCGCACTTCTTCCTCGGCCGCGGCGATCAGCTTCACCTTGGCATCCGGGATCACCATGTCCTCGACACCGATGGAGGAGCCGGACAGCGTCGCTTCGCGGAAGCCCATATACATGATCTGGTCGGCGAAGATGCAGGTTTCCTTGGTACCGAGTATCCGGTAGCAGGTGTTCAGCAGCTTGGAGATCGCCTTCTTGGTCATGTTCTGGTTGACCATGTCGAAGCCGATGCCTTCGGGCACGATGTCCCAAATCTTACAGCGGCCCGGGGTGGTCTCCACCAGACGGGTGGCTTCCTCGATGCGGCCTTCCTGATCCTTGACCACTTCGTGGATGCGCACGCGGACACGAGCGTGCAGCTCCACTTCCCGTGTACCGAGAGCACGCAATACTTCGGCGATGTCGGCGAATATCCGGCCTTCGCCTTTAACGTTCACCTTCTCACGGCTGATGTAGTACAGCCCCAGAACCACGTCCTGGGTCGGCACGATGATCGGTTCACCGCTGGCCGGAGAGAGAATGTTGTTGGTGGACATCATCAGCGCCCGGGCTTCGAGCTGGGCTTCCAGGGTCAGCGGTACGTGCACCGCCATCTGGTCACCGTCGAAGTCGGCGTTGAACGCCGCGCACACCAGCGGGTGCAGCTGGATCGCCTTACCTTCAATCAGCACCGGCTCGAACGCCTGAATGCCCAGACGGTGCAGCGTCGGCGCCCGGTTCAGCATCACCGGGTGCTCGCGGATCACCTCGGCGAGGATGTCCCACACCTCGGCGGTCTCGCGCTCGACCATCTTCTTGGCCGCCTTGATGGTGGTGGCCAGGCCACGCGCTTCCAGCTTGGCGAAGATGAACGGCTTGAACAGTTCCAGAGCCATTTTCTTCGGCAGACCGGTTTCGTGCAGCTTGAGGGTCGGGCCCACCACGATCACGGAACGGCCGGAGTAGTCCACCCGCTTACCGAGCAGGTTCTGACGGAAACGGCCCTGCTTGCCCTTGATCATATCGGCCAGGGACTTGAGCGGGCGCTTGTTGGAACCGGTGATGGCACGGCCACGGCGGCCGTTATCCAGCAGCGCGTCCACGGACTCCTGCAGCATGCGCTTCTCGTTGCGCACGATGATGTCCGGGGCGTTCAGATCCAACAGCCGCTTGAGGCGGTTGTTACGGTTGATCACTCGGCGGTACAGGTCGTTCAGGTCGGAGGTCGCGAAGCGGCCGCCGTCCAGGGGTACCAGCGGACGCAGGTCCGGCGGCAGCACCGGCAGCACCGTCATGATCATCCACTCCGGCGCATTGCCGGACGCGTGGAAACCTTCCATCAGCTTGAGGCGCTTGGACAGCTTCTTCAGCTTGGTGTCGGAGTTGGTCGCCTCAATGTCCTCGCGCAGGGTGTTGATCTCTTCCTGCAGATCAAGCTCCAGCAGCAACTGCTGGACCGCTTCGGCGCCCATCTTGGCTTCGAACTCATCACCGAACTGCTCGAGCGCGTCGAAGTACTCTTCGTCGGTCAGCAGCTGACCGCGCTCCAGAGTGGTCATACCCGGCTCGGTCACCACGAAGGACTCGAAGTACAGCACCCGCTCGATGTCGCGCAGCGTCATGTCCAGCATCAGGCCGATGCGCGAAGGCAGCGACTTGAGGAACCAGATATGCGCCACCGGGCTGGCCAGCTCGATGTGGCCCATGCGCTCACGGCGAACCTTGGAGAGGGTGACTTCAACGCCACACTTCTCACAGATCACGCCCCGGTGCTTGAGCCGCTTGTATTTACCGCACAGGCATTCGTAGTCCTTGATAGGACCGAAAATACGCGCGCAGAACAGGCCATCACGCTCCGGCTTGAACGTACGGTAGTTGATGGTCTCCGGCTTTTTTACTTCGCCAAAAGACCAGGAACGGATCAGGTCCGGCGGCGCCAGACCGATCTTCAGTTTGTCGAATTCCGTGACTTGTCCCTGACTTTTGAGCAGATTCAGCAAGTCTTTCAAGGCCAGTCCTCCGTATGGAGCTTTCGCTCGCGATTCTTTCCTAAATCCGGGTCGGGCGGCAACGCCGCCCGGGTGGCGCGCCGCCCGAAGGCGGCATCACGCACTCAGTCGTTTTCCAGCTCGATATTGATACCGAGAGACCGGATTTCCTTCAGCAGTACGTTGAAGGATTCCGGCATGCCCGGATCCATCCGGTGGTCGCCGTCGACGATGTTCTTGTAAATGCGGGTACGGCCATTTACGTCGTCGGACTTCACGGTGAGCATTTCCTGCAGGGTGTAGGCGGCGCCGTACGCCTCCAACGCCCAGACTTCCATCTCACCGAAGCGCTGACCACCGAACTGTGCCTTACCACCCAGCGGCTGCTGGGTCACCAGGCTGTACGAACCGGTGGAGCGGGCGTGCATCTTGTCGTCCACCAGGTGGTTCAACTTCAGCATGTACATGTAGCCGACGGTCACCTTGCGATCGAAGGCTTCGCCGCTGCGGCCGTCCCAGAGCTGGATCTGACCGGAGCGGTCGTAACCGGCCAGCTCCAGCAGCGCCTTGATCTCGAACTCCTTGGCACCGTCGAATACGGCGGTGGCCATGGGTACGCCGGCGCGCAGGTTCTCGGCCAGCTCCATGATGTCCGCTTCGCTGAAGCTGCCCCACTCCTCGTCGGTGCCACCGGCGCCGGTCTGGTTGTAGATCTGGTCCAGGAAGTCGCGCACCTCGGTGGCTTTCTTTTCCTGATCCAGCATCTCGCCGATGCGCTCGCCCAGGCCTTTCGCTGCCCAGCCGAGGTGGGTTTCAAGAATCTGGCCCACGTTCATCCGCGACGGTACACCCAGCGGGTTGAGAACCACATCCACCGGCACGCCATGCTCGTCGTACGGCATGTCCTCCTCGGGCATGATCACGGAGATCACACCCTTGTTACCGTGACGGCCGGCCATCTTGTCGCCGGGCTGGATGCGACGCTTGATCGCCAGGTAGACCTTGACCACCTTGAGAACGCCGTGGGACAGGTCGTCGCCGCCGGAGATCTTGGACTGCTTGTCCTTGTAGCGCTCGTCCTGCTCTTTCTTGTGCTGCTCCAGGTACTGATGAGTACGCTCGAGCTGCTCGGCCACGTCGTCATCGGCGGGACGCAGTTCGAACCACTGGGCCGCGTCCAGATCATCAAGGATCGCGTCGGTCAGCTCGGTGCCGCGCTTGAGACCGGCACCGCCGTTGACCTTCTTGCCCACCATCACGGTGCGCAGACGGTCCAGGCTGTCCCGCTCGAGAATGCGGTACTCGTCCTTCAGGTCCTTGCGGAACTTGTCCAGCGCGTCTTGCTCGATCTGCTTGGCGCGCTCGTCTTTTTCCACGCCGTCACGAGTGAAGACCTGAACGTCGATCACCGTGCCTTTGACGCCGGAAGAGACGCGCAGGGAGGTGTCCTTAACGTCGGACGCCTTCTCGCCGAAGATCGCACGCAGCAGCTTCTCTTCCGGTGTCAGCTGGGTTTCGCCCTTCGGCGTCACCTTGCCCACCAGAATGTCGCCGGCTTCCACTTCCGCACCGATGTAGACAATACCGGACTCGTCCAGCTTGCCCAGCGCCGCTTCGCCCACGTTGGGGATATCAGCGGTGATTTCTTCGGCGCCCAACTTGGTGTCCCGGGCAATCGCGGTCAGCTCCTGAATGTGGATGGAGGTAAAGCGGTCCTCTTTCACCACACGCTCGGAGATGAGGATGGAATCCTCGAAGTTGTAGCCGTTCCAGGGCATGAACGCGACGCGCATGTTCTGGCCCAGGGCCAGCTCACCCATGTCCACGGACGGGCCGTCGGCCATGATGTCGCGGGCGGAAACCCGGTCGCCCACTTTCACCAGCGGACGCTGGTTGATGCAGGTGTTCTGGTTGGAGCGGGTGTACTTGGTGAGGTTGTAGATATCCACACCGGCTTCGCCTTCCACCACTTCATCGTCATTCACTTTAACGATGATCCGGGAGGCATCCACCTTGTTCACCACGCCGCCACGCTGGGCCACCACGCAGACGCCGGAATCCCGGGCCACGTGACGCTCCATGCCGGTGCCCACCAGGGGCTTCTCGGCGCGCAGGGTCGGCACCGCCTGACGCTGCATGTTGGAACCCATCAGTGCGCGGTTGGCGTCATCGTGCTCCAGGAACGGAATCAGGGACGCGGCCACGGACACCACCTGACGGGGGGAGACATCCATATGGGTAATGGTGTCCCGCTCCATGACGGTGAATTCGTAGCGGTGGCGCACGGTGACGAAGTCTTCAACGAAGCCGCCGTCGTCGGTCATCTTGGCGTCCACCTGTGCGATCACGCACTCGGCTTCCTCGATGGCGGAAAGGTATTCGATGTCGTCGGTCACCTTGCCGTCGACCACCTTGCGATAAGGCGATTCCAGGAAACCGTACTCGTTGGTGCGCGCGTAGCTGGCCAGCGAGTTGATCAGGCCGATGTTCGGACCTTCCGGCGTCTCGATCGGGCATACCCGGCCATAGTGGGTCGGGTGCACGTCCCGCACTTCGAAGCCGGCGCGCTCGCGGGTCAGGCCGCCCGGGCCCAACGCGGAAACACGACGCTTGTGCGTGATCTCGGACAGCGGGTTGTTCTGGTCCATGAACTGGGACAGCTGCGAGGAGCCAAAGAACTCCTTCACCGCCGCCGCCACCGGCTTGGCATTGATCAGGTCCTGGGGCATCAGCCCCTCGGACTCGGCCAGGCTCAGGCGCTCTTTCACGGCGCGCTCGACGCGGACCAGGCCCACGCGGAACTGGTTTTCGGCCATTTCACCGACGGACCGGATACGGCGGTTGCCCAGGTGATCGATATCATCGGTCACGCCGTTGCCGTTGCGGATATCCACCAGCGTTTTGAGCACGTCGATGATATCGGAGGTTTCGCCACCGATCTGCTCGAAGTACTGCTTGCCTTCGTCGTCATTGCGGTTGCTGAAGTAGCGACCGTCATAAACGATACCCGGACCAGTGACGTCCTCACGACCCAGACGGCGGTTGAACTTCATCCGGCCCACGCCGGACAAGTCGTAACGCTCGTCGGTGAAGAACAGGTTGCGGAATAGATTCTCCGCCGCTTCCTTGGTGGGCGGCTCGCCGGGGCGCATCATGCGATAGATTTCCACCAGCGCCTCAAGGGGGCTGCGGGTGGGATCGGCACGCAGGGTGTCGGACATGAACGGCCCGTTATCCAGATCGTTGGTGTACAACGTCTCGAACCGCTTAATGCCGCCCTTCTCCAGTTTCTCCAGCGCGTCGGCGCCCAGCTCGGTATTACATTCCAGCAATACCTCGCCGGTTTCCTCGTCGATGATGGACTTGGCGAGGTAACGGCCCTGGAGATACTCGGCGGGAATTTCCAGGTATTCGATATTGGCTTTTTCGAGCTGGCGGATGTGACGCGCGGTTACCCGGCGGCCACGCTCCACCACCACTTCATCGCCGGCCAGGATATCGAACGTCGCGGTTTCACCACGCAGACGTTCCGGCACCAGGCGCATGCGATACACACCGTCTTCGACCAGAATTTCGTTGGTTTCGAAGAAGATGTCGAGAATTTCATCGGAGGTGTAGCCCAGTGCGCGCAGCAGGATCGTCGCCGGCAATTTGCGGCGGCGGTCGATACGCACGTACACCATGTCCTTGGGATCGAACTCGAAATCCAGCCAGGAACCACGGTAGGGAATCACCCGGGCGGAATACAGCAACTTCCCGGAGGAGTGCGTCTTGCCCTTGTCGTGGTCGAAGAACACGCCGGGAGAACGGTGCAGCTGGGACACGATGACCCGCTCGGTACCGTTGATCACGAAGGTACCGTTTTCAGTCATCAAGGGAATCTCACCCATGTAGACCTGCTGCTCACGGATGTCCTTGATGGCGCCATTGGACTCTTTGTCGTAGATCACCAACCGGATACGCACGCGCAACGGCGCGGCATAGGTGGTGCCACGAATGATGCATTCCTTGACATCGAAAACGGGTTTGCCGAACTCATAGCCGGCATACTCGAGTGCCGCGTTCCCGGAGTAGCTTGATATCGGGAATACGGACCGGAAGGCCGCTTCCAGGCCTTCTTCAAAGCGCTCATCAGCGCTTTTGTCGTGTTGCAGGAACTTGCGGTAAGAATCGAGCTGTATGGCCAGAAGGTACGGAACCTCCATGACCTTTGGAAGCTTGCCGAAATCTTTGCGGATCCGCTTTTTCTCAGTGAATGAGTATGCCATCTGCGTTCCTCGGCTGTTGACCTATCACCCCTGGGTGATACTTCTGTACGAAACCCTTCATACAGAAACGACAAAAGGCTGGCAGCCCTTAAGCTGCCAGCCGGCGTCTTTCCGTCACAATGTGGAAAGACATAACGCTCTCGCGCTTACTTGAGCTCAGCAGTACCGCCGGCCTCTTCGATCTTTTTCTTGATCTCTTCGGCTTCGTCCTTGGAAGCGCCTTCCTTGACCGGAGCGGGTGCGCTCTCAACCAGTTCTTTCGCTTCTTTCAGACCCAGACCGGTCACTTCGCGTACTGCCTTGATCACGCCGACTTTCTTGTCGCCGAAACCGGTCAGAACCACGTCAAACTCAGTCTGTTCTTCGGCGGCGGCACCAGCGTCACCACCAGCGGCTGCGGGAGCAGCGGCAACGGCGGCGGCGGCGGTTACGCCGAACTTCTCTTCCATGGCCTCGATCAGTTCAACGAGGTCCATAACACTCATATCAGCTACTGCGCTGAGGATATCTTCTTTGGAAACGGCCATTTTCAATCTCCTAAAATCACCGTACGGGCGATCCCGAGTGAATCGGGTAGTTACGCTGCCGGCCTGAGGCTCAGGCAGCTTCCTGCTGTTTCTGGTCCTTCACAGCGGCCATCGTGCGAACAAACTTGCCGGGCACCTCGTTGAGAGTGCGGACAAACTTGGCCACCGGGGCCTGCATGACGGACATAAGCTGAGCAATGGCTTCATCACGGGTGGGCAGCTTCGCCAGGATATCGATATCCTTAGCGTCGTACGCCACACCGCCTATCGCCAATGCTTTAACTTCGAGCGCGTCGTGGTCCTTGGCGAAATCCTTGATGAGGCGGGCAGCTGCGCCCGGATCCTCTTGGGAAAAAGCCAGAACCGTGGGGCCGACCAGCGCATCGGAGAGGCACTCATAATCAGTACCTGCAACGGCGCGCTTGGCCAACGTGTTCCGAACAACTTTCAGATACACGCCGGTTTCGCGGGCCTTGTGACGGAGATTGGTCATGTCCGCCACAGAGAGACCACGATAGTCGGCAACCACGGCGGACAGCGCTTCGGAAGCCGCAGCATTCACCGAAACCACAATCGCCCGTTTGTCCTCCAGATTCAAAGGCACAATTTACCTCCTGGATTCACAAACTTAACCGGATTCATCGACTGCCTTGCTGATGTACCCGGCGGTTGCCATGACCGGTTACCCGGTCGGTATCGCGGAAGCCAGCCCCTGCTTTGACACAGGATTTGTAACTACCGCGCCTGCGCAGGCGGTTACCCCTTAACCGCGGACGGAAACTTGGCTCATAAAGCCAGACTCCATTCACGCCAGCGGACCTGCGGTCTTTGACGCCCCGTCGACCGCGCCTTTTTCAAGGCCGCCGCCGGGATCAAAGCCCTTTGGACCGGCATAAGCCGGTCCGTTTTCTTACATGGCCAGGGAAGCGGGATCGATCGCCAGACCCGGGCCCATGGTGCTGGAAAGCGTGAGCTTCTTGAAATACGCCCCTTTCGCGGAAGAAGGCTTGGCCTTCTTCAGGTCGTTGATCAGCGCTTCCACGTTTTCCTTGATGGCGTTGGCGTCAAAACCCACCTGACCCACGGTGCAGTGGATGATGCCGCCTTTGTCGGTGCGGTAACGCACCTGACCGCCTTTGGCGTTCTTAACCGCCTGAGCCACGTCCGGAGTCACGGTGCCCACCTTGGGGTTGGGCATCAGACCACGGGGGCCCAGGATGGTGCCCAGCTTACCGACGACGCGCATGGCGTCCGGAGAAGCGATCACCACGTCGAAATTGATTTCACCGCCCTGAACCTGCTCGGCCAGATCGTCGAAACCGACCACGTCGGCGCCGGCTTCCTTGGCTTCTTCCGCCTTGGCACCCTGCGCGAACACGGCGACGCGCACGGTTTTGCCGGTGCCGTGGGGCAGCACGGAGGCGCCACGCACGTTCTGGTCGGATTTGCGCGGATCAACACCCAGATTCACGGAAACGTCGATGGATTCCTTGAACTTCACGGTGGACATTTCGGCCAGCAGAGTCACAGCCTCTTCCACCGGATACAACTTGCCCGGCTCAATCTTTTCACGGATGGCGCGGGCGCGCTTGGACAACTTGGTCATCGGTTAGCCCTCCACATCCAGGCCCATGGAACGGGCGGAGCCCGCGATAGTGCGCACGGCGGCGTCCAGATCCGCGGCGGTGAGATCAGGCTCCTTGGCCTTGGCGATCTCTTCCAGCTGCGCCCGGCTTACCGTGCCCACCTTCTTGGTGTTGGGCTCACCGGAGCCGCTCTTGATGTTGGCCGCTTTCTTCAGCAGGTACGACGCCGGCGGCGTCTTCATGGTGAAGGTAAAGGAGCGGTCACCGTAAACGGTGATCACCACCGGCACCGGCGCACCCTGATCCATTTGCTGGGTCTGGGCGTTGAAAGACTTACAGAATTCCATGATGTTCACGCCGTGCTGGCCCAGAGCGGGACCCACCGGCGGTGAGGGGTTAGCCTGACCCGCTGCCACTTGCAGCTTGATGTAGGCTTCTACTTTCTTAGCCATGATAAGACTCCTTGGGTTCAAGCGCCCGGGTAAGGGCTCCCCTGAGGTTGGTCATCCGCCTTCCGCCACAACAGCGAAAGACACCGGGGATCAGGTCTTCTCGACCTGTCCGAATTCAAGCTCCACCGGGGTGGAGCGACCGAAGATCAATACCGCCACATGCAGGCGGCTCTTCTCGTAGTTCACTTCTTCCACGACGCCGTTGAAGTCGGCGAACGGCCCATCGGTGACGCGGACCACTTCGCCCGCCTCGAACAGGGTTTTCGGCTTCGGCTTCTCCACCGCGTCGTCCATGCGACGCAGAATGGCGTCCGCCTCTTTCTGCGTGATCGGCGACACGCGACCCGGATTCTTCGGGTCCTCGCCAATAAAGCCCATCACCTTGGGCGTCTCCTTGACCATGTGCCAGGAGTCGTCGTCCATTTCCATGTGCACCAGCACGTAGCCGGGGAAGAACTTACGCTCGGACCGGCGCTTCTGGCCGGCGCGCATTTCCACCACTTCTTCGGTGGGCACCAGAATCTCGCCAAACAGCTCCTCCATGGAGTTGAGCTTGATACGCTCCTCCAGGGACCGTTTGACGTGCTTTTCAAAGCCGGAATAAGCGTGTACCACGTACCAGCGCTTTGCCATGTGCACCCCTTAGCCGATGAGCATCGAGATTGCGCCGTTGAGCACCCAGTCGAGCACGAACAGCAGCAAAGCCACGATCAATACAAACACCAGAACAATCGCCGTGGTTTGCAGCGTTTCCTGGCGCGTCGGCCAGACCACCTTGCGCAGCTCCACCATGGAGTCCTTGCGCAACTGGTTGAATGCCTTGCCTTGCTCGGTCTGCAGGGCCACGAAGGCCGCCAACAGAGCCACCACCACGACACCCAGCGCCCGATACAGGGGGGACATGTCGGAGAAATAGCTGTTACCAGCAACGGCGGTGACTACCAATGCAGCCACCACCAGCCATTTGATGCCCTCCAGAACGGAGGAGGAGCCAGACTGCCCTTGTGCTTTCTCAGTCATCTGCCGATGCACCCCGCCGCCCGAATGGCAGCTCTGGGAAATTTGGCAGGCCAGGAGGGACTCGAACCCCCAACAGCCGGTTTTGGAGACCGGTGCTCTACCAATTGAACTACTGGCCTGTAACTTTACAAATGCAATAGCCGGGGCATGAAAACCCCGGCCATCAACACACTAACCTGCTTACTCGATAATCTTGGACACCACGCCGGCGCCAACGGTGCGGCCGCCTTCACGGACCGCGAAGCGCAGGCCTTCTTCCATGGCGATCGGCGCGATCAGCTCAACGCTCATCTGCACGTTATCGCCCGGCATCACCATCTCGGTGCCTTCCGGCAGCTGACACGCGCCGGTCACATCGGTGGTCCGGAAGTAGAACTGCGGACGGTAGCCGTTGAAGAACGGGGTGTGACGACCGCCCTCGTCCTTGCTCAGCACGTACACCTCACCCTCGAACTTGGTGTGCGGGGTGATGGAGCCCGGCTTCGCCAGTACCTGGCCACGCTCCACGTCGTCACGCTTGGTGCCACGCAGCAGCACGCCCACGTTCTCGCCCGCGCGACCTTCGTCGAGCAGCTTGCGGAACATCTCAACGCCGGTGCAGGTGGTCTTCGTGGTGTCTTTGATACCCACGATTTCCATCTCGTCACCCACCTTGATGATGCCACGCTCCACACGACCGGTTACCACGGTACCGCGGCCGGAGATGGAGAACACGTCCTCGATCGGCATCAGGAACGGCTGATCCACGGCGCGCTCCGGCTCCGGGATGTACTCGTCCAGGCACTCAACCAGCTTCGCCACCGCGGGCATGCCGATGTCGCTGGTGTCACCTTCCAGCGCCTTCAGCGCGGAACCGGTGATGATCGGGGTGTCGTCACCCGGGAAGTCGTAGTCGCTCAGCAGCTCGCGGATTTCCATCTCAACCAGCTCGAGCAGCTCTTCGTCGTCCACCATGTCCGCTTTGTTCAGGAACACAACAATGAACGGTACGCCAACCTGGCGGGACAGCAGGATGTGCTCGCGAGTCTGCGGCATCGGACCGTCGGCCGCGCTCACCACCAGAATCGCGCCGTCCATCTGCGCCGCGCCGGTGATCATGTTCTTCACGTAGTCGGCGTGACCCGGGCAGTCAACGTGCGCGTAGTGACGCTTCGGAGAGTCGTACTCAACGTGGGAGGTCGCAATGGTAATACCGCGCTCGCGCTCTTCCGGGGCGTTATCAATAGAATCAAACGCGCTGGCGGAACCGGTGCCCCAGGTCTCGAAACAGACCCGCGTCAGGGCGGCGGTCAGCGTGGTTTTACCATGGTCAACGTGACCAATGGTGCCTACGTTTACGTGCGGTTTATTACGTTCAAACTTTTCCTTTGCCACGACTCTCTACCTCTCAACTTGGTTGTGCATCCCCGTCTGAACGGCGCGTCTGCCTGGAAAAACACAATACGGACCGCAACATCGCGGACCACCCGGGCACCACCAAGACACATGAAGCCGGACCCGGGTTCTACCCGGGCCCGGAAATTGGAGCTCATGACCGGATTTGAACCGGTGACCTCACCCTTACCAAGGGTGTGCTCTACCTACTGAGCTACATGAGCGTAAACTTCATATTGCCTTGTCAGGCATCCAAATTGTCACCGCAGTCTGGAGCGGGCAGCGGGAATCGAACCCGCATCATCAGCTTGGAAGGCTGAGGTTCTACCGTTGAACTATGCCCGCGAACCTTCCCATGCCTGCCAGCCTGTCGGCTTAAATCTGGTGGAGGGGGGAGGATTCGAACCTCCGAAGCTTTCGCGTCAGATTTACAGTCTGATCCCTTTGGCCACTCGGGAACCCCTCCAGAAAAGGGCCTACATTCTCTTTACGCCCCAACCCCTTGTCAACATCTTTTCAGGGATTTTCAAGCTCTTAGCGAGCGTAAAGTGGAGCTGGCGAGAGGAGTCGAACCCCCGACCGGCTGATTACAAATCAGCTGCTCTACCAACTGAGCTACGCCAGCAGCATAAGGGCTGCGCATTCTATAGAAAGCCCATCGGGGGTGCAATGATTGCCGCGGCGATTATGGCTTTTGCCGCTCCCGGTCCCGACAGGCCACCCGATCACGGCCCACCGTCGGGTTGCCGACCAGGAAATCCTCCAGCGCGGCGGCGCCATTGGCCCGTTCCGGCAGATACAGCCAATACTCGGTGACCGGCCGCGACGTCTCGCGAACAAAGGCCGGGTAGCCGGCATTATGCATTTTTACGCGCAACCCCTCGGCGGATTCCTCACTGGTGAAATACCCCAGGGAGATGGCGTTGGCGTCTTCACCGGCCTTGACGATAAAACTGTCGACGCCCCGGGACTGCAGCTCGCTGAGCACCTCCAGGGCGCGCTCCCGGCTGCCGTAGGGCGGCAGATACACCCAATTAAGGTGATCCCTCTGAACCGTCACCGCGCGAATCGTTGCCGCCAGCCCGGCGGCCTCCAGCTGCACGCGGGCGCGCTCGGCCTCGCCCCGGGCCGACCAGGGCCCGACCACCGGACACAGCCCCGGGCGGGCGGGTGCGCTGGGGCGCAAGGCCCGGTCCGGTTGCGGCGCCTCGCTAAGCAGCCGCAAGGCGGGCGCCTCCGGTGATTCGGCGGCCCCGGCACGTTCGATAACCGTCGACGACCCGGCGCCCCAAACGGCGTCGGAAGCCAACTGCCAGCCCAGGTAGACCAGGTTCACCACCAGCAGGCTGTAAAAGACCCATCGCACCGACTGTCGCCCCCAAGCTTTATTATTAACGTGCCGCCACCCGCTCCAGTCCATCCAGCACCAGGTCGGGCAAATGCATAAATTCAAAGGAAAAGGCGGCGCTGAGCTCGTCCGCGTCACCGCCGGTGACCAATACCTTGCAAGTATCCGGAAGGCGTTCACGCAGTTCAACCACCACATCCGTGACGAACGCCACAGACATGCGCAGCAGACCGTTATGGACGCACTCCCCGGTGGAGCGCCCCAGCGTCAGGCGGGGCCGCGCCTGGTCCACGTGGACGTCGGCGGTATCGCGCAGCAGCGCACTGCGCAGCATGCCCAGCCCGGGCACGATATAGCCCCCCAGAAAGCGGCCTTCGCCATCAATCGCATCGATGGTCAGGGCACTGCCGCAATCGACAATGATACCGGCGCCGAAGCGCTGCCAGCATTCCACCAGCGCCACCCAGCGGTCCACCCCCAGCCGGCGCGGCTCCGGGTAGCAGTTGCTGACCCCGAAGTCCTCCTGCCGAGAGTAGTAAAACCGCGGCGGCACCCCGGTGCCCGCCTCGATCAACGCCCCGATACGCTCGTCCGCCTCGGCGCCGGCCACGGACGCCACCCAGATTTCTTCGAACCCGGCACCGCCGGCTTCCAGTGGCGCCCGCAGGGCCAGGGGCCAGTCACGGCCGTGGGCGGCACCGCCCTGCACGGTCCCGTCCGCCCCACGGCGACGCCATTTCAAGGCGGTATTACCCACATCCACGAACAACTTCATTGTAATCTCAAGCTCACTTCGCCGCCGTGCATGTAATGGATCTCTCCGTCTATTTCCACCCGCAGAGCGCCATCCTCGGACACGCCACGGGCCACCCCGGTGCGCTGACCAGCCCCGGTATGAATCACCACCGGCCGGTCCCGGCATACGTCCATTCGATCGAAAGCCGCCGTAAAGGGCGCGAAGCCGTCCACGGCGAACCGGTCAAGCATGGTGAGCAGCTCGCCAGCCACGGCGGTGGCCAGCCGCGTGCGGTCCGGGAGCGCCGTACAGGCGCGGCGCAGATCCGTCCACTCCTGGTCGATAGCCTCGGCCTGGTGGTCGCTCATGGCGACGTTGATGCCAACGCCCACCACCACCTGAACCTGCCCCTCCATCTCACCGGCCAACTCAATCAGAACACCGCCCAGCTTGGCGCCGTCCACCAGCAGGTCGTTGGGCCACTTCAGGCCCAGCCCCAGCTCCGGCACGGTATCCGCCAGGGCCCGGCTGACCGCCACACCGGCGGCGAGACTCAAACCGCCCAGCGACGAGAAGCCACCCGACAACTGGTAGAGCACGCTTAAATACAGGTTGGCCGCAAACGGTGATTGCCACTGCCGGCCACGCCGGCCGCGGCCGGCGCTCTGGTATTCCGTGGTGACCACCATCGGACCGCCCGCCTCGGCCGCGAGGGCCATGGCGTCGGCGTTGGTTGACTGCGTTACGGGTTGAAAATGCAGCCCCGCGCGACCGCGCAGAGAGTCCTCAAGCGCCTCCGGATTGAGCGGGTCCAGGGCCCTGGTAAGACGGTAGCCCTTGCCGCGCACCGACTCCACCGACAGGCCATAGGCCTCGGCGGACCGCTGCAGTCGTTTCCAGATCGCCGCGCGGGATACGCCCAGCGCTTCGCCGAGGGCGCCTCCGGAGTGGAAGCGGCCGTCGGCGAGCAACCGGATCAGGTGCAGGTCCGGATCGGAATCCTTCACCGATCACTGCTCCCAGATCACACCACGGGATGCCGCCCAACTGGGCAAATCCGCGTCGTAATATTTCTCGATCTCGTTACGCTTGAGTTTGAGCGTCGGCGTGATCAGCCCGTTCTCCACGGTCCAGGGTGTTTTACAGACCACCAGCGCGTTGAGCCGCTCATGGGCATCAATCTGGCCGTTCACTTTCTCAAGCAGGGCGTTCAATTGCTGAGTGAAGTGCTCTTTCTCGGCCCCTTTGCTGAGCTTTTCCTGCTCCTCCGGGGTGAGGTTGAGCAGCGCGATCGGCTGCGCCATATTGGCGCCGATGACACAGGCCAGTTCCACGCCCGGCTGGCTGGCGAGCCGGTTTTCGATCGGCGCCGGCGCCACATACTTGCCCTTCTCGGTCTTGAAGATTTCCTTGATCCGGCCGGTGATGCGAAGGCGGCCACGGTCGTCGATCTCGCCGACGTCGCCGGTCTTCAACCAGCCATCCTCGGTCAGCACTTCAGCGGTCAGGTCAGCCTGCTTGTAGTAGCCGCTCATGTTGGCCACGCTGCGCACTTCCACTTCGCCGGCCTCGCCGATGCGGCATTCCACCCCGTCGTTGGGCGTGCCGACCCAGCCGATCCGCTGGTCACCCTGTTCGGTGGTGTGCGACCAGCCGAAGTTTTCCGTCATGCCGTACACTTCCAGGATTTCCAGATCCATCTTGTTGAACCAGGAAATGATGTCCGTGGACAGCGGCGCGGCGCCGGAAAGCGCCACCCGGCACTCGTCCAGACCCATGGCGCCGAGCACCTTTTTCTTGATCACCTTGTTGAGCAGCGGAATCTTGAGCAGCGTATTGAGCTTCTTCGGCGGCAGCGCCTCGGAGGCCTTCTGGTAGAACTTGGACCAGATACGCGGTACCGCGAAGAACAGGGTCGGCTTGGCGCGCTTGATGTCCTCGCCGAAAGTATCCAGCGACTCCGCGAAGTAAACCGTGTTACCCACGTACAGCAGCGCCATTTCCACGGCGGCCCGTTCCGCCACGTGGGAAAGCGGCAAATAGGAAATCATCCGGTCCGAGGGTTCCAGGTTGTAGACCTGGATCACCTTGGCGCCCACCGCGGACATGCTCTTGTACTGATGCATCACCCCTTTGGGTACGCCGGTGGTGCCGGAGGTATAGATGATGGTGGCGAGATCGTCCGGGCCCGGGGAGGCAGCCTCGGCGAGCGGCTCCTGCTTGGCGACGATGTCGGTCCATACCGGCACCTTACCGCGCACCTCGTCCGGCGCCAGGGAAAAGGCCACCTGCTTGATACCGTCGGGCACCCCATCCTTCATCATGCCCCAGTCATCCAGCTTGCCGACGAACAGCAGCTTGGATTCACTGTGCTCAAGGATAAGACGCACCGAATCCGCCAACAGGGTGGGGTAAAGCGGCACGCTGACGCCACCGGCGACCCAGATCGCCAGGTCCGCGATGATCCACTCCGCGCAGTTCTTGGAGACCAGCGCCACACGGTCGCCGGCCTGAATGCCTTCGGCCTTGAGATAGGCGGCCATACGGTAGGCCTCATCCGCCACTTCATTCCAGGTATAGCGGCGCACCTTGTCGCCACTCAAAGGCTGGACCATGGCGACGCTGTCGCCTTGCTGACGGCGGCGGTCTTCCAGCGCCTGGACGGGGGTCTTCATGGCGGCGTTATTGTCATTCGTCATAGTGATCACCTTTTCCCAAACCAAAACACGAGTTAATGCGGCGGGGTAGCGGAGCGAGGCCCCGCCGCTGTCTTATTTAACGATCATTTCCGGGCCCAGCGGATAGGTCCGGAACACCGGCCCCATGAACACCGCGACCCCGAGCCCCCAGGCGGCATTCAGCATAAAGCCGCCGACCCAGGTGGTGGCGCTGACCGGGAGGCCTTTCATGGGGAATACCAGAAGCATGGCGACAACGGTGGGCGCGATGGCGCCAAACAGGACCGCCACCGACCAATAAAGATGGGCCGGCTTAAAACGTATCAGCCACCATAACGGCAGCCCCCAGACACCGCCCCAGAACGCCAGCGACAGTACGGCGGGCACGCCCAACGGCGCGGAGGGCGCCCAGTTATAAGGAGAGATCGGCACCACCGCCGCGGCATGGAGCAACGCCAGCAGGCCTTGATGGAACACCAGGGTAGCCAGAAACCCGGCCACAAAGGCCTTCACCCACTGCATAGAGCCTCCAATCACCGACATAACTTACTGAGCATAGAGATACATGGGCATGGGATAAAGGGCGGTGAGGGAAAATCGGGGGTTTGGGATAAGGAGGTACGAGGTGGAGGTGTTGGAGCAGGGCTTGTGGGAGCGGGCCCTGCCCGCGAAAGGAGCGTTAGCTCCGGCGGGATGCCAGAGAGGTTGGGGATGGGCTGACCTACTTTAGGTCGCTTTGCCGGGAAGTCGGGGTGGTGCGTGGTGCTGACCTACTTTAGGTCGCGAGCGGTGCTCGCGATCGCTGCGCGACGCCTTCGGCGCCTGCTCCCCGTTCCGTTGGAACAGGGTCGCTCACATGGGCCTTGTAGGGAGAGGCGGCATCGTGATCCTAAATAAAAAAAAGGGCCACCCCAACGGGGTGGCCCTTTTCTTTTATTTAAGAGCCTGACGATGACCTACTCTCACATGGGGAAACCCCACACTACCATCGGCGCTGAGTGGTTTCACTTCTGAGTTCGGCATGGATTCAGGTGGTTCCCACTCGCTATGGTCGTCAGGCA
>Ga0315334_10000036_pt1 | contig 117154 bp, 114 predicted proteins | sample M150034915metaG_FD_205555 | JGI IMG/M metagenome (GOLD analysis project Ga0315334, IMG submission 205555) | Ammonia-oxidizing marine archaeal communities from Monterey Bay, California, United States - M1 500m 34915 | ecosystem: Environmental > Aquatic > Marine > Intertidal zone | place: USA... | reverse complement strand
TGCCGTTTCTGATCGGCGGGAATGGGCCCCGTGTCGTACGGCTTGCCGGGCGGTACGCCGACATCTTCCAATTCACCGGCCTGACTCACGGTGAGGGTGGGACTCCGAGTGCGGGCGGCTTTGCGCTCGACGATCTCATCCATCGGAGCCGACTGCTGAGTGAGACAGCAGGTGCCCGTGATGGCGAGATCGAACGATCAGCTCTCGTTCAGGTCACTGGGGTGGGCGCCGATGCGCCGTCAGTCGAAGATCTTGTCGAACGTTTTCGGCTCGACGCAGACGTGATTGCCGACTGCCCGTTCATTCTGTGCGGCTCGGTTGAGCAGATCGTCGACAAGATCGAAACGACACGCGAGAAACTCGGTATCACCCACTACGTCGTGCGAGATCCGGAAGGATTCGCTCCCGTCATGGAGGTATTGAGGTAATGGCAGACGAATAGACCCGACCGACAAGGGTGGGGTACCACGCTGCTGAGATCGCGTTCTTGCGCGACCTCTACGCCACGGAAAAGGGTGGAGACTCGGCGGTGGGGTAACTTCGCGAGATAGACGATCTGGAGAAATCATGACTGCCCTCAACTCGATGAAGGCGTCGGTGAGCACCGATGTCAATGCCGCTTCTGATGTTCTGACGAAGCTTTCACACGACATTTGGGACAACCCTGAGCTGGCATTTGAAGAGGAGCACGCATCGTCGGTCTGTATTGATGCGCTCAGCGATGCCGGTTTCAAAATCACCACCGGTGTATCCGGTCTGGAGACAGCGTTTGTTGCTGAGTATGGTTCTGGCCCGCTGACCGTCGGCATCTGCTCGGAGATGGATGCCCTCCCCGGCGTGGGCCATGCGTGCGGTCACAACATGATCGCAGCCGCTGGCGTGGGCGCCGGGATCGGCCTCGCTCGAATCGCCGACGAAGCCGGCATCACGATCCGTGTGCTCGGCACACCGGCCGAAGAAGGCGGCGGCGGTAAAATCATCATGCTTGAGGATGGCGCCTTCGATGGTCTCCATCTGGCGATGATGGTGCACCCATCGCCAACGGAAAGTGACGTCTTCCCGACTCTCGCCTCGACGGGCTGCGACTACCACTTCCATGGAAAGTCGGCGCACTCGTCGCTCGCCCCCCATGAGGGGATTAATGCGGCCGATGCCGTCACCATCGCCCAGGTCGGCATCGGCGTGCTGCGCCAGCACCTCCGCCCTGGCGACCAGGTTCATGGGATCGTGACGGACGGCGGCGACGCCCCCAATATCGTCCCGTCGCACTCGACAGCTCGTTATGTTTGTCGGGCCCCCTCGCTTGGTGAACTCGGCTCCCTTCGCTCCCGCATCGACAAGTGCTTCGAGGCTGGAGCGCTGGCCACCGGCGCCACGCTGACAACTGATTCCGAACGCCATCCCTATAGCGAGTTCCGCCACGACGAGGAACTTGCCCTGCTTTACCGTCACAACGGCGAGGAACTCGGACGAGCGTTCAGCCCCCGGTCCACCAAGGGCGGCGCATCAACCGACATGGCCAATGTGTCATTGCTCATGCCGACCATTCATCCGAGTCTTGGTCTCGATTGTGCGCCGGCGGTCAACCATCAGCCCGAGTTCGCGCAACACTGCCGAACCGACGAGGCAGACACGTCGGTGCTTCATGGTGCGATCTCCATGGCGCAGACGTGTGTGGATGCCGCAGCTACGCCACAAATTCGTGAGCGGCTACTCGCCAACGAAACGGTCTATGGCGGCCGCGACGACTATCCGTGGAAATTCTGAGCAACTCGCTCAGGCAAGCAGAATTCCCAGCCGCACGGTGTAGCCCGTCATCACCGTCCAAAAGAGGATGGCGAACGTCTGCTCTCCGGCGCGTTCGTTGAGTGCTGACCCCGTCCATGTGCCGAGAGCCATGAGCGGCACGGCCGCGAGGGCCAGAAGTACCGAGGAGCGTCCGAGCAACTCTGCTTCGGCGAAGATAGCGGTCTTGGTTGCGTCACCTGCGAACGATGCCAGCGACGCCGCCCCGACGAAATGACGGCGGTCCAGGTCGAGGTTGCGAATGGCCACACCCTTGAGCGGTCCTGACGTTCCCGAAAACCCACTCGATGCTCCAGAGCCGAATGCGAGTACGGGCGCGAAGCCGTTGCGAAGCGGAGTGATGTCGAACCGTTCAGCGATCACCGAGAAGGCAAACATCGTGATGACGCCAACAGTTACCGCCGTGGTCGGAGCGCGCACGAGCAAGGTCGAGCCAAGTGCTGCCCCGAGCACGATCAACACCACGACCCGCGCCGCTGCACGGAATGGCAACGTGCGCCGATAGGCGATGATCTTCATCACGTTGTTGCTGGCGAGGAAGAGGGCGGCCAAAGCGACGCCTTCCTTGGACCCCAAGAACAAGACCAATGCCGGCACCATCACCAGCGACCCACCGAGACCGGCGGACGCGGAGATGGTGAACGACACATAGACGAGTGCGAGTACCCCGATCAGGGCAATGACATCCATTGGTTGATCAGGCGTGAATGGCGCCGAGGCCGAGTCCCAGGATCGCCGTGTTGAGGGCAGCGAGATCGTCATCGATCAAGCGTGAGAGTTCGCCAAGGGGAGCCTCGGCCTGACCGGACAGCTTCTCGAAGACCGCGTACGACTGCTTGGTGGGCCGAGCATCAGCGCTCGATACGACGGGCGGCAGCGATGCAAGCTTCTCGAAGATCTTTTCGCGATAGTTGAGCGTGTCGCCGCGGGAGGTGAACTCGGGCTGCACGAGCACTTCCTCGACATCGGACAGGGCATCAACAAGAGCGCGGGCGGCTGCTGCCGGGTCGGCACCGCCGTCCATGCCGTCGAGATGCTCGGCCCACCCGTCGAGTTGCTTCTTGAGTGACCGGCAACTGTTCACGCCTTCGGCGATGTTGGAGAGACGGTCACGGATCTGTAGACCGAGATCGAACTGCTCGCGGAGGTCGTCGTCGCTTGTGGTCACGCGCGGATCCTTGACCAAGTCGAATGATTGTGTGCCGGACCAACCGCCCACGTCGAGACGCACGGTGTAGGTGCCCGGCATGGCCAGCGGACCACCCGGACGACCATGGAACTCGGTATCGACCATCTTCGCCCCGGACGGGTAGTTCATCGACCACTGGAACCGGTTCATTCCCTCGGCTGCGGTGAGATAGAAGCCCTCGCGGTCCTTCTTATCCTCGGGGATGTCGGAGGTGAACGACTCGACCTCGTTGCCTTCGGCGTCGAGGATGGTGAGTGTGATCGGCTCGGCGGGAGCCTCGCTCAGGAAGTAGCTGATCTTCACACCGTCGCGAGGATCATCACCGGCGTCGAGCATGTGCTTGACCTTGTGGCCGGTTTCTTCCTGCTCGAGCATGAACGTGGCGTTCTGCCCGATGGTGACGTGGTAGTTCTTCCCGCTGAGACTTCCCCAGAACGCCGCGAACAGGTGGGGCGGCACTCGCACGGTGTCGTGAGGCCGGTACAGCTGATGCGATCCGTCGCCGGCCGCATCCGCGGCCTGGTGGAGCTGGGTGACGTCGTCGAGGATCCAGAATGACCGGCCGTGTGTGGCCACGATCAGGTCGTCGTGCTTCACCATCAGGTCGTACACCGGAGTGACAGGCAGGTTATTGCGAAGCGACTGCCAGCTTGCCCCGTCGTCAAACGACACCCACAGGCCGAGCTCGGTGCCGACATAGAGCAGACCTTGACGGCCCGGGTCTTCGCGCACAACTCGGCAGAAGTCGTTGTCGGGGATGCCATCGTCGATGCGCGTCCACGACTCGCCGAAGTCGGTGGTCTTGTAGACGTATGCGCCATAGTCGCCCTCCTTGTGGCGGGCCACCGTCATATAGACGGTGCCGGCCGTGTGGGGTGACTCGGCGATCATTGTCACTTGGGAGTTGGCGGGCAGGCCCTCGGGGGTGACGTCGTTCCAGTCGCCGCCGTCATTTTTGGAGACGTGAACGAGGCCGTCGTCGGAGCCCGTCATGATCGTGCCCCGCTGATGAGCCGACAGCATGAGCGAGAAGATCGTGGCGTACATCTCGGCGCCGGCAGTGTCCATGGTGAGCGGACCAGAGACGCCCATCGTGGACGGGTCGGCACGGGTGAGGTCGGGGCTGATCTCGTCCCAGCTGTGTCCCTCATCGGTCGAGCGGAACAGCTTGTTGCCAGCGGCGTAGAGCGTGTTCGGGTCGTGGGGTGAAAACATGATCGGGTAGGTCCACTGGAAACGGACTTCCGCGGTGTTGCCGTCGTGGTACGCCTCGGGCCAGACGCTAACCAGTTGGATTTGCTTCGTGGTGTGGTCGTAGCGCTGGAGGGAATCACCGCCACCCGGGGAGCTACCGATTGCGCCGACGTAGACGATGTTGGGATCGCCGGGTTTCACTGCCACATAGCCGCTCTCGGCGGTGCCGGGCGCATAACAGTCGGCCCAGTTGATGGCGCCTTTGTATGTGCGACTCGGAACGCAGATGCTCGAGTTGTCCTGCTGCGATCCGTAGACGTTGTAGGGGAACTGATCGTCGACATCAAGGTGGTAGAACTGCGCCGTCAGTTGGTTGTAGATCGATGACCATGAGAAGCCGCCGGTCATTGATACGAAGGCGCCACCGTCGTCGGAACCGATCATGCGGTCGGGGTCTTTCGGGTCGATCCACAGATCATGGGTATCGCCGTGGGGCATGTCGAACTCGGCGAACTCCACGCCGCCGTCGATCGATTTCCACGCCTGCATGTCGAGAACCCAGACCGTGTTGGGGTCGGTGGGGTGGGCGTAGACGTGCATGTAGTACCAGGGACGCCACGCCAACTCTGGCTTGGAGGAGGTCTTGGTCCAGGTGTCGCCGTGGTCGTCTGAGCGGTAGAGGCCTCGCTTGCGTCCCTCGGCCTCGACGATGGCCCACAGTCGGCCGTGCTGGGCCGGGGAGACAGCGACGCCGATCTTGCCGAGCGTGCCTTCCGGCAGGCCGGGGTTGGTGGAGATGTTCTCCCACGTGTCGCCGCCATCGGAGGTGCGCCAGATACCTGAGCCGGGGCCACCACTGTTCATCGACCAGAAGTTGCGGCGGGCTTCCCAAGTGGTGGCGAAGATGATGCGCGGGTTGTTGGGGTCCATCGAGATGTCGACGGCGCCTGCGTTTTCGGCAACGTGGAGAACCAACTCCCAGGTCTCGCCGCCGTCGGCGGAGCGGTAGATGCCTCGCTCGGGGTTGTCCTTTGCCGCATGGCCGAGTGCCGCCACATAAACAAGGTCGGGGTTCTCGGGATGGATCTGAATCTCACCGATGTGGCGGGATTCGCTGAGCCCCATGTGACGCCAGGTCTTGCCGGTGTCGGTGCTCTTGTAGATGCCGTCGCCGTGGCTGACATCGATGCGAATCGTCGACTCGCCCGTACCGGCATAGATGACGTTGCGATCGGAAGGAGCGACCGCCAGCGCGCCGATTGAGCCGCTATTGAGTTGACCCTCGCTGATGCACTCCCAGTACAGGCCACAGTCTTCGGTGCGCCAAATACCGCCGGCGACGGCACCGAAGTAGAAGACGTTGCGATCGTCGGGGTCGCCGGCGACGGCGACGACGCGACCACCACGGGTCGGGCCAATGCAGCGGTACTCGGCGAGGCTCAGTAGATCGGGGTCGACGGTCATCAGGTGTCTCCTTCTTGGCGGTGGACGGTAAACGCCCAGAGCCAGAAACATAGTGATTGGGAACATTCGCGTCGAATGCTGCCGGCATCGGCGATCGTTCGCCTGTCCCGCCGGGAAAGAGGCTCTAGGTGAGGAGAAGTTTCTCGATGCGCCGGGCGGTGATTATGAGGCCGACCGCGGCGAGGCCAACGAGGACGGCGGCGTGGCCGACGAGGTTGATCGACCACTCGCCAAGGTTGGCGGCTCGGATGAGGGCGACGCCGTGGTAGAGCGGGCTGAGACGGACCGCCCAACCCCAGTCGCCGTAGGTGGAGAGAGGATAGAAGGTCGTCGAGAAGAGGAAGAGGGGGAGCGTGAGCGCTGGGACGTAGTCGAAGTCGGCCCAGGAGCGCATGTAGGTCGTGCACGCCATTCCGATCGAAGCAAAGGCGAAGCCGATCAGGACGCTGGCGGGCAAGGCCATCATGATCCACAACGAGTTGACCATTCCCAGGGCCGCCATTGTGATGAGGAAGGCTCCGGAATACATGAGTCCGCGAACTACCGACCATGTGATCTCGCCGAGCGCGATGTCGGCGGCTGTGAGTGGCGTGGCGAGAAGCGAGTCGTACAGCTTCGTTGCCTTCCATTTGTGGAAAACGTTCATCGTCGACTCGAAGATGGCGCCATTCATGGCCGCGGCTGCGAGCAGACCTGGGGCGACGAACTCGTCGTAGGGAATGACCTGACCGTTGACCGTGAGATCGCCGACCAGGCTGCCAAGTCCAATGCGAATCGAGAAGAGGTAAAAGAGGGGCTCGAAGAATCCGCTGAAGATCACCATCCACGACCGGCGATGCACCATCACCGAACGTTCGATGAGACGATGCGGTCGACGGATGTCGAACAAGACGCCCGGCACGATGCGGGTCATGGCCACAGCCTCCGGCGAATCGTCTTCACGCACGCAAACCAACCAACCCCGATGTAGGTGATGAGCACCGCGAGATGCAGGAGGGCCATGCTGGCGGTGAGGCCACCAAGAACAGCACCCCGGCTCAGCTCAATGGCATGGAAAAGCGGTGTTCCCCAGGCAATGACTTGGAGAACGTCGGGGAGCTGTTCGATCGGGTAGAACGCACCACCGAACAAGAACATCGGGATAATGGCAAAGCGAAGAATTGCCGAAAAACTGTCAGCGAGCGTTCTGCTGGCCGTCCACGCAGCGATCGGCATGGCAAAGGCAAGTCCACACAGAACACCGACGAGCGCGGCGGGAATCAGTCCAAGGGATCGAGTGTCGTCGAACAGGGCGAGCACAATCGCCACACCGCTGGAGGCAATGGCCGCGCGCGCACCGAAGCGAAGAACGAATCCGGCGGCGATATCACGCGGGTCGAGCGGTGTGGCGACCATCGCCCGGTACGCGTTGCCCCACGCGAACCCGTCCATGGTCGACCAGAGTGCTTCCTGGGTCGTGTTGAACATCGTGGTGGTGCCGATCAAGGCCGTGGCGTAGAACGCGAAGTACGAGGTGCCTTCAAGGATCACGGCGGAGCCAGCGTTGTCATCGACGAGCGTGCCGATCCCGAGGCCAACTCCGAGTAGATACAGCAACGGTTGCACGAACGCGCCGACAACATTGGACCGCCACACCTGGCGATAGATCAACCAGTCTCGGTACGCGACTCGGACCGCGGCGGGCGTGTTCATCGAGGTTCGGCCATCAGTCGACGAGGGTTCGGCCGGTGAGACGAAGAAACACATCTTCAAGGCTGCTTCGCCGTACGAGCGCGCTGTCGGGCACCACATCGCGGGCATGTAGCGCAACCAACGCCGCTTCGCCGTCGTCGGTATAGATGAGGAGACGATCAGGTAGAACCTCGACACGTTCACCCACAGACTCAGCGTCAGCGAGGAACTCAGCGTTGCGGCCTCGGCCGAATCGCATCTCCAGCACCTCTCGTGAAGAGTAGGTGGTGATGAGGTCGCGCGGTGCGCCTTCGGCCACAATCTTGCCGCCGTCCATCACAACGAGTCGATCGCAAAGCTGCTCGGCTTCGTCCATGTAGTGCGTGGTGAGGACGAGCGTGCGGCCCTGTTCTTTGAGCTGGTAAAGGCGATCCCAAAGCACATGCCTGGCCTGTGGATCGAGCCCGGTCGTGGGTTCGTCGAGGATGAGGAGCTCGGGTTCACTGATTAACGAGCGGGCGATACTGACCCGCCGCTTCTGGCCCCCGGACAAGGGCTCGACGGTGGAGGATGCCTTCTCGGTGAGTTGGACAAAGTCGAGAAGCTCGCTCGCTCGAGTACGAGCTTCAGCCTTGCTGATGTCGAAGTAGCGAGCATAAATGACCAGGTTCTCGAGGATTGTGAGCTCGTTGTCGAGTTGGTCCAGTTGGGGCACGACCCCCATGCGACCTCGAATGGTGCGCCCGTCGCGGGCCGGGTCCATTCCGAAGATCTCGAGTTGGCCGGCGCTGACCGGCGACACACATCCGATCATCCGCATCGTTGAGGTCTTGCCTGCGCCATTCGGGCCGAGGAAGCCGAAGGCCTCGCCGGGGGCAACTTCGAAGTTGATGCCGTCGACAGCCACGAAGTCGCCGAAGCTTTTCGTCAAACCGTTCGCATGAATCAATGGTCTGCGCTCCGACGCGTGGGTGTGAGACATCTGGGTGATGCTAACCGTCGGGTTTCGGACGCGGCTCTGTCATTGAGCATCTGGTGTGCCCGATAACGAGGGACAACTTCTCGACGTTCGATGGCGGTCACGCAGCGATGGAGTGAGTCGTCGCCGAAGTGTCGCGCTCAGCGCCAAATTGAGAGGTCGAAGATTGATGAATTACGGCGAAATTCATAATGATCGCGGTTCCGCCTCGCAACTATGAGAATCTTCTGCCATCCTGTGTGGCCTCAGCCGAACGTTCGCCTTCGTGTGGACTTCTTACCGTTGGCGGGCAGCGTGCCCGTAGTTCCGGAGGGACATTGATCAGCGAAAGCGTTTTGAGCGTTTCTGACCTCACCACCCGGTTCAATACCCAGGATGGTGTGGTGCACGCTGTCAATGGCGTGAGTTTCGAGTTGCGCGCTGGTGAGTTTCTCGGAGTCGTGGGCGAGAGCGGCTCAGGCAAAAGCGTCACCATGATGTCATTGCTCAAGCTGATCCCAATGCCCCCCGGCGAGATCATCGATGGTGTTGCCGTCTTCGGCGACGAGGATTTACTTACACTGAATCGTGACGCGCTTCGCAAGGTCCGTGGCGGCCAGATCGGATTCATCTTTCAGGATCCGATGACATCGTTGAACCCGGTGCTCACGATCGGCAAGCAGTTGTGTGAGCCGCTCATCCTTCACCGCGACGCATCGAAGAAAGACGCAAAGGCGCGGGCGATCGAGTTGCTCGATCTGGTCGGTATCCCTGACGCCGAGCAACGAATGAAGTCGTATCCCCACGAACTTTCGGGTGGCATGCGCCAGCGCGTGATGATCGCCATGGCACTCGCCTGTGAGCCGCAAGTGATCATTGCCGACGAGCCGACGACGGCCCTCGACGTCACCATCCAGGCTCAGATCATCGAGACGGTCCGAGAGCTGCGCGAGAAACTCGGCACCGCTGTGATCTGGATTACCCACGATCTTGGTGTTGTTGCCGGTCTCGCTGACCGAGTCGTAGTCATGTATGGCGGCGAAATTGTCGAGCAAGCTCTAGTTGGTCCGCTGTACGCCAAGCCGTTGCACCCGTACACGCAGGGTCTTCTGGACTCGGTGCCTCGCCTTGATCAGAAGGGTCAGGAGCTCGCCAGCATCCCGGGCCAGCCGCCTAGCCTGTTTGCCGAGCCCGTTGGTTGCTCGTTCAGGCCCCGATGCCCGTATGCGTTTGATCGCTGCGAGACGGAAAATCCGGTGCTGATGCCCACCGGTGATCCTTCTCACGAGCATCTGGTTAAGTGTTGGTGGGATGTTGCTGGAGGAAAGGAACGCTATGAGCGCTGACACTTCCGCTGACGTCAAGGAGGCGCCGGTGGCAATGGATGCGCCAGAAACGCTTCTCACCGTCACCGACCTTAAGAAGCATTTCCCGATCATGAAGGGCATCGTCCGCCGTCGTGTCGGCGAAGTGCGTGCCGTCGACGGCATCACGTTCGACATCCACCGCGGCGAAACGCTCGGCCTTGTCGGGGAGAGCGGTTGCGGCAAGTCGACGACCGGTCGTGTGATTCTTCAGCTGGAGAAGGCAACCAATGGTTCGGTGGAGTTCCAGGGCCAGGACCTCACGTCCATTGGTGGCAGTGCGCTTCGCAAGGTGCGACCTCACATGCAGATGGTCTTCCAGGATCCACATGCGTCGCTCAACCCTCGAATGACCGTGGCTTCGATCATCGATGAGCCCTTGCTCGAGCACAACTACGGTCTCAAGGCTGAGCGTCACGCGTGGATCGAGGAGCTACTTCTGCAGGTCGGCCTGTCTCCGGCACACGCGAACCGGTACCCCCACGAGTTCTCCGGAGGTCAGCGCCAGCGAATCGGGATCGCACGCGCGATCGCCCTCAATCCCGATTTCATCGTCTGTGATGAGCCGATAGCGGCGCTTGATGTTTCGATCCAAGCGCAGGTCGTCAATCTGCTCAAGAAGCTGCAAGCCGATCTCGGGCTGACCTATTTGTTCATTTCGCATGACCTTTCCATGGTGCGACATCTTGCGAACCGGGTCGCGGTTATGTACCTCGGCAAGTTGGTCGAGCTCGCACCGGTGGACGAGCTCTACGACAATCCCAAGCACCCGTATACGCAGGCGCTGCACTCAGCAGCGCCGGTGCCTAATCCGGTTATCGAGTCGATGCGAGAGCGGATCGTTTTGCAAGGTGACATCCCGAGTCCGGCGAGTCCGCCGTCGGGATGCTCGTTTCACACCCGGTGCCCAATAGCAAAGCCCGAATGCACGCAACGTACGCCTGAGTGGCGGGAAACTTCCGTCGGACACTGGGTGGCGTGTCATTTTGCGTGAATCACGCTGCGCAGGAGTTCCCGGCTGGCCGTGGACGCTTTGGCCTCGTATGATCACTTCTTCTGCCTCTCAGATAGGGAGTTCAGAAAATAATGAAAGCCCATGGAGGGAACTATGAGTTGGAAAAAACTCTTTGTCCTACTCTCAGTGTTTGCGGTATTCGCCGCTGCCTGCGGGTCGGATGATGACGTAGCGACTGACGACGGCGGTGCTGACACCAGCGCCGACGACGACTCAAGTGCCGATGCGGATGACAGTGCCGATGCGGATGATGATGCGCTCGAAGACACCAGCGACGACGAAGTCGACGAGAGCGATGTACCCGAGGGCAGCACTGCAGGCGAGGGTGGCAACCTGTTGCTCCTCCAGTGGCAGGCTCCTTCGCAGGCCAATCCATACTTGTCCGGCGGCACGAAAGACCTTCTCGCCAGCTCGCTCGTTCTCGAGCCACTGGCTGAGCTTGACCCCGGCGGCGCGCTTGTAACCGCTCTTGCTGCGGAGATCCCGACGGCTGGCAACGGTGGTATCGCCGCCGACAGCCTCTCGATCACATGGACGTTGCGTGACGATGTTCTCTGGGCGGACGGCACCCCGTTCACCGCGGCTGACGTGGTATTCACATACGACTATTGTGCCGACGAGGCCACTGGTTGCGCCAGCGATGCGATCCTCGAAATCGCCTCCGTTGTTGCCGATGACGACCACACGGTCACGATCAGTTTCAACGATCCGCAGCCATACCCGTTCAAGTTCGGTGTTGGCTTCACCAGCCCGATCATTCAGAAGGCTCAGATGGAAGCCTGCATCGGCGCCGCTGCTGTGTCGTGTACAGATCAGAACTTCTCGCCGGTCGGCACCGGACCGTATGTCATCACGGAGCTTCGTCCTGAAGACACCGTGACGTACGCGATGAACGAGAACTATCGCGGTGTGCCTGATGGCCTGCCGTTCTTCGGTACCGTCGAACTCAAGGGCGGCGGCGACGCTGAGGCCGCAGCTCGTTCGGTCCTCGAAGTTGGCGAAGCCGATTACGCCTGGAACCTCCAGGTTGCACCGGAAATCCTGGCTCCGATGGAAGATGCCGGCATCGGCCGTCTCGCATCGGCGTTCACTGCCAACGTTGAGCACATCAACCTGAACCAGACCGATCCCTACGACGACACCCCGTCCGAGGGTGAGCCGCACGCGCTGTTCGTGGACAACCCCGACCTGCACCGTGCGTTGTCGATCTCGATCAACCGTGATGAGCTCGTCGCCGTCGGTTATGGCCCGACGGGCAACCCGACCTGCAATATCTGGCCGGTTGGAGCTCAGAACAGCACGAACAACGATTGGTGCCTCACCCAGAACATCGACGAGGCGAATGCTCTCCTCGACGGTTTGGGCTACATGGACACTGACGGTGATGGCGTCCGCGAAGCGGCAGGCTTCGGCCCGCTCGAGTTTGACTATGTCACCTCGACCAACGCCGTGCGTCAGAGCAACCAGGAGCTCATTGCGAACTACTGGAGCCAGATTGGTGTGAAGGCCAACATGAAGAACGAGGACGCAAGCCTCTTCTTCGACGGCACCTGCGCCAGCGATGCGTGCATCTGGAAGTTCTTCACCCCGATGGAGATGTTCACCAACGGTGCTTCCACCCCGTATGCCCCGGCGTACTTGTCTGGCTGGACCAGTGATCAGATGCCGATCGCGGCGGAAGCATGGGGCGGAAGCAACATGCCGCGCCACAACAGCGCTGAGTACGACGCGTTGTCCGCTGAGGCCAAGGTCACGGCCCTCGACGATCCTCGTTTCAATGAGATCGTCATTGCGATGAACGACAACCTCTCGACGTCGTCGGTCATCCCGTTGATCCACCGTGCCAGCGCTTCTGCCTGGTCCAACGAGATCCTGGGCACCGGCAACCTCAACGGTTGGGATAGTGAGTACTGGAACATTGAGAACTGGCACCGCGGCTAAGCGGAGTTAGATACTCGTGAAGGAGGTGGCGGGGGCTTTGCCCCCGCCACCTCGCATGACTTGAGGGCAGAGTGGGGAGTCGAAATTAATGCTGAGGTATGTCGTTCGGAGATTGCTGGTCGCGATCCCAACGCTGCTCGCTATCAGTCTGATCGTCTTTGCGATCTTGGATCTGGCGCCCGGTGACCCCACTAGTCAGCTCCCGCTGACCATCCCGCTGCACATTCGCGAGAACATCCGCGAATCACTCGGCTTCAATGATCCGTTCCTCTTCCGGTGGTGGAACTGGGTCCGAATGATGTTGATCAACGAACCGATCGAATTGTTCGAGTCGTTCACCAATACGTGCATTGGCGACTGTGAAAGTCGCGACCGGATCATCTCCTGGCAGTCACGATCGCCGGCCATGGATACGATTTACCAGCGCCTCCCCCAGACCATGTGGGTCCTCGGGCTTGGGCTACTGTTCGGCGTTCTTCTTGCAGTGCCGATCGGCACCATCCAGGCGTATCGTCAGTACAGCTGGTTCGACAATGTCGGCACATTCGTCACGATGCTCGGCTACTCGGTGCCGGTGTTCGTGATCGGCCCCCTCTTCATCTGGCTCTTCTCGGTGAAGCTCGGCTGGCTGCCCACCTTCTACAAAACGACCCATGACGTGCAGATCACCAGCTGGAGCAGCATCTGGTTCCAGTTCAAGCAACTGGCGATGCCCGTGGGTGTTCTGACGCTCTTCAATGCGGCCACATTCGGCCGTTTCGCCCGAGCTGCTGTTCTCGAAAACCTCAACGAGGGCTACGTGCGAACGGCTCGATCCAAAGGATTGAGCGAGCGGATCGTCATGACCCGCCATGTTGTTCGCAACTCGCTGATCCCGATAATCACGCTGCTTGCCCTGTCGATTCCGGGCGTCTTCGGTGGCGCGATCATCACCGAGAACATCTTCCGCATCAACGGCCTCGGACAGCTACTCTTGCTGTCGATCGGTCAGAACGACATACCGATGGTGCAATCGTTGGTGTTCATGTTCGCAGTGCTGACGGTGTTCTTCAACATCATTGCCGACGTGCTCTACGGCTTCCTCGACCCACGGATTCGCTATGACTGATGACGCTGAGGCAACCAATGTGAGTACGCCCGCTGCTGGATCTGTTGTCGAGGTGCACGACGACCTGGGCGAATTCAGATCGCTGCGAGGAGACGTTTGGCGCCAGTTCAAACGTCACAAGGGCGCGGTTCTGGGCGTTGTGCTGCTCACACTCATCACCTTCGGATGCATGTTTGGGCCGATACTGCTGCCGTTCGACACCAAGACACCTGTCGTTCTCAATGCCAATCGTGGGCCGGGGTGGCCCCATATCTGGGGCACGGACAATCTCGGGCGCGACGCGTTCACACGAGGGCTGCTCGGTGGGCGGATCTCTCTAGCGGTCGGCTTCGTCGCTATGGCCGTTTCCATTCTGCTTGGCGTTTTGATCGGTGTGGTTGCCGGGTTCTTCCGTTCGCTCGACGGGATCCTGATGCGCTTCACCGATCTGTTCCTGTCACTTCCGCTTCTGCCTGTGCTACTCGTGGTGATCGTGTTGTTCCGTGACCCGGTTCAGGAATCGCTGGGTGACGGTCTCGGAATTTTCGTGCTGATGGTGTTGATCATCGGCGGCACGAGCTGGATGCAAACTGCGCGTATTGTGCGCGGTGAAGTGCTGGCGTTGAAAGAGCAAGAGTTCATACTCGCCAGCCGCAGCGTCGGCACGAGACCAATGCGAATCATTGGAAAGCACATCGTTCCTAACGTCATGAGCCCGGTGATCGTGTGTGCGTCGCTGGGCATCGCCATCGCAATCCTCACAGAATCCGCTGTGTCATTCCTGGGACTCGGGTTCCCGTTGGATCTCCCGACCTGGGGTCGGTTGCTCAATGAGGCGAAAGACAGGATGTCGTTGAATGTCTGGCTGGTCGCGGGTCCTGGCCTTCTTCTTTCGCTCACCGTGATGAGCGTGAACTTCATCGGTGACGGTCTTCGAGATGCCCTCGACCCGCAGAATCGAAGCAAGGGGTAACCTGACGAAGGGAGCGCTACGTTCTGCCCAGACCAGGGGCAGAAGGAAAGGCCCCACGTCGTCGATTCGCCCCCGCCCAGGATGCCCGTGTTTCTGATCGGATCTGCCATCGCGGGCTGAACCCTTGGCTCATCGCTGACATCACGCGCCCGAGCGACCTGATGATGTTTCGCTGATTCGGGTCGTGATCGAGTCGATCATCGGGATGAGGATCGGGTCGAGTAGTACCGAGGGCGCATTGGGACTCGAGCCAAATCGAGCGATGACCAGTTCGTTGACGGGATCGATGTAAAGGAACTGGCCGTGGGCACCGCGCGCCACAGGACAGATCCGTCCATCGATGTGGCGGTACCACCACTGCGACCGATAGGACCAGTCTGGGAGCGTCTCCATCGCGGCGCGCGCAAACACCGCCCGGTCGCCGCCACCGAGCACAGCATCGACAACCGGCTTGGGGAGAATGGTTTTGCCGTCGAGCACGCCACGGTTGACGTAGAGTTCGCCGAAGCGAAGGAAGTCGCGCAAAGTCGCCGACGCAGTGCTTTCCGCTCCGCCGGCATCGACCATGTAGAGCCAGTCGTGTTCAGCGCCGACGTGCTGCCAGATCATCTCCGAGGCGAGGGTGGCGAGGTCTTGGTTGGCGGCCCGTCGAACTATCCAGCCGAGTGTAAAAATGTTGGGTTCGCGGTACGCGAAGGCTTCGCCGTGGGCGCTGTCCTTTTTTACTGTCGGCAAGAAATCGGCGACCGTCGGTGGGTCGTCCGGGCCCAGCGGTGCCATACCCGAGGACCGCACCACCTTCCATACGTCGGAGTCGGGAACCATGTAGTCCTCGTGGAAAACCATGGACACGACCATGTCGAGCACGTCGCGAACTGTGGCGTCGCCCCACGCCGAATCAGCCAACTCCGGCACGATTGTCGGCACGAGAGCGGTGTCGTCGAGCCGGCCTTCGTGGATCATGATCTCGGCCACCGTTCCGATCATCGACTTGTTGCACGACATCAAGGTGTGATGGACGTGAGGCCCGCAGCCGCCGAAGTACTCCTCATAGACAAGGCGACCGTGATGAAGCACCGCCAGTCCATCGGTATGTGTGGACTCAAGCATTTCGGTCCAACTCAGGCTGGAGCCGTCGGCCAAGTCGATCTTGGTTTGGCTGAAGTCAATCGGATCAGAAGGCAGATCGCGGCTGGCGCCCGGACCGCGCCACGTGATCTTCGTCGGCGTGAGCTGCGGCAGATGGTTGAACGTCCACCGCATTTGGGGCCACTGGTAATAGGTGCCGTCGCGGAATCTGACGATCTTGTCGGGTGGCGGCGGGAAGCCGGCCATCCATTCAAGTTTCAGCGGGTCATCTTCGGTCATGGCGTCCGACCCTAGTTCTGGAAGAATGTCGACCATGAGCGACGGATTCGGCCATGCCCGCGAACGAGACCGACCGTGGGTGATGCGCACCTACTCGGGCCACTCGACGGCCAAGGCGTCGAACGAGCTCTACCGGACGAATCTGGCTAAAGGTCAAGACGGCTTGTCGATCGCCTTCGACCTTCCCACCCAGACCGGGTACGACGCCGATCACCGGCTTGCCCGCGGCGAAGTCGGCAAGGTTGGAGTTCCAGTAGCCCACCTCGGTCACATGGGGGAGTTGCTCGACGGGATCCCGGTTGGCGAGATGAACACGTCGATGACAATCAACGCCACCGCGCCCTGGCTCTTCTCGCTGTACCTCGAGCATGCCGCAGCGCACGGCATCGCGCCAAGCGATCTGCGGGGCACAACCCAGAACGACCTGGTGAAAGAGTTCTTGTCTCGGGGTACCTATATCTATCCCCCGGAGGCGAGCTGTCGCCTCACCGTCGACATGATCACGTACTGCGCCAAGGAGGTTCCGAACTGGAACCCGATGAACGTGTGCAGTTACCACTTGCAGGAGGCAGGGGCGACACCGGTTCAAGAGATTGCGTATGCGTTCGCGACGGCGATAGGCGTGCTCGACGCGGTCAAGGAGTCCGGGCGGCTGAGCGCCGATGAGTTTGTATCTGCTGTGGCGTCGATCTCGTTCTTCGTGAACGCTGGGATTCGTTTCGTCGAGGAGATCTGCAAGATGCGAGCATTCACGCAGATGTGGGATCACATTTGTGCAGATCGCTACGCCATCACGGATCCGAAAGCCCGCCGGTTCCGCTACGGCGTGCAAGTGAACTCCCTTGGATTGACCGAGTCGCAGCCGGAGAACAACGTGCAGCGCATCGTGCTGGAGGCGCTTGGCGTCACCATGTCGAAGCGGGCCCGCACCCGCTCCTTGCAGCTCCCCACCTGGAATGAAGCCCTGGGTCTGCCCCAGCCATGGGACCAGCAGTGGTCGTTGCGGATCCAGCAAGTGCTTGCTCATGAGACTGATTTGCTCGAGTACGACGACATCTTCGATGGTTCGCATGTGATCGAGGGTCGGACCACAGAGTTGGTCGATGCCGCCCGGGCTGAACTCGATGAGGTCCTCGATATGGGTGGTGTATTCGAAGCGATCCCCGAACTCAAGCGACGTCTGGTCGAGTCCCACACCAAACGAATCCGGTTGATCGAGAGCGGAGAGATGACCGTCGTAGGTCAGAACTCATTCATCGAAACGGCGGAGTCCCCACTCGGAGGCGCCGATGCTGTGCTGCGTGTAGACGCTGGCGTGCATGATGAAGTCGTGGCCGGCCTCGACGCCTGGCGATCTGGTCGTGATGAGGATGCAGTGGCAGTCGCTCTCGACGAACTGAGAAAGGTTGCCGCTACCAAGGACAACACCGTCCCCGCCACACGGGCGCTTGCGCGTGCAGGCGGAACGACGGGGGAGTGGGCTGGCGCATTGCGCGAGGTATTCGGCGAGTACCAGGCACCGACCGGTGTTGGAGCGGCACCGGGTCGGGCCTCGACTGGTCTTCGCGAGGTTGCGGAGCGATGCAAAGGGCTTGCCGATGGTCCGCCGCGGTTCCTTGTGGCCAAGCCCGGTCTCGACGGCCACAGCAATGGTGCGGAACAGATCGCCATCGCCGCTCGAGACGCCGGTATGGAAGTCATCTACCAAGGCATCCGCCATACCCCTGAACTCATTGCACAGGTCGCAGCTGACGAAGACCCCGATGTGATCGGCCTCTCGATCCTGTCGGGCTCTCATCTTGAACTTGTACCTGACGTGCTGCGGGCGCTCGAGGCGGCGGGAGTCTCCGCACCAGTCGTGGTCGGCGGAATCATCCCCGAGGAAGACCGCCCGGTTCTGACCGCTGCGGGTGTTGCCGCCGTCTACACGCCGTCCTCCTTTGAACTCGCACCGATGATGGGCGAGATCTTGGACCTCGTGGAATCGGATCGCGCGACTACAGTCCAGCCATGACCGCGGCCACGGAAAGGAACGACTACGACCTTTTCGACGAAGAGTATGTGGCCGACCCTTCCACCCGGTGGGCGAAGTTCCGAGATGAATGTCCAATCGCTCATTCCACGGAATACGGCGGGTCATGGATGCCGGTGCGTTATGACGACGTTGTCACCGCCGCGCGCAACATCGAGACCTTTTCTTCGGCGCAGGGCGTGAGCGTGCTCAAGATCGCCAATACAGCCGACAGCGGCGTCGTGCGGGCGGGTGGACCACCGATCGGCGTTGACCCACCGATGCACGGGTGGACTCGGCGCCTGATGCTGGCGGCCATGTCGCCGAAGTCGGTGCTGTCATATGAGCCCGGTACCCGCGCCCTCTGTCAACGTCTCGTCTCGGAGATCAAGGCGAAGGGCCATGGTGACGCTGCGGTTGACTATGCCCAGCAGCTTCCAGTGCGCGTGATCGGCGCGCTGATGGGCATTCCCGAACAAGACAGCAACAAGTTTGTCGATTGGGTTCGTGCCATCCTCGAATTCGCCTTCGACGTCGAGGGCCGAGCCAAGGCAATTGGTGAGCTGGTTGAGTACATGGAGGGTCAGGTTGCCGACCGGCGGGTCAATCCGGGTGATGACATCCTCAGCCATCTCGTCACTGTTGAGGTCGAGGGAGAACCAGTCCCCGAAGACGTGATCCTCGGCGAAGCGGCGCTCCTGCTCGTGGCCGGTGTCGACACAACTTGGAGTGCAATCGGCTCTTCGCTCTTTCATCTCGCATCCAATCCAAAAGATCGGCGCCGCCTGCTTGCTGAGCCCGAATTGCTCGACTCGTTCATCGAGGAAGTGCTGCGCTTCTACTCACCGGTGACCATGGGTCGAACGGCGGTGGTCGACACGGAGTTGGCGGGTTGCCCGATGGCCGAAGGCGATCGGGTACTCATGAACTTCCCGGCCGCGAACCGCGATCCCGATCACTTCGAGGACTCCGACACATTCATCATCGATCGAGCCCAGAACCGCCACTTGGCCTTTGGTGTCGGAATTCATCGCTGCGCCGGTTCGAACCTCGCTCGCATGGAGATGCATGTCGCGCTCGAGGAGTGGCTCGCCGCCATCCCGGAGTTCAACGTGACCGACCCGTCGGCCGTCACCTGGGCCGGCGGACAGGTACGTGGCCCGCGCACAGTGCCGGTGATCTTCTGAGACACAAGCCTCGAAAGGCCGATTTCACTGGGCGAGTTTCCTAGTGCGACGGCGCTCGGCGGCTACGCAAACCCTGTGGGGACTGTTCGTTCCCGTGTATCTGCCGTGGATGACCGGCGGTCTTGGCGTTGCCATGGTGATTCCGATCCTGCCGGTCTACCTGACCGACTCCGGGCTGTCGTTCTCGCTCGCATCCGTCGTCTTGGCCGGCGGCGGCATGGGAGCGATGTTGGGTGGTCTGCCGGTGGGCGCAATGCTCGGCCGACTCGGCGAGCATCGGGTGCTCCTGGTCTCGCTGGCCGTCATGGGTATCGCCACCATCACCCTGGGTGTGACCACGGCCGTGATCGGCCTGACTGTCATGCGCGTCGCTCATGGCGCGGGCCAGATCGGACTCCGCCTCAGCCGCCAGACCTTTATCACCCGCACTGTCGACACCAAGATACGTGGTCGGTCGATGGCACTCATGGGTGGGTCGATGCGGTTCGCCATGCTTGTCGGTCCGATCCTCGGTGGCGTTCTCGTCGACCAGGTCGGCTATTCGTGGACGTTCGCCATCAGTGGTATGGCGACGCTGTCCGGACTGATCCCGGCAATCCTGAGCCAGGAGAGACAGAACGACGAGACAGGCGGCAGCCCCGCTTCGACCAGTCGGGAGGGTGCGCTATGGCCGGCGCTGCGACGGCATCGACGAGTGCTCCTCGTGGGCGGGCTCGGCCCGGCCTTGATCATGGCGGTGCGACAGGGCCGTACGATCATCATTCCGCTCATCGGAGACTCCCTGGATATGAGCGCGTCAGCGATCGGATTCCTCGTCGCCGTCGGAACCGGTGCCGATTTGCTGCTCTTTCCCATGGCCGGCCTTGTGATGGATCGGTTCGGTCGCCTCGCCGCGATCGTGCCGGCATTCTCGCTCATCGGCATTGGAATGCTTGTGCTGTCGAGTGCTGAAACAGTTACGACGGTTCTGGTGGCGGGCGTGATCATGGGGATCGGCAACGGTCTCGGGTCAGGCTCGATGCTCACCCTCGGTTCTGACCTTGCGCCCGAGGACAGCCCTGGCCAGTTCCTGTCAGCACTGGCATCGATCCAGAACCTCGGCCGGATCATCGGCCCGATGATGGTCGGGTGCTTTGCCGACGCAGCCGGCCTGTCTGTTGCCGCCATCGCGCTCGCGGTGACGGTCTTCGTGGCGTTGGCCTGGATCATGCTGCTGGTCGGCGAGACCGGCAAACACACCGGGACTCCCGTGTGACGTCGGACGCGAATTCTTGCTACGAAGTACCGATGAGCACTTTCACCGAAGCCGATATCGAGGCACGCACGCAGGCAGTCATTGACGATGTTGGGGTCGACGCTGCCGACGTGGACTTCCGCAGCGCACTCTGGGACGCAGGCTTGGCGTTCGTCCAGTATCCCGAAGGCAAAGGTGGTCTCGGCACTGCACCCGCACTCCAGATCGCGGTTGAGCATGCGATCCGCGCCGCGGGCCGTAACTTCCACCCCCTCGGAGTCAATGTCATCGGTATTGGTATGGGTTTGCCCACGGTGCTGACCTATGGCAGCGAGAAGCACCATGCCAAGCACCTGAAGCGAATCTTCACCGGTGAGGACATCTGGTGTCAGATGTTCAGCGAGCCGACGCATGGTTCCGATGTTGCTGGGCTGATGAGCCGTGCGGTTCGCGACGGCGACGAATGGATCGTGAACGGTCAGAAGGTCTGGACCAGCGGCGCGCATGTGTCTCGGTACGGAATGCTTCTCGTCCGGACGGATCCCGATGTTCCCAAGCATCGAGGCTTGTCGTATTTTATCCTCGACATGGAGGCCCCCGGCGTCGAGATTCGACCGCTCTACCAGATCACCGGCGATGCCGAGTTCAACGAGGTGTTCTTCACCGACGTGCGTATCCCACACGCGAACTTGCTGGGTGCAGTCGGTGACGGATGGCGGGTCGCCACCACAACCCTGATGAACGAGCGCGTTGCGCTCGGGGGCAGCACACTTCCCCGCGGCGCAGGAAATATTGCGTTCTTGGTCGGCCTGTGGGAGGAACGGCGCGAGGGGCTCGCCCCAGCCGCAGCGGCAGTGATGCGGGATCGCATCACCCAACTGTGGGCCGAAGCAGAGGTTGGCCGCCTCACCACGATGCGGGCTCGTGCCGCGGCCGCCAGCGGGAATCCGGGTCCGGAGGGATCGACCGGGAAGCTCGCATCGGCGGAACTCAACCAGCGGATCTGGAACACCTGCATGGACCTGATGGGTGCCGATGCCACGATGCACGAACCGGGTTACTCGCTGCAACGGGAGGAGGGCTCGGAGGGACGAGGTGACTACACCCTTTCGAAACAGTTCCTTCGGTCGCAGGCCAACACGATCGAAGGCGGCACGAGTGACATCATGCGAAACATCCTTGGCGAACGAGTCCTCGGTCTCCCGGGTGACGTGCGAGTCGACAAAGACGTCCCCTGGAGAAAGATCCCATCATGAGCCATCCATTGCCCGCCCTTTCCCTCGCTGCTGTGCCCGGTCGGCGGTCTGCCACGCTCGAGTTGGCGAAGGAGATCGAGGACCGCGGGTTCTCCGGCCTCTACTGCCCCTCCTTCGGTGATGGCATGAGTTTGTGCCTGGCCTTGGCGATGGCCACCGAGCGAATCGAGTTCGGCACCTCGATTGCCAACATGTACACCCGTCATGTCGCGGACTATGCCCAGACGGCATCGTTCATCCACGAAATTTCGAACGGCCGCTTCCGATTCGGGATCGGCGTGTCCCACGAACCGGCACTGGATCGACTGGGTCTGAACGTTGGCCGACCTCTTGCTGACACCCGGTCCTTTGTTGAGGAACTTCGGGGCCAGAAGCGGATCGGCGAGTTGCCCCCGATTGTGCTCGCTGCCATGCGCGACAAGATGTGTGCGCTGTCTGCGGAAATTGGGGACGGCATGGTGTTCGCCAACGCAGCCCGTAGCGCCTTCCCTGGCACGCTCGAACGATTCCCCGAACCGAACCGGGACGACTTCTTCATCGGCGGCATGATCCCCACATGCATCTCTGACGATAGAGAGGCTGCCGCCGCGGTCAACCGTCGCACTCTCACTGGCTATGTGGCGCTGCCGAACTACCGCAACTACTGGAAGGACTCCGGCTATCAGGAAGAGATGGAGGCGATCGAGGCCGCGCTCGAGGCCGGAGATCGTGATGCTGTCCCGGGTCTCATGACGGACGCGTGGCTCAGCGACTGCACGCTCTATGGCTCGGCCGCCGAGGTCCGTGATGGCCTCGAAGCCTGGTATGAGGCCGGCCTCACCACGCCGATTCTCGTTCCGTCGTCCGCCAGTGGTGGACAAATGAAGGCGTTCGAGGAACTGTTCGACCTTTTTTCTTAGCCTCAAAACATTCGGCTAACCCAGAAATCGAACGACGAGTAGGATTACATTCTCGGCCTCAGCGACGCGAACGTAGAACGTATGAACCAGACCAGGAGCAGTCACCAGTGACCAGAGGCATTCTTGGCTACGGCGTTCATGTCCCGCACTACCGACTCCAGCGCGCCGCCATCGGCAAGACGCTTGGCGCTGGTGGGGGTACGGGCACCCGGGCGGTGGCCTCCTATGACGAGGATGCCACCTCGATGTCGGTCGAAGCAGCTCGGACTGCGCTCCGGTCATTTGATGCTCCGACGCCGGCGGCCGTCTACTTTTCCTCGGTCACGCCGCCCTATCTCGACAAGACCAACGCCAACGCGATCCACGCTGCCCTCAACTACCCATCCGAGGTGTTTGCCGGCGACATGGTCGGCTCGGCCCGCTCCACCACTGCGGCGCTCACTGCTGCGTTGAATGATCGTCGGCCAGTGCTGGTCACCTCGTCTGACGTGCGCACCGGTCGACCCGGAAGTGGCGACGAAGCTGCGCTCGGCGATGCCGCTGCTGCTGTGATGATCGGCTCGAATGACGATGCCCCCGTCATCGCCGAATGGATTGGCACGTCGTCGGCTACCCATGAGTTCCTCGACCGCTGGCGTGAGCCGGGGTGGAACTACTCCCGTGTGTGGGAGGAACGTTTCGGCGAGTCGGTCTACAAGAAGCTTGTGGTCGAGGCCGCCACAGTCGCGTTCAAGAAAACTGAGCTTTCTGCCGCCGACATCGACAAGGTCGTCATCAGCGGATTGCACGCCCGCGCCGTACGCAGCGCGGCGACTGCGGCAGGCGTCGGAGCGGTGCCATCGGCGAAGGACCTCACTGCCGTCATCGGCAACACGGGCAGCGCACACGGGCTTGTCTCACTTGCCCAGGCTCTCGATACTGCTGAGCCCAACGAAACGCTCATGTTGATCAACCTGGCCGATGGCTGTGACGTCAGTATCTTCCGCACCACGGATGCCATCTCCAGCTATACGCCCGCTCGCCCTGTGGCCCTGCAGGTTGAGCAGGGCAACGACAGTCTCGAGTACGCCAAGTTTCTTACCTGGCGTGGCTTTCTCGACCGCGAACCGCCGCGCCGCCCCGACCCTGAGTCGCCGGCGGGGCCGCCTTCGGAGAGAAACACGGGCTGGAAGTTCGCCCTGATCGGCTCGCGTGACCGCAGCACCGGCAACGTCTACCTCCCGCCGCAGCGTGTCGCTCTAGAGGGAGGCGCAGTCGATGACTACGAACTCGTGTCGATGGCCGACGTTGAAGGCACCGTCGCCACGTTCACCATCGATCACCTTGCCTTTTCGCCGTCCCCGCCCACCCTGGCCGTGGTCGTTGACTTCGATGGGGGCGGTCGATTCATGACAGAACTCACCGATGCTGATGCAGACGAGGTCCACATTGGTCTCCGTGTGCGGATGACCTTCCGCAAGGTCTTGACGGCCAAGGGCGTTCACAACTACTTCTGGAAAGCAATCCCCGTTCGATAGGAGCGAAAAATGGGTTCACGAGGAATCAAAGATCAGGTCGCAATCGTTGGCATGGGCTGCACCCGGTTCGGCGAGCACTTCGATCGGTCACTTGACGACATGATCATCGAGGCCGCGCACGCGGCCTACGACTCAGCCGGCATCAGCCAAGACGACGTCGACGCGTTCTGGTTCGGCACGCTTGGCTCCGGTACGTCCGGGCTCACTATCAGCAAGCCGCTGAAGATCGACTACAAGCCGGTCACCCGCGTCGAGAACATGTGCGCCTCGGGCTCAGAGGCCTTCCGCAACGCGGCCTACGCCGTGGCATCGGGTGCGTTCGACGTTGTGATGGCGATCGGCGCCGAGAAGCTCAAGGACAACGGCATGTCCGGCCTTGTCAGTGCCCAGGTCCCCGACGATGGCACCAAGACCAACATCACCGCACCCGCATCCTTCTCCCTCCTCGCCCCGGCCTACGGCGACAAGTACGGCGTTGAACCCGACACGATGAAAGACGTGATGGCACGCATCGCGTGGAAGAACCACTACAACGGGGCCCGCAATCCGCGTGCCCAGTTCCAAAAGGAAGTCAGCATCGAGACGATCTGCAACGCGCCACTCGTCGCCGGTCAGCTTGGCATCTTCGACTGCTCTGGTGTCAGCGATGGGTCGGCGGCCGCAATCCTGTGCCGAGCCGAAGATGCCTACAAGTACACCGATAACCCGCTCTTCGTGAAGGCCCTCGCGTTTACCGCTGGTCCCGGCGCTGGTCCGCTTGATCCGAATTATGACTACACCACATTCGACGAGGTCTCGCGGTGCGCCGCCGATGCCTACGAGCAGGCTGGTGTCACCGATCCCCGTGCGGAGATCGCTATGGCTGAGGTGCACGACTGCTTCACCCCCACCGAACTGGTGCTCATGGAGGACCTTCAGTTCTCGAAGCGGGGTGAGGGTTGGGAAGATGTCATGGCCGGCACGTTCGACCTCGATGGCGAGTTGCCCGTCAATCCGGATGGCGGTCTCAAAAGTTTCGGACATCCGATCGGTGCGTCCGGGCTCCGGATGTTGTTCGAGTGTTGGCTCCAACTGCGAAAGGAGGCGCCCGAGGACCGTCAGATCCTGTCGGTTGACAAGGGCAAGACACTCGGCCTCACCCACAACCTGGGCGGCCGACCGGGCGAGTGCGTGAGCTTCGCGGCGATCGTTGGCTCGGAGTTGGGTTAAGCAAGAAATGAGCGCCGCCGATCTCGACAGCTTCCGCCAGCGCTGTCGCACCTTTCTGGCTGAGCACGCCACGGGGATGGACGTTTCGGAGGGGGACGACCCTCGAGCCGAGAATGCTTTGGCCGCAGCCAAACTATTTCAGGGCGCACTGGTCGAAGCCGGTCTCTCCGGCTTGACATACCCGACGGAGTACGGCGGCCAAGGACTCTCTGCGGCACACGAACGGGTCTGGCGCGAGGAAGCCGGGACCTTCCCAGTGATGACTCGCCAGCTTTCGATCTCTCATGGCATGGCCTTGCCGATGCTGAACGAGTACGGGTCTCACGAACAGCGGAGCACGTACCAGGCGAAGATGATCGGAGCGGAGGAGGTCTGGTGTCAGATGTTTTCCGAGCCGGGGGCAGGCTCCGACGTTGCAAGCCTCCAGTCGCGAGCCGTCCTTGACGGTGACGAATGGATTCTCAATGGCCAGAAGGTGTGGACCACGCTCGCCCACGTCTGTGAGCGTGGTCTGATCATCGCTCGTACCGACCTCGACCAGCCCAAGCATCGTGGCATCTCAATGTTCATCCTCGATATGAACGCCCCAGGCGTGGAGATCCGGCCGATCCACCAGATCGATGGTGGCATGAGGTTCAACGAGGTGTTCTTCACCGATGTTCGTATCCCGGCTGATCATCAGATCGGACCGATCAACGAAGGCTGGCGTCTCGCCACAGCCATGCTCATGTACGAACGTGTGGCAATCGGCGGCGGCCAAGCGCTAGGCATCAACCACGACCGGGCCGACCTCCTCATCAAGGAGGCCAGGCGCCGAGGCAAGCTTGATGACCCTGTGCTGCGACAAGAACTGATGAAGCTCTACTCAGCCGAGGTCTGCCAGAGCCTCATCGGCATGCAGACTCGGGCTGCGCTTCACGCGGGCAAGACACCCGGTCCGGGTGGTTCGCTCGGGAAACTCGCCGGCGCGAACATTGCCGCCACCTATCGCAACCTGTCGCTGGCTGTGGTCGGCGCCGACGGTGTTGCATGGGAGTCCAACGGCCGTTGGGCCAAGGATGCGCTCAGCACATTCGCTAGTGGGATCGCGGGAGGCACCGATCAGATCCAGCGAAACATCATCGGTGAGCGTGTGCTGGGATTGCCCCGGGAGCCATCCATGGACAAGGATGTGCCATTCCGCGAGTTGACCGTAGGGACGCAGTTCGCCAAGTAGTCGCGTTGGGGAGGGCAGATGACCACAGTTGAGTCGGTTGATGATTGGGCCGAAGACTTCGAGATCTTTGACCCGGAGTTCGTCAAGGATCCGTATCCGATCTGGAAGGACCTGCGTGATAGCGGATGTCCGTTCGCTCGTACCGAACGACGCCAGACCACCTTCATGCCGACGACGTTTCAAGGCGTGCGCGAGGTTGCGGCCGACACTGAGACGTGGTCGTCGTTCTCCGTCTCGGTGACCCCAACGCCGCAGAGCTATGACGACAACGGCGAACGCATTCGGTCGATCATCAGCTCTGATCAACCCGAGCACACACCGGAACGACGGCTCATGTTGCCGTTCTTTGCCCCCCGTGCAGTGGAAAAGTACCGCGAGCACACCCAGGAGTTGTGCCGTCAACTCATCCGTGAGTTCATCGAGGACGGCCAGGCCGACATTGCCGAAAACTATGCGCGGCAAATACCGCCGCGCATCATCGCAGCGATTCTGGGAATTGATCCAGACCGGGCCGACGACTTCACGACCTGGGTACAAGGCGCTCTTGAGTTGGGGCTCCAGGACCCCGAGATCCGCGAGCACTACGCCGACATCATCCGAAACTTCTTTGTGGGCGAGATCAAGGACCGCATGGAAAACCCAGGCGACGATCTGATCTCGTTTCTCTTGGAGGCTGAGATCGACGGAGAACCCGTGCCGATGCCAGTCATCCGAGGCAACGTGGGTCTGATGCTCGTCGCCGGGATAGATACGACATGGAGTTCGATCGGTTCTGCCTTGTGGCATCTCGCGTCTCATAGCGAGGATCGCCAGCGATTAGTCGACGAACCGGAGCTGATCCCCACCGCCGTCGAAGAGTTTCTCCGAGCGTATTCGCCGGTGACCATGGCCCGAGTCGCGGCCGAGGACACCATGCTCGGCGACCGCCAGGTCAAGGAGGGCGAGCGAATCATGCTCACGTTCCCCGCCGCGAATCGCGATCCCGAGATGTTCGAGAACCCCGAAGAGGTGATCATCGATCGCCAGCGGAACCGCCATGTGGCATTCGGATCGGGCATTCACCGCTGTGCCGGCTCCAACCTGGCTCGTATGGAGATGAACGTGGCCATCGAGGAGTTCTTGAAGATGATTCCTGAGTTTGAACTCGCCGACCCTGACACGGTTACATGGGCGGGCGGACAGGTCCGAGGGCCGCGCCACCTTCCTGTGATCTTCCCGAATCGAACACCCCTCTAGTCCGGAATTGACATTCGGTTCTGCGCCGCCAAGGCTGCATTTATGGACCTGACTTATCCTGAAGAGTCCGTTGCGTTTCGCGAGAAGATCGGCGCGTTTCTCGACGAGCACCTGCCAAGCAGCTGGGCCGGCTTTGGCGCGCTCGCCCCCGAGGACCGCCACTCGTGGCAGGCGGAATGGCGCCAGACGCTTCGCGACGCTCAACTGCTGGCCGCCAACTGGCCTGCCGAATACGGCGGCGGCGGTCTGACCCATCTGGAGCACGTGGTACTGAACGAGGAGTTCGCCAAGCGAGGCGTACCCACGTCCGGCGTCAATGATGGTTTCAGCATTGGAATGGTTGGTAACACCATCCTTCACTGGGGCTCCGATGAGCAGAAGCAGTACTACATCCCTCGCATCCTCGATGGCACCGACGTCTGGTGCCAGGGCTATAGCGAGCCGAACTCGGGTTCTGACCTTGCCAACCTCGGCCTTCGTGCCGTGCTCGATGGTGACGAGTGGGTACTGAACGGGCAGAAGACGTGGACCTCGTCAGCCACCAACGCCAACATGATTTTCTCGCTGTGTCGCACCGACCCTGACTCGACGAAGCACAAGGGAATCTCGTTCTTGTTGGTGTCCATGGATCAGCCGGGCGTCGAAGTCCGACCGATCCTCGATATGGGCAACCATGAACACGTCAACGAAGTGTTCTACCAAGACGCTCGCACCGCGAAGGGCAATGTGCTCGGTGAAGTCAACGGTGGCTGGGCCGTGGCCAACACCCTGCTCGGATTCGAACGCGGCGTCGGCGCCACGACAGCTGCCTTGCGTTTCAGCGAAGAGCTGCAGAACTTCATTGATCTCGCTCGGCGCTACGGCAAGCTCGATGATCCGAACGTTCGCCAGGACATCGCCCGCTTCCATACCACCGTCGAGATTATGCGGTACCGGGGCTACCAGGTTCTCACCGGTTTCCTCGCTGGCGCCGCGCCCGGTCCGGAATCGTCGATTGGCAAGCTCTGGTGGAGCAGCTATCACCAGCGCATCACTGAGGCAGCCTTGAACATCGCAGGAGCGGACGGCATGGTTGGTTTCGGCGAGGAGACTCGCAGCGGCCTCGGTGCTGCCGAACTCGGCACAGCCAACACGGTGGCGAACTGGATGAGCAGCTTCATGATCGCCCGTCCTGGCACGATCTACGCCGGGACCAGCGAGGTACAGAAAGGGATCATCGGGGAACGAGTGCTCGGGCTGCCTAAGGAACCGCGTGCCGATGGTGGCACGTGGCGGGAGAACCAGACGGCGCAGGGATGAGCAGGGACTTCGGCACGTTCGGGGACCTGCACGTCAGCGTTGACGACGATTTTGTCGTTACCGCCGAGATTCGCCGACCTCCCAACAACTTCTTCTCACCGGCATTGATCGACTCGATGGTCGATGCGTTTCGGGCCATCGACAACGACCCGACGTGCCGGGCGATCGTGCTGTGCTCAGAGGGTAAGCATTTCTGTGCCGGGGCCGACTTCAGTGGCGATGGCGACAGCGGACCAGAGGCGCGTAACGCCAACGGCTCGCCGCGTCATCTCTACGACGCCGCAGTGGATCTGTTCGCGACGAAAACTCCGGTTGTCGCCGCTGTGCAAGGTGCCGCTATTGGTGGTGGGCTTGGGGTGGCGTGTTTTGCCGACTTCCGAGTCGCGGCACCTGAAGCGCGATTCGCCGCCAACTTTGCTCGACTGGGGTTCCACCACGGGTTCGGGCTGAGCGCCACCCTTGCGCCGTTGGTGGGCCAACAACGATCGCTCGAATTGCTCTATACCGGGCGTCGAATCAACGGAGCGACGGCCCACGAGATCGGCCTCGCCGATCGACTCGTCCCGCTCGACAGCCTACGCGCTGAGGCCCATGCACTGGCTGCAGAGATCGCTGCGTCGGCGCCGCTCGCTGTTGCCTCGATCCGTCAGACAATGCGAGGTGACCTTGCTCAGCAGGTCAGCATTGCCACCGATCGCGAGAAAGCTGAGCAGGATTGGCTCCGCCAGACCGATGATTGGAAGGAAGGCGTGAAGGCAATGACCGAGCGTCGTCCTCCGAACTTCAGGGCCAAGTAGTCAGGGTCGTAGAGGAATGGTGAAGAAGATCCCCAAGGACGATCACCGCGCCGCGTACACGTCCGGCGATCGACCGGTTACGAGAGACGAGTTGGCCGAGTTCATGGCCGAGAAGAACCACTGGGTGTTGTCAACCACGCGTCGCGACGGCCGACCCCAGATGAGCCTTGTCACCGGTGGCATGACTTCCACTGGGCAGCTTGTTGTCGCTACCTATCCGAGTCGGGTGAAGGCGATCAATGCCAAGCGAAACTCCTTGATCTCGGTCCTCGTCATGGGTGACAAATTCAACGACGAATGGGTGCAGATCGATGGCACGGTCACCGTGCTCGACATGCCAGAAGCCGGTGACGGACTTGTTGAGTACTACCGGTGCATCAGCGGTGAACATCCCGACTGGGACGAGTACCGCAGGGCAATGGACGATCAAGGCAAGTCGGTCATCATCATCGAAATAACCCGATGGGGTCCGGTCAGCAAAGGTGGCTTTCCGCCCTCGCTGTTCGAAACGTGACCGACAGCAACCCACTCCGGTCCTTCCGCGAACGCAACGTCCGCATCTTCTTTGGCGGATTGTGGATCTCGACGATCGGCACCTGGGCCCACAACATCGCCATGGTGTTGCTCGTTCGGGAACTGGGTGGCACCGGTATCCAGTTGGGGATCGCGGCTGCCTGCCAGTTCGGGCCGCTGCTCCTGCTCGGGCTCTACGCAGGAGCGGTGGCTGACCGAGTCGACCGGTATCGCACGACCCTGCGTCTGCAGTCGGCGATGGGTGTGGTGGCACTGGTGCTGGCGGCCGTCATCTTCAGCGGCGACGTCAACCTTGGGCTGGTTTACGGACTGACCTTCATCTTCGGCACGCTTTCGGCCTTTGACAACCCGACCCGCCGCACCCTTTCGACGGAGTTGGTCCCGCCAGAAAACACCGGCAACATCTTGGCGCTTGGTACCTCGGTGATGACAAGTGCCCGGGTAGTGGGACCGGCGCTGGCTGCGCTGCTGGCAAGTGCTCACGGGACCGAGTGGGTCTTCCTGCTGAACGGGGTCAGTTATCTCAGTTTCCTCTTCGCCATGGCCCGGCTGGACCAGAGTCGGTTGCACCCGATCGAACCGGCTGAGAAATCGAAATCGCCAGTGCGTGAAGGACTCGCCGCGGTGTGGACGATTCCCGCGCTTCGATTGGCGTTGGTCATCTTCGCGGTCATCTCGACGTTCGCCTACAACCACTCAGTTGGGTTGCCGTTGCTCGTGGCCGACACTCTCGGTCGAGATGACGTTGCCTTTGGGTGGCTCATGTCGATGATGAGCGTGGGCAACGTCATGGGCTCGCTCCTCGTGGCACGCATGCACCACATTGCTGACGTATGGGTCTACCGGGTCGGTCTCTGCCTTGGTTTGACTCTTGGCGCTCTGGCGCTGTCGACCTCGCTATGGATGGCGCTCATTCTTGTTGTGCCGTTCGGCATGAGTGGTACCGCGTTTGTCAACATCACCACTGTCGTCACTCAGCAAGATGTCAGCCCTCAGATGCGAAGTCGAGTGCTTGCCATCACTGCGGTGTTGTTCATTGGATCTACCCCAATCGGTGGGCCGATCACTGGCCTGGTGGGTGACACAATCAACGGCATGTGGGCCAATCTCTATGGCGCGATCATCAGTATTGTGATCGCGATCTGGGGGATGGTCGTTGCCGCTCGTCGAGGTGTAGTGATGGCCGACCCCGTTCATCCAGGAGAATCAACGACATGACCCTGTTTGATACTGACTCGATCCTTCCACCACCTCCTGAGGGCGCTGTCCCGGTGCTGCACAATCGCGAGTATCGGGTGCAGTCATACCGCTTGGCCGACGATCGGGTTTTGGTTCAGGCCGCGTTGCGTGACCAGCGCCCACCTGGTCTCAGCATCCCCGGAGACCCCAACCCACTTACCGTGCACCACATGACGGTTGAGATCGAGGTCACGATGCCGAAGCTCGAGATCGTGGCCGCCCGCACCAATATCGCTACTCACCCGCACAACACCTGCGTTGACATCGTTGATCGATACGACGCGCTGGTCGGACTGAGTATCACTCGTGGTTTCACGCACAAGATTCGTGAGTTGTTCGGCGGTCCTCGAGGCTGCACGCACACGACGGCGCTCCTCCAGGCGATGGCACCGGTTGCAGTGCAATCCCGAAACGGTCACCGGGCGGCCAATGCCATCATGAATGGTGAACCGCATCCGCTCGAAAATGACTCGAACAGCCGGCGATTCCGTCATCTGAGCAACACATGTCATGTCTGGGCCGAGGATGGCGAGATGATGACTGAAGTCACGGTTGTGGGCTCGCGTGAGCCGATGCTCACGGTTCGGCGCCGGCTCGATGAACTCGGTCTTGACTCTCGTGGCCGACCACTGAACGACGGGCACAACGAGGGCGAGAAGTCATGACCATTGCCACAGCGGGTGTTGGCGTATCGGCTCAAACCGTTTTCAATGCTTTGAGCGAGTACTGGGAACGCCTAGCCCAGGTGCTGGTTGGCCGAGGTCCCGAAGAAACAGGAAAGTAGGAGACCGTGGGAGAGCTAAGTTTCGCAACTGCCTGGGAAGTCGTCGCCGACACCCGCGGCGATCGTTTAGCGCTGTACAACGGCGGGGTCTCGCGTACATGGGCCGAGTTCGATGACCGGGCCGCTCGTCTTGCCAGAGCGCTGTCAGATGCTGGAGTAGACGCAGGCAGCAATGTTGCACTCGCGCTGTACAACGGCAACGAGTACATGGAAGCGGAGTTTGCGGCGTTCAAGGTTCGTGCTGCGCCCTGCAACGTCAATTATCGCTATGTCGAAGCCGAGCTGAGGTATTTGATCACCAACAGCGAAGCCAAGGCAGTGTTTTTCGATCATGCATTGGCCGAGCGCTTTGGGGCGGTTCATGATGACCTCCCCGGGGTTGCGTTGTGGATTCACGTTGGAGACGGCAAATGTCCCGAGTGGGCCAGTGCCTACGAAGACCTGATCGCCGAATCGCTCGCCCTAACGCGAATCGAACGAGATTCCGAGGACCTCTGGATCCTCTACACCGGCGGCACGACGGGCCACCCCAAGGGTGTGATGTGGCCCCACGGGAACCTCATGGCCCTGGTTCGGCGATCGCTCGCCCCGCTCGGGCTTGAGTTGCCGACGACGGTGGCCGAGTACGCGGCCACCCTCGATGCCCTGGACGCACTCACCGAGCCTCCTCGCCAACTGGCGGCCTCACCGCTGATGCATGGCACCGCCGGGATCGGTGCTCTCTTCACCATGTTCCAGGGCGGTGCGGTTGTCACGCTCACCGGCCGAAGTCTTGATTCTGTAGAGCTCTGGGAAACAGTGGCGCACGTTCGCTGTTCGCTTGTCAGCATCGTTGGTGACGTGTTCTGTGCGCCGATGGTCGATGCCCTCGATGAGGCAACGGCTGCCGGTAACCCGTTCGATCTTTCGTCCGTCCGGTCGGTCTCCTCATCGGGTGTGATGTGGAGCCAACCCATCAAGGATCGACTGCTTCGTCACGCCCGGGCCGTTGGCTCCGAACTCCTCTGCAACGACTCGCTTGGTGCGAGTGAAGGTGTCGGATTCGCGGGCAAAGAATCGAAGGGGGATGGCGACACCGAGACAGCCACGTTCACGCTCGGCCCGAATGCGGCGGTGTTCAACGACCACGGCAGTCGTGTCGAACCGGGCTCTGGCGAGATAGGGCTGCTGGCGGTGAGCGGACCGATTCCCGTTGGCTATTTCGGCGACCCGGTGAAGTCCGCCGAAACGTTCCGCGAGATGGAGGGTCAACGCTGGTCCATCCCGGGTGACTTCGCCCGTATCGAGGCCGATGGGACCCTCGTCCTGCTCGGTCGCGGATCAGTATCGATCAACACCGGCGGCGAGAAGGTCTTCCCCGAAGAGGTTGAGGAAGCGTTGAAGCTCCTTGCTGAGGTCAGCGACGCGAACGTTGTCGGTGTGCCTGACCCGAAGTGGGGTTCAGCTGTGACCGCCGTTGTTGAGCTCATCGATGGTGCAGAGATCACCGATCAGGCGATGATTGATGGTCTCCGGAGCCATCTATCGGGCTACAAGCTGCCAAAGAACATCGTTCGAGTGGACTCTGTGTTTCGTGCCCCTAACGGCAAGGCCGACTACAAGTGGGCCACCGCAATCGCGAAGTCCAGCTTGGGCATGGACTGACTGTTCAGGCCGGCGTGAGCGTGTAGCGGATCGGCAAGGACTTGTGGCCACCAACGAAGGTGGTCTTCATCGATGTGGCCTCACCGGCGAGCTCGATTGACTCGAGTCTTGGAATGAGGTGGCCGAAGAGACGGCGGAGTTCGTTGCGGGCCAACTGCGCTCCCAGGCAGTAGTGGACACCGAACCCGAAGCTGACGTTGCGATCGGCGTTGGGACGCTCGATATCGAACTGCAGGGGGTTCTCGAACACCTTGGGATCGAGGTTGGCGGCCTTGTACGAAAGATAGAGCCAGTCGCCCTTCCTGATCTCCTGGCCACAGACCACGGTGTCTTGCTGGGCGGTGCGCATGAAGTGGCGAACGGGGGCCGTCCATCGGATCATCTCTTCGACCGCGTTATTGACGAGCTCGGGGCTGGCCCGCAGCTTGGCCAGCTGCTCAGGGTTCTCGAGCAGCGCATGCATGCCGCCGGACATGGCCGAGGATGTGGTGTCGTGGCCGGCTGTGGCCACGATGATGTAGTAGCCGAGCGTTTCGAGGTCGGGCATCGGAGCGTCGTCTATCTGCCCGTTGGCGATGAGCGAGGCGAGGTCGTCGCCGGGCTCTGCTCTGCGCTCGGCGGTCAATGCTGTGAAGTATGCGAAAAAGTCACCGATGACCTGATTCATGACCTCGGGGCTGATTTCGTCGCGTTGAAGGTCGGGATCGGTGGCACCGAAGAGCTGCTGGGTGAGCATCAGCATCCGGTCGTAGTCCTCTTCAGGAAGGCCAAGAATCTTCAGGATCACCTGGAGCGGGAACGGCAGAGCGATGTCGACGGCAAAGTCGCATTCGCCGCCGAATTCCTCGAGCTTGGCGACAGCTTCTCGCGACAATTCGTCGAGTCGGTCGTTCAGCCGGCGGACATTAGCGGGCTTGAACCAGTCGTTAGTCAAGCGTCGGTACTTCCCATGGCTGGGTTCGTCCATGTGGACGAGTGTCTTGATTTCGAGCGTCCGTCCGTCGATTGCGGCGGTCTCTAGGAGCACCGACTCTGGCTCGTTGGTGAACAGCTCATGCTGACGTTCGATGTCCATCACCGAGGCGTGGTCGATCACTGCCCAGAAGGGTTTGAAGCCCTCGCGCTCGATCAGGTGAATACCCCCCTGCTCATGGAGCGCCAGCGCGGCTTGGTTCCATTCGTCAAGGTCACCCCACCGCTGGTTGTCGGTGAAGATGTCGTGAGGGTCCGGTACCTCCGTAGGCATGATTCTCCTAGGCGTTGATGTGGGCCGTCGCGGTGCCGGTGACGACTGGAGCCCCATCCTGATTGGTGGTGGTGATGGAGAGATCGACGAAATGCTCTCCGTTTTCTTCACGAATGGCCGTGACTTCGGCCGTGCCGGTCAGCGTGTCACCGGGCCAAACCTGGTTGACGAACCGCACGCCGTAGTTGGCGAGATTCCCATCGCCGACCCAGTCGGTGAGCAGTTTGCCCGTAATACCCATGGTGAGCATGCCGTGGGCGAACACGCCGGGATAGCCGGCGACCTCGCGGGTGTAGAGCTCGTCGTGATGCAACGGGTTGTAGTCGCCGGATGCGCCTGCATATTGCACAAGTTGGGTTCGTTTAAGATCTTCGACCAGGACCGCTGTTCGGGCTTGGCCGATGCTGAGTTCAGAAGCGCTGAGTGTCATGTCGTGCTCCTCAGTTCTCTACGGGCTTCTCGGTGCGAACACCGACGCCGCGAGCGGTGATGACGAGTTTGCCATCCTGGTCCCGAAACTCGGTAATGGTCTCGCTGAAGGTGAGCGTGCCGGCTCGCTTGCTCTGCTTCTCCCAGGTCTCACCGGAGCGAACCGTGAGCGTCAGTTCATCGCCAGGTTTCAGGTGCCGGTGGTATTCGAAATGCTGCTCGGCATGAAGTCCGCCGCCTCCGCCTGAGCTGACCTCGCTAGTTTTTTTGACTCCGGTTGGGGTGGCGCCGGAGCCGAACCAGGGCTTGCCGACTTGAGGTCGGAGCCGATACGTCGGGTTGAACTGGGCGTGCGCTTGGGGGAATGTCGGCGGGGCGATGATGTGTCCCGTCTCGGTCGCGGCCGCGTGCTCAGCGTCGTGGTAGATCGGGTTGTCGTCGCCCACCGATCGGGCGAACATCATGATGTGGCTGGCTTCCACCGGGAATCGATCTGTCGGCATGGCTGCTCCTTTTCCAAAGTTGGCGAACTGCGTGCGAGAGTAGTGGTATCCATCGTCGGTCTCTGTGTGGAGGATCAATGCTCAATCGTCTCGACGACTTCCCGATTCATCAGACGCCGGAGCCGCTCGCGCAACCTTCTACGTCTGATCCGAACTTCTATGACCGGACCTGGTTCAACGGGTACAGCGACGACGGCACCCGCTACTTCGGTCTTGGCATGGCCGTGTACCCCCACCGGCACATCCTTGACTGTCACTTCAGCACGATCGAGGCCGGCGGGCGCCAGCATTGCTTTTACGGCTCGCGTCGTGCTCCGCAGGAACGCACCGACATGTCTGTCGGACCGTTTCGTCTGGAGATCACAGAGCCGCTCCGTAGTGCGCGAGTGATCCTCGATGAGAACGAGAGCGGCGTGGCGTGCGATCTCACGTTTTCCGCTCGCACGTCGGCGATTCAGGAGGCTCGACAGGTCTTGTGGAACAGCCAACGCAAGGTGATGGACGCCACCCGGTTCGCCCAGTTCGGCCGTTGGTCGGGCACGATCAGTCACCCAGACGGCGAGTTCACCGTCGACCAGGACACCTGGCGGGGCACCAAGGATCGTTCGTGGGGCGTGCGTGGTGTGGGGGAGCGGGTTCCCAGTGGTGCGCCCATGCCGCCGAAGGGTGCCTTCTTTTTGTGGGCTCCGCTGCAATGGGACGATCACATTAGCCATGCCGTTTTCTTCGACGGCAAGGACGGGGAAGCGCTGGTGCGAGAAGCTCTCACGTCGCCGCTCTATAACTCAGAGGCCGAGATCCCTGACGAACTCATAGATGTCGTCACGCCTATGGCTACTGCCGTGCATCGGGTCGAATACCACCCGGGTACCCGGTGGGCGAACGCTGCTGAAATCGACCTGATCGATCTCTACGGTGGTGTCCGCACGATCACGCTTGAGCCACAGCTGCGCTTCCAGTTCAAAGGCCTTGGCTACAGCCACCCGATATGGGGTCAAGGCATGTGGAAAGGTGAGCTCGAACTCGGCGGCGAGAGCTTCGATCCAATGACCCTCAACCCACTCGCTCCCGAGAACATTCACATCCAGCAGGTGGTGAAGGTCAGCGATGGAGAACGCACTGGTATCGGTGCGCTCGAACAGATCGTCGTCGGTCCATACCGTCCCGCGGGCTTCACCGAGTTCTTCGACGGGGCTCAGTGAGCGCCGACCCATCGACCATTGGGCTTGACCCGGAGTGGATCGCTGCTCAGGTAGCGACGAACGGACGAGCGCCGACGTCGGTCGAGTTCATGGGTTTCATCGGTACCGGCCAGATGAGCCGCAACGCCCGCTTCTCGATCACCTGGGCAGACAACGCCGGACCGGAGTCGGTGGTTGTGAAGGTGCCGTCGTCGGTGCCGGCGACGCGCTCCATCTCTTTCGAGCATGGGATCTACCAGAAGGAGTGTGATTTCTACCGGTCGATCGCACCATTGGTTGACGTGTCTGTGCCACTGGCGCTCGGTGTGCACTTTGATGCTGCTGGCCAGGACTTCGCAATTGTGTTGGAGGATCTGACAGGCTCCGAGCAGGGCGATCAATTCACCGAGCCCAGCCGTCGGCAACTCGGTATGGCCATGGCCCAGGCCGCGGCGCTTCAGGCCCCAGTCTGGGGTAAGACCGACGGCCCGGCATTCGCCCCGTATCGCGATGACATGGAGCGACGAGCCGCCATCGGTGGCGAGATGATTCCCGTTCTTCTCGACGCTGTCTTTGATCGACTCGGTCCGGACCTCGACGATGGCATCGGCGAGATGCTCCAGCGGTTCGCGCCCCTTGCCGGAGGATGGATCCGGCTCAAGAACGTCCCGATCACGCTCGTGCACGGTGACTTTCGACCCGACAACTTCATGTTTGGTGTTAGGACCGGTGCACCTCCAATGATGGTCGTTGATTGGCAGACGGTGACTCTCGGGCTGGGAGTCACCGACGTGGGCTACCTGCTCGCCGGTGGGCTTGAGCCTGAGAATCGCCGAGCCGTCGAGCACGAACTTCTGGCTGAGTACATTGCCGAGCTTGGGACGCGAGGTGTCGAGTATTCAATGGAGCAATGCTTGGCGGACTATGCGCTGGGCTCGCTGCATGGCGTGATCATCGCGGTCACTGCCACGACGATGGCAGATCAGACAGAACGCGGCGATGCGTTGTTCACGCTGATGATCAATCGTCATGGACGTCATGCGCTCGACTTCGACGTCCTCGACCGCCTCGAACGAGAACTGAACTGAACTGAAACAAAACTGGCGCAAGGGAGAACACAATGGGACATCTTGATGGACGGGTGATCGTCGTGACTGGCGCGGGACGCGGTGTTGGCCGCGAGCATGCGTTGCGCTTCGCTGAAGAGGGAGCCAGTGTCGTCGTCAACGACCTTGGTGGCGAGCAGGACGGCAGTGGCGGAAACGTCGGACCTGCCCAGGAGGTGGTGGACGAGATTGTCGGTATGGGCGGAAAGGCGATCGCCAATGGGGATTCCGTGGCCACGTGGGAGGGCGCCAAGGCGATCATTGATTGCGCGGTCGATACGTTTGGAGACCTCCACGGACTGGTGAATAACGCTGGCATTCTGCGTGACCGCATGCTTGTTTCGATGAGCGAGGAAGACTTCGACTCGGTCATCAATGTTCATCTCAAAGGAACCTGGCTCATGATGAAGCACGCCTCGGCTCATTGGCGTGAGAAGGCCAAGGCTGGCGAAGAGGTCAAGGCGTCGATCGTCAACACCTCCTCGACCTCGGGGCTGCACTCCAACATCGGTCAAGGAAACTACGGTCCAGCCAAGTCGGCAATCGCCACGCTCTCGATCATCGGGGCTCGCGAACTCGGTCGCTACGGGGTCCGAGTCAATGCCATCGCCCCGTCCGCTCGCACTCGGATGACGCTGAGCACGCCGGGTCTAGGTGAGCGCATCGGTGAGCCCGAGGATGGCTCGTTTGATCAATGGGATCCCGCAAATATCTCGCCACTGATTGCGTGGCTGTGCACAGAGAACTGCCAGGCCACCGCTCAGGTGTACTGGGTTGGCGGCAACGAGATCGCTCGCTACCTCGAGTGGTCGCGAGCCGACGTCGCCAAAACGGACGGCCGCTGGGAGATCGATGATCTGGAGCGGGTCGTTGGTGGGTGGGAGACCGGCCATGTTGAGTCCCGGTCGATCCTCGTGACCGACACCGAGCCGTACGGGCGCGGCACCAACTGATGGCAGAGGTCACCGAAGGCGAGGTTCGAGAGCAGGTGCTCGAATGGTTTCACGAGGCGTGGAACCCGGACGTCTCGCTGATCGAGTGGCGGACCAGACTGCTGGAGTCGGGTTGGGCCGTGCCGTCTTGGTCGACGGGATGGTTCGGTCAGGGCTTGCCTGCATGGGTTGACGGAATTGCCCACTCGACGATCCGCATGGCCGGTGGCGTCGCGCTCCCTCTCGGGGCCGGGTCAAGCCTGGCAGCACCCACCTTGTATGAGCATGCGAGCGATGAGTTGAAGGGCCGGGTGCTTCGGCCCGCACTCACTGGCGAGCACACATGGTGTCAGCTCTTCAGCGAACCGGGTGCCGGCTCAGACCTTGCCGGCCTCAAATGTACGGCAGTGCGCGACGGCGACACCTGGATCGTCAACGGCCAAAAAGTGTGGAACACGAGTGCCGATCATGCCGACATGGCGATCCTTGTCACCCGCCACGACTGGGACGCGGTAAAGCACGCAGGGCTGACGTACTTCGTGCTCGATATGCGCCAAGAGGGCGTCGAAGTTCGTCCGATTGAGCAGATGAACTATCACCACTCGTTCATGGAAGTCTTTCTAACCAACGCCAGGATCCCGCATGAGAATATGGTCGGCGGGATCGGTGACGGTTGGCGAGTGGCAAGGGCGACCCTGGCCCACGAGCGACGCTACGCCGGGGAGAGGCGTATCAATTTTGCCCCGAATGCCGCCGGCCGCGTCATAGACGAGGCCAAGGCTGAAGCGGCGATCTATATGGAGACATATAGGTGGTATCCGCAGCGCATGGGCCGGCCCGATCTTGTGATCGATCGCGCCGGGTCCGCAGACCGCATCAATGACCCCGTGCTGCGCAACGACATGATGAAGCTCTACAGTTTTGAAAAAGCATCGCAGTGGACGGCGGAACGAGCGAAGGCGAACCGGGCGCTTGGTCGCCCGCCCGGGTCGGAGGGTTCAATCGGCAAGTTGGCCACCTCCGAGGTGGCTCGTCGCTGCAACGCACTCCACACCCGTATTGCCGGTGCTGACGGAATGCTAAAGGTGAGCGACGATCCGATCCACGCGACCATCGCCGAGGTGTTGGTCTCGACGCCGGCGCAGTCGATTGCGGGTGGAACCGATGAGATCCAACACAACATTTTAGGAGAGAGTTTCCTAGGCCTACCGAAGGACCCGGCTGCAGATCGCAGCGTGCCATATCGCGATGTCGGTCGCAACTAGTTCGCCCCTACGCAGGAGAGTGCAGTGAAGATCGGAACAGGAATCAACTACGCACGAGACTTCCACTCCGCAGTGGCGGAGGTTGTCGAGTTGGAGAAAGCGGGTCTCGATGTCGTGTGGGTGTCGGAGGCGTACAGCGTCGACGCGGTTAGCCGCGTTGGTTACCTGGCCGCTGCGACAGAAACCGTTGAGATCGGCACCGGCATCCTCAATGTGTACTCCCGATCGGCGGCTGCGATTGCCCAGACGGCGGCAGGGTGCGATTACGTCAGCAACGGCCGCTTCATCCTTGGCCTCGGGGCCAGTGGGCCCCAGGTGATCGAGGGATTCCATGGTATTGCTTACGACAAGCCCGTCAAGCGGATCCGTGAGTACATCGAAGTCACCCGGATGGCCTTGAAGCGTGAACGACTCGAATACGACGGTGACACCGTTCACCTTCCCCTTCCTGAAGGTGAGGGAACTGGGTTCGGGAAGGCGCTCAAGCTGATCAACCATCCGGTCCGTGATGACATACCGATCTGGTGGGCGTCGTTGATGCCCTACGCCATTCGTGAAACGGCCCGGCTGGCCAACGGTTGGATCCCAACCCAGTTCCTGCCGGAACACATCGCGACGGTGTGGGGTGACGATTTGGCAAAGGGGATGGCCGACCGACCCGCTGAGTTGGGTCCGCTCCAGATCTCCAAAGGGGCGACGGTCGCAATCGGTGATGAGTTCATCGGCGAGAGGGCCGACGCGTTCTTGGATCGCAGTCGGCCGCACACAGCGCTTTATTGGGGTGGTATGGGTGCCCGGGAGAAGAACTTCTACAATTCCATCGCCCGCCGCCAGGGCTATGAGGAAGAAGCCGTCCGGATCCAGGATTTGTACCTTGACGGCCACAAAGATAAGGCCGCCGCAGCAGTTCCACGCGACTTCCTCGACCGGTCCAACCTGGTCGGACCTGAGTCGGTGATCAGGGAGCGTTTGGGAGGCTGGAAGGAAGCCGGGGTGACACACCTCAACGTCAACCTTCCCGGGTCTGATGCCACGGCCACCCTTGGCCAACTCCGAGAGATCCTCGCCGATGTCTGAGGCAGCCGACGATGCCAAGCCACGCCGGCAGGTCGTGGTCCGCAAACCTGAACCCGCTGACGACCTCACCTGGCAGGTGGGCGAGGTCTCGATCGCCCGCTGCCTCGAGACGGTCGCGGAGATGTCGCCCCGCTACCTCTTGCCAGACCTTTCACACGAACTCGTTGCTTGGCTACCCGAGTGGGCTGCGCCCTTCTTCACGCCCGATGGCATGATGCTGCTATCGGTGCACAGTTTTGTTGTGCAGAGCGGCGGGCTCACCATGGTGGTCGACACGTGTATCGGCGGTCACTCGGACCAGCCCCTGGCCGGTGATGCCGGGTTCGTTGATCGACTGGCGGCGGCGATTCCTGGCGGCTTAGAGGCGGTCGACTTCGTGGTGTGCACCCATATGCATTTCGATCATGTCGGCTGGAATACCAGCCTCGTCGATGGTGCGTGGGTGCCAACGTTTCCCAACGCTCGCTATCTCATAAGTAAGGACGAACTCGCAGGCACGCAAGCCAATGACCTCATGGGAGTCATGGAGCCAAGCATCACGCCGCTGATCGAGCACGGCATGTTCGATGCCGTCGAGTCCGATTACCGCATTGATGAGAATGTATGTCTCGTGCCATCCGCCGGCCACAGCCCCGGCCATGTGTGTGTGATGATCGAGTCCGGCGGCGAGCGGGCGCTCATTACGGGTGACTCGTTCCACAGCCCGGCCCAATTCGCTCACCCCGAAGTCTCGGCCACCTACGCCGACACTGACTCAGCCGCGGCCACCGCCACCCGTCATCGCCTGCTTGAGCAACTCGTCGATGCCGACACCATTGTCCTCGGCACTCATTTCAGTCGTCCCACGGCAGGGCGCGTTCGTTCGGGGCCTGAACGTGCCTGGTTTGACACGACGATCTAGGCCTGCCTCAGCCGAAAAAATTGATCGCAACGGCGGCCACCTCGGCCGGGTCTTGCATCGGGCCGAAATGGTTGAGGGACTCGAAGACTATTAGCTGTCCGTCACCGAGACGCTCCGCGATGTCGGCCGAGCGTTGCGCCGCGTAACTTTCGCCGCCGCACATGACCAGCGTGGGGACAGCAATCTCGTGCAGACGATCCCATGTGTCGTGGGTGAGGCCGGCCCGATAGTTCATGGCTTCGTGCCGGGGGTCGCAGCGAAGCTCGTAGCCACCGTCGGCTGAGGGCTTGAGCCCCCACTCGACATAGGCGCGCAGAGCATCGGGTGACACCTCAGACCATGGGTGCTTTGAGCCGAACCGTTCGATAGCGCTCTCGTGAGAGTCGAAGTGCCTCCGCCGTCGCAACGTCCCCTCGACGTCCATCTGGCTCGCCCAGTGCGGGGGCGGAGCGACAGGTTCGTAGGTAGCCATTCGAGCCAGGGTGCCTGATTGTTGGAGTTCGGCGATCATGGAGACCCCGCCTCCCATCGAATGGGCGAAGATGTCCGCGTCGTCAATGTCGAGTGCGGTGATCGTGGCACGCAGGTCCTCGCCATGAACTGACCAATGGATTGACTCGGCGGTCTCGCACTCGGAGTGCCCGAATCCACGAAGGTCGATGCCGATGCACTCGCGGCCCGGAAAGAAGCTGGCCAAGGGCTCGAGCACATGGGCGTGCATTCCATTGCCATGAACAAAGAGCAGGGGACGTCCGTCGCCGCCGAGGTGGTGAGTTGTGAGTTGCATTGCGAGTGGTGCTGCCCCGAGAACTAGTGTCGAACCAGGATTCAGGTTTATCGGGGAATGAGGCCTAAATGTCAGACGAGTTGCTCTATGAGGCAACGGATGACGTAGGCACAATCACGCTCAACCGTTTGAATCACATCAACACGATCGCGCCGAAGATGCTGGCGAGTCTGTCGACTCGGCTGCTTGAGACGGATTCGCATGCGTATGAACGAGAACCTCGAGCACCACGTCCAGCAGAGTTCCATGGTGAGTGACGTTCCGCTCGTCACCCGGGCCGACGACGACGGTATTGCCACCCTCTCGCTGATGATGCCAGCATCCGTGTGGTCGTCCTGCGAGGAGAAGGTCGGAGCTTCTGCGCCGACAATGATCTGAAAGCGATCGCGGCCGGCGAGTTGGCACCGACGCCGCATTTTCAGGCCGAAACGATCGAGGCTCTCGAGGCACTTTCCCAGGCGGTGATCGTGTCAGTGCGTGGTCATTGCTTTACGGGCGGCCTTGAACTGGCCCTTGCCAGCGATTTGATCATCGCCTCGGATACGGCCATGTTTAGTGACACCCACGGGCGCTTCGCCATGGTGCCGACGTGGGGGATGACCATCCGACACGAGAAGGCGATGATGGTCGAGACCGTCGGAATGAGTCCCGTGGCCGGTGCAACTTGGGAGCGAGCGAATGGGCCGGGTCGTGGCCCAGACTCGGCTGAACGAGTCGCCGAGTTTCACCACCGCGGCTGACCGGTTATGCAGAAAATCGAGTCAAGTTTTTTTATAAACAAACGGCTGCCAGCTGGACCTAGGGGTCCGATCTCTGGCAACATGTCGACTCACGACCGGCTGTGACGCTGGACACATCGTTTTTTGGGGGAGGCCAAGAATGATGATCGCTGGGCAGTCGCGACTCTTTGAAAGCGCAGTGGAGTGTGTTCGGCCTCGGACCGTGATGTCGTGACGGCGCCAGCGGTAGCTGAGCACGCGCTCGTCGTTGAGGACCTCCGTACCCACTTCACCGTGCCGGCTGGTGACGTCAAGGCTGTGGATGGCGTTTCATTCACGCTTGACCGCGGCAAAACCCTTGGCGTTGTGGGTGAGTCGGGTTCGGGTAAGACGGTGCTTGCCCGTTCTATAATGGGCCTCAGTATTGCTTCGAATTCAACGACCACCGGGTCGGTGCTCTACGAGGGTAAAGAACTCGTCGGTATGGCGCCCAAGGAGATGAAGCATCTCTGGGGTACTGACATGGCGATGGTATTCCAGGACCCCATGACCTCGCTCAACCCAGTTGTCAAGGTTGGGCGTCAACTCACCGAGCACGTACGTGCCCATCTAGGCGTCTCGAAGGGTGACGCTCGTTCTCTCGGTGTTGAGTTGCTTCGCACGGTCCATATCCCCGAAGCAGAGGAACGCTTCGATGTGTACCCCCACGAGATGTCGGGCGGTATGCGTCAGCGTGTCTGCATCGCGATGGCGTTGGCATGCGGCCCGGAGGTTCTCTTCGCCGATGAGCCCACCACGGCACTAGACGTCACCGTGCAGCACCAGATTCTGAACTTGTTGAATACCCAACAGCGTGATCGCAACATGGCGATGATCCTCGTTACCCACGACCTCGGAGTCGTGGCGGGTCGAGCCGATGAGATCGCGGTGATGTACGCAGGCAAGATTGTTGAGAAAGCGCCGGCGACCACACTCTTCAATGAGATGCACCATCCGTACACGCAGGCGTTGCTTTGGTCGATTCCGAAGACTTCGCAGCCCAAACACACTCGCCTCAGTGCGATTGCCGGGCGTCCCCCCGACCTGGTCAACCCACCGAGTGGCTGCTCATTCTCGCCCCGCTGTCCCTATGCCCGACCTATCTGTCATCAGGAGGAGCCAGTGCTGACGGCTGGCGTTGGGGATGACCACATCTACGCGTGCCACCACCCGGTTGGTAGTCCTGGCGCCCAGGAGGCGTTCGACAAAAATCTTGAAGAGGGATTGCCGCAGACGCTCATTGCCGCCGGTCGTATCCGCGCCACTGAAGACATACCTACGGATTGGAAGCGCTGATGGCCGGTTCTGGTCGGGCACATCTGCGCCCATCCGACGAGACGCTGTTGCGTGTCGAAGACCTCGTTGTTGAGTTCCCGGTGGGTGGTGGACGAGTGGTTCACGCCGTCAGCGGAATCAGCTTCGACGTTGCAAAGGGCGAAACCATCGGTTTGGTCGGCGAGTCGGGGTGTGGCAAGTCGACGACCGGGCGAGCAATTCTTCAGCTTCCAAAACCGACATCCGGTGCAGTCAATCTGAACGATCAGGACCTCACTAGCGTGGGGGCTGAGAAGATGCGTGCGCTTCGCACCGATGTCCAAATGATCTTCCAAGATCCGATCTCTTCGCTGAACCCACGACGCGCAGTCGGTGAGATTGTCGCCGAGCCGCTGCACGTATGGGGTCCTGCTGAAAAGGACGCTCAGTGGGAGAAGGTCGCCAAGATGCTTGATGCTGTCGGCATCGATCCCGACGTCGCCCGCTACAAGTTCCCGCATGAGTTCTCCGGTGGGCAGTGCCAGCGAATCTCGATCGCCCGGGCGCTCGTGCTAGAGCCTGAGTTGATCATTTGTGACGAGCCGGTCTCTGCGCTCGATGTGTCGGTCCAGGCCCAGATTCTCAACCTGTTGGAAGACCTCAAGGTGGAGTACGGCCTTACGCTGGTGTTCATTGCTCACGACCTGGCGGTGGTGAAGAACATCAGTGATCGGGTTGCGGTGATGTATCTCGGAAAGATGTGCGAGATCTCCGAGTCCGACGAACTCTACGCCCAGCCGGCCCACCCCTACACCCGGCTCCTCCTCGAATCACTTCCGGTTCCTGATCCTAAGATCAAGCTCGATACATCCGTGAGTGACGCCGCCGAACTTCCTTCACCGATTAATCCACCCTCGGGTTGTCGCTTCCGCACCCGGTGTCCCTCGGCAGATAAGATCTGCGCCGATATCGAACCGATCATGCGTCGTATTAACGACGATCACTATGTCGCATGTCACTATCCACTCGTTCCTCTTGAGGAAATGAGCGTTGGGCTCAGCTAGACCGCCTCTCAGCACTACCCGTTCTCGTAAATACCAGCTCGAATTAGATCTGTCTCCGCCACTCGGATGAGACGGTAAGAGGGGCTCTGGCCCCCCAATCCCAGGAGGGAACCCATGAAACTGAGAAGCTTGTACAAGCTCCTCGCTCTATTGTTGGTCTTCGGCATGTTTACCGCCGCGTGCGGTAGCGATGACGACGACAGTGCAGGTGACGACGCCGCCGTTGGCGACGACGCTGCTGCAGACGATTCAGCTGAGGATGAGGCCGACGATAGTTCCGAAGAAGATGAGACTGCCGAAGCTGGTGAAGAAGCTGAAGGCGACGTCGACACTGAGGTCGAGATCGATGAGAACGCCAAGAACATCGGCGGCGAAATCGCGGTCGGCCTAGAAGCCGAAACCACCGGCATGCGACCGTGGGAAGATGCGTGCGCATCGGCGTGCTACAACATCCTCGACACGATCTACGACAGGCTGATGGAGCCGACGGCTGATGGCACGTACGGAGGTAATCTGTACGAGTCGATCGCGCCGAACGAAGACTTCACGGTTTGGGTAGCGGTCCTGCGCGAAGGGGTCACGTTCCACAACGGCAAGGCCCTCACTGCTCAGAGCATCGCTGACATGTTCCCGGTTCAGCAGATCGGTGCCGCCGGGGCCAGCGCCATCGCGTCAGCGAAGCTGACAGATGTTCAGGCTTCGGGCGACTTTGAGGTCACCTACACCCTGTCCCAGGCGTCCTCGGCGTTCCCCGCCTTCCTTTCGCGAACCGGACTCGGCATGGTCTTTGATGCTGAACTCGCTGCTGCGGATCCGGATGGTTACAACGAGAACCCGATCGGTACCGGTGCGTTCAAGTTCGAGAGTCGCGATATCGACAACGAGACCATCGTTGTGCGCTACGACGACTACTGGATGAGCGACGCAGACGGCAACCAGCTTCCGTACCTCGACAAGATTTCGTTCCGACCGATTCCTGATGAGGGAACCCGTCTGGACGCGACCCTGTCCGGCACGACCCAGGCGGCGCACACCCTCCGCCAGGGAACCATCCGTGATGCTCGCGCCGAGCGTGATGACGGCGCCGACATCTTCCTGTTCGAGTTCCAGGGCAACAACGTCGGTGGCGGCATGTACAACGTGCTGATCCCGCCGTTCGACGATGTACGTGTACGCCGTGGCCTAGTCATGATGAACTCCCAGGAGAATGTCATCGAAGCTCTCGGTGGTACCGGTATTTCACTGCCGGGTACCCAGTGGTTCAGCCCGGACTCGCCGTGGTACTCCGAGAAGGTTGCTGCCGCATGGCCGCAGTTCGACTTCGAGTTGGGCCAGGCCACACTGCAGGAATACATCGACGATCCGGATCGCTCTGACGGCAAGGCCGTCGGTGAACCCATCGACGCCGAGCTCTCCTGCCCGCCTGACCCGACGCTGATCGCGGCCATGCAGGTGATTGAGCAGGTTTGGACGGCTAGTGGTCTGGTCAATACGACCATGACCAACTATGACCAGCAGACCCATATCGGATACGCCCTTGGCAGCGCCGATGACGGATTTGTTGGAAGCCACACCACCCATTGCTGGCGTTGGTCCTCTGACGACGATCCGTCATTGTTCCTGAACCCTGCCTTTGCTCCGCCAACCGCGGCGATTGCAGAAGCAGCGGGCATACCGGGTGTCGTGTCGCCGTACAACTTCCCGAACTACTTCTCGGGTTCGATATTCCAGAACCTGGTTGCAGCGACGAAGACGGACGTGTTTGAAGAGCGCTACGTCCTGTACGAAGCAGTCATGATGGAAATCGCCGAGCAGGTCCCGGTCTGGTATTCGGGCCACACTGCCACGGCGCTCATCGTTGACTCGTCCATCCAGGGTCTTGCCAGTTGGATTCTGCCTGACGGCACTCTTGGTCAGGGTCTACCCAACGCCGAAGGCCGTTGGTCCCAGGCTTGGCTGGGCTGAGTTGAATCGTTTCGGGAGGAATGACGTCTGATGGGAAGAGTTCTTGCAGTCCGCCTAGCGCGGTTGGTCGCAACATTGTTTGTGGTGACACTGCTGTCCTTCCTGTTGACGTCGTTCCTCCCGGGCGACCCAGCCGTGGCCATACTCGGCGATGCCGCCGGCCAAAGCCCCGAGCTCCTCGAGAAGGTGAGAGAGGATTTGGGGCTCAATGAACCGATTCCTGTTCGTTATGGGAAGTGGCTTGGCGACGCGGTCAGGTTCGATCTCGGTGAGTCCTACATCAACAAGGGTCAAGAGGTCTCCACAACGATCAAGCAGCGCCTCCCCGTCACTGCCCAGCTAGCGTTCATGGCGATTGGGATCGCCTTAATCCTCGCGGTGCCGTTCGGCATCCTCGGCGCCTACAAGGAAGGGAAATGGCAGGACTCGGCCACCTCTGCTGCGGCCCAAGTTGCCTTGTCGGTACCGAACTTCATCACCGGCATCGCCTTGATCTGGCTCTTTGCCGTAAAACTCGACTTATTACCGGCATCCAACTGGAACCGAATCAGCAACAAAGGGATTGGCGCCAACCTCAAGACGGCGATCCTTCCGGCCACCGCGCTGGCCACCACGCAGATGGCGATCTTCTCCCGACTCATCCGAGCCGACATGATCGCCACGTTGAAAGAGAACTACATCTTGTCGGCACGAGCTAAGGGCTTGAGCGACAGGTACATCCTGATGCGGCATGCGCTCCGACCGAGTTCGTTGAGCTTGATGACCATCGTTGGCATCAACTTCGGAGCACTGCTTGGGGGCACAGTCGTCATCGAGACGCTGTTCGCAATACCCGGCCTCGGCTTCCGTCTGATCAATGCCATCTATCAGCGCGACATCCTGGTCATCCAAGGCATCACGGTGTTCGTCGCCGTTGTCTATGTGGTGATCAATACCATTGTCGACCTGCTCTACGCTGTCGTTGATCCACGGATTCGGAGAAGCTGAGTCATGTCGACAACCGACGGAACACCTCATATCCCCGACTTTCCCAGCGACCGGCTTTCACGGGTTTCGACCTCGGAGCAGATCGGTTCTGACCCCTCTGGGAAACCCAAACGAGCGTCGGTGTTCGAGGTCATCGGTGATATGCCGATCCTCGTCAAGTTGTCATCAGTCTGGCTGTTCCTGGTGGTCTTCGGCGCCGTTTATGCCAAGCTTGACGTGGCCGTCTTCGATGGCGCCCTTCCCCTGCAGGATCCCAACCTGCAAACCAACAACTTCGATGTGAGCATCGGGGGCTTCGGTACGGGTGAGCCGTTGGAGAGTCCATCAGCCGGACACTGGTTAGGTACTGACGCCATTGCGCGCGACACCTTCTCTCGCATTGTGCACGGCGGTTGGGTCAGCCTCATCGTCGCCGGCGTTTCTGCGTCGTTTGGCATCATCGTCGGAGGCTTCTTCGGGGCGTTGGTCGGCTTTGTCCGAGGGCGCACTGAGACAGTGGTGATGGCGGGTATCGACGTGATCCTCGCGTTCCCGGCTTTGATTCTGCTCTTGGCTCTCGTTTCGATCTTTGAGGTTCGAAGTCTCACACTGATCAGTCTGGTGATCGGCGTCCTTTCGATTCCGACCTACACGCGTGTTGCCAGAGCAAACAGTCTGGCTATATCGAACAGAGAGTTCGTTTTGGCGGCGCGCGCTATCGGTACCAAATCGCGCACGATTCTTTTCCGAGAGGTTATTCCCAACGTCATGCCGACGTTGATTGCCTATGCCATGGTTTCGGCGGCGTTCGTCATTGTGGTCGAGGGCGCCCTTTCGTTCCTCGGGTTGAGCGTGCAGCTGCCCCAGTCGACGTGGGGCAACATGATCAATCAGGCTCGTAGGGATATCAAAGCCAACACGGCACAGGTGATTTGGCCATCACTAGCGCTCTCGGTCACGGTGCTGTCGTTGAACCAGGTCGGCGACTTCTTCCAGCGACGGGGCTCGAACCGCGACGCGGCGATCTAACAGCCTTGCAGAGGCCGAATGACCTATTGGACCGCTGAAGCCCCGGACCACGACGATGTCGCCGGGTTCGTCCCCGGCCCAGGGATCGAGCGTCTTCGTGAACCGGATATCGACCTTTACCTGCTGCGGTCGGCGTTGGCCGAGGTGCTGCAACGCCTTGACTACGACGACACTCACGGCGAGTGGGGATTCGGCGTTCTGCCGGTGACCCGCCGGCCCGGCACCGACGGACGTGAGCCAGTCGACCTCTCGGGTCGCTTCTGGATCCGCCCCGACGAAAGTTATGTCGAGATTCCCCGTGAGGATCTGGTCGATGAAGATGCCTACACCGAGCTAGTCCCAGAGTTTGCTGACACCTATATCGAAGACGTCGTGGACCATTTACGCCGAGTGGTCGGTATCGGGCGCGTGCGGATCAACCTCAAGCAACCGTTCAACGCCAACTCGTGGCACCGAGACCCTGAGCCTCGGCTTCACATCCCGATCCACACCAACCCGGGATGTCTCTTCGTGGTCAATCACCACTGTACGCATTTGCCGGCCGACGGCTCGGTCTACTTCACCGATACCCGCGGCTACCACACCGCATTGAACGGTGGCGATACGCCGCGGGTGCACCTTGTGGCGGCGATCACGGGTTGATCAGTCCCGGATTGTTCAGTGAGCGGCCATGAATGGCTTCATGACTTCGAGCATCTCGGGAGGAAAGCGAGTGGGCTTGCCTTCGAGGGTGATCATGGCGGCGCGGAGCTCCTGGGTAGCGATCAACTCGTCGCCTCGCAGGATTCTCTGACGCCACTTCGAGGTAACCCGCCGGAACTCCAGCACCTCTGTCTCGATGGTGAGCATGTCGCTCTCCTCAGCTGCGGCAATGAACTTCGTGTTGATCTCCGACACGACGATCGAGAGGCCGTCGCGCCTCATCGACGCAAGGGAGAAGCCGACCTGGTCGAGCAACTCGACACGAGCGGTCTCGAAGTACTGGACGTACACCGAGTGGTTGACATGGTTGTACGGATCGAGTTCGTAGAAGCGAACCCGGAGTTGCGTGGTGTGGGGGGCTCGCTGAATGGTCACGATGAAATGTCTACGCCACCGAGCACCCATGTGCCCAGCTACGATCATCGATTGTGACCACCGATGACAGCGCCGGCCCGGAGCACTATCAACTAGCGGGCCTGGTCGGCTTCGTCGTATCAGGCGTATTCTTTCTGGTCAGCGCCATTCAAGCTGGCGATCGGATGATGATCGCCAGCAGTGTGGCATGGCTGGTTGGGTGCGGACTTTGGCTGATCCCGCTCGTCCGCCGACGCTGAACACGTGACAAGGAGACGCACCGTGACACTCGACATCACCCCAAGCGGAGAGGCATGCGGCGCCACGGTTCGAGGCGTCGACCTTGGCCGTCTTGACGACGTAGACGTCACGGAGCTCCGCACGGCTTGGCTTGAACACAAGGTGCTCGCCTTCCCCGACCAAGCGTTGACCGATGATGAACTAGAACGATTCACGTTGAAGTTCGGCCCATTCGGCCATGACCCGTTCTTCGCTCCGATCGACGGCCATTCCCACATCGCCGCGATCGAGCGGCGGGCAGATGAGACGTCGTCTCTCTTTGCCGAGAACTGGCATTCCGACTGGAGCTTCCAGGAGTATCCGCCCGACGGCACGTGTCTCTACAGCAAGGTGGTGCCGCCGACTGGTGGCGACACGCTCTACGTGAACCAGGAGGCGGCATTGGCCGCCATGCCATCCGAACTGCGGTCTCGTATTGAGGGGAAGATGGCGGTGCATTCTGCCCGCGGCGGCTACGCCCCCGACGGGGCCTATGGCGACGACGATGCGGATGATCGGTCGATGCGAATTCGGCCCAGCGCTGAGGCCTACGCCACCCATATGCATCCGCTGATCCGCACCCACCGCGAGACCGGTGCTGCAACATTGTTTTCTGTCCTCGGCTACATCATTGGTATTGATGGCATGGACGACGACGAGGCTCGAGCGTTGCTCGCCGAGATTTATGGCTGGGAAACCCGCGAAGAGTTCCAATACCGGCATCGCTGGGAGCCCAACATGCTAGTGATGTGGGACAACCGCTGTGTGCTGCATCGAGCCACCGGGGGCTACGACGGTCACCATCGACTCCTCCATCGCACAACGATTGGCTACAACGCGGAGATGAGTGGCGCGGCGTAGTCGTTAGTGCATGACTGCGTTTGGGTTCTTTGGCGGCGTGGCAAGGACCCAAAAGATGGTGCCGGCGAACGCGGCGCACGCGATCACGGTGAATCCGAGCTTGTAGTTGCCGGTGGAGTCGGCGAGGATTCCGGCCAACAACGGCCCGGACACGGCCCCCGCGGTGACCACAATCGCTGACCATCCCATGATCCGAGCGAACGACGTGGTGCCAAAATAGTCGGCCCGGATGGCCTGCATCTGGGGTCCGCGGACCCCCCAGGCCGTGCCATGGAGGACGACGAACACGCCGATGGCGACGGAGCTCTCAACCCAGGTCAGGACCAGGAGGCCGATGGCATGGGCGGACATGGCCACACCGGCGATCAGACGCTTGTTGATCCGGTCACCGAGGCGCCCACCTATGGCAGTTCCCACGAGCTGGAACACGGGCACGATTCCGGCGATGAGTGCAGCACGGCCAGCGCTGAAACCGCGATCCTCGGTCAGGTAGAGGGCGAGGTGCGCCATTGATGCACCGACAACGAGTAGAGCTGAGCCGTGACCTAACGAAATCATCCAGAAGGCACGGGTGCGGATCGCTTCGGTCAGGGTGAAGTGGTCATCGCTGACCCCCTCGGCGGCTTGCTCGGCCTTTGCAGTCTCAGGATCGAGCCCGTCCATGGGTTCGTTGCTCGCCGACGCCGACTGTCCGATGTGGCTCGATGCCAGCCAGGCGGCGCCGCCGAGCAGGACACCGGCGATGGCTACGGTCCAGCGCCAGCCGATCAAGGCGAATCCGACGACGAGCAGAGGGCCGGCAAAACCGCCAATGGCGAGTCCCATTGTCTGGATCGACAGAGCAAGAGAGCGACGTCGCTCAAACCATTGAACCGTGGCTGTGGTGAGGGTGAGGAAGCCCATCAGGCTGGAGCCCAGCGAGGCCACAATCATGACCACAACGAACTCGCCTCGACTGTCGACCTGCGACAGTCCGAGAAAGCCCACCATGGTCAGGACTGCGCCGACCCGCATGACTGTAGTGATGCCCCGATGTTCGAGCATTCGTCCTTGGAAAGGACCGATCATCGCGCCCAGGGAGCGTGTCACCGCATACACGATTGACAGGAATGTCTTTGACCAATCGAATCGGTTGCGGAGTTCGACGGCCACGTTGCCATAGCCCTGCATCCAGAGCATGGACTGCAAGGCCCAGATCACCGATGTGGTTGCGACAATTTTCCAGCCCGTGTAGACGGGTTTTGCTCGTTGTTGTCGAAGACTGGCGATCGGGCTATGCAAGAGCGGTCTCAGCCAACATCGCTGAAGGACGCACCCTCAGATGCGAGTTGGGTGATGAGCCCGGCGGGCTTCCAGTGATCACCGTCAGATGCCGCTAACTCGTTGAGGCGAGCAGCCACCGTGTCGAGGCCCTGGAGGTCAGCCCAAAACATCGGGCCACCCCAGTAGCGCGGCCAGTTGTAGCCGTGCACCCAGATCACGTCGATGTCGGAGGAGCGGATGGCCATGCCCTCTTCGAGGATCTTGGCACCCTCGTTGACCATGCCGAGGATGAGTCGCTCGACGATCGCATCGGCGGTCCAATTCTGCGCTTCGAAGCCTGCTTGGGCGGCAAATCGCCTCACGATTTCCTCGGTGATGGAGGAGGGTGTGGCGGTGCGGTTCTCGTCGTAGTCGTAGTAGCCGGCACCGCTTTTTTGGCCGCGTCGATCGAGTTCGCAGAGGCACTCACGGATTGTGGAGCTGGAGGATTCTTCTTTGACCCAACCAAGGTCGAGGCCGGCAAGGTCCGACATCTGGAAGGGGCCCATGGCGAAGCCGAAGTCGAACATCGCCTTGTCGATTTCCCATGGCATAGCGCCCTGATCCATCAGGTTGTCGGCGACTCGTCGCCGAGCGGCCAGGATGCGGTTGCCCACAAAGCCGGGGCAGACACGTACGAGCGCGGCGACTTTGCCGATGCGCTTGGAGATCTGCATCGTGGTGTTGATAACCGGGATCGATGTCTTCTCGGCCCGCACGACCTCCACCAGCTTCATCACGTTGGCGGGGGAGAAGAAGTGCATACCGATCACCCACTCGGGGCGGGTGGTGGCATCGGCGATCTCGTCGATGTTGAGGGCGCTCGTGTTCGTCGCAAGGATGGCGCCCGGCTTACAGATCTCGTCGAGGCGTCCGAAGATGTCCTTTTTCACATCCATACGCTCGAAGACGGCCTCGACCACCATGTCGACCTCGGCCAGATCATTCATGTCGAGCGATGGTGTAATGCGACCCATGCGAACCTCTACCTCGTCCATCGAGAAACGGCCCCGCTTGGCGCTGCGTTCGTAGTTTGCTCGTACGACGCCGAGTCCGCGGTCGATGGCTTCTTGGCTCGTCTCGATGAGTGTCACGGGGATGCCGGCGTTGGCGTAGTTCATGGCGATACCGCCGCCCATGGTGCCGGCGCCGATGATGCCGACAGATTCCACGGGAATCAGTTCCGTGTCCTTGGGAACGTCGGGGATTTTCCAGGCCTGGCGTTCGGCGAAGAAGAGATGGCGTTGGGCCTTTGACTGGTTTCCCGCCATCAGGCCGGTGAAGAGCTCACGCTCGATAGCCATGCCGTCATCGAATGAGTCGTTTACCGCTGCTTCGATACAGGTGATGATTGCCTCGGGTGCCTCGAAGCCACGGAACTTCTTGGCATTGGCGGCGCGGAAGTCGGCAAACAGCTGAGTATCGGCGACGAGTTGGTCATCAAGATCGCTCACCCGGGCGAGGGGGTGGTCCTCCGCCACAATCCTGCGGGCGTAGGCCACGGCGTCACCGCGGAGCTGACCCTCCGTCGCCATCTCATCGACCAGTCCCATCTCGTGGCATTGCGCGGCGGGAACGTGATCACCGAAGGCAATCATCTGAAGGGCCTTCTCGACTCCGACGATACGCGGGAGGCGTTGGGTGCCGCCCGCGCCGGGGAGTAGCCCAAGGTTGACCTCGGGTAGTCCACACTTGGCGCTTGGGACCGCGATTCGGTAGTGGGCGCAAAGGGCGAGTTCGAGACCGCCGCCCAGCGCAGTGCCGTGAATGGCAGCCACGACGGGGACCGCTGAGTTCTCCAGGGTGTCTTGTACGTCTCTCAGGGATGGGCCTTTGGCTGCGCCCCCGAATTCAGTTATGTCGGCTCCGGCGATGAACGTGCGGCCCGCACAAATCAGCACGATTGCCGCGGCCTCGGATTCGTTGGCCTGCTTGACAGCGGTATCGATGCCGGCGCGCACATTTGAGCTGAGGGCGTTGACGGGCGGAGAGTCGACGGTGACAACGGCGACATCCCCATCGAGTACGAGATCGGTTACTTCATTGATGGCAGCCATGGGGCTGACACTAGGTCAGGCGGTCGCGAGTGGCGCTACCGAAAGTCCGGTCGCCCCGTGGGTCTCGATGAGGTCGGCAACGACGCCCGAGGCCTTGGCCGCCTCAACGAATTGGCGGAGGTAGGCGATGCCTGCACGATTGCGGTCGTTCGGTGTCCCGATGGCTTGCTGAACAGACGAAAACTTGCCGGGTAGCACGCGTGATCCGGGCAGCCGTTCGGCGTCAGCAACGAGGCGGGGACGGAGCCCGGCGAGCGCCTCCAGCTCCTGCTTGATGAATACATCGAATGAGCTGTCGAGAGATTCCGACTCGATGAGTGTTGCGTGTTCGAGGTTTCGCTCGAGCCACAACGCGTAGGCCGCCCGCTCCTTGACCGAGATGCGGATGCCGGGCTGGTCAGCTTCGGCGAACGAGGTGATTGGTGAGCCGGCGGGTACAAGGTATGTGCTCTCAATCTCGGCGTAGGCATCGGTGAATTCGATGAACTCCGCGCGTGCTGGATCAGCCCCGATATTGCCGACGTCCCACGCGCCGGTTTGGGCAGCATCGGCGACATCGCCGGGGTTCGGGTAGGTCTGGAACTCAATGGGTACGCCAAGTGCGGAGGCGAGCGCACCGGCCATATCGGGAGATACGCCGATCGGCGTGCCGCCATCGGTGACCGACGAGACGAGCAGGAAGTTGCTGAGGTTGATCGCGGCTCGCAACGTGCCTGTCGGGGCGAGGGCGGTTACTGCAGCGGCATCGGGTGTGGGAAAGCTCATCGGACACGAGGTTAGGGATCTACGATTCAGAACGCATGGACATTACCCTCGCAAGTGCACAGGATCAGGCCAAAGCAGTCCGGACTGGGGCGATCTCGGCGGTTGAGTTGCTTGACGCAACCGTTGACCGGTACGAACGCTTCAACCCAGTCATCAACGCCATAGTTGTCGAGCGGATTGACGACGCTCGACTACGAGCCGCCGATGCCGATGCGGCAACGGCGGCGGGAGAGTCGTGGGGCCGACTGCACGGTGTTCCCATGACGATCAAGGAGGCATGGGCGTGGATGGGCACACCGTCAACGTCTGGTCACCGGCATCTGGTTGAGTGGCGGCCAGAGAAGAACGATGTAGCCGTCCAGCGTCTACTCGACGCCGGTGCCGTCATCTACGGAAAGACCAATCTGCCGGTGTCGATGGCCGACTGGCAGACGTTCAATTCGATCTATGGCACGACGTCGAACCCCTGGAACCCAGAACTGATCCCCGGTGGATCTTCGGGTGGCGCCGCCGCCGCAGTGGCAGGCGGCATGACTGCCTTGGAGTTGGGGTCCGATATCGGCGCGTCGATCCGCAATCCCGCCCACTATTGCGGCGTCTTTGGTCACAAGCCGACCTATGGGATCGTGCCCATCGCCGGCCACGGTGCGCCCGGTGACCCGACCACGCTCGACATCGGTGTGGGCGGACCTCTGGCCCGAACTGCGAGCGATCTGCGGATGGGTCTCGACATCGTGGCGGGCGCAGGAGGTTTGGACGCCGCTGGTTGGCGGCTGGATCTTCCCGAGCCTCGTTGGGAGCGCCCTGAACAGATCCGGGCCGCGGTGATGCTGGAGAGTCCATGCGTGGCCCAAGACGATGAACTCACTGAGCAGTTGGCGGCCACCGTTGAGTCGCTCGCCGCTCTCGGCGTGCAGATCGACGACTCGGCCCGTCCTGACATCGACATCGAACGCAGCCACGATGTCTATATGGCGCTGTTACGGGCTGCCACGGGAACCGGCTACCCCAAGGAGGCGATGGTCGACCAGAAGGTTCATGGCGAGCGCTACGCCGCTGGAGATCGTGACTATCGAGCCGTGGCGGGCCGCGGTATCTCGCTCAGTCACTGGGAGTGGGCTGCCTTGCATCGTGAACGTGAGCAGGAGCGCCTCGCCTGGTCCGCCTTCTTCGAGGACTACGACCTCTTGCTGTGCCCGACCGCGGCGTCGGCCGCCTACCCCCACGATCACTCAGGGGAGCGAGCGGATCGCACAATCACGATCAACGGCACCCAACAACCGACGACCGACCAATTGTTCTGGGCCGGCTGGTCGTGCGGCGTGTATCTGCCGGGCACGGTTGCTCCGGCTGGCCTTACCCGTTCAGGGTTGCCCTGCGGACTGCAGATTGTGGCCCCTCACCTCCAGGATTACGACTCCATCGCATTCGCCGGACTCATGGAGCGTGAACTCGGCGGCTACCAGGCACCCCCTGGTTACGACTAGACCGGAGTCATGCTCCGACTTCGTCAACTCGTTCTCGTCGCTTCTGAACTTCGCCCCGTCGAGCAGCAACTCGTCGACGACTTCGGGCTCGAGGTTTGTTATAGAGACCCCGGCGTCGGCAACTTCGGACTTCGACACGGGCTGTACACGATCGGCGATCAACTCCTTGAAGTTGTGTCGCCGAAGCAGGACGGCACGACGGCGGCTCGGTACCTTGACCGTCGGGGTGGCGACGGCGGCTACATGGTGATTGTTCAGCTTGATGGTTTCGACGCCCAGCGCGAACGCATGGCCGACCTTGGCATCCGGATCGCGTTCGAAGCGTCGACCCCGGGGATCAGGGGTCTGCATCTGCATCCCGCTGACGTTGGTGGCGCCATCCTCTCGCTCGACGAGGCCGATCCGCCCGAGAGTTGGCCATGGGCCGGGCCGGATTGGGCGTATCACTCGTCTGCTGCTGTCACCGCGATGACGGCAGCAGAGATTCAGGCCGACGATCCCGATGTACTCGCCGGGCGATGGGCCACGATTCTCGATCGACCGGCCGTTGACTGCACGATTGCGTGTGACGATGCGGTGATTCGCTTCGTGGAGGCTACTGATGGTCGCGGTGATGGCTTGGCGGCAATCGATCTGGCGGTCACTGATCGAGATCGAGTCGGCGAGACCCGTGCCATCGGCGGGGTGAGGTTCAACCTCGTCTAACTCATGCAGGTGTGGGTTCAACCAGTCGCCCACCAACCCATACGTGACGTATCTCGCTCGCGGTTGCGCCGCGAACAACCTTCTCGAACGTCTGCACCCAATCGTCGCCGTCCCAGCGTCGAACCCGGCTCCGTGCACCGATGTCAACCGCGATGGCATCGAAGACCCGGCCGGGGGCGAGTAGTCCTGCGTTGATACCCAGCAGATCGGCCCCACCGCCAGTTGCGAGATAGAACGCCGTGATGGCATCGATTCGAGAGTCGCCCACCCCGCGGTCCGTGTGCCGGGTGGCGTCGACGCCTGTTTCGAGCATTTGTGATGACGTGACGGCGTGTTGGCACTGGGCGAGCAGCGATGCTTCGGGTCCGCCCGCAATGTCTGTGCCGAGGCCGACTCGAACACCGGCGTCGAGGGCGCTACGCGTCGAGAAGACGGCGTTGGAGAAGTAGCTGTTTGACAAGGGGCAGTGGGCGACGCCGGCGCCGGTGCGGGCGAGCAGCGAGCGGTCATCGTTGGTGAGATGTGTGGCGTGGGCGAGAACGGTGTGGTCCGCGATCAAGCCGAAATGATCGAGCGCGTGGGCGTCGGTACGCCCACATCGGTCGAGAACGTGACCGTGTTCCCAGTCGCTCTCGGAGCAATGGGTCTGAATTCGGGTGTTGGTGGCTTCGGCCAACTCTCCCAGCCCACCAAGGGCGGCATCGGTGCATGCCGGGATGAACCGTGGCGTGATGATCGGCTCGACGAGTCCACCCGCGCCGGGCAGCGCGCTGATGGCCTCGATTGATCGCTGGCTGGCAGAGACGGCATCAGTAGCGCTTTGATCGCGATACCAATCCGGTGTGCCTTCCGGGTGATCCATCGCCACCCGACCGACAAACGCTCGTTGGCCGTGCCGCACACACGCCTCTGCGAGAGCGGTGGTCGCCGACTCGTGAATTGAGCCGTAGTAGACGGCGGTGGTGGTGCCCTCGCGGAGCAGCGATGGGACCATGTGTGACCAGACCATCTCGGCGAACTCAAGATCCTCGAACCGCGATTCAAGAGGGAAGGTGTAGTCGATGAGCCACCGCTCAAGCGGAAGATCCAGGCCGGTCCCAAGTTGTGGCCATTGGGGCGCGTGGATGTGCGTGTCGATCAGACCTGGAAGCAGCACAAGACCGGGACCAAGATCCGTGGCGGCATCCGTTGCCTGTCCGACCCCATCGACAATTGACTCGATGACTCCCTCGTCGTCGATTGTGACGATCTGGTCTGGGAGGACCTCGAACGTGTCGGGGCTTGGGGTTTGCAGAATTGTGCCGCGGACGGTCTGGGCCATTGGGGCGACGGTAGCGCGCGATGGGAGCAGGTGGACTCCGCTGGGTCGGCAGCGTTGACCCGGATAGCGCTGCACCCGCGGCGATGACTGTTTGTATGGTCGCGCGGTATGCGTCTTGGACTCGGTCATCGAGTTCGAGCATTTGCTTGAACATGACGGCAAGTACGATGGGTCCATGATTGACACATTCCCGACTAATGCCGAAGCCGAAGGCTTGATCTTGGCGTGGGATGTAGAGCGACGAGACACACGCAGACATTTCGACGTCGAACCCACGGTGGGAATGGTTGGGTGGCGGCCGTGATCATTCCGGCATCCCTTCTCGAACTTGCCGATCAGCGGTCAGTTGAAGGCGAGCAGAATCGATCGCTACACCCAGATGTTTTCAACGCGCTTGCCGAGAGCGGCATACTGCGCGGATGGGTTGCTGAGGAATTCGGCGGGCGCGCCGTCTCTGTGACAGAGGTTCTTTCCGAGATCGAAGCTGTGAGCGTCGCCGACGGAGCTGCGGGCTGGTCTGTGATGATCGGCAACACCACGGCGCTGAACTCGCACCGACTTCCAACAGAGTGGGCCGAGCACATCTATCGCGACCCGCTGGGCTGTACCGGAGGCTTCGGTATGCCGACTGCTGTCGGCACCATTGTCGACGGCGGGCTGAGCGTCACCGGACGTTGGAGTTGGGGTTCGGGGACCGATCACTGCACGTTCATCGGTGGCGGGGTTCGCATTGTGGACGAGTCCGGCGAGTCGGCGAGGACACCAGATGGCGGGTCCACGCCATTCGTTTATTTTGAGCCGGATCAGATTGAGCTTCTCGATACGTGGCATGTCGCTGGACTCAAGGGCACGGCCTCCACCGACTACTCGGCCACTGATGCCTTCGTGCCGTCGGGTCGATGGACACAGCTGGTGGGCAATGAGCCGTTGATCGATACAACGCTCGGCCGGTTCCCGTTCTTCTCCGCGCTCGCCTGCGGGGTCGCCGCGGTCACCATCGGGCTCGGCGTTCGCGCCATCGACGAAGTGATTGCGTTGGGGGAGCGGAAGTTCGCTGGGTCGTCGACCGCGATGTCGAGCCGTGCTCCGGCCCAAGCAGACCTCGCCATGGCGATCGCCAATGTTGGTCAGGCTCGGTCGTATCTGCACGACGCGGTCAACCGAGTTTGGGATCAGATCACCGAGGGCGGCGAGGCCGCTGATAGCCAACGAGTCGAGCTGCGAATTGCGGCGGCTGCGGCCGCCAAGCGGTCAGTTGAGGCCGTCGACCTCTGCTATCACGCCGTGGGCGGCGCAGCCGTCTTCGAGTCGAGTCCGTTGCAGCGGGTGTTCAGGGATATTCATGTGGCAATCACCCACGGGATGATTAACCCGCGAATTCTTGAACCGCTAGGCCGGTTCCACTTTGGCCTTCCGACCAACACCAGGCTGTTCTAGAGGCACCCAGCGCCTTCCCATTGGCGTATCCTTATGGCCATGAACCAGGAAATGCTCGACAAGGTCCGCGCAGGAGACGGCTTTATTGCAGCCCTCGATCAGAGTGGCGGCAGCAGCGGTAAGGCTCTCAAGCTCTATGGCATTGATGAGAGCGAATACGACGGGGACAACGAGATGTTTGATCTCATCCACGGCATGCGTTCTCGTATCTGCACCAGCGCCTCGTTCAACGGTGACCGCGTTCTCGGTGCCATTCTCTTCGAGATGACAATGGACCGCGAGATCGGCGGCCAGGCATCGGCCGCCTACCTCTGGAACGAGAAGCAGATTGTTCCGTTCCTCAAGGTCGACAAGGGTCTCGCTGATGAGGAGAACGGGGCTCAGGTCATGAAGCCGATGCCTGATCTTGATGCCTTGCTCGACCGGGCCAACGATGCGAGTGTGTTCGGAACCAAAATGCGCTCGGTCATCAAGGGCGCCAACGCTGCTGGTATCGATGCGGTTGTTGACCAGCAATTCGAGACCGGTCGTCAGATTTTGGCAAAGAGCCTCATGCCGATCATCGAGCCCGAGGTCGACATCCACTCCGATACCAAGGCGGAGGCTGAGTCCCTTCTCAAGGCTGCGATCATCCGCAACCTTGGTGGCATTGCCGATGGCCAGCAAATCATGCTGAAGCTCACACTTCCCGAAGCGGATGGCTTCTACGACGAGCTTGTTGTCGATCCGAAAGTCCTCAGGGTTGTGGCCCTTTCCGGCGGCTACCCGCGTGATGAAGCCAACGATCGTCTTGCGCGTCAACACGGAATGATCGCCAGCTTCTCTCGTGCCTTGACCGAGGGCTTGAGCGTTACGCAGAGCGACGTCGAATTCGACGACATGCTTGATGCCTCGATCGGTGGTATCGCTGCGGCCTCGGCCACCTGAGTGGATTAGCGTCACACGGATGACACGGATATTTGTCCACGGCAATCCGGAGACCGCTGCTGTTTGGGGGCCTCTCCACGAGTCGCTTCGAGATCGAGGCGAAGCCGACTTGGTGTGTCTCTCTGCCCCCGGGTTCGGGGCGCCTCGCCCCGCCGGGTTCGAGGCAACCCCGGCTGCTTACGTTGACTGGTTGCTGGGCGAGTTGGAACAGATCGACGGTCCGGTTGATCTGGTTGGTCACGACTGGGGGGCCGGGCACGTCTTTGGGCTACTCGCTCGTCGTCCCGATCTTGTTCGCTCGTGGGCCGCAGATTGCGCGGGGCTTGTTCACCGCGACTATGTGTGGCACGACATGGCCCAAGCCTGGCAAACCCCTGAGCTAGGCGAGCAGGTCGTGGAGATGATGGCTGCCGGTGCGGTCGAGGAGCGGGTCGCCCGCTTTGTCGACCTGGGTGTGACAGCGCCGGTGGCTGCGGCCGTTGTCGCCGAGACCGACCCGTCTCTGGGTGGCTGCATCCTGGATCTGTACCGGGGTGCCGCTCAGCCGCTGATGGCTGATCTCGGCCAAACGCTGCTGGCCACCGATCTTCCCCGCGGCTTGGTGCTCGATGCCACCGACGATGCGTACTCCCAGCCCGCCCTCGGGCGCGACATGGCGGAGCAGTTTGGTGCTGCCGTGTTCACCATGGAGGGCGAGGGTCATTGGTGGATGTGTTCGGTCGCTGATGCCGCTGCAGACGGTCTCATCGAGTTCTGGTCGACACTCGGCTGATTTCAGCTGTGCCCCATTCTCCGCGGACCGTCGTCACCGTTGCGATGTTGGCAACGGTTGCCACCGTCTATCCGGGTTTTCTGATCGCCGCCTTATCGGTGCAGGTCAGCGCTGAGTTCGAGGTGACCGAAGCGACCTACGGCTGGGGTCTCGGTTCGTTCTTTCTGGCGGCCACTGTGGCGTCGGCTCCGGCTGGACGTCTCGCCCAACGCATTGGGCCGCGGCGACAAATGGTTGGAGCACTCATGATCAGCGCGGTTTCGCAGCTGACCTTGGCGGCTGCCGCATACTCATTCGATGCCGTGCTCGCCTGTCTGGTGCTCGCTGGTTTGATGAACGCGGCGATGCAGACTGCAGTGAACCTTTCGATCTCATCGGCACGGATGTCAAGGCTCGGACTCGCCGTCAGCCTGAAACAGTCGGCGATGCCGACCGCCTCGCTGATTTCCGGACTGGCTGTACCGGTCTTCGCCCTAACCATCGGTTGGCGATGGGCTTTTGGCGTCGGCGCCGTGTGGGCGGTGTTGGTGGCCCTGCTCGTCTGGCAAAGACTCGAAGATCCTGTGCAGTCGATGGTTGACCGGAACCGGTCACCCGTGACGCCGATGAGGGTTCTGATTATCTCGGGTATCGGCTTCGGGATGCTGTCGTTCAGTGCGGGCGGTCTTACCGCATGGGTCGTCGCGTCCGGCGTCGACGCAGGACTCAGCGAAGGATTTGCAGGTGTGATGATGAGTGTGGGTGCGGCGTCGGGAATCGCTCTGCGCCTGTTCGGTGGTTCGGTGATGGATGAGATGAAGCCACGTCCGATGTCTGTTGCGGCTGTCACCGCGGTTGTCGGGTCGATCGGGATGGCGCTGCTCGGGGTACGGGCCGAGGCGGTGCACGTCGCCGCCACCCTGGTCGCCTTCGGTGGGGGATGGATCTGGCCCGCGTTCACGAACTTCGCTGTAGTTCGGCGAAATGCCGAGAGCGCTGCGGCGGCGACCGGTGTCACCCAGACCGGGGTGTATATCGGGGTCTTCAGCGCTCCATTGGTAACCGGAGCGTTGATCGAGTGGAAGGGGTACGAGTGGATGTGGCTCCTGGTGGCGGTGATGGCTGTCATGGGTGCAGTAGTCACTGCGTCCCTGTCTCGGCACTACGATCGCTAGCTGATGGGGGAGTGCGTATGAAGGGGTGGTCGGTTAGGTACAAGGGCACTGCCGAGTTCGTGACCGACCTGTCGGAGCCTCAGCTCACAGGCGAGTCGATGATCGTGCGGGTCGAGGCGGCAGCAGCGAATTTCGCCGACCGGCTACTGATCGACGGTAAGCACCAGATTCGCCCGGCGCGGCCTTTCACCGCCGGCTTGGAGGTTGCGGGAACTGTGGTTGAGTCATCGAGCGATCGGTACCCCGTGGGCTCACGTGTGATGGGACTCGTGGAGCCGGGAGTCGGGTCATGGGCAGAGCGATGTCGCTGTTCGCCGCGCAATGTGATCGGTATTCCTGATGGCGTCGATGCGGTCACAGCCCTAGCCATCCACCTCAACGCCGAAACGGTGTGGATCGGACTTCACCACCGAGCCGGTATGAAAGCCGGAGATGTAGTGCTTGTCCACGCCGCAGCCGGTGGTATCGGCACCATGGCGGTTCAGCTAGCGGCTGCGGCCGGTGGCAGAGTGATTGCCACTTGCTCAGCGGGGAAGGCTGATGTGCCGCTTGGACTCGGAGCGACAGCTGTTGTGGACAACCGGGCAGACGACTGGCACAAGCAGGTCACCGCTCACGCCCCGGATGGTGTCGATATCGTGGTCGATCCTGTTGGTGGCGATCTCTTCGAGCGGTCCTTGAAGCTGTTGCGTTTCGAGGGCCGTCTCATCACATTGGGATTTGCCTCGGGCGAGATCCCGTCGATGGCGGCCAACTATGCCCTGGTGAAGAATCTGTCCTTGATCGGTGTGTTCTGGGAACCGTACGCCACCCAGTACCCCGAGTTGGTGGAACAGGCTGCCAGGGAGATATTCGCTCTCCATGGCGAGGGAAGGATCGATCCGTGCATCACCGTGGTTGACGACATCTCCAACGCTGTGGAGCGTGTGAACGACGTCGCCGACGGGAGCACGGTCGGTAAAACCGTCCTCGTCTGGGCGTAGCTAACCCTCGAGTGGGTGGCCGCCAGCCTGCCACTGAAGGATGCCGCCGTCGACATCAGCGACATCTTCGAATCCGAGTTCACGCATGATTGAAAGGGTTTGCCCACTGCGGTTACCGGAGCGGCAGTAGATGATGTAGGGCACGGTTGGGTCGAGGTCAGCGATGTGGTCGGTGAAGTCGGTCTCATAGAAGTCGATCAGCTGGGAGTCGGCGATATGTCCCTCGGCGTACTCCTGCGCCGTGCGGACGTCGAGGATCACCAAGTCGTCGGGAGGGTCGGCCAGCAAGGCCGCTGCGTCATCGACTGCCACAGTGCGAAGACCGCCGGCATCGCTGGCTCCCTCGTCGGTGTCACCGTGGTCCGCCGGCACTGCGACCTGATCGAGCAGGCCTCGAAACGTCGTCTCGGAGATCTCTCCGGCCGCGCGGAAGATCACCTTGTCATTGGCGTCGACGGCCACCCAGAACGGGAAGGCGGTGAGGCCATAGCCGAGAGCCAGGGCGCCATCACCGGAGTCGACCAAGGCGGTACCGGTCCAGCCTTCTCGTTCGAGCCAGGCTGACGGAGGATAGTTGTCAGCCGTGGCGCTGACGGATGTCGATACCACGACGACATCAGCGCCCTCGGGGAGTTCGGTGCCCTCCATCCAGGAAACCAGGTTGGGCACCTCCCGCTGACAGTGGGGGCACCAGTGAGCCACGAAGGCGTAGACTCGGCCGACACCATCGTGGCCGAGTTGGACGCGTTGGCCTTCGAATGTGCCGGCGACCATGGATGCAGCGGTCGTGCCGATAGCGGTATCGGGCGTATCGAATAGTGGAAGCGGGTCGCCGATGATCTCAGCGAATCCCGTTTCCTGCCCGGCGACGGGCATCTTGTTGTTGACGGCGAGGATGCCAGACACGACGGCCACGATCAATACGAACGTGATGGCCCACAGCGGTGGCGACTGCCAGATCGGCTTGGATTCGGTAGCGTTTGTGGCAGCAGGCTTGGCAGCCCGAGTGGCCGCTTTGTCGCGACTTGGGTTCGGTCGGTTGCTCATTGTTGCTCCTCGGGGTGAGGCGCGTCCAGGTTGGTGAGAGCCCCAAGGCTGAGGAGGCCGATGATGAGGATGAAAGCGATGGCTGACATCTGAGGGATGGTCAGCCAACCGAACGCTTCGACCCAGCGTCCGCTACACGGGTTGGTGACTTCGCATGTGGAACTCTGCTCGGGGAACCATTGTAGTTGCACGTGATAGGCCGCGAGCGACAGGCCGATTCCGGCGAGAGCGAGTGCATACGGTCGGATCCATGTGTCGCCGCGTATGGCAGCGATAGCCAGGATCACGGCCAGCGGATACATGGCGATTCGTTGATACCAGCAGAAGTCGCATGGTACGAAGTCGGCGATTTCGGAGAACGCCAGGCTGCCGAGTGTTGCTCCAATGGCGACAATGGCGGCCAGGGAGAGTGCACTCTCGACGATGCGCGCTCGAAGTGAGGGGATCGCTAACGCAGTGATCAGTCCGGCGAGTCCTCCTAGCTCGACGAGGGCAAGGAAGCGCGTCAGGGTCTCCGTTTCCATGCCGGTAGCCTAGACAGATAGATGTACGGACATACGGAGATCGGGCATGCAGGGCGAAATGACCGGTAATATCTCGACCAGTGGTTTGGGGAGACCCGGACCCAATGGAGGATGATATGGCTCTGACACCACTCGATCGGCACAGTCCGATGCCCCTCTGGGCGCAGCTGGAGGAGAAACTGCGCGAGCGGCTTGAAGCGGGAGAGTTCAACGAGGGGTTCCCGACGGACCTCCAACTCACCAACGATTACGGAGTCAGTCGCCACACGGTCCGTGAGGCAGTGCGGCATCTCAACAAGACTGGTCTGCTCAAGCGAGAGCGCGGACGGGGCACCGTCATCAATCGCGCCGAGTTCGAACAGTCTCTGGGCACGCTTTACTCCCTGTTTCAGTCGGTCGAATCGGCTGGTGTGGTGCAAACCAGCCAGGTTCTGCGGCTCGAAATCGTTACTGATTCGGTCGCTGCCGCCCATCTGGAAGTTCCTGAAGACACTGAGTTTGTACTCCTTGAACGGCTCCGGCTCGCTGCTGGTGTGCCTCTTGCCGTCGATCGGGCCTGGATTCCTGGTGATAAGGCCCGAGCACTGCTCGATGTCGACTGGTCGCATACCGCGTTGTACGCCGAGTTGGCCCATTGCGGTGCTCCCGTTCCGAACCAGGGTTGGGAACGCCTGACCCCGCTGACGCCGTCGGTGACCGACCGCCAGTTGCTTGAGCTACGTAAGGCTGACGCCGTCTTCTTTCTCGAGCGGCGCGGGTGCCGAGACGGTGTTCCGGTCGAATGGCGGACGACGGTCATCCGTGGCGATCGCTATCGCTTTGTGTCGGATTGGACTGCTGGAGCACGGAGTTCGCTTCGGCCCACCCCGGTGTGATCTCAGTGGCTGGCTGTCGCACTATTGACTATTAATCCGAAAGACCGTACATTTACAGTGTTTGGCGTCTAGAGGGGGACATCATGGCAGCGGATAACCATCACAAGGTCGTAATCGTCGGGGGCGGCACCGCCGGTATCTCGGTGGCGAGTCGATTGCGAAAGAACGTCGACAGCGTCGCAGTCATCGATCCGGCCGACAAGCACTACTATCAGCCTCTCTGGACGCTGGTCGGTGGTGGCTGCGCCGATCGTGAGACGAGTGAGCGAAGCGAAGCTTCGGTCATCCCGAAGGGCGTCGAATGGATCAAAGATGCCGCCATTGGATTCAACCCCGATGGCAATGAGGTCAGCCTCGCCAGTGGCGCCACGGTCACCTACGACGCGCTGGTCGTGTGTCCTGGCATCCAGCTCGACTGGGACAAGATCCCCGGTGTCAGCGACACTCTGGGCAAGGACGGCGTCTCGTCGAACTACACCTACGATCTGGCGCCCAAGACCTGGGACTTCGTCAAGAGCACGAAGTCAGGCACGGCAGTCTTCACTATGCCGAGTGGCCCGATCAAGTGCGCGGGTGCACCCCAGAAGATCGCCTACTTGGCCTGTGACTACTGGCGTAAACACGGTGTGCTCGACAATATCGATGTTCACCTCGTGGTCCCGACGCCTCGGATATTCGGGGTGTCGGTGTTCGCCGACGCGCTTGATGTCGTCATCAAGGACTATGGCATCAAGCTGCATACCATGGCCGAGCTCGAGTCGGTCGACGTCGATGATCAGAGGGCCAACTTCAAGCCGATAGGCGATGAGGGTGAGGGCTTCGTCCTGCCCTACGACATGATGCATGTCGTCCCGCACCAGTCGGCTCCGGATTGGGTCAAGACCAGCCCGCTCGCCAACGACACCCCGATGGGCTACGTCGATGTCGACAAGCACACTCACCAGCACGTGAAGTACCCCAATGTCTTCGCACTCGGTGATGCCGGTTCCACCCCCAACTCGAAGACCGGCGCGGCAATTCGTAAGCAGGCTCCAACGGTGGCGACAAATGTGCTTGCTCAACTCGCCGGCGGCAGCCCGAGTGAGAAGTACATGGGTTATGCGTCATGTCCGCTCACCACGTCGTCAAAGGCGATGCTCCTCGCTGAGTTCGACTACACGATGGAACCGACTCCGTCGATCCCGATGATCAACCTCGAGAAGCCTCGCCGAGACATGTGGTACCTCAAGAAGTACGGCCTGCCGTTCCTGTATTGGAACCTGATGCTCAAGGGTCGCGCCTAGCTCACGAGAGCTTCAAGAACAGCTTTTCCAACTCGGCCGGATCGGCTTCGGGATCTAGATCGGCCATTGCGGCCGCCATCAGCCGGAATCCAACCCGGTCGAGTGCACCTTTTGCCGCAGACAGCTGGGTGACGATGTCGCGGCACTGCTCGCGTTCTTCCACCATGCGTTGAATCCCTCGGATCTGGCCTTCGAGCTTTCGGAGGCGTTTGATGACGTCTTGGCTGGTGTCCTCAGGGAAGTACATGGCATTCAGTGTATCAAGATACCCCTGGGGGTATCTTGACATCTGCTAATTATCTACATGTGGTTGTCTGTATATCCGGATATATATGACGACTCCCGATCATGGACTGGCTGCCTCGCTACCAGCGCACCGATCTACGCAGCGACCTTGTGGCTGGCCTTACTGTCGGCGCCATGCTCGTTCCTCAAGCCATGGCCTATGCCTTGCTCGCCGGTTTACCGCCTGAAGTCGGACTCTACGGTGCCACGATTCCGGTGGTCATCTATGCCCTGTTCGGCACCTCGCGTCAGTTGGCTGTGGGCCCTGTCGCAATTGTCTCTCTGATGATCGCGTCGGCCCTTTCCTCGGTCGTCGAGGAGGGGACCGCCGACTATCTCGAAGCCGCTGCCCTACTAGCGCTCATGGTTGGCGTCGTGCACCTCATCCTCGGTGTTTCGGTGCCACGCCAGGAGCATTTCATCGACACCGTTGGTGAAGTCGCCTCCGCGATTGGCGATACCCACGGTGCCACCGCGTTATTGGGATTCTCTGCCCCGTGCTCAAGCGGATTGCTCCGCGTGCTCCGGCCGCCCTTGTCGTCGTGGTCGGATCCGTGGTCACGGTTCGCGTCTTCGACCTCGAAGCCGATGGCGTGCGCGTCGTGGGCGATATCCCCGGCTCCCTCAACCATCATTCTTTCCCGACTTCAGCGGTTCGTTGATCGGTGACCTTGCAGCCACCGCCGTGGTGAACACCATCGTCGGGTTCATGGAGTCGATAGCGGTCGCCAAGGTCTATGCCCGTCGCCATCGCTACGAGGTCGAGCCAAATACCGAACTCATCGGGCTCGGTACAGCCAATGTCGCGGCAGGCTTCTTCGGCGGCTACCCGATCACTGGCGGGTTTTCTCGCACTGTGGTCAACGACACTGCCGGCGCTCGTACGCCACTGGCATCGCTCGTCACCGCGGCGATCGTGCCGGCAACCATCGCCTTCTTCACACCGTTGTTGACCAGTCTTCCCAACGCGGCGCTGGGCGCTGTCATCGTCGTTGCCGTCATCGGGCTGATCGATATCGATGAAATGCGCCATGTCGTCGGGGTAAAGCGGTCCGATCTCATCGGTCTCTCGGTCGCCCTTGTCGCTACCCTTGCGCTTGGTATCGAGATCGGGATCGGCGTCGCAGTCGTGGCTTCGATGCTCGTGGTGTTCGCACGTATGTCGACACCTCATACGGCCGTGCTCGGTCATGTGGAGGGCACGACGAGCTATCGCAACGTTGCCCGGTTCCCCGAAGCAGAGACCACCGACGGCATCCGTATCGTCCGCATCGACGCCGCCGGCGCGGAGATGCTCGCTGATCTGATTCCAGACATCGAGACCCTCGATGTTTCCTTTCATCTCGCCGAGGTGAAAGGACCCGTTCGTGACGTCATGCACCGAGCGGGTCTGTGGGAGAAGTTCGACGCCCGATCCATGCGTCCACACATGATGCAGTGCAGGCGCTGACTTGTGGATCGCTGGACGCTCCTGACCTCCGTCGTACTGGAATCGACGAGCGATGAGTAACATCTGGACAGAGCTTCTCGATGCGCACTAAAGAGCTCGGCGTGTCGATCGCGGAATCGTCCCGCAACACGAGCAGAGTGCAGCCGTGTTGTCCTGCTCGGATGCCAGAGTCCCTCCCTCGGTCGTGTTCGGGCAGGCCCACGGCGACCTCTTCATTGTTCGTAATGCGGGCAACAACGCCACACCGGCGGCCATCGCCAGCCTCGACTACGCCGTTGGTGAACTTGGGGTGGATCTGATCGTCGTGATGGGTCATACCGAGTGCGGGGCGGTCACGGCAGCAGCCGCCAACGTCACTGCGCCCCACCTGGCCCCCGCCATCGAGCCGATCCGCGCGCTGTGTGTCGCTCACTGCTGTGCTGACGTTGCCGAACTCGGGGACCGAAATGTCCTCCACGCGGTAGAGCAACTCGCGTCCTCCACCGGTGCCACCGGCCCCGCCATACGGGCCGGCCGGGTGAAGGTGGTCGCTGCGCTGTACGACCTCGCATCCGACTCGCTTCGTGAACTTCCTCTCGATTCGCTCAGATAAACCGAAGATCCTCTAAGTGCCCAGGAGGCACAATGACCACGCCAGTGGTTTCCACAACCAACGCCGTTTCACCCTCCGAACTCCAGGACCTGATGGCCGTAGAACCCCAGCTGAGGGTCCTTGATGTCGGTACGCCGGGTGAATTCCAGGGCGGACACATCCCTGGCTCGTTTAATATCCCGCTCGACACGCTCGGTGAACATGTCCGAGAGCTTCCCGAAGTCGATCATCCCGTGGCGTTGATCTGCCAGTCCGGTGGTCGAGCCACGAAGGCCCGTCAAGAATTGGGGGCTGCGTCAAGCACTCGATGCATGTCCTCACCGGCGGTATGACGACTTGGACCGCGGCGGGAGGGGATACCAGTCAACACTGGTCCTGATCGTTGGACCCTGGACCGTCAAGTCCGCTTTGTTGCCGGTCTGTTGGTACTGCTGGGCGTTGTCGTGGGCCAGTTCGTCGCTCCGGTGACATGGCTTGCCCGAGCTGTCGGATTCGGACCTGCCTTCTCCGCGGCAACCAACACCTGCACTATGGGCATACTGCTCGCCAAGTTGGCGTACAACCGTGGTCCCCGCTGCAACATCGAGCAGGTCCTGGCTGATCTTCATGCGGAGGTGGTGCTGTGATCATCAGCCAGTTGCCGGTCAACGGCTACAGCTCCGTGACCGGCGAGGCGACTCAGCTGGTTGACGTACGTGAACCTTTCGAACTGGGGGAGGGAATCCTTCCCGGTGTCATCAATCTGTCGGGCGGAATGCTCGCCTACAACCGAGCTTGACAATTATACCCTGGGGGGTATAATGTCCGTACAAAGCAACTCGAAAACGGGAGTTTCCCAATGATTTTCACCCAGTACTACCTCGATTGCCTCTCGCAGGCCTCCTACATGATCGGCGACGAATCCACTGGCCGTGCCGTGGTAGTCGATCCTCGCCGAGACATCAACGAATACGTGCAGGATGCTGAGGCTGCTGGTCTCACCATCGAACTGATTCTCGAGACCCACTTCCACGCAGACTTCCTCTCGGGGCACCTCGAGTTGGCCGAGGCGACCGGTGCCACGATCGGTCTGTCCGATATCGCCTCTCCCGAGTTCGATGTTCGCTTGTTTGCCGACGGCGAGAAGTACTCACTCGGTGAGATCGAGTTGGAGATACTCCAAACACCAGGACACACCCCTGAGTCGATCAGTCTCGTTGTGCGTGAGCAGTCCGGTGCTGAACCGTGGGGTGTGCTCACAGGCGACACCTTGTTCATCGGTGATGTCGGTCGACCCGACCTGTTGGCGTCGATCGGGTTCGAGCGAGACGATCTCGCCGAGATGTTGTATGACAGCTTGCACAACAAGCTGATGCCGTTGCCCGACGCCACCCGCGTCTACCCGGCTCATGGCGCCGGGTCGGCCTGCGGCAAGAACCTGTCGACGGAGACGTCGTCCACCATGGGTGAGCAACGCTCCACCAACTATGCCCTCCTCGCCCCGGACAAGCAGACCTTCATCGAATTGGTTACCGAGGATCAGCACCCCGCCCCTGGGTACTTCGTGTACGACGCAATCCTCAATCGCAAGACACGTGATCTTCTCGACGAGGATGCACCGGTCGACGCGCTCGATCTCGACCGGACGGAAGCATTGGTTGCGGGCGGCGCAATGCTGCTCGATGGCCGTGACCCCGATGAGTTCGGCAGCGGCCATCTCGTGGGCTCGGTCAACGTTGGTCTTGACGGCCGCTACGCCGAGTTCGCCGGATCGGTCGTCCCCAGCGATGTAGACATCGTGCTCGTGGTTGAGCAGGGCCGTGAACTTGAAGCCCGTAACCGCCTGGCCCGGATTGGCTTCGATCGGGTGGTCGGATTCCTGTCGGACCCCTACCAGGTCATGATCGACCACCCCGACAGGGTGCGGCGCGCATCGCGGCTCACCGCGAGCGATTTGAGCGACCGCATCGAATCGATCGAAGGTCTACAGCTGGTCGACATCCGCAACCCAGGCGAGTTTGCGCTCGGTGCCATCGAAGGTGCCGCGGCCATGCCGGTTGGCCAGATGCCCGGCCGTATCGACGAACTCGATCCGGTGAAACCGACCGTCGTCTACTGCGCCGGCGGCTACCGCTCGTCGGTGGCGGCCAGCTATCTCCGTAACCACGGCTTCGAGGACGTCTCTGATCTTCTCGGTGGATACGGAGCCTGGTCGACGCCCGTCCCCGCCTGAGTTGAGGTATCGGAAAACGCGGCCTCGAGCACCATCGCCCATTCGGCGGAGGTTCTTCGTCCTCGACCACCGGCCAACTTTCGACACCTGATCACCACGTCGATGCTCAGGGTCGACGTGTTCATGGCCGGCGGGTGGTGCTGTAGTCGGTCATGGGTCCTCGCTCTTTCGTGCCAGTGGCCGATCGCGTCTCTACAGTGAGACCCGTGGATCGGCTGAGGGGAATCCCCACTCCAAGCACCGGCGACGTGATCGCCGGCATCAGCGTGGCGTTGGTTGCCATCCCGCAGTCGTTGGCCTACGCCGAGCTTGCCGGTCTACCCGCTCAGTTCGGTCTTTATGCCACAGCGTTGCCGTCACTACTTGCGGCCATCTTCGTCTCATCGAAGTACTTACAGACCGGCCCGGTGGCTCTGACCGCACTCCTGACGTTCGGGGCCCTCGAAGCCCTGGCCGAGCCGTTTTCGGTCGACTACATCTCGCTCGCCGCTTTGCTCGCCCTTCTCGTGGGCCTCATTCGGGTCATGCTCGGGCTTCTCCGAATCGGTGGTATCGCGTATCTGCTGTCGGAGCCGGTCCTGATGGGCTTTACCACGGGCGCCGCGATCCTGATCCTCTCTTCGCAGCTGCCAAAGGTGTTCGATGTCGCGGCTCGCGGCGACGGCGTGCTCGCCGATGCCTGGCAGGCGCTTGTTTCGCCAGAAGAATGGCAGTGGCAGGCCCTGGCCTTCTCCGCCATGACCTTTGTCCTGTTTTTTGGTGGTCGGCGTGTCCACAAGCTCTTTCCCGGCGTCCTCGTGGCCGTGATCGTCGGCGTTGTCATCAGCGAGATGGGCGACTATGGAGGAGCCATCGTCGGCGAACTCGATGGTGGTTTCATCTCACTCAACTTCGACTTTCCGCTGGGCTCGATTGGTGATCTCTTGCTGCCAGCCTTCGCTATCGCTCTGGTCGGGTTTGCCGAGCCGTCCTCAATCGCCCGCACCTTTGCAGCCGAAGAACGCTTGCCCTGGAACGCCAACAAGGAAATGGTCTCTCAGGGGATCGCCAACCTGGCTTCCGCGCTAAGCGGAGCGTTCCCGGTCGGCGGTTCGTTCTCGCGTAGTTCGCTCAACCGGTTGGCCGGCGCAACCTCGGCCTGGGCGGGCGCGATCTCGGGCGCGTTTGTTCTCCTGGCGCTACCGCTTACCCCGATGCTCGAGAGGCTGCCTCGTGCGATCCTCGGCGCCATTGTCGTCGGGGCCGTACTCAAGCTCATCAACTGGCGTGGCCTTTACGGCTTACTCCACGAGTCGTACCCCCAAGCTGTTGTTGGCATCGGGACCCTTGTGGCGACGCTTGCGTCTGCGCCGCGAGTTGAACGTGGAGTGCTCGCTGGAATTGGCCTCGCAGTGGGTGTCCACCTCTTCCGCGAGATGACGGTCTCTGCGGAGAGCGAGCGCGAGGGCGACACGGTAATCGTCAGGCCTCACGGCGTGCTGTGGTTTGCGTCGGTGCCGCAGGTTGAGCGGAGTATCCGCCAGCAGCTCGTTGAACACGAAGAGATCTTCCATGTGGTGATTGATCTCGGCGCGGTCAGCCGACTCGACTACACCGCGGCCGCAAGCCTGGCCCGAATCGTTGGCGAACTCCGCAGCGCTGATGTGCGAGTTGAAATCGTTAACGTAAATCCAGGTTCGCGTCGAGGCGTTCGGGTGCACATCGACGGCCTCGACGACTGACTATCACGTGAACGAGGTCGTGGGCGAAGGGGACCATGACCATTTCGCGCGAAGCCCCCTCGGTCGGTGGCCAGAAAGACGGGCTGGGTCGCCTGGCGCCGTGTTGATCGCTCGACACGTTCCCTTGAGAACTGTGAGAATTGATGACGACGAGTTCCCACGCCAATGTGACGCGGCTATTTCGCCGAATGGACCTTGAGCGACAGGAATCGGATTGGAAGTTCGATGAGTGCGGTTGGTCCGTGAACCACCTCGCCTCGAAGCTGCATCGTGTCGCCCACACGTAGCACGTAGCGCTTTGATCCGTAGCCGTACTCGAGTGCGCCTTCGAGGATGTGCAGGAACTCCACGCCGCTGTGTTGGAAGAGTGGGAACACCTTGTCAGGTTCGGTGATGGTGATAAGGACGGGCTCGATCTCGCGATGAGCACCCCGTAGCGAACCGAGATCTTGATAGCTACGCCCCGCACCATCGCCCTCATGGGAGATCTCCAGCCCTTCTCCGGCTGGAACGATGATGGCATCGTGCTCTTCGTCGAGGCCTCGAAAGAAAGCGGTGAACGGCACGCCGACTGCGTTGGCGAGGCTGGTCAACGTACTGAAGCTCGGCGACGTCTGTGCGTTCTCGACCTTGGAGAGCATCCCGATGGAGAGCCCAGCGTCGTCGGCGAGTTGCTCCAGCGTGAGACCAAGGTCTTGACGAAACTCGCGGATACGTTCGCCGACGACTCGTGTGATCTCCTCAGGGGTCAAAGGGCCTGCTTAGAACAGTCATTCCTAGAACAGTGTCAGGTATTGGGCGACCTCGCCGGTGGTGACCTCATGATGGTGAGCGAGGAACTCCGCCCGTTTCGTCTTGGCGAAGTAGTGGCTGTACGGGCCGGTCGGCGTGTCGCCCAGACCGGCGGCGATCACATCGTTCTCGACGAGGTTGTCGGCGGCGTGCATGAGCGTCGGGGGGAGAGTGACGATTCCGCGGGCAGCTACTTCCTCAGCCGGCAGGGTGAACAGGTTGGCCGTGTTGACCTCGCCGGGGTCAGTCTGATTGTCGACGCCGTCCATGCCGCATGCGAGCATCGCCGCGAACATGAGGTATGGGTTCGCCGCGCCGTCGCCCAGGCGAACTTCGAGACGGTCAGGCTCGGGCACGCGGATCATTTGGGTGCGGTTGTTGCCGCCGAACGCGGCGTAGGCGGGTGCCCAGGTCGCTCCTGATGTTGGAGCGCCGACGCCCATGCGCTTGTACGAGTTGACGATCGGACAGGCGACGGCGACCAGTGAGGTGGCGTGGGCGATCAAGCCGCCGGCGAAGTGGTAGGCCATCTCGCTGAGACCGAGGCCTTTGGGGTCAGGCTCGTCGCCGCCGATGAAAAGCGGCTCGTCGGCCTGGTTCCACAAGCTGATGTGGGCATGGAGACCGTTGCCGGCCTTGTTGGCGAAGGGCTTGGGCATGAATGTGGCGTAGCGGCCATCACGTTGGGCCATGGTGTGGATCATGAGCCGGAAGAGGATCAGCCGATCGGCTGTTGTCATGGCGTCGGCGTACTGCCAGTTCTGCTCAAACTGGCCGTTGGCGTCCTCGTGGTCGTTGGCGTAGTTGCCCCAGCCCATGGCATTGAGGTTTTTCGATACGTCCGTCAGATGCGGCAACATGCGCGTGAGTCCCTTGGCGTCGTAACAGGGGAGGACGTCCACGTCGCGGTCGTCGGCGACGGAGATCGAGCCGTCATCGTTCTTCACGACGAGCGAGTACTCCGCCTCGACGCCGGTTTTCATCACAAGATCTCGCGCCGCGAGTTGGTCGAGTGCGTTGCGGAGGATGATTCGGGGCGCATAGGGCCAGCGCACACCTTCGACGGTGGGGTCGCACTGCATGGCGGCGACGTTGGGCTGCCATGGCAGCTGGGTGTAGGTCGAGGGGTCGGGGATGCAGAGCATGTCGGGGCTCGATGGATCTTGCCCCATTGGCCCGGAGGCGAAACCGGCAAAGCCGGCGCCATTGGCCATCAATCCTTCGAGCGCCTCGACCGGAACGAGCTTTGCGCAGGCGCGTCCGTGCATCTCCACGAACATTGCATAAATGTATTCGACGCCGTCGTTGTCGACTCGTGCCTTGATCTCTTCGTATGCACCCATGTGTCCCCCGGATCACTGCGGTTGGATAGCCAGCGCCTTTACTCTAGGTGAAACGACTTCACCAATGTTAAAACTCTGGCTACAGTGCCTGGTATGTGTGGAATCGTCGGCCTGTTCATGAAGACCGATCGCTATCGGTCGCGCCTGGGTGAACTCACCGCGGTGATGTTGCACGAAATGCGCGAGCGAGGCCCCGACAGTGCCGGATTCGCGGTTTACGACCAGGGGCAGCCGGGGCGCACCCGGGTCACCGTGTTGGCCGAACGGTCGACGCCTGACTGGGGCCAGGTTGCTGCTTCGCTCGAAGCGCAGCTCGGTGCCGCGGTCGCGGTTCGCTCGATTCGCGACCACGCCGTCTTCGAGACCGACGGTGACGGTCGTGCCGCCCGTCAGTGGCTCATCGATCATGGCCCCGACGTCGACGTGCTGAGCTATGGCAACCAGATTGAGCTCTACAAGTCGGTGGGCGACCCTGATCTCGTCGCCTCCAACTACGACCTCGCCAGCCGTACGGGTACTCATGCAATTGCTCATACGCGGATGGCAACCGAGTCTGCGATTACCACCAACGGATCCCATCCGTTCGTAACCGGTGCCGACACCTGTCTCGTGCACAACGGCTCGTTCTCGAACCACAACCAGCTTCGCGAGCGCCTGGTGCAGCGCGGCGAGTCGTTCCAGACCGAGAACGACACCGAAGTGGCAGCGGCGTACGTGTCCTGGCGATTGCGTGAGGGTGACACGATCGATCAGGCGCTACAGCGGGCGCTTGTCGATCTTGATGGTTTCTACACCCTGGCGATCGGCATCAAGAGTGGCTTCGCCATCCTTCGTGATCCGATCTCCTGCAAGCCGGCCGTCGTGGCGGAGACAGATGACTGGGTGGCGATGTCGTCGGAGTACCGAGCTATTGCTCAGCTCCCCGACGTGGTGCACGCCGAGGTCTTCGAGCCGGAGCCCTCTCGGATCTACACGTGGAGCCTCGCATCATGAGCATTGTTGTCGACTTAGAAACCTCGACCCTGCGCGAGCTCAACGCCGCGCTGCACGCGGCTGACTCCGGAGACTTTTCGGTCGTCAACCCTAGAGGCGCCCACGCAGTGGCCGCGGGCATCAACACGTCGATCGCGGTGACCGTTGAGGGTTCCGTCGGGTACTACTGCGCCGGGATGCATCAGGCGGGTCGAGTGCTGGTTCAGGGCAACGCAAGTACGGGGCTTGCCGAAAACATCATGTCGGGTGAGGTCCGCATCACCGGCAGTGCCACCATGTCCGCCGGAGCCACGGGCCACGGAGGACTCCTCGTGATCGAGGGAAACTCGGGTGCACGGTGTGGCATCTCGATGAAAGGCGTTGACATCGTGGTGGGCGGCAACGTTGGCCATATGAGCGCCTTCATGGCCCAGGCCGGCTCGCTTGTGGTGCTCGGTGATGCCGCCGCTGACCTTGGCGACTCGATTTATGAAGCCAACGTCTTCGTGCGGGGCGATGTCGCATCGCTAGGAGCCGACTGCATCGAAAAAGAGATGCGACCGGATCACATTGCGACCCTTGCCAACTTGCTGAGCGCTGCGGCAATGGACGCCGACCCAGCCGACTTTCGGCGCTTCGGCTCAGCCCGGCAGCTCTACAACTTCCATGTCGACGATATTGATGCCGAGGTGGCAGCGCGATGAGCCCCGATCCGACAATTCCTGATCCGATAAATAATGGGTGGAACCTCCGCCAGTCGCACACGTTCGACCGCAACGTCATTGCCGAGATTCGTCGCGCCGCAAATACCGGCATCTACCGAATCCGAGGGTTCGGGGCGAAGCGTGAGCTTCCGACTCTTGACGATCTTGTGTTCTTGGGAGCCTCAATGTCGCGATACCCCCTCGAGGGCTATCGCGAGGCGTGTGGCACCGACGTTGTGATCGGCGAAGGCCGAGCTGAACGACCGGTGCGGCTCGAGATTCCGATCACGATCGCTGGGATGAGCTTCGGTTCGCTATCGGCCCAGGCCAAAGAAGCCCTTGGCCGCGGCGCCAACGCGGCGGGTACCTCAACGACCACAGGTGATGGTGGCATGACACAGGAGGAGCGTGAGCACTCGTCCACGCTCGTGTATCAATACCTGCCATCTCGCTACGGCATGAACCCAGACGACCTTCGCAAGGCCGATGCCATCGAGGTCGTTGTGGGGCAGGGAGCAAAACCTGGCGGTGGCGGAATGCTGCTTGGTCAGAAGATCAACGAACGGGTGGCCGAAATGCGCACCCTCCCCGAAGGAATTGATCAACGCTCGGCGTGCCGCCACCCGGATTGGACCGGCCCCGATGATCTCGAGATCAAGATCATCGAACTGCGCGAGATCACCGACTGGCAGGTCCCGGTTTATGTAAAAGTCGGTGCTGCTCGCCCCTACTACGACACCGCTCTGGCCGTGAAGGCTGGAGCCGACGCTGTGGTGGTCGATGGCATGCAGGGTGGCACGGCCGCTACGCAAGATGTCTTCATCGAGCACGTGGGCATTCCGACGATCGCCGCTATCCCAGAGGCAGTCCGGGCGCTCAAGGAGCTCGGCGTCCATCGCCAGGTGAAGCTGATCGCTGCGGGAGGCATCCGGTCCGGGGCTGATGTGGGTAAAGCCATCGCGCTCGGCGCCGATGCCGTTTCGATCGGCACGGCCGCATTGATCGCGATCGGTGATCAAGACCCAGGGCTCGAGGCCGAGTACCGCAACCTCGGCACCTCGGCTGGCGCGTGGGAGGACTATCAGGCCGGCACCGATCCGGCGGGTATCACCACCCAGGACCCGACGCTGGCCGGTCGGCTTGATCCGGTTATCGCCGGGCGCCGCCTTGCCAACTATCTCCAGGTGCTCACTCTGGAGGTGCAGACGTTGGCTCGGGCCAACGGCAAATCACACGTCCATAACCTTGAACCTGAAGACCTCGCTGCACTTACTGTCGAAGCTGCGGCGATGGCTAAGGTGCCGCTCGCCGGCACAGGCTGGATCCCTGGCGTTACGCCCTAGAGCAGGCCGAGGGCAGGTACCTCGAGGTGCTGCTTCAACTGGGTGAGGAAACGCCCGGCATCGCCGCCGTCGATGATCCGGTGATCGAAGGTTGCGCACACCGTCATGAGCGGCACCTCCACAGGATTCCCATCGCGGAGCTGCACCGATGACCGACTCGCTCCGATTGCAATGATGGTGCTCGTGCCGACGGGCACGATGGGCGTGCCGCTCTCGATCCCGACGGCGCCGACATTGTTCAAGGTGCATGTGGCACCACTGAGCTCATGGGGTTGGATGGTCCGCCCCCGAGCAGCGGCCGCGAGGCGCACGATCTCTGCTGCGGTGACGGCGACATCACGACGGTCGGCGTCAGTCACCACTGGCACCATCAACCCGTCGGGTGTGTCGACGGCAATGCCGAGATCGAATCGGTTGAAGTAGACGACCTCGTCGGTCGTGTCGTCGAGGCGCGCATTGACGATGGGGTGGTCGCGAAGCACCGGGACCAGTAGCGCCATGATGACGGCGTCGATCGGTACTGGCCCGTCGAGTCGCTCGCGAATCGCCGTTCGTGTGGCGATGAGTGCAGTGGCATCGACGTCGATCGTCGAGGTGAATTGTGGGATTGTTTGGGCCGACTCGGTCAGGTGGCGGGCAATGGAGCGGCGCATGGCCGAGAGCCGCTCTCGGCGCTCGCCACCAGCGGCAACGTTGCCTGGTTCAAGATCGGACAGTGTGATGGCTCCATCGGGGCCCGATCCTTGGCGGCCGTGCAGATTGATGGACGCTTCACGGGCGGCCTTGCGAACCTTCGGCATGGCCCGAGTTGGCCCGTCGGCAACCACCGCAGGTGCAGGGGTTTCGCGAGTTGGCTCTGCCGCCATCTCTACATCGGTGCGGGTAATTCGGCCACCGTGGCCTGTTCCTGCAACGGCGGACAGGTCGACGTGGAGTTCCTGGGCAAGCTTTCGCAGCACCGGCGAGAGAACTGGAGAGGCGATGGTGGGCTCTGGGGTACGCGTCGTTTCGGCGGGTGCGGGGCCGCTGGATGCCGGTGGAGTTGCCGCGGCAATCTCGCCTGACGCGCCGACGGTAAGGAGCGGGGCCCCGACCTGGAGTACATCCCCCGGTGAGCCACCGAGTGAGAGGACAGTGCCGCGGTAGGGGGTGGTCAATTCGACGACTGACTTGTCGGTCTCGATCGCACAGATCCGCTGGTCGAGATCAACAACGTCGCCGACGGCAACAAACCATTCGACGATCTCTCCCTCAACCATGGCGTCGCCGATAGCGGGAAGAGCAAATATGTCGGCCATCTCAGCCTCGCAGGGCTCGACGGATGCCTGCGGAGATTCGCTCGGCGGTTATGGTCGAGTATGGCTCCAGCTGCGTGGGGCCCCAGAACACGTCCATGTGGGCCACTCGCACTGGCGGGGTCTCAAGGAAGTAGGCGCCCTGCTCGGTGACGGTGGCGACGATCTCGGCCCCGACGCCACCGCTCAGATGGTCCTCATGGGCGACCACGAGGCGCCCGGTTTTTTCGACGCTGGCCATGACCGTCTCGATGTCCCACGGGTAGATGGTTCGAAGATCGATGACCTCCACCGAGATTCCTTCACCGGCGAGTGCGTCGGCGGCCTTCTGTGCCTCGTGTTGGGGTAAACCCCACGAGACGACGGTGACGTCGGTGCCGCTACGACGAATCGCGGCGCGGCCAAACGGGATCGAATATGGCTCAACGGGAACGTCTTCTTTGAGACCGCGGTAGAGGGCGATCGGTTCGAAGAACATGACTGGATCGTCGCTGGAGAGGGCAGTTTCCATGAGCCCTCGTGCGTCGTACGGTGTCGATGGGAAGGTCACAACCAAGCCGGGCGTGTGGAGGAAGTAGCTCTCCGGCGAGTCGGTGTGGAACTCATAGGCACCGGTATTGGTGCCGACTGGCATCCGCACCACCACGGGTGAGGTCATATGGCCCCGGTAACGCCAGCGGACGCGTCCCATGTGGCCGATGATCTGGTCGAAGGCTGGATAGACGAAACCCGCGAACTCCATTTCGGCGACAGGCCGAAGCCCGTTCATCGCCATTCCAACCGCCGTGCCAACGATGCCGGTCTCGCACAACGGCGTGTCGATGACCCGCTTGTCGCCGAACCGTTCGTACATGTTTTCGGTGATGCGAAATACGCCACCTTCCAAGCCGACGTCTTCACCGAGAGCGATCAGCGTCTGGTCACGCTCGAAGGCGTCGTGCAGCGTCATATTGATCGCCTGGGTCAGGTCAACGCGTGTCGTCTCACCAGTCGGCTCAGGCTCGGGTCCAATCTCCCATATCTCCGAAGCAGGAACTTCGGTGCGGGTCTCGCCCAGATCGTCCTGCTCGCTATGAAGCTGGGCGAGTAGTTGTTTGGGCATGCGTTTGAAGAGATGACGTGGTGAATAGTCGCGGCTTACTCCAGGTCGCGCCTCGAGTTCATCGATGAGCGATTCGAGTTCAGCCGACAGAGAGTTGCGGATCTCATCCTCTTGCGATGCCTCCCACAGGCCTTTGTGTTCGAGAAAGGTTCGCATCCGCAGGATGGGGTCCTTGGCTCGCCAGGCCGCCTCTTCCTCGTCGGTGCGGTACACGGGGGTGCCGTCGTAGGTGGAATGTGGTGAGTACCGATACGTGTACATCTCGATGAAGGTCGGGCCGTCCCCGGCGGCAGCCCGAGCGACGGCGTCCTTGGTCGCCTGGTACATGGCCAGGGGATCCATGCCGTCGACCCGCACTCCGGGGAAGCCGTAGGCCTGGGCTTTATGGGCGAGCGTCTCTGCCGCCGTTTGTTTGTCGAGCGTGGTCGACTGGGCCACCTGGTTGTTTTGGCAGAGAAAAATCGTGGGGGTCTTCCATACGCCGGCGAAGTTCATGGCGGCATGGAAGTCAGATTCCGAGGTGGCTCCGTCGCCGAATACCACCATGCTCACCGTGTCGTCGCCCTTGAGTTGATCGGCGTAGCCAAAGCCGACGGCATGGGGAAGATGGGTGCCGATCGTGGCGTTGAGGCGGGTAATTCGATAGCCGTGGACATCCCAGATGTCGTCGTCGTCGGGGATCCCGAGCCAGAAACCAACCGCACTGCGTAAGTGCATGCCCCGGGCGATCCAAAATGGCAGTTCCCGGTAGGCGGTGAAGATCCAGTCGGTGTCGCGCAAAGCAAGCGCTGCGCCTACCGCTGCCTCTTGCCCGCTCGACTGGTAGTAGGCCGGCATGCGGCCCTGGCGTTGCAGGTTGAGAAGCTTCTCGTCGACAATGCGAGCGGTGAGGAGCTTGGTGTAGACATCAATGAAGTCGTCATCGCTCAGGTCGGGGAGTGCGTCCACCAACTGGCCTGTGGGGTCGAGAATCTGGTGCATGTCGTCGTCCTCGTCGGCAGCTGCGTGTAACTATTCATAGTAGAGCCGTGAAATCTTGGCAATCAACCGGTTCTGCCGATGATTTCGTGATCTTGTACCTTTCCAGCCAAGAAATCAACTGCTACCTTCCAGGATGTGGCAGATGTAGAGGATTCCAATCCGTTCTCGGTCGATGGCTGCCGCGCAGTAATCGTCGGTGGTACAGCGGGTATTGGGTTCGCCGTTGCGAACCATCTGGCGGCTGCTGGCGCCACAGTGGTTATAACCGGGCGCCGAGCTGGAGAGCGTTTTGCAACATCGACGGGAATGTTTTCAGTGGCGATGGATGTCAGCGATGGTGAGAGCGTCGAATCCGGGTTTGCGGCAGTCGACGAGATCGTCGACGGAATTGACTGCCTGATTCTGAACGCCGGAATCGACGAAGAGACCGGACTCATCGATGATGACCACGATCTCGCCGCGTTCGAACGAGTGATCGATATCAACACCACCGGATTGGCCCGGGCAATGCATCATGGGATCCAGCGTGTCGCCGACGGCGGTTCGGTAATTGTCACGAGCTCTCCTGCCGGGTCGATCGCGGCACCGGGCATGGCGGCATACTCCGCATCGAAGGCGGCGCTTGACATGCTCGTGAAGTCCTGGGCGGTTGATCTGGGACCGCGCCAGATCCGCGTTAACGCTGTGCTGCCCGGGATTGTCGAAAGCGAGATGGACTCCGAGTCCGCACCCGATAGTGAACTCATTCGAAGGATGACGGTCAACGGCGTTCACCGCCGAGCTGAAGAGATGGGTCCCGTCTTCCAGTTCCTGGCCAGCCGTGCCAGTATCACCCTCACCGGCTCGCTGGTCGGCGCTCACGACGGAATTTCGATCGGGTATAGCCAGACCGTGATGGGTCACCTCGCTGCAGACTTGGCAGACGAATGACGGGAGTGCAGATCTCCCGACCAGGGGCCTACGAGAGATTCGGCACCGCACGTTTTGACGGCCACGAGCGAGCGTCGGTTCCTGTCGCGTTGCGCGACAGAGTACGAATCGCGATCGATCTCGCCCAGCTGACCGTGGGTGGGATGCTCCGCGACGAACCACTGTCGGGGCTTTGCAGTCATGATTAGTCCATCAACGAAAGAGTAGGTATGGAAATTCTCGGAATGCACCATGCTGCTATTTCGGTGCCGAACCTGGACGAAGGGCTCGTGTTCTCTTGCGACGTGCTCGGCTTCGAGAAGGTCCAATATGGGCCTATCGAGCCTGACCCAATCGCAGATGCCATCTGCGAATTGCCAAACGTCAGCGCCCAAGGCTGGATTCTTCGACATGGCTACGGCCTCCTGGAGATGTGGGAGCTCGACTCGCCCCGGGCGGAGATACCTGAGGAGAGCCGCAAGGTCAACGAATTCGGATGGGCGCATATCAGTCTTATGGTCGATGACACGCCGTCGACCTACGAGCAACTGAAGGACAAGCTGTTCTTCCCGCACCCACCTATCCGTCATACCGTCGAGGGCGACACCAACGATGCCTGGACCGCGTACTGTCGGGACCCATGGGGCAACGTCATCGAGCTTTGGCAGATCGGCCACGAGGACCCGTTCCCGCATGCGCCTGACTTCGAGTGGCGTCCGCAGCCTCTCGATACAGCCATGGGGAAGGAAGAGCGATATCGCGGAGACTTGGTCTCGATGCTTGGAGGATCAGAGTGAGTGAACGGTTCGTCCTCGATGACGCAGATCGAGTTCTCATTGGAGAACTCATTGCCGACGGGCGAGCGACCTACGCGAAGCTTGCCCCTGTCGTCGGGCTCTCCCAGGCTGCGACCCGCACGCGGGTGCAGCGGTTACTCGATGAGCGAATCGTTGTGGTCACAGGCCGCGTCGATCCGGCGACCTTCGGACTCGGTGTTTTCGCGTTCGCGTTTCTCGAGGTCGATGGGGAAGTCGACAAGACCGCGGCGCGGATCGCCGAGATCGACGAGGCGGTCTTCATCGCGATTGGTGCGGGTCGCTTCGACATCCTCGTGGAGGTTCGATGTGCTGACGACGAAGGGCTGCTTGAAGCGTTGGACCGGGTTCGCATCATCGAGGGAGTCCGGCGGCTTCAGTCGGCCACCGTCGTCCACTACGAGAAGCAGGACTGGAGTTCCGTTGGCGACCGAAACGCATCACCGCGGCAGCCTCGCCCTATCCGTTCTGCGACCCATATCGACGATATCGATCGGCGACTCCTTCGCGAGTTGATTGCCAATGGCCGAGTCACCTATGCCGCGCTGGCGCCGGCGGTGGGGCTCTCGCAAGCGGCGGTGCGCGATCGTGTCATCGACTTGATCGAATCGAATGTCATTGCCATCGAGACCCACCCGGTGGCCGAGGCCATGGGTATTGGGGGGTTCACGGGTATTGTCATCAAGGCGACCGGGCCCATCAAGCCGATTGTGGACGCCATGATTGCCATGGCGGAAATGGTGCTGGTCTCTCGAACACTCGGACGATTCGACATTACTGCTGAAGCTTGGTTCGACGACAAGGATCACCTTGCTGACGCGCTCGAACGGCTACGAGCGATTCCCGAGGTGGGCACCATTGACATGCTGCCGTATCTCCGCATCGCCAAGGAAGAATTTGATACAGGTAAGCGGTCATCAAATGCCTGAACCCATATTTACCAAGAAATCAATAGCGAATGAATCTTAGCACCAAGAAAACACTTGTTAGTATCGCGATTCGCAAGTAGTGTGCCGGATGTCACCGGGTCTTGCCTGGCCCATGGGAGGGAACCAACCAATGAGATCATCGACCAAGAGCTTGCTGCGCCTACTGGCGACCATGCTCGCTTTCACCCTTATTGCCGCTGCGTGCGGTGATGACGACGCGTCATCCGATGCGTCATCCGATGCGTCATCCGATTCATCCGCCGACAGCGACGACGCTGGCTCAGCTGATGATGGAGCGGACGACGCCGAAGACACAAGTGACTCCGACGATGCCGAGTCGACCACTGATGACCCGCCCGCTGAAGAGAAAGCGCCGGTGAAGATTGGTCTCATCGCTCAGGACGAGGAGCTTCTTGCCTTCCCTGAGGTCCGCTCCGTGGCTCAAGCGTTCATCGAGTACTTCAATGCAGAACTCGATGGCGCTGAAGGCCATCCCATCGAACTCGACGTCTGTGGCGCCGGCGATGCACCGGAATCACACGTTGCATGTGCCCAGCAGTTCGCCAACGACGACTCGATCAATCTTGTGATCAGTGGTGGCTTCCTCGGTAACTCGGCTGCCGCCGGCGAGGTACTGGTTGGCGAGGGTGTGCCGTATGTGTCCTTGGGTAACGATTTCATCGACTACCTCACACCCGGCCAGTTCACCTTCGACCCGGGTCTTCCCGGTCTTGCTCAGGTGTTCTTTGTCTTCATGAGTCAAACCCGCGGCGACGCCACAGCCACGTTGTTCATCGCCGATGATCCGGCGTTCGAGCCATTCATCCCAGCGCTTGAAGCGATTGCTGCCGCCAATGGTGTGGAGATCAATGAGGTTGTCCCGCTCGGATTCGAGCCTGACCTCACCGGTCCGGTGAGCGCGGCCAGTACCGACAATGACGGTTGGCTGTTCGTCCTCGCCGACGGTGCGCAGTGCACGGCTTCGGCGTCGGCAGTGGCCACTGTTGGCTACGAAGGCAACCTGTACGCAAACGACTTGTGTATGGGGCAGGACGTCATCGAGTCCGGTGCCCTTGATGGTTGGGCCGGTCCGATTGTCTCATCTGCTCCCACTATCGATGGCGGCGAAGACGTCGACCTGATCGTCAGTGTGATCGAGGAGTATGGCGACAGCGACTCCCAGAGAGCTGGTCTCGCAGGTTGGGCGCTGGCCAACATGTACATCGCCCGCGACGTCCTGATTGCGGCCGGTCTCGATGAGGCCACACGCGAGTCGGTCATGGCCGCCCTCAACGCGTACTCGAGCGACTCAATCCCCGGGTATCCGGCTGTCTCGTGCCCTGGACCCTCCGCTTGGGTCGGCGCGTGCAACCAGGCGCCGTTGATGGTCACCATCGCCGATGGCCAGTTGACCAGTCCTGACGGATTCGTCCAGTTGGACTTTGCTGAGCTCGACTTCCTGCTCGGCTGATGATCATGTGTCTGCTGGCGGGTCGATCGACCCGCCAGCAGGTGCTCCATAGAGGGGGAGGCGCGGCGTGATCGCTGCGTTGCGAACCAGGCCATTGCCAGAGCGTGTGAGCGTCGTCGTATTGGGCGCGCTGATCACCGCGTGGTTCGTGGCGGCAATACTCAATCACGAGGTCTTCTTCCAACCCGTACTCTTCGGCTTCGGAACCGGCTCGATCATCGCCGCACTCGCGTTGGGACTCGTCGTTGCCTATCGCGCGTCGGGTGTTATCAACTTCGGGCATGGCGCCATTGCCACCTATGTCACGTATATATACGTCTCGTTGACCGACACGGGTCACTACCCGGTTCCTCCAATTCCCAACCCCTTTGCGCCAATCGAGGGAATTTTCCACGTCGAAATCATCGACTTCCCAACGATGATCGGTCTCGGCGGCCCGATGAACACCGCAGCGGCAATGGTCATTGCGCTTCTCACTGCCGCCCTATTGGGCTTGATCGCGCACTTCGCCATCTTCCGCCCGCTTCGCTACGCGCCGGTGCTCGCCAAGGTTGTGGCATCGGTGGGAATCATGTTGTTTCTCCAGGCTGCTGTTGTGCTCCGATTCGGGGCGCGGGCCAAGAGCGCTGATCCGATCTTTCCAAATGAACCGGTTGCCTTTCTCGGCGTGCGGGTCGGCCAGGACCGCTTCTGGTTGCTTGGCACGGTGGTTGTGGGCACGGCCGTTCTGTGGCTGCTTTTTCGATTTACGAGGTTTGGAATTGCGACCCGCGCTTCGGCGGAAAATGAGCGGTTCTCAACACTGCTGGGATTCAACGCCGACTTCCAGGCTGGCATCAGTTGGGTCATGGCGAGTGTGTTGGCTGGACTCGTGGGGATCCTTGTTGCCCCGATTACCGGCGTAACGCCGAATCTCTTCACTGTCCTGCTCATCTCCTCGCTCGGCGCGGCGCTTCTCGGACGGATGTCGTCATTTGTCGTGGCTGCGGCAGCGGGACTGATGTTGGGTGTGCTTGATCAAGAACTGTTTCGAGTCGAGTTCGAGTACGACTGGATCCCAAACATCGGAATTCGGCGAGCGTTGCCCTTCGTGGTGATTGCTCTTGCCATGGTGATCCGAGGCGAGACGCTGCCGTCTCGAGGCGCGCTTACCGCAGAGCGTCTCCCCGAGGCGTATGCGCCGGTGATCACGCGATGGCGCCAGTGTGGGTATGCATTGTTTGTCACGGCTGCGTTGCTCGTCACGATCTTTGCCCCCTTCCAATATCGCGCGGGGATGCAGAACTCGATGATTGGTGTGCTCCTAGCGCTGTCGTTTGTGGTGGTGACGGGTTATGTCGGCCAGATTTCGTTGATGCAGATGGCGCTCGCCGGTGTCTCGGCCTTCGCCGTTGGGTCGTTCGGCACAGCTGCCGGTCTACCGATGCTGGTTGCTTTGCCGTTGGCAGTTTTGGCGGGCGTCGTCTTCGGCGTGGTGGCCGCGTTGCCATCGTTGCGAACCCGGGGCGCGAGTTTGGCCATCATCACGCTGGCAAGTGGGCTGGCGATTGAAGAGATTTTCTTTCAGCGGTCAGGCTGGTTCGGCCTCGACAAGACCAACAAGTCTTCCGATCCGCCATCGATCTTCGGCGTGGATTTCGGTCCGTCCAACGACTTCTTCCTGGGCGACGACAAGATTCCCAGCGGCGGGTTTGGCTTGTTCGTTCTCGTGTTCACTGTGGCGTCGTGTGCAGCCGTGATGCGGCTTCGGCGATCTCGGCTGGGTGAGCAGATGCTCGCGGTACGAGCAAACGAGCGCGCCGCGGCGGCGGCGGGCGTCAACGTTGCGGCCGTCAAGCTGAGCGCGTTCGGAATCGCTGCGTTCTTTGCAGGACTCGGCGGGGCGCTCACGGCGTACAAGCTCGGTATCTATGGGCAGGATTCGTTTGGCATCTTCGTTTCGCTGTCGGTTCTCGCCTTCGCGTACCTGGGCGGAATTTCAACGGTGGGTGGTGCAATCGTGGCGGGGACCTTGTTTGCCGAAGGGATTGGCATTGTTGCGACCAACGAGTGGTTCATCGATGTGGGTCCCTACACCGCATATGTGGCCGGATTCTTTCTGATCGGTACGGCGGTCTACAACAACGAAGGCATTGACGGTTTCCAACGCAAGCAGTTCCACCAGCTCGTGAACTGGTGGCGGAGTCGGCGGGGCCTCGGGCCACTTGACCCTGCGGCGGTCAAGGAGCGATCGGCATGAGCGACGCAGTTCTGCACACCGATGGTCTCACCGTGCAATTCGGGGGCCTTACCGCCGTCAACGACGTCACGCTTGCGTGTGGCCGAGGCCAACTCACCGGTTTGATCGGTCCGAACGGTGCCGGTAAGACTACGTTCATAGACGCCGTCACCGGATTCTTGCCCAATAACGCGTCGGGCCGGGTCGTGCTGGAAGGCCAGGATGTGTTCGGGCGAGTGCCGCATCGCCTTGCTCACGATGGCCTCTCTCGCACCTGGCAAACGCTTGAACTTTTTGACGACATCACGGTGCGATCCAACCTTGATGTTGCGAGCCAGCGACTCACTGTCGCGGGCGCTGTTCGCGATTTCTTCCGCCCGAGCAGCGATCACGGCCGGGTTGATGAAGTTCTTGAGCTGCTGGACATGCATGACATCGCTGACCGGCTTCCGCGGGAGCTATCGCAGGGCCAGCGGAAGATGGTCGGCGTGGGCCGGGCCCTTGTATCGTCCTCGACGAAGATCCTGCTTCTCGACGAGCCTGCCGCGGGGCTCGACAAGGCAGAAACGCAAGGGTTTGGCGAGGGGCTCCGCCGTCTCGTGGATGAGGGCTACAGCATGCTGTTGATCGACCATGACATGGGCCTTGTGCTCACTGTGTGCGATTACATCCACATGTTGGTCTTCGGCGAACTCATCACATCGGGCACCCCGGACGAGATCCGCAATGATCCGCAGGTCATCTCGGCCTATCTGGGTCACAGCGGACGTGCCACATGACCGACTGCCTCCTCAACATCGAACGTCTCCACGCTGGGTATGACGGAGTAGCCGTGGTCCGTGATCTCACCATGCAGGTCAATGCGGGTGAGGTCGTGGCGCTCCTCGGGCCCAACGGGGCGGGCAAGACAACGACGCTGATGACGATTTCCGCGATGGGGGAGGTCATCTCAGGGTCGGTGGAGGTTCTGGGTAATCCGGTCCCCAAACTCCGTCAGGCCCACCGAGTCGCTCGCTGGGGGGTCAGCCATGTGCCGGAGAATCGCGGCATCCTCTTTCAGCTCACCGTGCGAGACAATCTTCAGTTGGCCAAGACGAAGGGGAAGGTCGATATCGATCGTGCGGTTGAGTTTTTCCCGGCACTTGGCGCGTTGCTGAACCGTCGAGCGGGTCTGCTCAGCGGCGGAGAACAGCAGATGCTCGCGCTCGGTCGGGCCATTGTTGCTGAGCCGCGATTGCTACTCGTGGACGAGATGAGCCTTGGCCTCGCTCCGGTGATCTACGAGGAGCTAATGCCTGTGGTGCGTCGGATCGCCGATGAAACCGGCGCCGGGGTTTTGCTCGTTGAGCAGCATGTCGAATTGGCTCTTGAGGTAGCGGACCGCGGCTATGTCCTCAACCATGGTGATCTGGCCATGGAAGGTGCCGCCTCGGAGCTTCTCGCCAACCGAGCGTTGCTCGATGCAAGCTATCTCGGCGTTGAGTCGCTGGAACCGTGAACCGAGCCCTCGAGGGCAAGGTGGCCTTGATCACCGGGTCTGGCCGCGGTGGCGGCATGGGCCAGGCCACTGCACTGCGGTTGGCCGAGGCGGGCGCTCATGTGGTGATCACTGATCTCGCCCGAGATCGGCCAGAGCTGCGCCAGGACGAGACGCATGGTCTCGGTGATGATCTTGTCGCCATGCAGGTGTTCGCGGCCGAGGTCGAACGCCTCCACGGAGGCCACTGTCTCGCCATGGCGCTCGATGTCACCGACAACGTGCAAGCAGAACTGGTCGTACAGACCACGGTCGCCGAACTCGGTTCGCTGGATATTGTGTTCAACAATGCCGATGCGACCACTGGTGTCGGCATGTTTGTTGATCAGACCGATCAGCAGTGGGAGCTGTCGTGGCAGGTCAACGCTATGGGCACCCGACGGATGACGCTGCTTGCGATCCCGATTATGGCTGCCCAAGGTGGCGGTGTGATCATCAACAACATCTCGGTGGGCGGGATCGTGGCCGACGCCGGCTATGGCGCCTACTCCGCCACAAAGTTCGCAGTGAGCGCAATTACCAAGACGGTGGCGAAGGAGCACGGTGGAGACGGCATCCGATGTGTCGGCGTGTGCCCCGGGGTCATTGACACTGGCATGGCGGTTGCCAACCGGCGGTTGGTGGCGGAGCTTGAAGGTGTCACCGATGAACAGGCATGGGACCTGATGGTCGATTCCATCCCCTCCGGGCGCGCCGGCGAGGCTGACGACGTTGCTCGCCTCGTGACCTTCCTCGCATCGCCTGCCGCAGACTTCATCAACGGATCCCTCATCCCGATCGATGGGGGCATGACGCCGTGATCGGACGTCCAGTGGGTCTGCTTCAGGCTTCGGTGCATGAGCCGATCGGGGCCGTCGCCTGATCTACTGGTCGGTCCAGTCCAACTCGTCGACGAAGAGTGTGCCGCCGTCGATCATGGCCTGCGTGCGGCCCGCGGCGAGCCTGTGGCTGAGCTCGGGATGGGAGAGTAGCCAGTAGAGGCCCTCGGAAATGCCGGCGATGGCTATCTCGCCGACCTCCTCGGGATGCATGCCGCGGTTGAGGTACTCATGGACGTCTTGGTTCGCGCTAACGCCAGTTTGCTTCTCGGAAGTCACGATGAGGTCGGTGGCCACGGGCCCAGGGCAAAGTACTGATGCCGAGAGGCCGGTGTTGAGGAACTCCAATGCCAAGGCTTCCATCATGCCGACGACGGCGAACTTGCTTGCGTTGTAGACCCCGAGTCCGGGATCGGCGACGATGCCAGACAAGGACGCGGTAGCACTGATGTGACCGTGGCCTTGTTCGAGAAACGTAGGAAGAAAGGCGTGAATGCCATTGGCAACGCCTTTCACATTGATGTCGAGCACCAGGTCCCAGTCCTTGGGTTCGGTCTCGGTGAAGCCTTGGGTGAAGCCGATTCCGGCGTTGTTGCACACGAGATCGATCTGGCCGAACTCATGCATGGCCAGGTCGCGAAGGGCACTGACGTCGGCGGGGTTGCGCACGTCGGCGGCACGTCCAACAACGGCGGCACCCTCGGCGGTGAGCGTCATCACGGTGGCCGCTAGCCGCTCCTCGTCGAGATCAGATAGCACAACTTGCATATCCCGAGTGAGGCACGCGCGCGCCAGGCCGAGGCCGATTCCGCCGGCAGATCCGGTGATGACGGCAGTGCCGCCTGTGAGGTCGACGGTCATGATGCGGCCTTGCGTTCCGCGAGCAGGCAGAGGATTTCGTACATGAGGGTGGCACCGACGAGTGCCGTATTGCCCGACGGGTCAAAGGGCGGAGATACCTCGACGACGTCGCCGCCGATGAGGTTGAGCCCGCCGAGCCCCCGGAGGAGCTTGAGAGCCTCGCGGGTTGTCATGCCGCCGACCTCTGGCGTGCCTGTGCCCGGCGCATAGACCGGATCGAGGCCGTCCACGTCGAAGCTGATGTAGGTGGGGCCATCGCCGACGACCTTGCGCGCTTCAGCAATCACCGCGTCGACACCGAGCTCCTCGAACTCTTCGATGAACACCACCCGCATGCCGTGGTCGCGGGAGTAGTCCCAGCCATCGGCCCAGTTCTGGGCACCTCGAATGCCAATCTGGATAGTCCGCTTCGGATCGAGCAGGCCCTCATCACAGGCCAGCCGGAACGGTGATCCGTGATGGAACTTCTCGCCGCGGAACGGACCCCACGTATCGGTATGCGCGTCGATATGGATCATCCCGATCGGCTCCTGGGCCGAGGCCAGCGCCTTGAAGACCGGGTAGGTGATCGAGTGGTCGCCGCCGGCCGCCAGTGGCATGGCCCCGCAGTCGATGATTCTCTGGACGAATGCTTCGATGTCGGCGTTGACGGCGGCATTGTCGTAGACCTGCGAGAACCGCACATCGCCGACATCGGCCACTCGGGCGAGTTCGAATGGGTTGATGCCCGTGGCGTGGTTGATGGCCCGCATGAGTGACGACTGATTTCGGATCTCACGAGGTCCGTGTCGAGCCCCAGGCCGGTTGGTGACGCCGCCGTCGTAGGCGACCCCATACATGGCGATATCGACATCATCGAGGGCCGGCCGGTAGGGGGCTCGCATGAAGGTGGCGATCTCTTGGTAACGAGGCTCGTAGAGGGGGTCGTCGCCCGCGTCGATTCCGGTGGTCATGAGAGCTCCAAGTGATAGGGCATGGGATTAGCAGGACCGTAGCTGAGTGCGAAGAACCGGCACTCGGGCGGGTCAGGGTCGAGCATCTGCATGCGGAAGCGTCGGCAGAAGCGCTCGACGGCCTCCGCTGCTTCAAGTAGAGCGAAATGGCTTCCGACACAGAACTTTGGTCCGGTGAGGAACGGGAAGTAGGCCCGCCGGTTGAGATGAAGCGGTGAGTCGTCGGCCCATCGCTCAGGCAAGAATTCCGCTGCTCGCTCGAAGTAACGGTCATCGCGGTAGAAGACGAATTCAGGAACGAGAGCTCCCCAGCCCGCGGGGATCGTGATCGGGCCGAGGGAGAGGTCCTTCACGATCAAGCGGTCGGTGATATGCACCGGAGGATAGATTCTGAGCGTTTCATCGACGATGTGTCTCGCCGGCTGGCTACGCGCTTCAGGGTGACGAGCGAGCAAGTTGAGTGCAAACGTGATGGTGTTCGTCACCGTCTCGTGTCCGGCCAGAATCAGGGTGATGGCCTCGTCTCGGACTGCGTCATGGTCCAGGGGCATGTCATCGTCTTGGGCTGCCAGGAGAAGGCGGCCGACCATGTCGTCGCCAGGATTGTTGTGAGGTCGGGCATTCATCACGCCGCGGATGTAGGTGTCGAGATCATCGATTGCTTTGCGAAACGACGCTGGTTCGATATCCAGATTGATGTTTGCCGGGTCGGATTCAGCCCAAAGGTGGATCTCCTCGACGGCTTGATCAATGACATGTACCGCATCCGGTGTGAGGTCGGCGGTGAACAAGAGGTCAGCCACGACCCGCAGCGTGAGGCTCCGAACGGTGGAGGTGAGGTCGCGATGATCGCCGACCGACCATTGGTCGAGTTCGTCATCGATGATGTCGGTCATTCGATCGTGAAACTGCCCCACGGCGCGAGCGCCGAGCGGTTTGACGATTGCTTGACGTCGCGGGCGCCAGGTGTCCCAGTCGTAGTTGGTGAGGATGCCGGAGCCGGTGGCGTGGCTGAGGAGCTCAAATGGGGCTGCCATGCCGACATGGTCGAGCTTGTCGGCAAAGAGTTGATGACTGGCCTCGACGTCGTAGATCACCACGGTGTCGGCTCCGGCCAGGTTCACATGCACGAACCGTCCATAGGACTGTAGTTCGTGGAGCAGGCCTTCGGGATCGGCGAGGAACCGCTCGATTTGGTCTCCACTTGGGCCTGGAATCGACATCACATGACCTTCTGGATGAAGGCGGCAAAGTCAGCAATGGCGGCATCGGCCTCAGGAACCCCGTACCAAATCGGTGAGTTGTGCCAACCCCCGTCGAGTGCGTGGAGAGCGACGGAGTTTCCGGCGCGCCGCGCTGCTCGAGCGAAGCGGGCGGCGTCGCCGAACAGAACTTCGCGGGTGCCGACATGGATGAGGGTTGGAGGCAAGTGATGGAGGTCGGCGTACATGGGCGACACCAATGGGTGATCGAGCGGTGTCTCGGCTGCGTAGGCGCGGCCGGGAGCGAGCAGAATTTCGATGTCGTGGCCGTAGTCAGGGTCGGCGTCGGCGAGTGTGTGATAGCTGTCGCTTGTCCCTTTGAGATCAAGCATTGGCGAGATCATGAGCAGAGCGTCAGCTGCGGGGAGGCCGTGGTCGCGAGCTGCGATTGTGGCCGCTGCCGCCAACCCGCCGCCGGCGGACTCGCCGAGAACGATGATTCGGATGCCGTCATCTGTGAGCGCCTTCCACACAGCCAGCGCGTCGGTGATAGCGGCCGGGAAGGGGTGTTCGGGCGCAAGGCGGTAGTCGACGGAGACGACGTCCATTCCGGTGGCCCGGGCCATCGGGGCGTTCAGCACTCGATCGATCTCTGGTGTGCCCAGGCAGTACATGCCTCCGTGAAAGTGGAGAATGACCGTGTCGGTGCGAGGTTGCTCGGCCGCGCTGATGCGTTCGGTGACCACTCCACCGACGAGCTCCTCGGTGACGGTGTAGTGAAAGTCGAGTACCTGGTTGATCGCGCTCCAGAGCGGATGCGCGATTTCACGCATTGTGTGGACGTCCCAGGCATCGGTCCAGTCGGTCGCATACTCGAGCACGTCCGGGTCTCGTAGATACGCGCTGGCAGCCTCGGAAAGGTGACTTGGCGGGGCGAAGGTCATGAGTCGATCGCCGGTGCTTCGAGGAATGGATCATCGTCGGTCCATTCGGCCTTCTGGCTGATCGCCGCTTCCATTGCTGCGAGCGATGTTCCGGCGCTCGCTCCGGCATCGACGGCAATGATCTGGGCATTGATAAAGCGAGCGTCGTCGCTGGCCAAATAGTGAATGAGTGCCGCGCAGTCGTCGGCGTGCCCCAGTTCAGCGACGTGCTGATGGGCAAGCTTCAGCCAGTCATCGAGCCAGTTGTCGACACCCTCGATCCGGCCGAGATAGCTATCGTGAGTCAACCCGGTCGGACATAGTGCATTCACCCGGATGCCGACGGGACCAAGCTCAACCGCGGCGGTCTTGGTGAGATGGATCACGGCAGCCTTTGACGCGTTGTACGACGAGAGCGTAGGGATCGGGAGTAGACCGAACAGCGAGGCAATGTTGATGATGGTGGATCCGGGAGCCATACGGGGCGCCGCATACTTGATGCCGAGCGCCACGCCGAGCACATTGATGTCCATGTCGCGGCGCCATCCATCGACGTCGAGCTCTGTGATCGGCCCTTCCCAACTCTCGACGCCGGCATTGTTGACCAGCACATCGATCCGGCCGTGCTGGTCGACGGCCGTCTGCATCATCGTCTCGACCTGCTCCGCCTCCGTCACGTCGCAGCGCACGGCAATACCGCCCAACTCGGTCGCCAACTCGGTGCAGTCGCGTATATCGCCCAGTACGAGGTGAGCGCCATTGGAGGCAAGGCGCCGAGCAATCACCGCGCCGAGGCCGTGGAATGATCCGGTGACTACGCACACCTTGTCGCGAACGTCGAAGGGCTGAGGGAGACGGGTTGGTTTACTCATCTGCTAGTTCCTTCGGGTCGTACGCGATGGTGGCCAGCGACCCGTCGCTTGGCTTGCTGACCGGCAGCGGTCGGTCCATCCACTCGTCGATGTCGATCAGGTCGGGGGGAACGAAGTCAGCGGGCATGGCCAACGGTTCGAAGCCGAACTCCTCGGCTAGCCGGGCGCCGTAGTGGTCGAGGGCAGCGGCATTGACATAGTTCAGATGCCCGGGCTTCTGGTAGTAGTCGTAACCGCCGCTCAGATCTGGTTCTGGCCCTTCGATCACGGAGCGGAAACGTTTCCATGAGTGACTGTCGGTGGTCTCGTCGAGAAGATGACCAACGATCATGTCGGCTGCCGCAGCGAGCCCCCAGTAGCCGCCGGCTGCGAGGTTGGCGGGGCCAAGGACGGCGAGGTGCGGATGCCGTCGGTGAAACATCCAGAGGAAGAGATCGTTCTCCTCGTCCAAAGAAGAGATTCGGCAGTGCTCGTCGTCGATGAATGGCACCCGATCCTTGAATCCGGTGGCGTAGATGATCTCGTCGACTTCCTCGATCGATCCATCGACGAAATGGACGGTGGAGCCGTCGAGATGGTCGATCTCAGGACGGTGCACCAGGTCGCCGTGGGCCAAGTGGTGAAGGGCCTGGTCATTGAGGATCGGGTGGTGTGCCATGGCCGCATGGTCCGGCTCGCCGAAACCGACGATCGCGGGGTCGCCCGTGTGAGTTCGCAGAAACTCGGCCACCCGCTCCTGACTCGATGCCGTGTTTACTGCCCAGCAGTCGAATGGCACGCCACCGATCATTTTCGGCATGAACCAATAGCCACGGCGGGTGGAGATGATGGCCCGATCGGCAGCCACGGCGGCGTCGCATGCGATGTCGACCGCTGAGTTCCCGGCGCCAACCACCATGACCCGCTTGCCCGCGATCTCACTGGCCCGTTTATAGGTTTGGCTGTGGCGTTCGACACCGGAGAACTCACCGGGGTACGAGGGTTGATGGGCAACTCGTTGAAACCCGGGGCACGCAATCACTCCGCGGTAGCGGCGCTGTTTGCCGCCGGCGAGAACGACGTCCCAACATTCACCGGCATCGGTTTCGATTGGGGCCGCATGCTCAACGCGGGTGTTGAACTCATAATGGCGAGATAGCTGATGGTGGCCGGACCAGGCGTGGATGTAGTCGCGGATCTCCCACCAGCGCGGATAGGTCGGGTAGTGATCGGGCATGGGGAGGTCGGCCCAACCCGAGCGGGCCGACGAGGAGATGAAGTGGGCAGTCTCGTAGACGGCAGAACCCGGATTGTCGAAGTTCCAGAGTCCACCAACCTGGGCGCCGGCTTCCACTGCATCGAAGGCAAGACCGGCCTGCTCCATGGCTAAAGCGATACTCAAGCCAGACGGTCCTGCGCCAACCACAAGCCAACGTTCGGTTCGATCTTCTTGCTCAGTCAAGAACCATACGCTAGCGTATGGTTTGGTCTTGTCAAGGGGGATTGATGTTTCAGCTCGATGCGAAGGTGGCCTTCATCACAGGAGGCGGTTCAGGCATCGGCAGAGCGACCGCTGAGCGCTTCATCGCCGCCGGTGCAACGGTCGTGATCGCCGACATCGTCGACCCATCCGCGGTGGCAGCTGAGATTGGCGCCCATGCCGCGACGCTTGATGTGACAGACGCGGCCGCCGTGGCCACCGCGTTGGAGGACGTTGTTAGTCGTCACGGCCGTCTCGACATCCTCGTTAACAATGCGGGGATCATCGGGCCTGCGACAGGTCTACTCAGTGACAGCATTGAAGGCACGATGGGGGTACTCGATGTCAACCTGATGGGTGTACTGCACGGCATGAAGTCTGGTGCTCGACTGATGGACTCCGGAAGCGTGATCGTCAACACGGCCTCGATGGCCGGCATGGTTGGCTTCCCGGGTCTGAGTGCCTACGGCATGTCTAAATGGGGCGTTGTCGGACTCACCAAGCATGCTGCTGTGGAGCTCGGTCCAAAGGGAATCCGGGTTAATGCGGTGTGTCCCACCGGCGTCGACACGCCATTGGTCGGAGATGAGTCGGCCGATCATTGGGCGGTCCGCTCGCAGTCGTTGGCCAACCAGCATGTCGATCGTCTTGCCTTTCCCGGCGAGGTTGCCGCGGCCATCCACTTCCTGGCCAGCGACGACGCCATGATGATCAACGGCCACGCTCTCCCGGTCGACGGTGGCATGGGGGCCGGGCTCAGCGTGCAATTGATCGAAGCAGCGACCATGCAGTCCACTCGAGACGGGGATGCCTTCCAGTGATCTCCGATGTTGAGCGACTGGTTGCCATCGAGGCGATCAAGGTGCTGAAGGCGCGTTACTGCTGGTACTGCGACGACCCCGAGCGCTATCACCTCTTTCCTTCGCTGTTCACCGAAGACGCCGTCTTTATCGAAGAGCCACTGGAGGAACTCCACGGACGCTCTGCCATTGAGGAGTTCAACCACAAGTACGCAGACGGAGTGGCATGGTCGCGGCACTACGCCGTAACACCGCTGATCGACGTGGATGATGACGGCGAGACGGCGAGGGGGCGTTGGCAAGCCCTGCTGATGTCGATTCAGCTGATCAAGGGTGAGGAGCAGATGCTCTGGGCATCGGGCACCTATGTCGAGGAGTATCGCAGGGTGTCCGGCGAGTGGCTCTTCTCGAGAATTCATGCCAGTGGCCGCTGGATGACCTCATTTGACGAAGGGCTCCAACAGGAAATCAGCGTGTTCGACTGACCGAGCCGCGCCTCAGTTCCGCACCATGTCGTCAACCAAGGCAGTTATCTGCGCGATGACTCTTCCTTGATCGAATGTCTCGGCCAGCGATCGCTGGAGTTGGTAAAGCCCGAGATATCCAGACAGGGCCCGCACCGCTCGTTCGCGAGCGAGCGCCGGCGTCAGGCCCATTTCGGTCAGGATCGTGGTCAGAAAGTCGAGCCGGGTCTGGTTGACTCGGTGAACGCTTGCGGCGACAGATTCGTCGTCGAGGCTGGCGGCTAAGGCAAGGTCGACGAATCCGTTCAGGCCGCCCTCGACTCCGGCGATCGAGCTTGTGATCAGCCGGGCGTAGGGGTCCACCACTGCCTTGCTGGTTTCCAAGTCGCCGGCCACGATCTCCTCCCATCGGCCAAGGGCGGCATCGAGCAAGGCCTGCCGGTTTATGAAGTGGTGGTAGAAGCTGCCCTTTGTGGTGCCGAGCGATTTGGCAAGCTGCTCCACGTTCACCCCGGTCGTGCCGGTACGAGCCATGGCTTCCAGGGCGGCCTCGGTCCAATCGTTGGGGGTGAGGCGGGGAGCGCTGCTCATCGGCCGGTGAGAAAGTCGGCCATCTCGCGCAGCGCCTGACCCGACTCGGGAAGCTCGGGAAAGAGCTGCCAGATGTGCCAGAGGCCATCCCAGATATCGAGCGTGGAGTCGACGCCTGAGCGACGAAGTGCCTGGTCAAGGCGGCACGCGTCGCTGAGCAGGATCTCGCGGCTGCCAACTTGTGTGAGTACGGGAGGGAGACCGGAGAGTTCGGCGAACAGCGGCGATGCCTGCGGGTTGGCCGTGTCATCACCGGCGTACGCCGCGGAGAGGGCTGGCGGGTCAGCGGGATCGCCGAAGTCGGGGTCAGCTTCGATCAGCGTTTGGTGGCTATCGCCGCTGATCGTGAGATCGACCCACGGGCTGAGCAGGCCGATCCGCTCGGGCATCGCATGACCGGCATCGCGCAGTGCCACGGCAGTTGAAACGGCGAGCCCACCGCCGGCCGACTCGCCGTACATGCCGATGACGTCATGGTCGACGGCGAGGGCGCACACTACTGCGACAGCATCATGGATCGCGGCGGGGCAGCGGTGCTCGGGAGCGCGTCGATAGTCGACGGAAACGACTGGAACGCCAGCGTGGACGGCAACCGGGATTGCCAGTGCCGCGTTCGCCTCCGGGCTTCCAAAGATGTAGCTCCCGCCATGAAAGTGAACGAGTACAGACGTTTTGTCGAGAGCGGCTTCGGTGCTTGCGTAGCGGAGGCAGCGCACGCCACCATAAAATTCTTCGCGGTTAACCCAGGCCATATCGAGCTTGGCTGCTTCGGCAGCCCAGATCGGGTCGATCTCGGAGCGAAGAGCGGTGACGACTGCGAGATCTGAGTAATCGCAGGCTTCGGGCGGCGGTGGGGCATTACGCAGAAACGCCTGTGCCGCAGGGGAGAGGTGGGCGGCGGGTGGATGGGGTGTCACCATCTGAACATACCGCACCGTATGGTCACGCGTCGACAGGTTGTGGTTCCCGATGGCTTCCCGATGATCGGAGGGCGAGTCCCCCGATGATGGCGATGCCAGCCAGAATCGGCATCACAATCCACACTGTTTCTCGTCCGGAGATGTCGTACATCCATGCTGCCAGGACAGAACTGACGCCGCCGAACAGGACCTCGGTTGCACCGAAGAGTCCCTGGGCGGCTGCCTGGCGGTCATCGTCCACTGTCTGGGAGAAGACAAAAAGTCCGGCCGTATAGCCAAAGCCGGCGCCAACGCCAATGAACATCGCCACGATGATCAGGGCGGCAACCGAGTCGAACACAGCGAACAGCAGGCTGGCGGCGGTGGCGAAGCTGAGCCCGGCCACAGCGAGACCAAGCCCGCCTGTGCGTTGGGCAATCGAACCTCCCAGTGGGGCGAATGCTGCCATGGGGAGAGCGAACAGGGTGAAGCTCAATCCGATCGTCCACGTTGCTGCGCCAAGGTCGGTGAGGCTTATCGCCCACACTGCTTCCCATGCCCCAATCATGAGGAACTGGCTGGTTACGAGCAACAAGGTCCCCGCCAGCACTGGACTTCGCAGCAGTTGAAGCGAACTTTCCCTTGAAACGCTCTGAAGGCCTTCGTCCGACTGCAGTCGTCCCATGGCGAGCAGCGTGGCTACGGTGGTGGCGGAGATCACGAAGAACGGAAGATCAAGGGTGCCGACCTCAACGAGCACCGCGGCTGCGGCTGGCGTCAGAGCGAAGCCGGTGATCTCGGCGAGGCCCAGCCGTCCAAGGTTGCGACCAGTGTGTTCGCGATCAGTCAGGATCACGGTTCGCCGGATGGCGGGCTGAAGAAGCCCGATCGCGAATCCCAGTGCTGCTCGGGCCAGGACAAAAGTTAGAAATGACGAGCTCACGGCAAATCCTGCCATCGCTGCTGCGGTGGCCATCATGCCGAACCTGACCATGCTGGGGGCGTGGCCCCGGTCAGCCAAACGACCGAGGGTTAGTTGGGTCACAAACGCGGTGAAGAAGCCGGACCCGACGATGAGCCCGATCTGCATCTCGGTAAGTCCGAAATCATCGCGGAGATCGCCGAGCAAGGTCACCACGGAGGCGAGCGAGCCCATCGCGATTCCCATTGCGATGTAATAAGGCCCGAGGCGTTTCGGGCCAGAATCGGTCACGCTAGAAAGCGGTTCAGCACATTACGGGTGATGGCCTCGACTTGTCGCTCGCCTTGGGCCAGGGCGTAACACCACTCGGTTGTGCCAGCACAGAACACCTCGCCCTTGCCCTTGGGCATGTGGGTGATTACTGCGCTTCCGTACCGAAGCTTGTCGCGGTTTTCGGGCGTGTCGCTCCCGTAGACGGCTTCTGCGGCGAAGGCCAGGTCGCCGTCAAGAATGCTCAGCAAGCTTCCCGAGTGTCCATGATCGACCTCTTCGAGAGTCACCGGAGTAATCGCGAGGATCTCGAGTTGGTCGGGGCTGCCGTCGTCGCCGGTGGGGTAGGGAAGTCCTGACCGGAACGTGTAGTCGATGCCGTCGGTCTCGTAGCCCACCAGAGGGACCGCCCCTCCCAGGATGTCGCCGTAGTAGACGTCAGCGCCCGCAAAGCTCCAATGGTCTGGTCGGTAGACGATGAATCCACCGGCACCACGAGGCGACATGCCACCCATGCGGGAGTACACGCCGCGAAAACCATTGCCGCCGTAGGTAGTGACCGGTGGCTGATCGATGTAGTGCGCCTCGAACGCTCCGGTACGAACGCTGATGTCGGGGTTGTTCCGCTCCGGGTCGGCGTGAGCCGCGTACTTGTGGCAGACCTGGGTGCGTAGGTCATCCTCCATGCGAACCTGCCAGATGATGTTTCCGGCCAGGCGGGCGTAGCGGCCCCCTCGCTCGATGAAATCATCGAGGATCTGACGTCCGCCCGATGTCCAGTACTCGTCGTGTCCGGTGGTGACCACAACGTCGTAGTTGTCGAGGATCGACGGGTCGTTGTCGAGATCCCATTGGGACAGCAGTTCCGGGGCATAACCCTCGGCCTCGAGCCACCGGGCGGTCAGCCCGTCGTAGCGGGCCCACCCGTTGGCGATTGTCCACACCGAGTAGCCGTTGGAAATCGCCCAGTCCGCTGCCGGTACGCCGACCGCCGCACCGAGGGGCAGCGGCGGTTGGGCCAGGCGAGGGACGCCCACAGGGCAACGGATCAGGCCGCGGGCCCAGGGCCGGTGGAAGCTGAGTCGCGCCTTGAAGCTCTTCTCGCGTACTTCGAGTGGGTCGGCTGTGTGGTCGATGAACTCATCAGAGAAGTAGCCGCACCCGCCACCCCAGTCGTTGTACTCCTGCCAGCTATAGGTGGCCACGATCATGGCGAGCTTGGACACCCGCCCTGGCTCGATGGCGCGCAAAACGAAGAAGCCGTCCTGGCTGGTCTGCTCATTGCCGCGTTGGCCGGTACAGACGACGACGTAGCCACCCGTCGTCCAGTCGGCGGGAATCTCGAAGCTGGCACCGACTGGCCATCCGCACCCCTGGGCCACGACATCGTCTGGTACCCGGTGGGTGACCCCGGCGAGGCCGTGTTCTTCGTGGACCTTCTCCCAGGTGGCGCCGTCACGCCAGATCTCGATACTCCAGGTGTCGGCCGTGGTGGACACATGAATCTCGGCGGTGTCGCCCGGCGCATAGCTGGGCTGACCGGTGTAACTCCAGATTTGAAGGGCGTCAGGTTCGTCGAGCCAGCCGTCGCAGGTGATCCGCTCTATCCACGTGGACCATTGACCCTCAGCCGTTCCACGGTCGACGGTCATGGCGCCACCGCGATGGGCGTATCGCCTGAGCGGGGGAGAACGACAGGACTGCGCTGCCACTCGTCGACCCAGTGGTTTGAACAGACACCGGTGGTGTGTGCGGTCGCCATCATCTTGTCGGGCACAGGACTCATCAACTCGACATGGGTGCCGTCGGCGTCGTAAAGCCAGGCGATTGTGCTGTCGTATTCTGGGTAGTAGGCAGGTTCGCTCAGCGGTTCAACCCCGAGGTCGACGGCGCGTTGCCACACACCGGCCACATCGCTTGTTGTGAAACAGATGTGGTCAAAGCACGCACCACGCCGTTCAAAGGCCGGCCCGTCGATCGAATCGAACTCTCCGCCGATGATTTCGAGGCTGAACTCGTGGCCGGCCTCATCGAAGTTGGGGTCGCTGAGCATGACGAATCCCTTTGTTCCACCGCCCTCGAGTGGAGCGGTGAAGTCATACGTCTTGGTCAGGCCAAAGTGTGTCGTCCAGAACGCTTCTGCCGCAGCAAGATCCGGTGTGAGGCAGCACGCGTGATGGAGCGCCAGGTCGCCTCGATTTTCCCGGACGGGCCTTGGCACTGCGACATTGATGTGCTGAACCACATCGATCATCAATCCCTCTGGCGACCAAAGACCTGCCGCAATGGCCAGAGGAACGCCATCGACCACGAAGGGTTCGGGTTCCCACGCAGATTCGATGCCGGCGGCGATCAACTCGTCGTAGGCGGTTTGCGCGTTGTCGCAGACGAAGGCGATTCGCTCGATGCTGTATCCCTGCTTGGCGACGTACTCCTTGGACTCGGCGAGCAGCGGTGGCGCTTGAAACTCCATCAGCACATCGGTGCCTGCACTCATGAAGCCAAGGTCGTGATCGTCGCGGCGGCTGTGGCGTTCCTCCAGTTGGCAGCCAATCGCTCGATAGGTGGACAGAGCTCGGTCCATGTCTGGGGTGATGAAGCCGACATGATCGAAACGAAACCGTGTCATGGAGTCACAACTACCTTGCATTGATCGGTTGGGGTTCGGAGTGCTTCGAAGGCTGCGGGGAGCTCATCGAGAGTAATCAGATGGCTGAGTAGCGGAGTCGGATCAATCCGACCCGTCGCCACCATCTCCATGATGAACTCGTTTTCGGCCTTGGTGTATGTGGCTGGAAAGCGCACGGTTGGTTCTTTGAAGTACGCATCGACGTGGCTCACGGTGTCTGGCTGCATGCACACTCCACCTGCGATGACGGTGCCGCCATGGCGAACAATATCTATGGCTTGATCGAGCATGCCGGGCCGGCCGACGCACTCGATGACAATGTCGGGGGGTGCGCCAAGAACGCCGGTCACGGCCTCGGTCACATCGATGCCCCCGGACACGTCAACAACGTCAGTGGCCCCCATGGTGGCGCCGAGTGACAACCGGTGCGGGACCATCTCAGTCATCACCACGCGCCGAGCACCGAAGAATCGTGCCCAAAGAACCGTGGCGAGCCCGATTGGGCCACCACCCATGACGAGGACACGATCGCCGATGCTGAGTTCGGCCTCGCGGACAAGCATCAGCCCAGTGGCGAGTGGTTCAATCAGGGCCGCAGTCTCCAGCGCGATCTCGTCAGGCACCGCGATCAGATCGTTGGTGCGAACGCGGAGAAACTCGGCGTAGGCGCCGTCGGGTTGATCCGAACCGAGCGCGCCGAAGAACGTCAAATGCTCGCAATTGTGGGCTTGGTCGATGAGGCACCAGCCACATTCGCCACACGAAAACTGCGAGACAACAAATACGCGGTCGCCCACGGACCAGTCGCCGATGGGGTCGACCCCGAGGGTATGGATCTCTCCGGCCACCTCGTGTCCGAGCACACCGCCAGGCCTGGCGATACCGCCTTCAGCGGTGGCGTGAAGATCCGAACCGCAGATGCCGCAGGCGCGTACTCGGAGGATGGCTTCACCGGGTCGTGGCACTGGATCATCGAGCTCAGTGAGGCGAAGTGGTTGGCCGGGTTCGTCGAAAACTGCTGCTCTCATGTCGATCCCTTAGTGCTGGACGGTTTTGATCGTGCCTCCGTCGACACGAACATTGGCTCCTGTGGTGAAACTCGCGGCTGGGCTGGCCAGGAAAGCGACAGTACGGGCGATCTCTGCTGGAGTGCCCATGCGGCCGAGGGCGGGGAGGCCGAGGGCGAACTCGTAGAGCTCAGGATCGCCCTGCTTGATCTCATCCCAGACACCGCCTTCGAAGAAGACGGGGCCGGGCTGCACAACGTTGACTCGGGTGCCGTCGGGCGCTGCCGCGTGGGCAAGCTGTGCGCCGTACTGAGCGAGGGCTGCCTTCATTGCGCCGTATGCAAGCTCCTCGGGGGGGAGTTCACTCATGACGCTCGACACGCTGGAGATAAGGACGACTGCTCCAGCCTCGGACTGAGCCAATGCCGGCATTGCCGACTCGCAACCACGCACACAGTGCATGAGGTCGACGTCAAAGGCGGCCTTCCAGCGGGCCTCAGAATCGGCATCGGGGGTGTAGGCGGCGTTTCCGATGAAAATGTCGAGGCCGCCGAGGTGCTCGATCGCCCGGGCCATCCAGGCGGCGTAGGCGTCGAGGTCGGCGACGTCGCACGCTTCGCCCCATGCGCTCTCGCCGAGTTCGGCAACTGTGGTGGCGACACCTTCTGCGCTGCGGGCACAAATTGCGACCTGTGCTCCCTCGTCGATAAGAGTTCGGGCGATCGCCAGTCCGATGCCGCGTGTGCCGCCGGTGATGACCGCCCGCTTGCCTACAAGTTCGAGATCCATGCCGTATCCAACCTATTTCGATTAATGTGGGTCAGAAGTCATATTAATCGACCCTGCTGGCGCCGTCCAAGATCGTCGGTCGACTATCAAAGTCTCGGTGAACACCAGCGCCATACCGGATGATCTGCATCCGCTGCAAAACATCTAGCCACGTCTCGGATGACAGCTTGCGCAATACGCGTTTAATGTGGGTCTGTGGTCATATTAACTAGGGCATGAACCGCGCGGGAAAGGAAGAGTCTTGAGAACCAATACCGTCCTCACCATCCCCGAACCGGGTGTCGCCCGAACGGTCGAGAAGCCGTTTCCGAAGATCATCACTGGGTTCGTTGTCGTAGATGTGGCGATTGCCCCTGTCTGCAACGAAGCCCGGATCTTCCGTGACCATCAGTTCGAGTGGCACGACAGCCCCGAGCACCTTGGGCATGAAGGTGTGGGCACGATCGTGGAGACGGCGCCAGGCTCACGGTTCTCGGTTGGCGATCGCGTGATCGTATTCCAGGGAAACAGTTGCCAGAAGTGCTTCGTGTGCATGCAGGGATTGTCACCTACGCATTGCCTGGGCATCCCCTACGAAGGCTTCGACGACGGGATGGCTCCGCAAGACGTCACTGCCGGTTTACTCGGGATCGAGAAGGTCTGTGGCAGTGAGTCGGGTGGCTTCGCCATGGCCCGCTATCGCATTGCCCCCGAGCACATGATCATGACGATCCCCGACGATCTCTCGTTCGAACATGCGGCGGCGGGCAACTGCACACTTGGTTGTACATACACCGCAGCCCAGGAGATTGGTATCAGCGCCAACGATGTGGTGATCGTCGCTGGCGTCGGATTCATCGGTATGGGTGCGGTGGTCAACTCGCTGTATCGCGGGGCCACCGTCATCGTGCTGGGTCGCAACGAGTACCGAATGCAACGATGTCGAGAGCTCGGGGTCCAGCACATCATTGATCCGGGCGACGACGACTGGCTTGCGCAGATTCACGCCCTGACGGGTGGCCGCCGCGGTGCAGATGCCGCGTTCGAATGCTCGGGTGCCCCGTACTATCTTGACCGCTGTTTTGCTGGTGTGCGTCGCTACGGCCGCATCTACTCGATGGGTTTTTCTGGCTCCGGTGGCTATGAGGTCTCGATCCTGAACGACGTCATGGATCGCCACATCTCCTGGACCGGCGGCCACGATGTTCGCTTCCGTGACCGCGACTCCCTGATCCGCATGTTGGGCGATGTCGAAGTGCAGCGTCAGCTCGATGTGCTCACCACGCACTCGTTCCCGATGTCGCAGGCCCAAGAGGCATTCGTAGTCGGCCTCTCGAAGGACTGTGGGAAGATCTACCTTCGCCCGGGTGAGTAGCCGGCCCGTAGTCCGTCAATCGAGAGGTCGACACTCTCCACGATCTGAACGAATGACTCCCAGTGGGCGGGTAACAATTGCACCGATCCTCCGGTCTGCATGGTGCGCCACCCTCGCTCGCCGGGGAGGAAGATTTCCTCGACTCCCGGTCGGCGTTTTGCTCCCTTCACTGCGTCGACGAGACGGTCAGAACGTTTGCCGGCTTCGTCGCCGGGCATCCAGTGTGAGGGATCGATGACGAGGACGCACGCCCCGCCGGTGAGTGCTTGGTCGCGTGGCTCGAGCCAATAAGACGGAGGTCCGGCAATCTCGGGACTGAGCCGGGCGCTGGGGTTGATGATGCCGGCGAGCATCTCTGTGAAGAGGTTGAAGGCATACATCCGGGGGGTTCCGAAGACCGAGGGCGCTGTGCAATCGGAGATTCGCCCATAGTCCTCCATCTGCTTGAAATAGGGCGCAGGGTCGTCGGTGAGTTCACCGGTATCGGGATCGACGAGGAAGTCACCCTTGAGCTTTTTGCCTTGGAAGTAGGCCTCGCTGAGGTCACCGTCGTGAACCTCGACGGCCTGTAGATCCGACACGATCGGCGGATGCTCGCCTCCGGGTGTGGCCGCGGCGAAGGGTGCGCCTGAGAGAACATTCTCCATGCCGCCCCAGGGAGAGACGAGGGGCAGACTGTTGTTGGTGGCGATCGCCATCATCCCCTCGCGTGCGGCCATGCGGACGTAGGTACCGAAGGCTCCCGCGTCGTTGAAGTCGCGCACGAACCCGATGGCGATGGCGTGCTCTCGGGCCTTTGCGATGGCGGTTTCCATGGCCATCGTGACAGCCCACTGTCCGGAAGAACGCTTGGCGTCGATCACAACCCATGTGGGTCCTTCGTCGACGATCTCGGGCGTGGCGGTGACATCCATCGTGCCGGTGCGGGCAAGAAGGACTGGGATCTCGAAGACTCCCATGCCCTGGGTGAGTTTGGCGTTGCGGTCACCATCGGAGATGCAGGAGGAGACGATGGTCGCATGCTCGTCGCTGAACCCGAGTGCGAGGAGAACCTGCCGGTAACAGTGCTCGAGGAAGTCGGCATCTTCTTCGATGGTGTCGAGGTCGCCGGCGTCGCTCATGGTCCACTCCTTGACTTATATGGGGAATTCCCCATAATACTCCAATGGCTCGCATCTCGGCAAGTGAACGCAGCGCAACCCGTCAGCGCTTGATCGACGCGGGCAAGGTGGAGTTCGCGGCACGCGGGCTCGCGGGTGCACGCTTCGATGAGATCGCGCTTGCCGCTGGTTATGCCAAGGGCACGATCTACAACTACTTCGACTCGAAGGAAGCCTTGTTCTTCACCATCGTGAAGGACTGGTGCACCCAACTCGTCGCCGGATTCGTGACAGCCAACGGAGCCACCGCTCGCGAGCAACTGCTCGAGATCGCCCGACTCGATGTGGAGATCGCTCGCAAGGATCTCGATCTCGCTCGGGTCGTCATCAACCAACTTCCCGGACTTGTGGGTGACCATCGGGTAGGGGTCGAGACAGCGATCGGCCCGGGTATCGACCTTCTTACCGCCGTCATCGTTGCGGGCCAAGAGCGTGGCGAGGTGCTCGCCGGGCAGTCGGCGAGAACACTTGCCCGCTTGTTCCTGAATGTGCTCAGCGCGATCGAACAGGAAGCCCTCGCCAGCGACAGCGAACTGGGCCTCGATGATGTTTTGCCCCTGGTCGATGGGTGCTTCCTCAGAGGACTCGTCCAGTGACCGACTACTCCCTTTATCTCTCCACCGCAGGTGGTGACTGGGGCCAGACCCGGTCGTTGGCCCAGGCGGCAGACCGACTCGGGTACCGGGCTCTGTGGCTGATGGACAACACGGCCGGCTGGGCCGGGGCACCTCATGAGACTCCGCTTTTTGACCCATGGAGTGCGATCCCGGCGCTGGCCGAGGCGACCGAGCAGATCGCCCTCGGGACGTTGGCCACGCCGCCAGGTCGACGGCACCCGTCGATCCTTGCTCGCCAAATCGCGACTGCCGACCAGATCAGTGCAGGGCGCGTCGAACTCACGATGGGAGCGGGCGACGAACCACAGATGTACGAGTTGATGGGGCAGCCGCTGCTGCCGCCGGGTCGACGGATCACCCAGATGGTCGAGGAATTGTCGATCATGCGAAGCTTGTGGACCAACGATCGCACCGATTTCGATGGCGCCTTCTATCGACTGGAAGGCGCCATCTGCGAACCGAAGCCAACGCGGGAGCTCCCGGTCTGGATTCCGTTGGCCTGGGGCAATCGGCGAATGCCCAGGGTGATCGCCGAACTCGCTGACGGTATCTCTGTGGCCCCTCACCTGGCGCCAACATCGATGGTGAAGGTCCAGCTCGAAAATGTGGCGGCGGCGTGTCGGCTGATCGGACGTGACCCGGCGACGCTGCGAACTAATCGACTCGCTGGGGTGACCTTTACCGACGTCGAGGTCGACCCGGTCGAGGCGAAGCGTCATCTCCTGGCCTCTGCGCACCCACGGACGAGGGAGGTGATGGATGAGGCCGGACAGTATTGGCGCGACATTCTCCACCGGCAATGGCCCGAGCACATCCCCGCCGCCTACGAGTTCGAGGACTTCTACGAGACATCGGAGTTCCACTGTGTGGGAACAGCCGCGCAAGTGGCTGATCAGCTTCGGGCCGGAGTCGTGGACTTGGGCATCGATGAGGTTGTTGTGTGGCCCCACGGCATGCTCAGGTCGTGGGAGCCGGCGAACGTTGCCGCACAGGCCGAGGTGATTGAGCGGTTCGCTGCCGAAGTCATGCCGCTCCTCGGAGGATCATGATGAGCGCCGCCACAGCTCCGCTACCGCGCTTGGGTGCGTCGGCGCCGGTTTCGGAGGTCATCGCTGCACTTGATGGCGCTGGTTGTGCGGTGATCGAGTCGCTGGTCTCCCCAGCGGCCGTTGCTGCCGTACTCGGTGACCTGGCGCCCTACATGGAGGCGACCGCTACCGGACAAGATGAGATCTCCGGCGCCCTCACGCGACGGACCGGTGCCGTGCCCTCGCGCTCGCCGGCTAGTTGGGGGATGCTCCAGCACCCGACCGTGTTGGCGATCGCCGAGCACTATCTGGCTGGGCCCGACGAACGATTCCACATCTGCACCGCCGTTACCTCGGACCTGCTTCCGGGTCAGAGAGCACAGCCGATCCATCGTGACCAGTGGACCTACGGCGGATTTCCGTGGCCACGTGGCTTCGAAGTCGAGATCAACATTCTTTGGGCCATGCAGGAATTCACCGCCGACAATGGCGCAACGCGGGTCATTCCAGGAAGCCATCTGTACGACGATGGGCTCGAACTCGAGCAGTCCGTCACGGTGCCGGCCACGGCGCCTATCGGCTCCGTCATCGTGGTGCTCGGGAGCTGCTACCACGGTGCGGGCAGCAATACGTCCGATATGAATCGAGTCGCGCTCAGCGTTGCCTACCAGCGAGCCTGGTTGCGTCAAGGCGAAAACCAGTACCTCAACTGCCCACCCGACGTAGCTCGCACGATGCCGGAGGATCTGGTGCGTCTCCTCGGATATCAGCGAGGGTGCATGGCTCTGGGCTACTGGCGCGACGGCGAAGATCCGATGGCCGCCGTACATCCCGATCGGACTTATCACGTGGGGCTGGGCATGGGTCCTGATCCACAAGGAGACAATGCTGATGCCTGAACTCACACGACTGCCGAGTGACTGCACTGCCGACGACATCGTCGAAGTCAACGAGCGTGACGGTGGAGTGATCGTGGAGGGCTGGATCTCCGCTGCGGTGCTCGAGCGTTTCAACGCCGAGATCGAGCCGTGGCTCGCCGCGCACGCCGGTACGAACTCGGGGTCTGCAGAGAGTGACGAGTTTCTCGGATACCGCACCCGCCGACTCCAGGGACTTTCGGTCAAGGCACCGACGTTCGTCGAGATCATGACCGACGATCGGATCGTCGGATTCGCCCGGTCGGTCATGGCATCGATCAGCCCTACCGTCATTCTGAACAATGGTGAGGTGATCGATATCGGTCCGGGCGAGACTTCGCAGCCTTGGCACCGCGATAACGATGCCTGGATCCATGCCAGTGCGCCGGCGCCGCTGATGATCAACACGATCGCGGCGCTGGTCGACATCACGTCCGAGATGGGGGGAACTCTGGTGGCGCCCGGGAGCCACCGCTGGGACGATCCGATGCGTGTTCCGACGGACGCGGAAACGGTGGCATGTGAGTTGCCCGCTGGATCGACGCTGTTCTTCCGTGGCGACACGCTCCACGCCGGTGGAGCCAATACCACGACCGATCGGCGCCGCCGCGCCCTGTCGACGGGGATCTGCGCCGGTTGGCTCCGCCCGGTTGAGAATAGCTATACCAATGTGCCGATCGCCGCAGCAGCGAAGTTACCCCGTCGAGCCCAAGAGTTGCTCGGCTATGCCCTCTATGACGCATCTTCGATCGGTGGCGGCTATCTCGGATACCACGACATGGGCGACCCGATGAAGTTGTTCAGCCAGGAACCCTGAACACACTGGGGACAGGCTCCGGCGTGCGTTAGTCCAGCATCTTTGCCAAGCGACTCCACAGCATGGCGAAGTCCACATCGGAATCGAGTCGGTTCCGCGCTCGACGAAGCGAAGAACGAACGGTGGCAGCATTGGAGAAGCCGAACGACCCGACCAAGGAGGTCAGAGGCTTGTCGGTCAGTTCAGCGATTGCGAGCGTGAGCAGGAGTCGTGGCTCGTTCACCTGGCTGTGCCCTCTTTCGGTCAGCGTGGACGGCGTGGCGTCACTGATCCGGCAGATCTGTCGGACGACCTTGCTCGGTTGGCGTTTGTCGCTCGGACATGGCTGCTCGACAAAGTTCCGGTAGCTCTCTGCGCCACCTGCGATGAAGAGCACCGTCCCTGTGGACAGCCAGGCCGGTGGCTGACGAAGACCGAGATAGGAGCGATGGCTGGACCAGCGGTAGTCCTCGAGTTTGGTGATTTCCTTGATGTCGAGTGGGTTGCGGGCCACGTAGCGAACGGTGGTGAGCAGATGTTCGTCTGACTCGATGGCCACCGAGCCGAAGCGGCTGCGAAACAGCGGCCCGTCTACGTCGTGGCGGTGATTGAACTGCTGGACATACATCTGGCCGAGGTACTGCATCATTTCGGCGAGGTTGCCGCCAGGGCAGCGGAGAACCAGGTGGTAGTGATTACCCATGAGGCAGAAGGCGTGAACTTCGATCCCGTGTCGGTTGACTGTCTCGGCGAGCAGGCTGAGGAACTTGCCTCGGTCGTGCTCAGTCTGAAAGATGGGCCAGCGCCGCGCCCCTCGGTTGAACACGTGGTAGCAGCGGCTGTTGGGGTGTATCCGTGGTTGTCGTGGCATGACCGCGAACGTACGACCGGGGTCTGACATCGATGAGCGCACGCCGGGGCCTGTCCCCAGTGTGCTCGGTGTGCTTTAGGTCAGTCCGGCCAAGCTGGTGCCGACTGACATCAGCTCGAGGATTGTGCCGAAGGGGTCCCGGCAGTAGACGGCGGCGGCACCGCCTTCGTCGATGTCGATCGGGTCGCCCATCGCGCTGCCGCCCAACTCAACGACCCGAGTCAATGCGGCTCGAACATCATCGACCTGGATGGCGAGATGGCGAATCCCCCGCTCGTGGGCGCCCCGGGTCGCAGGATCATCGCCATCCTGGGCCGGAGCCGAGTACTGCCACAACTCAAGGAACGAACCGGAGCCCTGCAGCATTACGCCGTCCGCAGAGGAGTCGACGAGTCCGATAGCCGAATCTATGTCTGGGGTCGGCGAACGCCAATGGTCACGCTCGATCTCGACCATGTCGAGGAGCGCGCCATAAAAAGTGATCGCTGCGTCGAGATCGTCGACGACCAATCCTGCGTGGTGAATGCCTCGGACATTCACGCCGTCATGCGCTCGCGGATCTGGACGATGTTGCCCGCCGGTTCGCGCACGTAGCCGGTGCGGCAACCGATGCGGTTGTCGAACGCGGGAGCGGAGATCTCGCCGAAACCCGCGTTGATCGCGTCTGTGAACGCCATGTCGAGGTCGCCGGCTTGGTAGAGGACCGACGAGATGCACGGACCATGGCGGTCCATCAGAGCATGCTCCGCGTCGATCGATGGTGTGGCGAAGGCACTGACGCACTGGCGTCCGTCGTAGGTGCTGTCGGCGAGATAGACGAGACCGTCATTGTCGGACCGGGCATCGTGAATGATCTTCTGGCCGAGTACCTCGGTGTACCACCTCACCTGCTCGTTGAGATCATTGCAAAGTTGTACGACGCCGAGCGTTTGCAGACCGGCTTGGCCGACGGGGTAAAACTCGACGTCCGGAGTTTTGAAATCACCGACGTATTCCATGATCTCGATCCACCGGCCTTCAGTGTCGATGGCGACGAATCCGTTGTAGGAGTCGCCGAACTGCTCGTAGGGCATGGCGACTGTGGCGCCGTTAGAGGTCAGGTGGTCAATGGTGTCCCAGGCGTTCGGAACGATCCAGCAAACATGGTTGATCCCTGAGTCGTGTTCAGCGAACCATTTTCGCTCGTATTCGAACTGGTATGGCCCAGTTTCGAGCTGCATTTGAAATGGTGCCCCACAGGCCAAGAAGGTATAGTCCACGCCGCCCTCACCCGTGTGGTGCATGTCCGCCGACCCTTCCCAGTAGTAGGCGGGGATAGCGTGATACCAACGCAACCAGTTCCACATAGCGTCGCGGGGGCTCTTCTCATAGATGCAGAGATGATGAAGCTGGTAGTTGGCTGTAGTCATCGGTGTCTCCCTGTCGTTGACCGAATGTGGGTCGAGACCCATAATACCTGTATGCCCCGCGTGAGTGAAGCGACAAAAGCCGAGCACCGAGAGCGGCTACTCGCGGCGGCTGCCACTGAGTTCGCTGCTCGAGGGCTACAGGGGGCGAGGGTTGATGACATCTCGCTCGCCGCTGGGCTGGCCAAAGGAACCATCTATAACTACTTCGATTCCAAGGAACACATCTTCCGTGAGGTGATCGCCGCATGGTGGGGTCGCATCGAAGCCACCCGCGAGCCCCTGCCTGATGATGCGTCGACCGCTAAACAGCTTGGCGCTGTGCTTCGAGCCGACATTGCCGTCATGGCCGACATGGAGGAATTCGCCCGGACGGCATTTCGGGAGGTCGTGTTCTCTTCGCAAGATCAGGCATCAAGCCTGCTTCCCTCCTGGGACCCGCTCGACGCTGAACTTCTTCGATTGATGGACCAGGGTCGTGAACGCGGGGAACTTCGCTGGGATCTTGGTGCCGAAGATCATGTTCGGATGTTCGCGGCGTTGGTCAATGGACTATTGATTGAACTCTGGCTACCGAACTCGACGTTGGACCTGGCCGCACTACCCGCGATGGCGGTCGACTTCTTCTTTTCGGGCGCAGCCGAGCGGACCAGTTGACGTCTAGTGCGGTACCGACATTTTTGATGCAGGCTCAGTCCCGCGGAATCGGAACGCACCCAAGGCAATGAACGCGAACGAGGAGAGTCCCGCAAGCAGCCACGCCGGTCCTGCGCCGTGGGAGTCGTAGATGAGTGCGGCTGGCATGGCCAACACGGCTGCGCCAAGCACTTCGATAGCGCCCATGAGACCCAGCGCCGCGGCTTGTCGTTCCTCGGCCACGGCTCGTGAAACGGCGACCTGTGCTGCGGTGAAACCGAAGGCATCGGAGATTCCGAATATCACCATCAGCACGACCGGCCAGATGAGGCCCGGGATGTAGCCGTACATCGTCGTGCTGATCGACACCAGGCCGGTCCCGATTATTGCGACCTTTGGCGGTCCGAGTCGATCGGCCAGCTTTCCCGCGTAGGGGCTGAGGAAAATCACCGGGAGACCAAGCAGGGTAAAGGCGATGCCGGTCTGGAGTGCGCCGCCGCCTCGGTCCTTGAACATCACCGGCATGACAGACTCCCACGCACCGATCATCATGAAGTAACCGCCGACAACGAGTAGTGCACCTTGAAGGCGTCGAATCTTCAGGAGACCAAAAGCTGACTGCCGGCTGGTATCGATTGCGCCGCGGTCGGCGGGAAGGCGCGCCACAAAGGGGAGAAAGATCACCATTCCGATCGCGAAGGCGAGGAACGGGGCACGAATGTCGAACGCTTCAACGAATAGTGCGGCGACAATCGGCCCCGTCAAGAATCCGCCGATCTCGCCGACGACGAGTCGCCCGAGGTTCTCGCCAACATTGTCGGGGTCGAGCACCGTCGCTGCTCGACGTAG
>Ga0315334_10000034_pt1 | contig 121898 bp, 109 predicted proteins | sample M150034915metaG_FD_205555 | JGI IMG/M metagenome (GOLD analysis project Ga0315334, IMG submission 205555) | Ammonia-oxidizing marine archaeal communities from Monterey Bay, California, United States - M1 500m 34915 | ecosystem: Environmental > Aquatic > Marine > Intertidal zone | place: USA... | reverse complement strand
AACTCGGGCTCGATGGACACGATCGCGGCATCAAGGTCGTGGCGCGCATCTTGCGCGATGCCGGCATCGAGGTGATCTATCTCGGTCTGCGCCAAACCACCGAGTCCATCGTTTCCGCAGCCGAACAAGAAGACGCTGATGCCATCGGGCTCTCGATGCACAACGCCGGCCATCTCGTATTGGCCCCGGCCATGATGGCGGCCCTCGACGAAGCTGACCTCCAGATCCCACTGATCATCGGCGGCATCGTTCCTGACGTCGATGTGGCGGTTCTCAAAGAAGCCGGTGTGGCTGCCATTCTCGGTCCTGGCGCTCCCGCTGAGGAGGTCGTCTCTGCTGTTCGAGCCGCTGTCGCTGCTGCCGTAACGTGAGCATTCGCTCCTTGCCCCCCGCCGAACTCGTCGCGGCGGCCCGCTCCGGAAACCGCCGAGCCATCGGGCGCTTGCTGACGCTCGTAGAGCGAGGCGGCCCCACTGCTGATGCCATCACCGACCTGACGCACCCCCACATCGGCGGTGCCCATGTCGTTGGCATCACCGGCGCCCCCGGTGCAGGGAAGTCCACGCTTACCGGTCAACTCACGCGAATCTTGCCAGAACGAGGCCTGACGCCGGCTGTGCTCGCGGTCGATCCATCGTCGCCGTTGAGCGGCGGCGCCATCCTCGGAGACCGTGTCCGCATGGATGGGATCGCGGGCGACAACGTGTTCATCCGTTCGGTTGCCACACGCGGCCACGCTGGTGGACTTGCGCTCTCCGTGCCCGGGGCTGTGCGTGTCTTTGATGCGGTCGGCTTTGACCCGGTGATCATCGAGACGGTTGGTGTCGGACAGGTCGAGGTCGACGTGGTTGGCGCCGCGGATACCGCAGTCGTCGTCGTCAACCCCGGCTGGGGCGATGCGGTGCAGGCCAACAAAGCGGGATTGCTCGAAGTGGCCGACGTGTTCGTCGTCAACAAAGCCGACCGAGCGGGAGCGAACGACACCCGGCGCGACCTTGAGTTGATGCTTGACCTCTCCCATGTCAGCGGCCAGGAAGACGAATCCGGTTACCGGCCGCCAATTGTCATGACCACCGCCACCGACGGCAATGGCATCACGGAGGTGTGGGATGCCGTACAGGCTCACCGTGAGCATCTCGATGCCACCGGCAAACTTGCGGCGCGCCGAGCGGCCCGTCTTCGCTACGAGGTCCAGAGCCGCGTTGCCAGGATCATCGAAACCCAGATCGATGGTGTCATCTCGGCCTCCGTGCTCGACCCAGCCGTTTCCCCCGCCATCCATGCCGCGGCAATTGCCGACCAGATCACTTCAGTCTGAGGCGCCAAGTCATCTACGGTGGCCTGCATGGGAAGACTGGATGGCAAGATTGCACTCATCAGCGGCGGGGCGCGCGGACAAGGCGCCGCCGAAGCCAAATTGTTCGCGGCGGAGGGTGCCACAGTGCGCATCACCGACGTGCTCGACGACATCGGCAACGAGACCGCAGAGTCGCTCGGCGATGCGGTGTCGTACCGGCATCACGACGTGGCCGCCGGCGACCAGTGGACGAGGGTGATGGACGAACTCCTCCAGGATTTCGGGCGCCTCGATGTCTTGATCAATAACGCCGGCATCTTCCAGATGGGCAACCTGGCGACCACGACGCTCGACGACTGGGACCGCATGATCGCCATCAACCAGACCGGGACTTTTCTCGGAATGCAAGCGGCGGCTCGACCTATGCGAGAGCAAAAAAGCGGCAGCATCATCAACATCTCGTCGATCGCTGGACTCAGCGGTGCGGCGATGGCTCACTCATACGGGGCGACAAAGTGGGCCGTGCGCGGCATGACCAAGTCGGCGGCACGCGAACTTGCCGAATTCCAGGTTCGCGTCAACTCCATTCATCCGGGAATCATCGAGACACCGATGTTGGAAGCATTCGGCAATTTACGCGAACAGATCGAACAGTCGATTCCATTTGGCCGTACCGCCGAGGCGAGCGAGGTTGCTCAGCTCGCTGTGTTTCTTGCGTCGGACGAGTCGTCCTACTCGTCGGGCCATGAGTTCGTGATCGACGGAGCAATGCGGGCGTAAGCGCGCGAACATGAGGCACTGAAACTCAAAGGGGAACCATGGCTGGACCGTTGACGGGGATTCGTATTCTTGATCTGAGTCAGGTCGTGGCGGGTCCGCTTGCCACGATGATGTTGGCCGAACAGGGTGCTGACGTATTCAAGATCGAGGCGCCCGGCGGCGAGACCATCCGGCTAGGGAATCCCGAATCGATGGTGGGGCTCTTCGCCAACAACAATCGCGGCAAGCGCTGCGTGAGCGTTGACCTAGGAAAAGAAGGCGCCTCCGCGCTTCTCCTTGATATGGCGAAAACATGCGACGTGTTCGTCGAAAACTTCCGCCCGGGCGTAGCCGGTCGCCTCGGTGTCGGCTACGAGGCCGTCCGAGCGGCCAAGCCCGACATCATCTACTGCTCGATCAATGGGTTTGGCAACGACGGCCCCTACGCCAACCGTCCGGCCCTGGACCCGGTCATCCAGGCTCTCACCGGCATGATCGCCGGCCAGGCGAGCATGTCTCTCCCCTTCCCCGACCTGATCCGGACGCTGGTGGCAGACAAGGCCACCGCATACACCGCAGCCCAGGCCATCACCGCTGCGCTCTTCGCCCGAGATAGGGGTGCCGGCGGCCAGAGACTCGACCTGTCAATGCTCGATGCAACCATGGCCTACTACTGGCCGGACGGTATGAGTGACAAGACTCACCCAGATGATCCGACAGCGGCCCCGCTTCGCGCCTGCGACCTCTATCAGCTTGTCGACACCATCGATGGAAAGATCGTCTACTTCATCGCTACGCAGAAGCAACTGCTGGGGATCTGGCGAGCGCTCGATAAGCATGAGTGTCTCGAAAACCCCGACTACAACGACATCAGGATGTTCGGAGCGGATCCGGCGAAGGCGATTGCTGCCTCGTTGATGATCAACGAACTCATCGGCTCATTCACCACGGTCGACATCGTTGATCGGATGGCGATCAACGAGATTCCATGCGCCCCTGTATTGGACCGCGATGAAGCAATTCTCGATGCCCAAATCGTTCACAACGAAACCATTGTTGAGTGGGACCATCCCACTCTCGGGCGACTGCGCCAGCCCCGACCTGCGACACATTTCAGCGCCACACCGTCTCCGATTCGCACCTTCATCGGCACCACCGGAGAACACACTGATGAGGTGCTCGCTGAGTTCGGCCATGATGCCGACTCCATTGCCCGCCTTCGTGGCCAGGGCGTTGTCGCTTAGCCAGGATCAACTGCTTCGAGCACGCGCATCGGCGTGATCGGCAAATCCGCGAGTCGTGTACCCACGGCGTCGCTCACCGCGCAGGCCACTGCCGCCAGCGTCGGCACAATTCCCACTTCACCCACACCACGCACGCCATACGGGTGCTTCGGGTTTGGCACCTCGATCACGATCGTGTCGATCATGGGCAGATCCGACGCAACCGGCATCCGGTAATCGAGGAACGATGGGTTCTCGAGCGTCCCATCAGGGTTGTGGATGTATTCTTCGTTGAGCGCCCAGCCAATCCCTTGGACAACACCACCCTGCATCTGCCCCTCGACATAGCTGGGATGGATCGCCCGGCCAGCATCTTGTGCCGTGGTGAAACGAACCACTGAGACCACGCCGGTCTCGGGGTCAATCTCGACATCCACGACCTGGGTCGAGAAGCCGGGTCCGGCGCCCCGGGTGTTCTTGCTCGCCGTCACCGCAATCGGGCCACCGGTACGGGCCGCTGTACCGGCGAGATCGCGCATGGTCAGGGGCGGCCCCGAGCCATCGATGCGTTGAGCGCTGCCATCGCTCCACTCCACGTCCCCCGCGTCGCATGACCAGGTCAGAGCGGCCCGACTACAGAGGTCGGCACGGAGTTCCTCGCAGGCGATCGCAATCACCGCTGAGGTTGCGTGTGTGGTGCGACTGCCTCCAGTGACGTCATTGAAACCAACCGACTCGGTGTCAGCTACCGCAACCCGGATTGTGTCGAGTTCGATGCCAAGTTCTTCGGCGGTGACGAGTGCATTTGATGCCCGACTGCCACCGATATCTGGTGAGCCGGTGAGCAAGCTCACGCCTCCGGCATCGTCCACGCTGATGGTGACCGATGAACTGCCAGCCGCGTTGAACCAGAAGCCGGACGCAACCCCACGACCCTGATTGGGTCCGAGCGGCGTCGAGTAGTGATCGCTATCGCGGATCGCCTCGAGCGTTTCAACAAATCCGATCCGCGCGAATGTCGGCCCATAGTACGCCTGCGTGCCCTCGGCAGCGGCATTGCGGAGTCGAAGCTCGATGGGGTCCATGCCGAGTTTCATGGCGATTTCGTCGATCACGCTCTCAACAGCAAACGCCGCCATCGGGCCGCCGGGGGCGCGATAGGCATGCACCTTGGGCTTGTTGCAAACAACGTCAAGTCCCTTGACGAGGAAGTTAGGAATGTCGTACGACGCAAGGAACGTCATGATCGCCCCGTTCAGCGGAGATCCAGGGAACGCTCCCGCTTCGAGCGCCATCCACCCATCGCAGGCAACGATTTGCCCATCCTTGGTGGCCCCCATCTTCACCCGCACCTTGGTCCCCGATGTCGGGCCGCTAGCACGAAAAACCTCACCCCGGTCCATCACCAGCCGTACGGGCCGGCCTGCTTTAGCCGACAAAACAACAGCCAACGGTTCGAGATAAATCGTGGTTTTCCCACCAAAGCCACCGCCGATCTCCGCAGGCGTCACCGTGAACTGAGAGACTTCACGGGCGAGCACCGCCGCAACCTGGGCGCGAATCGAGAAGTGTCCCTGGGAGGAGACCCAAATATGGGTACGGCCGTCCTCGCTCGCGTCGACCACCGTGGCGTGCGGCTCGATGTATCCCTGATGAACCGGCTTCGTGGTGAACTCGCGCTCAACAACGACATCTGCCCCGGCGAAACCAACTTCTAGATCGCCACGATCCATCGTCATAGTCTTTGCGACGTTTCCATCGCCGTCATAGCCCTTGTGTAGGACAGGCGCGTCGGCGGCCAGCGCCTCGTTAATGGTCAGCACATGTGGGAGCACCTCGTAGGTGACCTTGATCTCGGCGGATGCGGCTCGCGCCAGCGCACGCGAGGTCGCTGCCACCGCAGCGACTGGATGACCCTGATACAGCACACGATCCCGCGCCATGACGTTCAGTGAGCGATCACGCGTGCCAGCGTCGACATCAGCGTCACCAAGATCGGGCAGGTCGGCGCCCGTGATCACGGCGCGCACACCAGGCATCGCCTCAGCGACCGTCGTGTCGATCGACACAATCCGTGCGTGCGGGTGGGGCGAACGCGCCACCGCACCTTCAAGCATCCCTGGCAACATCAGATCAGCAGAGAACCTCGCGCGGCCCGTGACCTTGTCGAGACCATCTGGGCGGATCGATCGCGTGCCGATCCACGTAAGTTCTTGCTGAACGTCTGTCATGGGAACGAACCTACTGTGGCACAACGAGCTGATAGCGCTCCAAACCTCAGCGAGTCTTAGTCAGGCTGGACGTATTTCCAGCCGAATCGTCCCTTGATGCAGAGGTGGCCGTTGGTGACGGAGTGATCCGCCGGTGACGTGACCTTGATGATCTTCTCGTCCTGAGTGTGGAGCTCCAAGTTGCAGCCCACACCGCAGTATGAGCAGACCGTGCGCGTGACGTCCTGGTCATCGGGACGCCAGTCGTCGGCCTCACGCAGGTCGTACTCAGTCTTGAATTGGATTGCGCCGGTCGGGCACACAGCAATGCAATTGCCGCAATAGACACAAGCCGAGTCGGGCAGTGTTGTGTCGTACTCGGTGGAGATGCGGGCGTCGAAGCCGCGACCGCTTACCGCGATCGCATAGGTGTGCTGCGCGTCGTCGCCGCAGGCCGAGACGCACTTGTAGCAGAGCACGCACTGGTCATAGTCACGGATGAAGAGATTGTCCTGAATCTTCGGCGCCTCGCCCATGCGGACCGCAGGCATCTCGTACTGGTCGTAGCGCTCCGGCTTCGACCCGTAAAATTCCATCCACTTTCCGAGCTCTTCGGCTTGGCTCAGATCAACCCCGGAGCCCAGAAATTCAAGCACCATCTTGCGGCTGTGCCGCACCCGCTCTGAGTCGGTCTCGACAACCATGCCTTCCTCGGCGGGGCGGGCGCATGATGGCACAAGCGTTCGGCTGCCTTCGACCTCAACCACGCAGACACGGCAGACGTTCACTGGTGTGAGATTCTCAGCCCAGCACAGCGTGGGCGTGTCGATCCCCGCCGACTCACACGCCTTGTGGATCGATGTTCCCTCGGCAACCTCAACGGCATCGCCATTGATGGTCAGAGCGACATTTCGGACCGACACCGCGGTCTCCGTGATCGTCATGATGCAACCCCCGGGACAAGGCCCATTTTGATCGCTGAATTGATGGCGGAAGCGGCGGTATGGCCGAGCCCGCAGATGGACGCGTCGACCATCACCTGTGAGATGTCCTCGACAAGCGCCCGACGTTCAGCGGTGAGTGCTCCGGTGCGCTGAAGCTGCACCATCGTCTCGTTCTGACGGACTGTGCCGACCCGACAGGGCACGCACTGACCACAGGACTCGTTGCGGAAGAATTCCGAGATTCGGACCAACACATCGACCATGTCGATCTCGCTGGTGAACGCCATGACAACACCAGAGCCGAGGGTGGTCTCCCGATCGCGAGTGTCTTCAAGTGTCAGCGCCATGTCGAGAGCGTCGGGGCCGACAAAGGAGCCGGCGGCGCCGCCCATCAGCACGCCTACGAGTTCTCCATTTCCGGTCAGACCGCCGGCAAGCTCAATGACCTGTCCGAGGGTGGCGCCGAACTCAATCTCGTACACCCCGGGCTTGGCGACTCTCCCGCTGAGGCAAAGCAGCTTGGTGCCGGGCGAGCGTTCGGTGCCGCGGCTGCGGTATTGCTCAGCACCGATCAACATGATGTCGAGTGCGTTGAGCAGGGTTTCGGGATTATTGATCGCCGTGGGTTCCTGGAAAAGGCCGTGGGTCGTTGGGAATGGCGGCTTGCTACGAGGTTCACCGCGGAAGCCTTCAAGAGAGGCAAAGAGCGCCGTCTCTTCGCCACAGATATACGCGCCGGCACCGCGCCGTAGTTCGATATCGAACGTGTGACCAGATCCGGCCGCATTGTCGCCAAGTAGTCCGGCTTCACGGCACTGGGAGATGGCGTTCTCAAGTCGAGCAGTTGCCAATGGGTATTCGCCGCGGATGTAGATCCAACCGTTTTCGGCTCCGGTTGCGAAGCCGGCAACGGTGAGGGCTTCGACCAGAGCGAACGGATCGTTCTCCATGACGAACCGGTCCTTGAACGTGCCGGGCTCGGACTCGTCGCAGTTGGCCACCACGTGCTTGGGGCGACCCTGTTCCGCGGCAACGGCACGCCACTTGATGCCAGTGGGGAACGCAGCACCACCGCGTCCGGAGAGACCGGAATCAGCAACTGCAGTGCAAACCGCTTCGGCACCCAGAGCGACCGCAGCCGCCATTGCGTCGAAGCCACCATGCTCGCGGTAGGAATCGAGCGATGTTGGATCAACGACGCCGACGCGCTTCAACAGCCGCAGCGAAGGATCGCCCTGCTGATGAAACTCGAACGGCTCGGCATCAGCAGGCACGGAATCTGGGCCCCCGACACCCTGCACGAAGAGGGCCGGAGCCTTCTCGCACTGGCCGAGACACGGTGACTCGTGAACATTCACGCCGGAGGCCTTGAGTTCGGCGATCTTCTCGGCGCTGGCCGCGATCTGGCATGCGGCATCGACACACACGTGGGTGACATCGCCGGCATGCTCTGGCTCATCCACACGGAACATGTCGTAGAAGGTCGCCACGCCATACGCCTCGGCAGGCGGCACCTGCAGGGTCTCGCAGACATAGTTGAGGCCGCCGGGGCTGATCCAGCCCTTGGCGTTCTGCAAGGCATGCAAGGCAGGTAGCAGCAAGTGACGATGTCCGTGACGCTTCGCCATGCCGGCGCGGATCAACCGCTCGGACTCTTGCAGCACAACGAACCGGCCACCCATGGCCTCATCGACTGCAGCGATCTCGACCGCGTCAGCCGTGTCTTCGGAGATGTACAGATCAGCCATCGGGGGTTCAGCCTCGGCTCGCCGTACCGGCGAGTTTTTCTACTCGGATGGACGCGGCCTTGAACTCGGCCGTGCCGGACTCGCGGTCCCACTCATCGTTGGTAATCGTGTTGATATCGACCAGATCAGGGAAGTGGAACGTTGTGAACGTGAGTCCGGCCGGGATGTCGGGCTGAACCCGAACATCCATCTCCACCGAACCTCGCGGCGAAGTGACCAGCACCCGCTCACCATCTTCGATACTGAGCTCGGCGGCATCCGCCGGGCTGATGTCGAGATTGTCTCCGTAGCGAATCGGATTGTCGAAGCCGCCAGACTGGACGCCGGTGTTGTAGGAGTCGAGTGCTCGACCAGTAGTCAAACGCAGAGGGAACTCGGCGGTGAGTTGTTCCTTCGGCCCTTCGTGTTCAGTGACCGAGAATGGCGACGGATCGCGACCGCCAAGGTCGTCTTCCCACAGCCAGCCATGCAGGAATGGACTACCGGGATGATCGATCGACGGACAAGGCCACTGCAGACCGCCCTCTGCCTCGAGACGGTCCCAACTCATGCCCTGGTGCAGGGGCGAAAGCGAACGGAGCTCATCCCACAACTCCTCAGGCGTCGGGTGTCCCCAGTCGACGCCCATGCGCCGAGCCATCTCACCAATGATGTCGTGATCGTGACGGCACTCCCCGGGCGCCGGCACCGCAGCACGCACACGCTGGACGCGACGTTCCGATGAGGTGACAGTGCCATCGCATTCGGCCCATCCGACCGACGAGGGCAGAACCACGTCCGCGAGCTCAGCAGTGCGAGTCATGAAGATGTCCTGCACCACAAGGATGTCGAGCCCGGCCAGCAACTTGCGCGCATGGTCAACATCAGCTTCGGAGTCGGCGGGGTTCTCGCCGATGATGTAGGCGCCCTTGATCTTGCCCTCCGCCATGGCTTCGAACATGAGGGTCAGGTGAATCCCCGGGTTGGGATTGATTTTCGTCCCGTAGACCGCTTCGAATTTGGCATGAGCCTCGGGGTCGCCAATGTCCTGGAATCCGGGGAACTTGTTGGGAAGCGAACCCATATCGCCGCCGCCCTGCACATTGTTCTGACCGCGCAGCGGTACAAGCCCTGAACCCCACCGACCAATGTGACCGGTCAGGAGGGCGAGGTTACACAGCGACTTCACATTGTCGACGCCGTTGTGGTGCTCGGTGATACCGAGCGTCCAGAGGATCTGCGCTTTCTCGGCCGTGGCGTAGGCGTGGGCCATCTCACGGATCGCTTCGGCGGGGACGCCGGTGATCTCCTCGGCGTACTCGAGCGTGTACGGCTCAACGTGGGCTGCGTATGCCTCAAAGCCTTGCGACGAGTGAGCGATGAATTCCTTGTTGTGTAAATCGGCGGCGATGATCTCGCGGCCGACTGCGTTCGCCATCGCCACATCGGTGCCGACATTGAGCCCGAGCCAGACGTCGGCAAATTTGGCGGATGCGGTGCGACGCGGGTCGACGGCATACATCGTGGCACCGTTGTCGAGCCCCTTCAGGAGGTGATGGAAATAGATCGGATGCGCTTCACGCGCGTTTGATCCCCACAAAAGGATGACGTCTGTCTCCTCGACCTCTTCGTAGGACGACGTTCCGCCACCCGCTCCGAACACTGCCGCCAGACCGACGACACTTGGAGCGTGTCAAGTTCGATTACAGGAGTCGATGTTGTTCGATCCCATTGCGGTGCGAATAAATTTCTGCGCCGCATAGTTCATCTCATTCGTTGATTTCGAGCAGCTGAACATGGCGAATCCCTCGCCACCCAACTCATCTCGGATCTTGCCAAACCCGGCGGTGGCCCGGTCAAGGGCCTCCTCCCAGCTAGCGGGGCGGAGTTCGCCGTTTTCCCGGACCATAGGGGTGGTCAAACGGGGCAAAGGCTCACTAAAGCGTTTCTTCTTACGCACGGTGGTTCCCACGAATTGGAACGGTACCGCAATGCGGAACCGAGTGGTTCTCGTCTGCAAGTATTTGACCACTTCCCCAGAGTGCTGACCCGGTACGGTGGGCCACTATGCGCTGGTCAAACCTGCACACACCCACCCTTCGAGATGCTCCCGCTGATGCGGAGGCGGCCAGCCACAAGCTCTTGGTGCGCGGCGGATTTATCCGCCAGCTTCACGCCGGTCACTACTCGTTGCTCCCACTCGGTTGGCGCGTCTTCACCAAAGTCGAGAAAATCGTCCGCGAAGAGATGAACGCCATCGGCGGTCAAGAATTTCTCCTCCCCGCCATGCACCCGGCCTCGGTGTGGAAGAAGTCTGGCCGCTGGGATGTCATGGGCGACGAGATGTTCCGGGTCACCGACCGCAAGGGAGCCGAGAACGCCCTGGGCATGACTCACGAGGAAATCTTCACCACCCTGGCCGTCGAGATCACGTCCTATAAATCGCTGCCCCAGATCTGGTACCAGATCCAGACCAAGTTCCGTGATGAGCCCCGGCCCAAGAGCGGCCTCCTGCGTGTGCGCGAGTTCGCCATGAAGGACTCGTACTCGTTCGACATCGACCAGGCCGGACTCGACAAGAACTTTGTCCTTCACCATGACGCCTATGTCCGCATCTTCGAACGACTTGGTCTTCCCGCCATGCCTGTCGAGGCATCATCTGGTGCGATGGGCGGGTCCGGATCGACCGAGTTCATGGTCCCCTCCCCCGCCGGCGAGGACGACGTGGTTCGCTGCAACAACTGCGACTACGCCGCCAACGTCGAGCGTTCATCGTCGGCTCTGCCCATGATCGAGGATCGTGATCTTCCCGAACTGATCAAGTTCCCCACACCAGGCGTCCGCACGATCGCGGCGCTCGAAGCCGTGGACGGTGGGGCACCCGCCGACCACCAGATCAAGACAATGGTGATGGTCCTCGACGGCGACGTCACGCTGGCACTCGTACGGGGCGACCACCAACTCAATCTACAAAAGCTTCAGGACAGCACCGGCGCTATCGATATTCGTCCCGCCACTCCCGAAGAGGCCAAAGACTCGCTCGGAGCGAGGCCCGGTTCACTAGGAGCCGTTGAAGTCGAGGGTCTTCGCATCGTGGCCGACCCCGTTCTGCGGGGCCGCGCCGGTCTCACCACCGGCGCCAACACGGACGACTGGCATTTCACTGGCGTCAACATCGAACGTGACATCGCTGTCGACGAGTGGATGGACCTACGTGACGTCAGTGCCGGCGAGGCCTGCATTAACTGTGGCGAACCCCTCGAAATTGTGCGCTGCATCGAAGCCGGCCACATCTTCAAGCTCGGCACGAAGTACGCCGAAGCACTTGGCGCCCATGTCATGGATCCCAACGGCACGCAGTGCCCGCTCGTCATGGGATCGTACGGCATTGGCATTGAGCGCAATGTCGCCGCCATCGCCGAGACGTACCACGACGAAAACGGCCTGAACTGGCCCACCACTGTCGCTCCCTTTGAAGCCGTCATCACCATCGTGAGTCTCAAGGATGATGCATCGGTCACTGCGGCTGAGGCGATCTACGACGAACTCAAGGCCAAGCGCATCGACGTGCTGCTCGATGACCGCGACGCCCGCGCCGGCGTGAAGTTTGCCGATGCCGAACTCATCGGCATTCCCTATCGAATCACCATCGGACCCAAGGCATTAGCCGAGGGTGAGGTTGAATTCACGGCTCGTGCCGCCGGTGAAACCACACGCGTCAATATCGACGCGATCGTTGATCAATTGGTAGCCACACTCACGAGCTGAGAGTTCGAGGCCTGATTGAGGCACCGAACTGCCGGTTTGGGAAGACCACCGGGCATGTCACTGTTCCGCATCGTGGAACAGTCGTCAACCTCGGTAGGGTCGAGGGCATGTCTGTGCAGTCGATCGAACGAGCTTTTTCCCTGTTACGGGCACTTGCCGTCGGCCCGGTCGGCGTAACTGATCTTGCTGAACGCGTTGACCTTCCGAAGTCAACAGTCGCTCGACTTCTCGCTGCGCTTGAGATGGAAGGTGCTGTCTCCCAGACTGAGGCTGGAGGCGAATATCGACTGGGCGAAGGCCTCTTGGACATCGCTGGGGCCACACAACCAGGCCGCAACCTCGTTGCCACCGTGCGGCCACACCTCATCGAACTCACAGACTTCTTCGGCGAGACCGCCGGACTCTCGATCGAATCGGAGCGAGACGTCTATTACCTCGACCATGTCGAGGCCCAAGGCGACGTCCAGGTCCGCAGTTGGACCGGAGATACGCTACCAATCCACTCGGTCCCGTCAGGCTTGTGCATGATGGCGCACTGGCCAGCCAACAAACTCGCGAACTATCTCGAAGCGCCGCTTGAGTCGCCTACCGCCTACACCCTCACCAACGCTGACGAAATCGGAGAGCGGATCGGCACGATCCAGAGCTTGGGCTATGCCTGGGGCTATGAGGAAGGCGTTGACGGCATCAACTCTGTCGCTGCGCCCATCGTTCTCGCCGATGGCACGGTCGAGGGTGCCGTACACATCCACGGCCCAGCGTTTCGCTTTCCAAACCCCGACCGCACCCATGATCTCGGTGTTCGCCTTGTCACCGCCGCCGCGACCATCGCCGAACACTTCAACGACTAACGCTCTGAAACGGCATCAGTTTTTGGTCCCGCCGGCTATGCGCGACGATAGAGGTCATGAGCTATATCGAAGGACGCGTCGTCCACGATGCCGATGCCCACATCATGGAGACACCAAATTGGCTCCGTGATTATGCCGACCCATCTATCCGAGATCGTCTGGAGATCCCGGGGTATGGCAACGAGCTTCGCCAAACAGGCGATAACGACGAACAACTCAGTGATCTCGACACTGCGTTCGCTCAGCTGACAGAGCGCCATATGAGCAGTGACTATCGTGCCGACGAGGCCAACCAGGTCATGTTGCGAAAGAACTTCGCCGCCACCGGCTCATTCATCTCTGAGCATCGCCCGCCAGTGCTCGACTACATGGGTGTTCGGTCCCAGTTGATGTTCAATACGTTCCACAATTCTCGACTCTTTGAATGGGATACGAGCGGCGATCGAGACATTGCCGCCGGTGCGGCTCGAGCCCACAACCGAGGGATGCTCGATTTCTGTTCGGTCGACGAGCGCTTGCTGGCCACCGCCTATGTTCCGTTTTCGAACATTGAGCTCGCAATCGAGATTGCTCGGGAGTCGATCGAATCGGGCGCAGCGGCGCTGCTCATCGCGTCGGGGTGCCCGCCCGATCACTCGCCCTCGCACATCGGCCTCGACCCTGTGTGGGCAATGGCACAAGAAGCGAACATACCTGTCGTCTTCCACGTCGGCGGCACGGGCGAGTTGCTCTCGCCTGCGTACTTCCAAAACGGCGTGCCGATCCCTCCTGACTTCCACGGAGGCGAGGAGAACTTCCGATCCGTTGACTACATGGCGATCGCCGGACCGCCAATGCAGACCCTGGCGGCGTTGATCTTCGATGGCGTGCTCGATCGATTCCCTGATCTGAGGATCGGGGTGATCGAGCAGGGCGCGGTGTGGATTCCCGGTTGGGCCAAGCGGCTGGAATCAGCCGTCGACGCATTCCGGCGCCATGAGGAACGGCTGCAAGCGTTGTCGCTGCGCCCCACCGAATACATCCAACGCCAGATCTGGGCCACGCCGTATCCGACTGAAGATGTCGGTTGGATCACCGACAACATTGGCCCGGACGTCTGCCTCTTCTCGTCGGACTACCCCCACGTCGAAGGTGGTCGCGATCCGTATGGCCGCTTTGAGCGAAGCCTTAGTGACCGTGACGAGACCGTGAAGACAAAGTTTTACGCCGACAACATGATTGACCTCATGGGTCCAATCATGGCCGGTCTCTAAGACTCGAAACTCCTACTACCGGCGTGCACCGGAGATCCGTCGGCAGCAGGAGTTTCTGTTGAGTGTCAGCCTCGGCGAGCCTTGATTTCGGCAATGATTGCGGGCACGACCTCATGAAGGTCGCCGATCACGGCCCAGTCGGCCTTGACGACCATGTTCGCCTCGCTGTCGGTGTTAATCGCCAAAATGTGTTTGCTCGCCATCGCCCCAACCCAGTGCTGGATGGCACCCGAGATACCTGAGGCGATGTAGATCTCCGGCGCGATACGGGTGCCGGTCTGCCCGACCTGATCGGAGTGTGGGCGCCAGCCAAGGTTTGTAACGGCACGCGAACAGCCAACTCGGCCACCCAGCAGGGTGGCCAGATCTTCGAGCTGGCCGAAGCCATCAGCGGATCCAACGCCGCGTCCGCCGCCACACACCACCGGGGCGGTCGGAAGGGTGACGCCGGCTTCTTGGACGACACGGTCCTTGACCATCGTGACCATGTCCGCATCTTCAAGCTCGGCATCGAACTCTTCCACGTCAGGATCTTGCTCAGCGCCAGGCTCAGAGGCAACAGAGTGAAGGCCACAGGTCAGCAGTGGGGTTTCCGCGTCAAGCGTGACATCTTCGAGGAGCGACCCTCCCCATTGGACCCGGGTTACCGCCCACTCATCACCGGGCACCGCATCGAGCGCGTTCGCAACGAACGGTGCGTCAAGACGAGCGGCCGCCTGAGCCATGACCTCATTACCGCGGCTTGACCCGCAGGCCAGCACAGCGTCGGGCCTGAGCGACTCGACCATTTGGGCCACGATCGATCCGTACGCGGCAGGACCGTAGTCCGTGAGTTCGCCGGGGGCAGCAACGTGAACTGTCTGCGCGCCATACTGTCCGGCTGCTTCGACGAGTTCATCGTCATCGTTTCCGATGAGCGCGGCCTCAAGATCCTCACCCATCTTCTCGGCGAGCCTGCGACCGAAGGTCAGCGCCTCACGCGCAGCTTCGACAAGAGCGCCGTCTTCATGTTCAAGAATGACCAGAAGCATCAGAGCACCCCCAGTTCGTCGAGAACATCAACCACGGCGGCCGCGGCCTCCGCACCGGTGCCGAGAATTATCGTCTCCGATACAGCCTCTTCGGGCCGACGGAGTTTGACGCGTGACTGACCGCCCTGTGTAGCAGCGCCTTCGACCTTCGAGATCTCCAGCTTCTTGGATGCCAGACGACCCTTCATCGTTGGGTAGCGTGGGAGGTTCAGGCCCTCCATCACACCGAGCACGGCCGGACGGGGAAGTTCATAGACTTCAAATCCGCCATCGATCTCGCGACGCGCGGTGATCGTGCCTTCGCCCGCCCCGTCACCACTGGCCTCAATGCCTTTGATGCCTTGCACCATTGGTCGACCAAGCGCATACGCAGTCCGCACACCTACCTGGAAGCCGCCGGCATCGGCGGACTCGTTGCCGAACAGAATCAGATCGAACTGGCCTTGGTCTGACTCGACCGATTCGATCGCTTCGGTGAGGGCCGTTGCGGTGCGCTGGGGGTCCCAGATATTACCGTCGACCTCGACGAGAACGCCGTGGGCTGCGCCAACGGACGCCGCATAGCGAAGCTGTTCTTCAGCTTCGCCGGTGCCGAGGGTCAACACCGTGACCTCGCCCCCGTGCTGCTCGACGAGTTGCACCGCACCTTCGACGGCACACTCCTCGTGTGGGCTCGTTGTGAACCCGAGGTGCGCAGCATCGACGTCGGAACCATCCGCCGTGATATTGATCTTGGCGCCGGGAGCCGGCACCCGCTTCACACAAACAAGAATCTTCATAAGGGTCAGCTCTTGAGACGGGTGTCTTCGGGATCGAAGGCAGAACCGCTGCCAACAACCTTGCAGGGGTAAAGCTCGTTCATGTACATGACCTGGAGGTCGGTACCGGGCGCAGCGAGTTCGTTGGTGACGTAGCCCATGAGCAAGACCTTGCCGATCGACGGTGCGTAGCCGGCGGTGGTGACGCGGCTGGCCCGGCCATGGCTATCGACGATGCGGTCGCCGTTCATGTCGAGTATGGGCTCGTTGCCACCCTGCATGTAGCGCTTACGGCCTTGGCCATCGGTGTTGTCTTCAACGGTGAGCGTGACGCACTGAACTTCGGCGCCGGCTTCACGGGCGGACAGGTAGGCCTCCTTGCCGATGAAGTCCGCAGCCTTGACCTTGGGACGAGCCAAGCCGGCCTCAACCGGGTTGTACTCACTCTCGAGTTCGGCACCGACGAGGCGGTAGCCCTTCTCGATGCGGCCCGACAGGCTGTAGACACCGCCGCCGGTGATGCGAAGACCGTGGCCCTCTCCCGCTTCCACGATCGCGTCCCACACAACAGTGGCCTGGTCCCAGGGAACGTAAATCTCCCATCCAGTGTCGCCGACGTAGGAGATGCGGAAGAGCTTGCACTCGACCCCAGCGATGGTGGCATCGAGGTAGGAGCCGTATGGCGAGCCTTCCTGGCTGAGATCGTGGTCGGTGAGCTGACCGAGCACGGCCGGGGCATTGGGGCCCCACAGACCAAGGGTCGAGAGCTCCATAGTGATATTACGGAAGCTGACCGACCCATCGTTGGGCATGTGCTTACGCACCCAAAACTCATCGCGGCCGCCGTCGAATACGCCCGTGACGATGCGGACGGTCTCTTCGCCAACACGCATCATGGTCAGGTCGGAATGGAAGCCGCCGTCCTGCGTCAACCAGGGGGTGTAGACCGAGCGGCCAACGGGCACGTCGACCTTATTGACGGCGAGGTAGTCAGCGAACGCAACCGCGCCGGGGCCTTCGAGCTCATAGATCTGGAATGCGCTGAGATCGATCATGCCGCAGTTCTCGCGGAGGTTCAGGTGCTCACCAACCGTGATGGGATTCCACCAACGGTTATCCCATTCGACCTCACGCTCACTGAGGCCGTAGCGCTCAACGAGGTCGGCGTTCGAGTTGTACCACTGGGGACGTTCCCAGACACGAGCTTGGAAGAACTCGGCGCCAAGGTCTTCCTGGCGGCTTCGGTACGGCCCCTCAACGAGATGACGACGATCCCCCCACTGCTCGGCCGGATGCACGATGCCGTAGGTCTTGATAAATGACTCTTCTGCGCGGGCCCAGATGTGCTCGTCGCTCTTTTCCTGATCGTAGAAGCGGGCAATGTCAGCGCCATGAGAGTCGATCACGCGCGGGTTGCCATAGGTCATCCACTCGGCCACAACCTGGCCCATGCCTGGGCCTTCCTTGACCCATACGGCGGCGGCCGACCACAGGTTTTCCACGTCGGGCATCTCGCCGAGGCACGGCATGCCGTCAGGAGTGAGCGAGAGGAGGCCGTTGATGGCGTACTTGATCTCGGCTTCGCCGAGCATGTCCATCAGATCGATGGCAGTTTCCATCTGGTCATCAAAGTCGTCCGGGGTGAACGGCATTTCCGTCGGTGACAGGGCAGCCTCTTCATTCGACGGGATTTCGTCGGGGTGATGGAGGATGGCGCGATGGCCATAGGAGCCGACTTCCATCGAACCTGACGACTGACGCTCGTAGCAGAACGTATCCATGTCTCGAACGATCGGGTAGCCGATCTCGTTATTGGTCTCGGCGAGGATGTCCATCGGGCCCACGTCGGCCATCTGGTGCACGGCCGGGACCAACGGAATGTAGGTATCAGCCATGTAGGCGATGCGGTTGGACCACACACCACAGGCAATGACAATGTGTTCGGCCTCGATCGTGCCCTTGTCGGTCTTCACGGCGGTGACCTTGCGCCGACCATTCGGGCGAGGGGTGTCATCGGTGACGACATCATGGACTTCGGTGTTGGCGAACACCTGGAGGCCAGCGGTCTCGATGGCTTCCTTGCGCATCGTGGTGCCGGTCTCGAGCGAGTCCACCACCGAAACGGTCGGACAGTAGAAGCCACCCATGATGACGTCGGCGTTGATGAATGGAACCAGTTCTTTCACCTCAGCCGGAGTGAGCATGTGGGCTTCGATGCCCCATGCCTTGGCCGATGTCATGCGGCGCTGGAGCTCATCCATGCGCTCCTGGGTACGAGCAACCTCAATACCGCCGGAGTCAACCGACAGGTTCATGTCGCGGTACTGGTTGGCGCTCTGCTCGCCGAGCAGGGCCATTTCCTTGTTGTGGTCGACAGGGAAGATGAAGTTCGAGGCGTGGCCGGTGGAGCCGCCGGGGTTCGGGAGTGGGCCCTTGTCGAGGAGGACCAGGTCCTTCCAACCGAGACGGGCAAGGTGGCCGACAACACAATTGCCGACGATGCCAGCGCCGATGACGACGACATTCGCTCTGCTTGGGAAATCACTCACGAGGGTTCCTTCTTTTCTACCGAGTCTTGACAATTTGATATATCACAGATGTATCATCTGTATGCTAGAACAAAGACACACATGCGGCAACCCCCTCTTTCTCTCAGCGAGCAGGCCTACGCTCAGATCCGTTCGATGATCGTGCGCCTCGACTTCGCTCCCGGCGACGTCTTGCGCGAGGACGCGCTCCAGCAGCGGCTCGACATCGGCCGCACGCCCATTCGAGAGGCGCTGCAACGCCTCGCTCGAGAGCACTTCGTGACGGTGATCCCTCGCCGCGGCATGTTCGTCTCTGGTATCGAGGTGAGCGAACTCTCAATGCTGTTCGAGACCCGCACCGTGCTTGAGCCGTATGCGGCCCGCCTCGCCGCAGCCCGCGGCACCAAAGAACATTGGAACGAGATGCAGGCGGCGCTCGACGGTGTCACCCGCGCCACGTCCGCCGAAAACCTGATGGCAATTGACCGGCGTTGTCACGAACTCATGTGGGAGGCCGCCGACAACCGCTTTCTCCTCGACACACTCGACATGCTCTACGCCCAGAGTGACCGCCTTTGGCATCTCTATCTCGCTGACGTGGCCGACATGAATGAGGCCGTCGACGAACACGCCAGGATCCTCGACGCGCTCAGCTCGGGACACGGCGAGAGCGCTGGCGAACTGGTGGAGACACACCTTCGAAGCTTCGACGCCGAGATTCGACACGCAGTGACCGCTCGACTCGAATCGCCACTCGCGGGCTGAATCCGACACCTCAGCCGGGCGCTTTCCGCGGCATCACCGGCCAGCGATAACCCCCACGACAAGGACAACGAAGTCACCAGCTAATTCCACGATGCGGAACCCTTCCACATTGTGGAACAGACTGATACGCTTCTGGAATAGGGTCCAATGACGGGTCCATGACTCTTTCTTGGGAGTAATTCATGTCTTTTCCCTCTGATCTTGAGATTGCCAGCAAGGCAAACCTCAAGCCTCTAACGGAGATTGCCGCCGACGCCGGCATCCCTTCCGAGTGCCTGGAGCCCTACGGCGTAGGCTCCGCAAAGATCACTCTTGATGCCATCGAGAAGATGTCCGATCGCCCCAAGGCGAAGTACGTCGTCGTCTCCGCCATCACCCCAACCCCGCTGGGTGAAGGCAAGACCACCACCACCGTCGGCCTCGGTCAGGCGTTCCAGCACATCGGATCATCCGCCACCATCGCCATTCGTCAGCCGTCGATGGGTCCGACCTTCGGAATCAAGGGTGGTGCGGCCGGCGGCGGTTACAGCCAGGTGGTGCCGATGGAGCTCTTCAATCTCCATCTCACCGGCGACATGCACGCAGTCACCGCGGCACACAACCTTTGCTCGGCGATGGTCGACGCTCACCTCTATCACGGCAACGAAGCCGGCTTCGATATCCACAACATCACCTGGCGTCGAGTGCTCGATGTCAACGACCGCGCCCTGCGCAATATCACCGTGGGCCTCGGTGGCAAGATGGACGGCATCCCCCGCGAGACCGGCTTCGATATCACCGCGGCCTCCGAGGTCATGGCCGCTCTTGCGCTCGCCAACGACTTGTTCGACCTCCGCGCCCGCATGGGCCGCATCGTTCTCGGCTACACCAAGGGCGGCGAGCCCATCACAGCCGAGCAGATCGGCGCCGCCGGCTCGATGACCGTCATCCTTCGTGAGGCGATCAAGCCCAACCTGATGCAGACGCTGGAGAACACACCCGCACTCGTGCACACCGGCCCGTTCGGCAACATCGCCACCGGCAACAGCTCGATCGTGGCCGACCGCATCGGAATCCATACCAGCGATTTCCTGCTCACCGAGGCCGGCTTTGGCGCTGACATGGGCGCCGAGCGCTTCTTCAACATCAAGTGCCGCTACTCCGGTCTCGCTCCGGATGCCGCTGTCCTCGTGGCCACCGTTCGCGGTCTCAAAGCCCATTCCGGCAACCACCGCATCGTGCCTGGCAAGCCCCTCCCGCCAGCGCTCCTAGAAGCCAACCCCGATGAGGTTCATCAGGGTGGTGCCAACTTGCGCAAGCAGCTCGAGAACATGCAGGTCCACGGCTGCACCCCGGTAGTGGCTATCAACGTGTTCCCCGGCGACCACGACGTGGACATCGCCGCCATCCATGAGATTGCGTCCGAGTTCGGCGCTCGTGCTGCTGTCTCGACCCACTTCTCCGACGGTGGCCGCGGTGCCACCGAGCTGGCCGAGGCCATCAAGGAAGCGGCCGAGGAAGAATCTCAGTTCAAGGTCCTCTACCCAGACGAGGCGAGCCTCAAGGAGAAGATCCACGCGGTCGCCACCAAGGTCTATGGCGCCGACGGTGTCGAGTACACGGCAGCCGCCGACAAGCAGCTCGCCACCTACACCGATGCCGGTTTCGCCCACCTCCCGGTTTGTATCGCCAAGCAGCACCTGTCACTGAGTCATGACGCCAAGCTCAAGGGCGCGCCGACCGGTTGGACCTTGCCCGTCCGTGAGGTTCGCGCCTCCGTCGGCGCCGGCTTCATCTATCCGATCTGCGGCGACATGCGAACCATGCCGGGCCTGGGCACCAATCCTGCGGCTATGGCCATCGATATCGATGCCAACGGCGACATTGTCAACTTGTCCTAGCGGACAGCAACTGATTCTTCGCAGGACGATCCAATGCTCCACAAGATCCCGATCCTTGGTGCCCTTTTTGGCCACCCCGACGCCGACGAATCCGAGGCGGCGAAAGCGCACCGACTCGCGCTGATCGAGGGGATGACCTTCGAGGTCATCCCTCTCAAATCACTTACCGAAGCCGAAGCAGCATTGCCCGCGGGGGCGAGGGTGTCCGTCACCGCGTCTCCGGCAAAGGGGCTCGAGGTGACTCAGGAAATCACCGAGCGGATGCTCGGATCTGGTCTCCAAGCCATCCCTCACATCTCGGCTCGGATGGTTCGAGATCGGGCCCACACCAAGGAGTTGGCCGACTGGCTTCGCGACAGCGGTGTGGCAACCATGTTCCTTGTCGGCGGCGATATGGATCCCCCGGGCGAGTACAACGACTCTGTCGAGTTCTTGACAGATCTCCTCGAATGCGACCATGGCTTGTCCACGATCGGCGTCACGGCCTATCCCGACAGCCACCCGCTCATCGATAACGACAAGCTCCATACCGCCTTGCACGACAAGCAGCGACTCCTTGCTGATGCCGGTGTGGCCGGCTACTGCTCCACTCAGATGTGTTTCGATCCGTCGATGATCTCGAAGTGGCTCAAGGCCGAACGGGCGGCAGGCATGACCCTGCCGGTTCATCTCGGGCTCAGCGGAGTTGTCGATCGCACCAAGCTGCTCACGATGGGGGCCCGTCTCGGCATCGGTCAGTCATTGTCGTATTTGCGAAAGAACCGCAAGGCCATCACATCGATGATGACCACATCGAACTACGACCCCAATAATCTGCTGTTGCCTCTGAGCGAGGACTTGCTCGAACACGATGTCCAGGGTCTGCACGTCTTCACCTTCAACCAGGTCGCAACCACCAACGAATGGAGACTGGCGCAAGCCAGCGACTAGCAACGCGCAAGCCAGCGACTAGCTGAGCTGTCGGCGCACGTCGGCCAGGTGCAGAAACGAGCCGGTAACGATCACAAGGTCGCCTGGTTCGCTTTCGTTTTCGACCACGGCGTTGAGTTCGCTGATCGAACTCTCGACGACACGGGGTCCATTCGTGGCCCGAAGTGCGGCAGCCAGTGCGGCGATAGGCCAGCCGCGTGGTCCAGGTTCGGCGGGCCCCGGACCAAATGTCGTCGCTGCCACCGTTTCGCCGAGGGATCCGAGACCAGCGGCACAGGCCTCTAGATCCTTACCGGCCCCAACCGCGGCGATGACGAGGGCCGCTCGCTCGTCGAGGACCGCGGCGAGTGCTCGCAGCTTCATTGGATTATGCGCTCCGTCGAATATTAGTCGCCGGCCGCCGATCTCTACCCGTTCAAGCCGACCGGCCTGCGTTGCGGGAGCGGCCACTGGTGGGTACCCGAGGAGAGCTAGGGCCGCTGATGCTGTGGCGACGGCATCGCGCTGAAAATCGCCAGAGGCATCCACCTCCACGAGTTCGACGTCTTCTACTCGGGCGACGTTGCGAATCATCTTCGCAACCGCCTCCGATGGTTGAGGGCCGAGCACAGCCTGGCGACGACCAGCGAGCACTGCCGCCTTCTCGTTGGCGATTTGTTGCTCCGTTTTGCCGAGTACATCAGTGTGATCGAGGCCAATCGCAGTAATGATGGTGAGTACGTCCTCGCGGCCTAGCACGTTGGTGGCATCAACTCGCCCTCCGATCCCGGCTTCGATGACCAGCCGATCCGCACCGCATTGACGGCCAAGTTCGACGGCGGTAGCGGTTGTAGCGGCGAAGAACGTCGGTGCCGTGGTCATTCGTGCGGCGGCGACTGCTACCGCGTCGACAGCCTCCACGACCTGCGTCCAATCTGGGAGCGAGGCGTCGATGGTGAATCGTTCGCGGAGGTCGTACACGTGCGGAGATAGGTGGGCGGCCACCGACTCCCCAGCGGCCAGTAGTCCGACCGTGAGCGCGGCAGAAACCGAACCCTTGCCAGCGGTGCCGACGATGTGTACTGCTGGTAGCGCGTCCTGCGGATTTCCGAGTTGTCGGAATAGTTGCGTTGACGACTCGTGAGCTGCCTTGCCCCTAGGGGCATCAGCTCGCACAAGCGAGTGCAGCCAAAGGGTCGCCTCGTCCTGTGTCCGAATCCGCATCTCGCTCCTCACGACACGCCTTGTTTGTGCATGGCTGTGTCTGCACATCTCGGCTTGCGATACAATCGGTTCCGCTATACGGAACTGTTCCACCATACAGAATCCTGCAAATGGCGGGTTTGGAGATTGCCTCGTGAAGGTCCTACTTGCTGACACTCTGCCTACGTCGGCCGTCGATCGCTTGATCGATGCTGGCGATGAGGTCGAGTCTCGTCCCGAACTAACTGCCGAAGATCTGCCCGGAGCGATTGCCGGATTTGAAGCACTGGTCGTTCGATCCACCAAGGTCACCGCTGAAGCGATTGATGCTGCCGACCGGCTTGGACTGATTGTTCGGGCGGGCGCGGGAACGAACACCATCGACTGCGCGCGCGCCGCTGAACGTGGCGTGTTCGTTTGCAATGTTCCCGGCAAGAATGCTCTTGCCGTCGCCGAACTCACGATGGGGCTGCTGATCGCGGTCGATCGCCATATCGCGGCTGCTACCGCCGACTTGCGGGTCGGAGCATGGAACAAGAAGGCCTACAGCAAAGCTGATGGCCTTGCCGGACGCCGTATGGGCATCATCGGCATTGGTGACATCGGGCTTGCTGTTGCCGAACGAGCTTCAGCCTTTGGAATTGATGTGGTCGCAGTCGCTAAGGCGGGCCGCTCAGACGATGCCGTCGCCCGCGCCGAGCGCGCCGGCGTCACCTATGTTGACGATCTCAGCGAACTCCTCGCCAGTTCCGACATTGTCTCGCTGCATGTACCAGGAGCGCCCGACACCAAGGGGCTTGTCGGCGCCGATTTTCTCGCTCAGATGAAGGATGGCGCAATCCTTCTCAATACCTCCCGTGGCGACGTCATCGACGAAGCCGCTCTCATCACGGCAATGGACAAGCGCGGGATCCGCGCCGGACTCGACGTGTTCGTGAATGAGCCCGGGTCCAGCATCGCTCACTTCGACAGCGCGCTGGCATCTCATCACTCGGTCGTCGGCACCCACCACGTCGGCGCATCGACCGAACAGGCCCAGGACGCTGTCGCCGCAGGCACTATCGACGCCCTAAACGCATATCGCGCGGGTCAGCCAGTCCATTGTGTAAACCTCGACCCGGTGCCTCACAAGGCTGCAACCCTCACAATTCGTCACGAGGATCATGTCGGCGTCTTGGCCTCAGTCCTCGCGATTCTTCGCACCGCCCAGTTGAACGTGTCGAATATGCAAAATCAGGTCTTCATCGGTGCCAAGGCGGCGGTGGCTTCAATCGACGTCGGTCACCTCCCATCCGATGACGTCCTCGCCGAGCTCCAGTCCATCGAGGATGTCATCTACGTCTCCATCACACCCTCGTGACACGACGCCGTCTCTTCGAGCCGTTCGCCGGCTGGCTGATCAAGCGGGACTGGGCTTCACGCGTCATCGCCGGCGCCTACGACTCCAAGTCACCCGAACAGCGACGTCGGATTGTCGCGGAAAATCCACACTCGTACCTCGGGGTCACCCGTTCCCGAGAGGATCTTGACTACGGCGAGGACGCCACAGACGAGGATCTTCTGCAACGAGGCGCTGACACGCTGACCGGCATCCTCGAGGCCGGGGCATTTGAGCCGACCGGCCGACCCACCATGTACGCCTATCGGTTGACCGCCGACGAGCACACACAGATCGGCGTCGTCGGGGCGATGGACATCGGCGGCTACTCCGATGGACGGATTCTCACCCATGAGAACGTGCGCCCGACCCGAGCCAAGCTGCTTGGCGACCATCTTCACTGGGTTGGCGCAACCTCATCGCCTGTTTCACTCACCTACCGAGCAGACCCGGTCATCCAGGGCACGCTCCACGACGCCACGATCGCAACCAAGCCCGACATCGATCATTTCGTTGAGGGTGTCCGCCACCAAGTATGGGCGCTCGAGTCCGACGCGGCCACCACCATCGCGGACCAACTCGCCGAAGCCGTCATCTACGTCACCGACGGGCATCACCGCTCCGCTGCTGCGCTCGCCGGTGCAGCGAAGAACCCCGAGGCCGAACAGTTTCAGCGCACCCTTGCCGTACTTTTCCCCGACGACGCGCTCCAGGTCGAACCGTTCCACCGCCGATGCATGGATGCTCACGGCCGCACGCCCGATGAAATCATCGCCGCATTCGCCGAGGTCGCCGAGGTCGCCGAGGTCGACTCGATCGAGGCAGCCCTTCCCCACGGCAAAGGCCACGTCGGCGTCTACATCCGAGGTCGCTGGTGGCGGCTCGCGCTCGCCCCCGTCGACCGCCCTGGCGCCCTCGCTCACCTTGATGTGGAGCGGGTCCGCCGCGACCTCATCACCAGCGTGCTTGGGATCGACGAACTCGCTCCAAACAGCGGCATCGACTATGTGCCGAACCCGGCCGGCCTAGACGAAGTCGTTCGACGGTGCGACCTCGATGGCACCGTGGGCTTGTTCCTCTATCCGACCTCAGTATCAGAGATCATGGCCGTCGCCGAGGCCCATGAACTGATGCCTCCGAAGTCGTCATACGTGGCACCAAAGCCGCGCTCCGGACTCTTCCTTCGCATCCTTGGCAGCGGCGCTACCGCCCACCTCGACCCCAGCTAAGCGGATCCCGGGTTCATGAACTGGGAAGGGCACCGAGCATGCGAGCTGCGTTGAAGGTGTTCTCCATCAAGCATCCGATGGTCATAGGGCCGGTACCGCGCGGCATTGGCGTGATTGCACCGGCGATCTCCTGAACGCTGTCGAAGTCGACGTCGCCCTGGATGCCTTCGGCGGTGCGCGAGATTCCGACATCAAGCACAGCAGCACCCGGCTTCACGAACTCCGCAGTGACCAGACCGGCGACACCAACGGCCGCCACAATAATGTCGGCCTGTCGGCATATGGCGGCGAGATCGCCGCTACGTGAGTGAGCCAGGGTCGGGGTGGCGTCACAGCCCTTCCGCCCGAGCAGCAGGACCTGGGGAAGACCTACGAGCGTTGAGCGGCCGATGACAACGGCGCTCTTTCCGCTCGTCTCGACCCCATATCGCTCCATTAGCCGCATGACGCCGAGTGGCGTGCAGGGGACATGACCATCGCGGCCCCGAACAAGGCGGCCCATCGACCGTTCGGTGAGGCCATCGACATCCTTTTCGGCGGGAAGCAGATCGAGCACACGCTCTGCGTCGAGACCGTCAGGGAGTGGAAGTTGGACGAGAATGCCGTGGACACCGGGGTCGTTAGCCAACTCAGACACCGCGGCTTCGAGATCAGCTTGACTGATGTCCGCCGAAAGCTCGACATGACGAGAGACCATGCCAGCTTCGTCCGCCTTCTTTCGCTTGTTTCGCACATAGATCTGGCTCGGCTTGTCGTCGCCGACAAGCACGGTGGCCAGGCAGATGTGGGGATTACCGAGCGCAGTGATGCGCTCATTCAGTCGGCCGACGATCTCATCACGAAGGCGATTGCCGTCCATCAGGATGGCACCACCAGGCGTGCGTTCGAATTCGCCGGACGGGTTCGAGTCGTTTTCAGTCACGGCCGGAAACCTAGCGCCTGCGTTCCGTTCGCGGACGACCTACTGTGCGTCCTCATGAACGGGCCTTTGCACGGTTATCGAATCCTTGACCTCTCCCAGGTAGTGGCCGGGCCGCTTGCCACCCAAATGCTTGCCGAGCAGGGGGCGGACGTGCTCAAGATCGAGCCGCCAGGCGGCGAACTGCTCAGACTCCATGGCCCCAATCATGTGATGTCGCTGCACGCCAACTGCAATCGCGGAAAGCGTTGCTTGGCCGTCGATCTGAGCGGTCAGGAAGGGACAGACTTGATGCTCCAACTCGCTGCGACTTGCGACGTCTTCGTCGAGAACTTCCGGCCCGGCGTCACCGAGCGACTCGGACTTGGCTACGAGGCCGTGAGGGCCGCCAACCCGAACATCGTCTACTGCTCGGTCTACGGGTTCGGGTCAACGGGCCCCTACTGCGACCGGGCGGTGCTCGACCCTGTCATCCAAGCCATCACCGGCATGGTCGCCGGCCAGGCCAGCCCTGCTCTTCCGTTCCCTGACCTGATTCGAACCCTCGTCGCTGACAAGTCGACTGCCTACACCGTGGCGCAGGCAATTACGGCCGCCCTCCTGGCCCGCGAACGCGGCGCCGGCGGCCAGTTCATCGAAGTGCCCATGCTCGACGCCACGCTGGCGTGGTACTGGCCCGATGGTTTCTCAGACCTCACCCAGGAAGATCCCACCATTGCGCCGCGGCGAGCACCCGACAACTACCAACTGATCGAAACGATCGACGGCCGAGTCGTCTACTACGTGGCCACCGACAAGCAAGTTCAGGGCATGTGGCGCGTACTTGGTCGAGACGATCTCCTCGCCGACCCGAACTTTAATAAGATCAGCGCGATCGGCAAGGACGCCGCACGTGCGATTGCCATGGGCGAAGTAATCCACGCTGGCATCGCCGCCATGAAAACAGCAGATGTCATTGAGCAGATGGCGGCTGAGGGAATCCCTTGCGGCCCGGTGCTCGAACGAGCTGATGTGATGAGTGACCCCCAAATCGTGCACAACGACATCGTCGTGAAATGGAACCACCCGACCGCCGGACCGCTCCGACAACCTCGGCCTGCTGCCCGTTTCTCGGAAACCCCGGGAGAGTTCCGGCCGCAGATCGGCGTGACCGGCGAGCACACCGACGAAATTCTTGGCGAACTCGGCTATGACGACGCCGCAATCGCGATGCTCCGGAGGGCTGGCACCGTAGCCTGACTGTTTGGTGCATTCCCTTTATCGCTGGCAACACGACGCGCTCATGGCGTGGCACAAGTGCGGCAGGCGCGGCGTAATCGAAGCAGTTACTGGGTCCGGCAAAACCGACGTGGCCCTTACCGCGATCGAAGACGCGGTCGGCCGCGGGCTGTTCGCGCTCGTGATCGTGCCCTCGCGCGTTCTCATGGAGCAGTGGCACGACCGGCTTGATGGCTGGATGCCCGACCATCAGATCGGCCGCCTCGGCGACGGCTACAGAGACCGTCCAATCGACTGTGACGTCCTCATCACCACACGTCACTCAGCGGCGTCGCTAGTTCCCCTTCCGACGACCGAGAAGGGCGGCATTCTCATCGCCGACGAGTGCCACGGATTCGGCGGTGCCGTCCTGCGGAAATCGCTACTCCCCGAGTACCAGGAGCGCCTCGGCCTCACCGCCACCCTTGAGCGATCCGACGACGCCGTCGAGACCATCCTTCTCCCATACTTCGGTGGCATTTGTTACCGCTATGACTTTGGGTCCGCAATCGGCGACGGCGTCTGCGCTCAGCCCCGTGTTGGGTTCATGGCCGTACCGCTCACCCACGAGGAACGCACCGAATACGACGCCACGGAGGGTCGGATCGTCACCGCTCGGCGCCAGCTCAAACAAATCAAAGGGGTCCCGCACCAACCGTTCGGTGACTTCCTCGCTGCCGTTCACCACCTCGCCGCCAACGATGCCGGCCCCAATGGTCGAGCGGCCAACGACTATCTCAACGCATTCTCGTCTCGCCGAGAGATCGTGGCGACCAGCTCGGCCAAGTACGAGGCACTCGGGCGCTTTGCTCCGGCGATCAAGGACGCCGACGGTGCTCTTCTGTTCACCGAAACGGTCCGCGCCGCCAACCACGCCATCGTGCGCCTCGACCCGCTCATCTCGATCGAGATCATCACCGGCGACACCGGACGGCGTGACCGAATCACGATCCTCGACGGGCTTCGCGATGGGCGACTCGATGCTGTCGCGGCACCTCGGGTGCTCGACGAGGGCGTCGACGTTCCGAATGCCAATCTTGGCCTGGTCGTTAGCGCCAGCCGTACCCGCCGGCAGATGATCCAACGCATGGGCCGAATCCTGCGACGCAAGCCGCTGGGCAGCGGCGCACGCTTCGTCATCATCTTTGCTGCCGACACTCTCGAGGATCCTCGCTTTTCTGAGGATCGCGATGGCTTCCTCGAAGAGATCGAAGAGATTGCCGAAGCGTCGCGCATCTTCCGCCCAAGCGAGTTTGACCAACTCGCTGAGTTCCTCGACTATTCCGGTCCTTCCGAACTCATCGAACCCGTGGTCGTCGGGACGTTCGAGACACCAGATCTCGCTCCTGAAGAGCTCACGGAGTGGACGGCTGAAGAGCAGCCGTATCTTGAGCTACGGAGTCCAGCACTGCCTGACATCGGCAAGCCGAAAGTGGTCAGAGAGAAGCCGCGGCTCTCCACGGGCGAGCATCCGGTCTCGCTCCAGGCCATTGGCAGAGAGTGGGTTCTGCAATGCACAGGGTGCGGTGTCTCCTCAGAGCCAAGGGTCTACAAATGGCAGGCAATGGATGACAAGGTCGCGTGTGAATGCGTGAGGTAGCGAGCGACTAGGTTGTCGTAATGTTCGGGGCCGAGATCGACAATCCTTCGGCCGCTGCCATGTACGAGACAGATGCCGCCATCCGCCATCTCGGAATCGAGATCGTGTCGGTCGACGAGGGCTGCGCCACCGTGGCAATGACGGTCACCGACACCATGGTGAATGGGTATGCGGTCTGTCATGGCGGCCTGGTCTTCACACTCGCCGACACTGCCATGGCGTATGCCTCCAACAGCCTCGGTCCGAGGGCACTCGCGGCTAGCGCCTCTATTGAGTTCCTGCGGCCGGCGTATGCAGATCAGCGCATCGTTGCTACTGCCACATCTCCGCACGTAGGCCAACGCACCTCCTATTGGGACGTTGCCGTCACGAATCCCGACGGCGACACGGTGGCGATCTTTCGGGGCCGTACAAAGGTCATCGATGGCTGAGGACGCGACACCGATTCCTTCGACCTCCTATCTTCCAGCTCAGTCATTCGAAGAAAACGCCGGGGAACGGATCCAATCCTTAGGTCTTGTTCGCGAGACGTTCCACGGCATGTTCGCCATCTTTCGATTGTCGGCCATTATCTACAACGATCTCGAGGGAACGATCTTCAAGCCAGCCGGTTTTAGCCTCGCTGGCTTTCGGGTCATGTTCATCCTCTGGATCGCGGGCGATCTCGAACAGCGAGACATTGCTCGCCTCGCTGGGATCAGTCCAGCCGGGATCTCGAGCGCGCTCAACACACTCGAACGCAATGGTCTGGTCGAACGGCGCCGGACGTCAACCGACCGGCGACTCGTGACAGTCGGCCTCACCACCAAGGGCAACGACGAACTGGCAACCGCGTACCACGCTCAGAACGCACGCGAGCAGGAGGTGTTCGGCAGCATCAGTCCAGACGATCTGCACCAACTGGTTGACCTGTTGCAACGTGTGATCAAGGCGTACCCCCATCCCGGTGAGTAAATCGGCCGACTTCTCCGGCGCTGCCGCTCGGCTTCTTGAGGAATACGCTGCCGACCCCACTCCGAGCACCCGAGTTCTCATCGTCACCATTTTCGGTGACGCAATCGTTCCTCATGCCGAGGACGCATGGCTGGGAAGCATCTCTCGGCTTCTCCGTCCCCTTGGCATTACCGACCGACTGGTTCGTACCTCAGTGCGGCGCCTCGTCGCTGAGGGAGTTCTCACCAATCGACAGGAGGGTCGTCGGAGCTTCTACTCTGTCCATCCGAAAGCCCAAGCCACGTTCTGGCGCGCCGAGCAGCGGATCTACCGCTCGCAACTGCCGGTCTGGGATGGCCAATGGACTCTCGCCATTCTTGATGGCGATGCTGACGCCAGCACGCGCCAGACCGTCCGTCGCCATCTCTGCTGGATGGGTTTCGGGGCACTGACACCGACGGTTCTCGCCTCCCCTACCCTTCAGCCCCACGAGGTGATCGAGGAACTCAACCCGATATACCGACCCCTGTTGATCCTCACACAATCAACCGTCGACGGCACTGCAGAAACCATCACCGATGAACAGATGGTCGAGCGGACCTTGCCGCTGGACCGGCTGAAGGCGGACTACGAAGCCTTCATCCACCGGTATGGGGATCTGGCCGACTCGCTGCTCGACGAGGCCGATATCGATCCTGCCACTGCGTTCGCGATGCGATCACTGATGGTCAGCGACTATCGACGTATCGTGCTCGCCGACCCCGGACTCCCCGACGAGTTGGTACCTGCCGATTGGCCCGAGCGTCAGGCCGCTGATATCGCCGCCCGACTCTACCGCTCGCTTGTCGGTCCGTCAGATAAGCAGTTGGCTGCGGTGTGTGTGACAGGAACCGGGTCAATGATCCTGCGGGCCGAGGCATACGCCAACCGATTCGCCAGTTGACGCCGCGAGCGGTGGTTCAAACCACCCGCTGGGCCTTGCCTTCGCTTCGAGGGACTTGGCCGGGGGCAACCACTTCGACGCCAGCGGTAACTCCGACCATGCTCTTGATCTGGTGCTGGGCCAGGCCACTGAGGCGAGCCGCCTCAACCTCGTCGACTGCGGTGGCGGCCTCGACACGAACGGTCAGCGTGGCCATCGTCCCTTCGGTGTGCTTGTGAAGTTGGTAGTGAGGGGAGAGACCATCGACCTTCATGAGTTCGTGCTCGATCTGGGACGGATACACGTTGACACCCCGAATGATGAGCATGTCGTCGCTGCGGCCGGTGACCCTCGCGATGCGCCGCATCGTGCGGGCGGTCCCCGGCAGGAGGCGGGTGATGTCGCGCGTCCGATAGCGGATCACTGGAAGCGCTTCCTTCGTGAGCGAGGTGATCACAAGCTCGCCCTCCTCGCCGTCTGGCAGTACCTCACCGGTGTCTGGGTCGATGATCTCGGGGTAGAAGTGATCTTCCCAGATGGTAAGTCCGTCCTTGGTTTCGACGCACTCCTGAGCAACGCCGGGGCCGATCACCTCGGAGAGCCCATAGATGTCGACCGCATCGATACCGAGGCGAGACTCGATCTCACTCCGTATTCCTTCGGTCCATGGCTCCGCGCCGAAGATGCCGATCTTCAGTGACGTCGACGCCGGGTCGATTCCGCGCCGGCTCATCTCTTCAATCAGGTTCAGGCAATACGACGGCGTGACGGTGATCAGCTTCGGTTCGAAGTCGATGATGAGCTGAATCTGCTTCTCGGTCTGCCCGCCACCCATCGGCACCACCGTGCAGCCGAGTTTCTCCGCGCCGTAGTGCGCACCCAGGCCGCCGGTGAAAAGGCCATAGCCATACGAATTGTGAAGAAGATCGCCAGGCCGCCCGCCCGCGGCAAAGATGGATCTGGCCACCACAGTCGACCACACGTCGAGATCGTTACGGGTATAGCCAACCACGGTCGGCTTGCCGGTGGTGCCTGACGACGCGTGGACGCGTACCAGGTCCTCGCGCGGTACCGCGAACATGCCGAACGGATACGCGTCACGAAGATGGTCTTTGACCAAGAACGGCAAGGTTGCCAGGTCTTCAAGATTGCTGACATCGCCCGGGTGAACTCCCGCAGCATCGAATGTCTGACGATAGTGACCGATGTTGTTGTACGCATTGGCGAGCGTCGCCGTCAGCCGTTCGAGCTGAAGCGCGCGCAATTCGTCGACCGATGCCGTCTCGATGGGTTCATATCCCATGGTCTTCACTATCCTCTCAGCGGTCAAAATCGACCCGGATATTGGATGTCTTCGCGAAAGCCTGGCATGTGAGGATGTAGCCCGCCTGTTCCTCACCGGCGACGAGGCCGTGCGTCACGTTCATCTCCACGACACCTTCGACTAGATGGGCCCGACAGGTCGAGCAGATCCCGGAGCGACACGAGAACGGCGCATCAGGGCGCGACCGTTGGGCTGCATCAAGAACAGTGTCTCCCTGGTAGATGTCGAACCCGGTGGCGCGGCCGTGCAGAATCGCGGAGCCGGTCCCGATCGGTTGCTCGCCTTGCTCGATTATCTGTGGCGCGGTCGATAGCTGCCCGATTTGACTGCTAGTGAAGAGCTCATCGTGGATGACGTCGGCTGCGGTTCCCGCAGCAAGATAGGCGGTTCGAACGTTCGCCACTAGACCTTCGGGACCGCATACGAAGACATGGTCAGGCTCGGCAGGGAGTATGCCGGCATGGATCATGGCGCCGATTCGGTCGGCGTCTGGTCGCCCTTCCAGAAGTGGAATCTCGGTGGCCTCTTGGGTGAGCACATTCCAGATTTGAACTCGGCCGAGGTAGCGATTACGGAGGGCCTCGATGTCTTCGAGCAACATGATGCTGTTCGAATTTTGGTTCACGCAGACGAGCGAGACAACCGACACCGGCTCCTCGGCAAGAATGGTTGCCGCTATCGAGTAGATCGGCGTGATCCCGCTACCAGCGGCCACCAGTGCGTAGCGCCGAGCACTCGTCGAGACCAGATCGTGGGTGAAGTGACCCGTTGGCGTCATCACGTCGAGTTCGACACCAGCTTCGAGCTCAGTGGTGGCCCATGTCGAGAACACGCCACCCTCGACTCGCTTTATGCCGACTCGCAGCCGCCCGTCGGGACTTGGCGCGCAGATGGAGTAGCTACGACGGATTTCAATGTCGTCGAACATGCGGCGAAACGTGAGGTGCTGACCGTGCGCGAATCGGAATCGGCTGTCGCCGTCTGTTTCGAGTGTGACGGTCACCGAATTCATAGTGTCGTGCTCCACCGCAGAGACGGTGAGTGTGGCGAACATCGGTGCAGTAAGCGCAGGTTCGGTCATCGGGCGATCCATGTCACAGTGCTTTGAACGTCTCGAATGGTTCTCGGCACGCCTCGCAGCGATAGAGCGCCTTACATGCGGTGGAACCAAAGTCTGAGAGCCGACGGGTCCGACGGGATTTGCAGCAGGGACATTCCACTGGAAGGTCCAGCATCACCGCGGGGCGATCACCGGCCGGGGCCGGCGGTGCAATTCCGGCGGCTCGTAACTTTTCGCGTCCGCTGTCGGTGATCCAGTCGGTGGTCCATGCCGGGCTCATCACCATTTCGACCTCAGCTTCGACATGCGCCGCAGCCAGTGCCGAGCGCACGTCCGCCAGGATCTCCTCCGTAGCAGGGCAGCCGGTATAGGTCGGAGTCAACGTCACCATGACTCGATCGTCGTGCCGTTCGATGGCACGGACCATTCCAAGATCCCCAATCGTCACATAGGGAAGCTCCGGGTCGTCGACCGACGCCGCGATCTCCCGAATCGCGTCAAGGTCGGCGACCGTCACCATGAGGCCCCCGGGTGGGTTCGAGCCAGGACTTGAAGCTCATCAAGAAGGTTCGTGAGGTAGCCGCTATGGGCGCCGTTCCAGCCGCCGCTACTGGTGGCGACCATGACGGGAGCTGGCGCGGTCAGTGTTGCTTCGGCTATCGCCGAGGCCACCGCCACGTCGAACGAAGCTCGTACGCCGCCATCGGTGACAACGCCGGCGGCGCGCAGTTGGGCCTCATCGTCAAGCGCCGCCAGTTCCGATGTGAACGGCCACATGGCATCCAGGGCGGCCTGCATTCGTCGGTGGCTCTCGTCGGTACCGTCGCCCAGGCGAACCAGCCAACCGCGTGAGTGGCGCAGGTGAAACGATGTTTCTTTCGCAGCGCGAGTTGCGAGAGCAGCGAGTGTTTCGTCGCTACTGGACCGCATGGCCTCCCAGTGAGCGACCGCGTACACGTCATGGAGGAATTGCCGAGCGATCGTGTGGGCAAAGTCGCCGTTCGGCTGTTCGACGATCAGTGGATTGCGGAACTGTTCCGGATCCCGCCAGTAGGCATAGTGGTCCTCGTCGTGGCCGAGATCTTCGATCTCGGCTGCGTAGGTGTACAGCACCCGCGCCTGACCGAGTAGATCGAGGCTGATGTTGGCAAGGGCCATGTCTTCTTCGAGTTCAGGCGAGTGGGCAATCCACTCGCCAAGACGCTGGGCGAGTACCAGAGCGCGATCCCCGTGCCGTAGGACATGAGTGAGAAGTGAGGTGTTTCGAACAGGCGTGGCGGTCATGAGCATCACATGTGGTCGACTTCAGGGGGCAGCCTGTAGTCGGTCGGCAACCGATAGTCCTTACCCGAGGCCGGATCGAACAACTCACCTTCGTCGTCGGGATCAGATGCGACGACATCGGTCGATCGCACAACCCAGATGCTCTTGCCCTCCTGGCGACGGGTGAACAGATCACGAGCAGCCTGGAGTGCGGTTTCGTTGTCGGCAGCATGGACCGATCCGAAATGCACATGGCTCACACCTCGACGGGCGCGGACAAAGACTTCCCAAAGCGGCCATCCGGGACTCATGCAGCATCCCTTTGCTGTTTGGCGGCGTAGGCCTCGGCCGCCTCGCGAACCCACGCTCCCTCGTTGTGGGCCTCGAGACGGGTGCGGATTCGTTCGGCAGGCATCTCGCCCTCGCCACGGACCATCCGGGTGAACTCATCCCAGTCTGGTTCGCCGAAGTCGTAGTGCGCCCGCTCCTCGTTCCATACGAGATCCGGATCGGGAACCGTCAACCCCAATAGCTCCGCCTGCGGGACCGATGCGTCGATAAAGGTCTGGCGGAGCTCGTCGTTCGTGTAACGCTTGATGCCCCACGCCATGTTGCGGGCATTGTGAACGGATTCGGTGTCCGGCGGGCCGAACATCATGATGCTCGGCCACCACCAACGGTTGAGCGCCTCCTGAGCCATAGCTTTCTGTTCATTGGTGCCCTCGGCCAGGGTGAGCATGATCTGGAAGCCTTGGCGCTGATGAAAGCTCTCTTCCTTGCAGATGCGAACCATCGCTCGGCCATAGGGGCCGTAACTGCAGCGGCAGAGCGGCACCTGGTTCATGATCGCGGCACCGTCAACCAACCAACCAATGGCGCCCACGTCTGCCCATGTGGGTGATGGGTAGTTGAAAATGCTCGAGTACTTCTGCTTCTTGGTGTGAAGGAGATCGAGGAGTTCGGATCGATCGGGGCCGAGAGTTTCGGTGGCGCCGTAGAGATACAGGCCGTGGCCGGCCTCGTCCTGCACCTTGGCGGTCAGGATGGACTTACGACGAAGAGACGGGGCTCGTGTGATCCAGGCACCCTCAGGCTGCATCCCGATGATCTCGGAGTGGGCGTGTTGCGCGATCTGGCGAATGAGGGTCTTGCGGTAATCGTCGGGCATCCAGTCGTCGCTTTCGATGCGCTGATCTGCTTTGATCACCGCGTCGAACTGCTCTTGGTTTCTGATCACGAGGATTCTCCTTGACCTCGACACGCCACCATGGTGAGGAGGTCATAGGTGGCAGCAGTTTCGCCATTCTGGTTGACCACTTGGGCATCCCATCTGACTTCGCCATAGCCGGCACCGGCCCGTAACGACTTTTCCTTTGCCGTGAGATGAACGGTGAGGTCATCACCCGGGTATGTCGGCGTGGCAAATCGGAGATTGTCCAACCCATAATTGGCCAGGACCGGCCCCGGAGGGGCCCACACGAAGAGCCCGGCGGCAGCCGACAGTACGAAGTAGCCGTGAGCCACTCGACCGTTGAAGATCGGACTCGCCTTGGCGGCTTCTTCGTCCATGTGTGCATAGAAGTGATCACCAGTCAGATCGGCGAACGCCTCAATGTCCTCGATCGTGACCGTGCGAGAGTCGGTCTTGATGGCATCGCCGATTTGCAGATCTTCGAAATGAAGTGTGAATGGGTGACCGTTATCGTTACGACGAGAACCGTTCGTCCACGTGCCGGTAATGGCGGTGATCTTGTCGGGTGAACCTTGGATCGCAGTGCGCTGCATGTAGTGGTGGACGCTTCGCACGCCGCCGAGTTCTTCGCCACCGCCGGCACGACCGGGGCCGCCATGCACGAGTTGCGGCATCGGTGACCCATGACCGGTGGTCGTGCCCCCGCAAGCTTCGTCGACGACATGAACGCGTCCATGATGAGCGGCGATACCGAGGGCCAACTCCGCCGCTTCTCCGTCGTCGGGGGTGAAGATCGAGGCAACAAGACTGCCTCTACCGAGCGCAGCGAGGTCAACGGCATCCGCAGCGCCGTCGTAGGAGATGATGGTTGTGACGGGTCCGAACGCTTCGATTGAGTGGACGGCGGCCGCTCGACTGTTCGCTGCTCGGAGCAGGGTTGGGGCTAGGAAGGCGCCAAGACGGTCGTCGACATCATGGAAGTCACAGCTGTCGACTACCACGTCGGCGACACCCCTGAGCGAGTTAACCGAACGCCTGACCTCATCTCGCTGATCGAGGCTCGCCAACGCGCCCATGTCCGTTTCGGGGTCCGCCGGATCACCGACGCGGACACCGGCGAGTCCGGCGACAAGGGCCTGCTCAACTTCGCCGGCCACGTTCGCCGGGACTATGACTCGTCGGATTGCCGTGCACTTCTGACCGGCCTTCGCGGTCATCTCCTTGATGACCTCGGCGATGAACAGTTCGAATTCAGCAGAATCCGGCGTCGCGCTCTGGCCAAGAATTGCTGCGTTGAGCGAGTCAGCCTCAGCATTGAACCGAACCGAATTGGCGATGATCGTAGGGTGCGTACGCAGCAGGCGAGCAGTGTCGGCTGACCCGGTGAAGGCCACAGCATCCTGGGGCCCGAGGTGATCGAGAAGATCACCGGCGCTACCACTGATGAGTTGGAGCGAGCCTTCCGGGAGAATCCCGCTGTCGATGATCGAACGGACCATCAGCTCGGTGAGATATGCCGTCTGCGACGCCGGTTTAACGATCATCGGCATGCCGGCCAAGAAGGTCGGAGCGAGCTTCTCGAGCATCCCCCAGCATGGGAAATTGAACGCGTTGACGTGGACCGCCACACCGCGACGAGGTCCGAGGATGTGGGTGCCGAGGAACGAACCGTCGCGGCTCAGTGAAACGGGTTCGCCGTCGACGACGATCTTGGCATTCGGCATCTCGCGGCGGCCGATCCCGGAGTACGCCATGAGCACTCCGGCCCCACCTTCGATGTCGACCCAAGAGTCCGATCGGGTGGCACCCGTGGCGGTCGAGAGCTCGTAGAGCGCGGCGGTGTCGGCAAGGAGATGCTTGCCCAGCGCCCGGAGGATTGCGGCGCGATCGTGAAAGGTCAGTTCCCGCAGTGCGGGCCCACCAACTGCACGGGCGTACTCAGCGGTAGCGCCAAAATCGATGCCCGCCGAGGAGACCGAAGCGATGGTGTGGCCCGTGACCGCATGCTTGACCGTGACTCCATCGGATGCCGCGTGCCAACGGCCTCCCACATAGCTCTCGACCACATGACGTTTGACCGCGTTCATTCAGCCCCTCCTCGACTCTCTGACGATACATACTATGTCCTATATGTATGTATCGTGTATCAGATCTGGTAAAGAGCTCAAACCATAGCCAGCGGGCCGGGGACAACCCGACCTGCGGCTAAAAACGGTGGGAATCGCAGTCGTTACTCGTTTGCGACTTGAAGATCGCTGCTGCCGAGATAGGCGGCGATCACATTCGGATCGGCCTGAACCTCTTCAGGGGTGCCTTCGGAAATCTTTTCGCCGAAGTCGAGCACCATGATGCGATCAGCAATGTCCATGACGAGACCCATATCGTGCTCGACCATGACCATCGGGATATTGAGCTCTCGACGGATATCGAGAATGAAGCGGGCCATGTCCTCGGTCTCTTCGAGGTTCATACCAGCCACTGGTTCATCGAGGAGCAAAAGCTCGGGATCCATGGCGAGAGCGCGCCCCAACTCGACGAGCTTCTGAATGCCATATGGCAGTAGCGCCACCGGATGGTTACGCCACTCGACAATCTCGAGGAAGTCGATGATGTCCTCCACCTGACGGCGGTGCTCCATCTCTTCCTTCTTGGCTGCCCCAACCCAAAGCATGCCGGCCAACCATGACTTCTTCATCCGCACGTGGCGACCGAGCAGAAGGTTGTCGATCACCGTCATCTGTGGGAACAGCTCGATATTTTGGAATGTACGGGCGATGCCCAACTCGGCTACATAGTCGGGACGATGTCCCATGATGGACTCGCCCTTCCACTTGATATCGCCTTCTTGGGGTCGATACACCTGCGAGATGGTGTTGAAGATTGAGGTCTTCCCCGCGCCGTTCGGGCCGATGATCGAGAAGAGTTCTCCTCGGTTCACATGGAAACTCACCCCATGGATGGCAGTAACACCACCAAATCGGAGAGTGATCTCTTCAACGTCGAGAATGTGTTCGCTCATGACTTGCTCGTTCATACCAATGATCTCCTAGGACAACCAGCGCTTGCGGCGCTTGTAGTGCTTGACGTCGCGGAACGACTTCCGCTCGCCGCCATCTCCATGAAGGCCCAAGTAGAACTCCTGCACGTCTTCATCCTTAAGGAGTTTCTGGGATGGGCCGTCCATAACGACCTTGCCGGATTCCATCACGTAACCGAAGTCGGCGATCGAGAGCGCCATCATGGCGTTCTGCTCGATCAACAGGACGCTCACGCCCTGCTTGTTGATGTCCACGATGATGTCACGGATCTGCTCAATCAGCATCGGCGCCAGGCCCAGCGAGGGCTCATCAAGGATGAGTAACTCCGGCGCGGCCATCAGGGCTCTGGCGATTGCAAGCATCTGCTGCTCGCCGCCAGACAAATAACCGGCAACCTGCTTGCTGCGTGCTTTCAGCTGGGGAAAGAGCTCCATGACCCGGTCGAGGTTGGCGTCCATATTGGCGCGGTTTGTGAAGGCGCCACAGGACAGGTTTTCGTCGACGGTCATCTCGGCAAAGATGCGTCGACCCTCCATCACCTGCGAGATGCCACCCTCGACGATTTGGGCAGGGTTGGCGTTTGCAAGATCCTTGCCATTCCACGTAACCGACCCTTTGGTGGCCTTGCCCTCATGAATATCGAGAAGGCCGGTGATCGCCCGAGCCGTTGTGGTCTTGCCAGCCCCATTCGAGCCGAGCAGAGCAACGATCTGGCCGTCAGGCACATCGATTGACAGGCCTCTCAGGACAAGGATGACCTCGTTGTAGACCACTTCAAGGTTTGCTAGTTCGAGCAACGTTCGCCCTCCACAATGGGGTTCTTTAGAACTTCGGTCGGTAGTGCAGAAACCGTGGGCCCAGCGGGCCGGGGAGATGCCTCCCCGACCCGCCAGATCTCACAGCAATGTGATCAACCCGAAGGGTGATCAGCCAGACGGTTCAATACAGGGACCATCGAACACGTAGTTCTCGGCCACTGAACCGATGTACTTGTCTGCAACCGTGATCATGCCGGACGAGCCGGGGTTGTCAGGTGTGGACTCACCAGTCGCAATGATATTGAAGTCGGCAAGCGAGACATCGTAGATGTAGCTTCCGCGTACCACAGCAGCGTTGTAGTCCGTCGGCCACGTCTGGTTCGGCGAGAGACCCCTGAAGTCGACTGCGAAGCCGTCGCTCTGGGAGATGGCAACCATGTTGCCACGGGTCAGGTCGCCGCCGTCGATGGCAGTCTCAATAAGAGTCTGAGCCATGATGCCTTCCATCCAGCCGATGGTGTAGACGTCGGAGATGTTCAGCTCGGGACGACGAGCCGACATTTCGGTCATGATCTCGTCCATACCGGCAATGCCCTCACTACCCCATGGGGCGTAGTAACCAGACTGGAACCAGTACTGGTCGAACTGGGCCGCGAAGTCAGAGGACAAGTGGAAGAGATAGTTGAACGACGGCCCATTGCCGGTCCAATAACCTTCGAAGCCCTGGCTTACCGCGTTGCCGAAGATGTCGATCGTCTCACCCGGGGTGAGCGTGGTGAACACCATGGTTGCGCCAGAGCCGAGGATCTGAGCAACGATTGCGGTGCGGTCATCACCGGCAACAGCCGAGGTGCCGTCATACACGACGGGGATCCCCAGCTCTTCAGCGGCAATCGCCGCGCCGGCGGCGCCGTCTTCGCCGTACTCACCCGGACGGGTAACGATGGCGAGCGATGGGTCGAGACCCTCGCCTTCGACATAGCCCTTCAGCCACTCGATGGCATTCATCGCCTCGAGGCAGTATGTGGTTCCCTTCTCGAGGATGGCAGAACCGAATTCCGGGTCCGGCCACAAGGAGGCCCAGCTCAACGGGATGACGAGAATGTTGTCGTCAGCGGCCTGTTCGGCGATGGCAGAGGTGATCGGAGAACCAGTGTTCTCAGTGATCATCAGCACACCGTCGCTGCCTTCCTGGGCAAGCTCTTCGTAGTTCTGGATACCGACATCGGTGGCGTAACCGGAGTCGAGAACAACCGTCTCGACGGTCCAGCCTTGGTAGCCACCGTTCTCGTTGAAGACCTCCCAGTAAACTTCCTGAGACGCAACGATCTCGGCCACCAGCGAGGCGAACGGACCGGAAAGGTCGGCGTTCAGACCAACACGGATCACCTTGTTATCGACATCGACGCCGTAATCGGTGGCAATTTCGCCACCGTCTCCGGAATCATCAGAACCAGAATCATCAGAACCGGAATCATCAGAACCGGAATCATCAGAACCAGAATCATCAGAACCAGAATCATCAGAACCAGAATCATCAGAGCCTGAGCTCGAGTCGCTGGAATCATCGCCGCAGGCTGCGGCCAGCATCGACAATGCAAGAAGCATTGCGAGCATTACTTTCATTCGTCGCACTTTGGATCCCTCCATGGTTGTGTTCTCTGCTCAATCGGCGAGAAGCCGACCGAGCCGTTCCAGTCTCGCGCAGTTCGCAAGATCAGATTTGTCGTATGGCCGTTAGTAGCTAAACGGCCAGCGTTTCCAATAGTTTCGAATTTTGATCCAGATGCCGAACAGTCCGAGCGGCTCAAAGATCAAGAACACGATGATCAAGACGCCGTAGATCACCAGGTTCCAGAAGAACACGCTCATCGGCCAGCCCGTGGCCACTGTCCCAGTGCTGATCGGACCAAAGTCACCTGAGGTCCCGTCGGTAAGAAGAATATTGGCGATCCAGGCAACAGGCCCGTTACTAGCGGTCTGCTCGCCGAGCCATTCGGTGAACGTCTTGACGACCTCAGGCGTGAGCTCCACGAACACCGTACCGAGCATCGTGCCCGCAATGGTGCCAGCGCCGCCGATCAGCAAAATGGCAATGAAGTCGACCGACAAGAAGAGCGACCACTGAACCGGCGCGACTCGGCCGTTGTAGCTGGCAAAGAGTGCGCCACCGATACCGGCGTAGAACGAGCTGATGGCGAAACCGATCAGCTTGTACTTGAACTCCGGCACACCCATGACCTCAGCAGCGATGTCGCGGTCACGGATAGCTTGCAGCGCTCGGCCGGTGCGAGAGCGCACCAGGTTCTTGGCCAGCAGAGCGAAGATGCCGACCAAGGTGAGAAGAAAGAAGAACTGTTTTTGTTCTTCACTCAGGTAAATGAGACCAAACCACTGGCCATCTTCGGTCATCTCGATGAGCGGCGTCTCTTCCTTCCATGCGCGGATGTCGAGCTTTGGCCACTTTCGGCCCGACTCGAAGTCGCCGGCGTATTCGGGAAGCATGCGACCGAGGTGCAGCCCGATGAACACCAGACCGACGGTGACGATCGCTAGGTACAGGCCACGTACCTTTACTGCAGCCGGCGAGACGATAACCCCCACCAAAGTAGCAACGATGCCTGACATGGGGAGCCAGATCCACATCGGCAACCCGAGGCCACACTGGCTCGACTTGTCGAGGAGTCCGAGCTCGTCGTGGAACGGCACACACGCTTGCCACTCGTCACCGTTGCCACCGAGCGACACGGCGGTGTAGGCACCGACACCCATGAAGAACGCGTGGCCGAGCGATACCTGACCAGTGACACCGATCAGAATGTTGATACCGAGAGCAGCGATCGCCAGCGGCAACATGTTGGTGATCGGGTTGATCCATGTGTTGCCGAGCAGCCATATCGGAGGCCCCGAAACGTAGGGAGCACCGAGGCCCATCAAGACAAGCCAGATGATCAGGAATGCCATCGCTCCCTTCTGGAAGGCAGTGGGCAGGATGGAGGCATCTTGTTGATACGAGGTCCGCAATAGGGGCCGGTTGAACGCCATGATCAGACCCTCCGAATTTCAGCCGTACCGAACAAGCCATAGGGCTTGACCAGCAACACCACCAGCATCACGAGGTAGGGCACGATTGTTGAGTAGCCCGACCCGAGAATCGAGTTGTACTGCGAGAGGTATTGACCGGCGAAGATCTCCGCCGAGGCGATCATCAAACCGCCGTAGATCGCTCCTGGCACAGAGTCGAGACCACCGAGCACGATCACCGGTAACACGCGGAAGCCGAGAATCGGATGGATCTCCTGACTCACGGTACCGCCAGGAGGGAACGGCGCCATGGCGTAGACGATGGCGCCGAGGGCGGCGAGGGCGGCGCCCATGCCCCACGCAATCGCGAACACGCGACCCACGTTGATGCCCTGCGCCATTGCGGCCTCTTGGTCGAAAGCGACCGCTCGCATAGCGACGCCGAGCTTGGTTCGAAAGAAGAGCAGAATGACAGAGCTCGCAATCGCGGCGATAACCATCGCCGCGATATAACTTTTCGGGATGACTGCATTCGCCAAACTCCAGGACTCAGAGCCCCATGGCACGCCAAGGCTGCGGCCTTCAAGGGCCGTGGCGTCGAGGTTGAAGGGGCGGATGGCAACCTCGATACCGAGGGTGATGACCGCCATGGCGAATAGCGGCTGGCCAACCATCGGGCGAATCGTGACCCGCTCGAGGATCAGGCCAAAGATGGCCGCGAGTACCAAGGCCATCGCGATATTCACGATCCACAAGAGCATGCCTGCCGTTTGGCCCTCGGCAGGAGCTAGCGGGTTGTCGAAGGGCAGGAACGGAAAGCCGCCATCGGATACCAGGATCGACATGAACAAGGCGCCAGCCATCGCCAATGCGCCGGCGGCAAAGTTCAGTACTTGAGTGGCCTTGAAAATGATGACAAAGCCAAGGGCGATCAGGATGTAGACCGACCCAAGGGCCATTGACTTAGTCACGGTCTGGATGAGGGTGGCTCCGCCACTTACCTGGGCGAGCTGAAGAACTGAACTCATGTGTACATCGACTCCACAAGCTCGCCGAACACGTCCATCATTGCACTCCGCTTGAGCTTCTGCGTTGCGGTCAACTCACCATCCTCATGCTCGAGTTCCTTGGGAATCAGCTTGAATTTGCGGACATTTTCGACACGAGCGAACTTCTCGTTCGTCTTGTCGACGATGCCCTGGATCAGTTCGATAACTTCGGGCTTCTCCGAGAGATCTCGGTAGGTGGTGTAGGGCAGGCTGTTCTGCAGGGCCCAATTGCCAACGGTGTCGAACTCAATCCCGATGAGCGCGCTGAGGAACTTGCGACCATCGCCGATGACCATCGCTTCCTTTACGAACGGTGACGTCTTCAAGCTGTTTTCGATTTCCGATGGCGAGATATTCTTGCCGCCAGAGGTGATGATGATGTGCTTGATCCGGTCGATGACCTTGATGTGTGTGCCATCGACCCACTCACCGACATCACCGGTCATCAGCCAGCCGTCATCGGTATACGTCTCTGCGGTCTTGTCAGGCTTGTTCCAGTAGCCGACGAAGTTGCCCTCGTGCTTCGTCTGGATTTCGCCAGTTGTCTCGTCAAGCCGCAGCCCGATACCGGCGTACGGTTCGCCAACGGTGCCGAGCTTGATCCGGCCTGCCATGTTGCATGTGGCAACGGCCGCATTCTCGGTCATGCCGTAGAGCTCGAATACCGGCACACCAATTCCCATGAAGAACTGAAGTACCTCGGGAGCGATGGCCGCTGCGCCGGATGCGGAGTAGCGGCATCGCCGCAAGCCGAGGCGCTCTTTCATAGCTCGGAAGACAACAAGGTTGCCGATGGCATAGAGCACCGCGCTCCTTGCCGTGTGGTTTCCGCCGTTGGCGACCTTGTCCTTACCAATGATGTCGGCAAGCTTCAGGCCAAGACTGAAGAAGAGCTTCTTGAAGGGGCTGGCGTCGTTGCCGCGGATGAAGACGCTGGCGTGGAGACGTTCCCAGATACGTGGAACCGCAAAGAAGATCGTGGGTTGGATCTCTCGCAAGTTTATCGTGACCGTGTCGATCGATTCCGCGAAGTTGAGGCTTGGACCAGCCCCAACCATGCTCCATGTCGAAAAAATGCGTTCGGCCACATGGCAGAGCGGCAAGTAGGTGACGATCAGGTCATCGGGACCCGGTCCTTTGCCACCGGGGATTCGGCGGGTTTCATTGATGATCTTGTCGATGGCGAACTCAGCGTTGATATTGCTGAGCATCGCCCCCTTCGGCGGTCCCGTAGTACCAGAGGTGTAGACGAGCGTCATGATGTCATCGGGCTGAGCGGCAGCCATCCGATCGGCGACAGCGGTGGCATTTTCGGCCCGGTGAGCTCGGCCCATCTCCAGGAAGTCATCCCAGAACATGAGGCGGGGGTCGGTGTAGTCGGCGAAGCCGCGGGGTTCGACGTAGAGGATCTTCTCGACGCTTGCCGCCGTGACGGCATCGACTTCAAGCACCTTGTCGGCTTGTTCCTGATCTTCGGCGAAGAAGACCTTAGGGGTGCAGTCGCCGAGCAGATACTCGACTTCCGCCATGGGGTTCGTGGGATAGAGCCCAACCGTGATGCCTCGAACGGCCACCGCAGCGAGGTCGAGAAGGACCCACTCGGGGCGGTCTTCGGAGTGGATGGCAACACGATCGCCGACGCCGACGCCGAGTGCCAGCAAGCCATGCGCTGCGATCTCGATGAGATCCCAGGTCTGCGCCCAGTTGTACTCGTGCCAGATCCCGAAGTCCTTCTCGCGCATCGCGATCTGATCTGGTGCTCGGAGCCCCCAGCCGTGTGCCCGACTCGCAACCGTTGTGGTCGCAACCGCGGACACCGCAGGCTTCTCCATCGTGGTCGCCATCTAGAGTCCCTCCCGATTTCCTGAAGACTGGCGCATCCTACAGCCACCGAGGAGATCGTCAAGGGTTTAACGATCTCTCAATTTCTGCGTCATTGATAAAATGGCACAGACGCGCTGGCGAAATAGTGGGCCAACGCTACGCCACTTTGCAAACCCGGCTGTGACATCTATCAGTATGTCGTTAGGTACGAAACAATTCTGATGCTCGAAACGATCTACCGACGGCTCCGGTGCGGGATGCTGATGACTCGTCGAAGTCAACGCTTCGCACCGTCATAGCCGCTTATCGCCTCGTATTGAACGATCAGATCGTCTCACACGAGCACTCGGCCTGAGGCGGGTCTGTCTACGGACTCGGGCCCCAGCGTCCTTCAGGTTTTCAGTGAATCAGCCTTCGAAATCCACCCCGCCGGCAACCAGCAGCCGTTTATAGGCAGTGCGCATGCACTCTCTCAGTTCATCGGGATCGTCGATGGCGGCGGGGTCCATGAAGAAGCCAATGTCAAGTTGGCCGTTGTGCGACATGGCCGTGATGTTCATCGCAGTGCCGGCGACTGGGCCCATCACGATGTTGTGCAGAACCGCGGCGCCAGACATAAACGTGGGAAACCAGGCGCCGCGCAGATTCGACGTGGCGAAGTCGATGTTGGCGGCCTGTGCCCGCGCCATCTGGGTGACGATCGAAGTCGGCAGCAGGTTGGCCACCCCGGCGAGGCCGCGAAAGGCACCACCATCCGAGACCGCATCACGACACTCACTCATGCGGTCGCGAACCTCGACAAGAAACTTCCTCGGCGACTCGTAGGAGCCCGGGACCGAGAGCTTGGTCGGCGTGAAGGAGTTGCCGCCGATCGCGTCATCGACCCGTGTGCTCACCACAAAACTTGCGTTGAGCCCTTCAGGCTTCGCTCCTCGCTTCTCGTGGTAATCAAGCGCTCCCATTGCCGCACCGGCGACGAACACATCGTTGATCGAGCCGCCGAGTGCCCTACCGGCAGTTTTCACTGCGTCGAGGGGTAGGCCGATTGTCTCCAGATGACGACGACGTGAACGACTCGACCAAAGCTCAGAACCCGACGGCGTTCCCGAGTCCGCTGCGCCAAGCTGACCGATTGTGGACTTGGTAGCGCCGATCATCTCCTCAGCGAACTCGCGGGCCATCACCGGATCCCCGGTCCAGGTGGCCACCTCACCGAACGTGCGTCGCGCAAATCCAGCTTGACGGCGAGCGACATGGCCGAGGCTGCGGCGAAGGCTGCCACGCGGCGCGGCGCCATCACTGTTCGCGCCATCATCGTCATCGGCACGTTCGGCTGCCAGCGCGTCGGCAATGACAGCCGCCAGGTCGACGGATGCGGGCGCGGGAGCGTCGCGCTCGGCCTCGATATAACGCTCCGACAGCCGTATGGCACCAATGCCATCGGTGACGGTGTGGTGCATCTTCGAAAAGACGGCACCGCGACCACCCTCGAGACCATCAATGCAGACGAACATCCATAACGGGCGAGTGCGGTCGAACGGGTCTTCGTAGAGACGCGTTGACAGATCCAGAAGCTGACGCTCTGTACCCGGCGCCGGCAGCGCTATGTGGCGCACGTGATAGTCGAAGTCGAACTCCGGGTCGGTCGCCCAGGTGGGGGGAGAAAGGCGACCGAACCCAGGAACAACCCGCTCGCGTAGCCGAGGGATCTCGGCTATTGCAGTACGTAGACGCGCTTTGAAGAGTTCGATGTCCAGCGGTCGGTCGAGGATGCTGATCATGGCGCCACTCGGGTTGAGCCACGGATCCTTCTCGATATTCCACATCAATGCTTCGGCATCCGACATCGTCTGCTCGAAACGGGTCTCACGAGTGTGGGTGCTAGCGCTCACGTGTTGGCTCCTGGACGTCGGTCGGCTTCGGCTTCTGGATCCCCCGAGTAGCCGGGTGGATAGGTGAGGACCAGTTCTTCGGGTGTGGGCTCGTGATATTCACGGGCTTCGCTCGGGAGTTGGCCGACGATCGCGGTCATGATGCGCTGCGTGTCCTTGGCGAGGCTCTTGTATTTCAGCTCCACCGGAGTGCCGACGCGGATGGTGATCAATGGCGGGTCGGTCAGATCGAACTTGGGAATTCGGGCGTTACGCGGCCAGACCTTCTCGGTGCCCCAGAGGCCGACCGGGATGACCGGGGAGCGCGTGGCATGGGCAAGGCGAGCCGCACCCCAGCGACCCTTCAGCTCCGGGCTGAAGAATGCCGGACCACGAGGGATCGTGCCTTCGGGTGCCATGGCGACGAGTTCGCCGCCCTCAAGGGCATCGACTGCCTTCTCCAGCGGCTCGGCAGAGCCAGTACCACGGTCAACACGAATGCCGCCGAGCATTTCGCCGAGTTTGCCGATGAAAGGCACGTCGAACACCTCCTTCTTTCCGAGGAAGCGAGCGGACCGTTCGGCCTGCGCGACCAACATGGCGATGGTGGTCGAGTCGAAGTAGCTGCGATGATTGAAGACCACGATGGCCGAACCGTCAGCGGGAATGTTCTCGGTGCCCTGGATATCGAAGCGAGCGTTGGGAATGAGTTCGGGACGGGCGAAGGGCCGCAGCCAGTGTTGGAGTTCTCGGCCGGCAAGCTTGGCCACGCCCGGCGACACGTCGAGATGGCGGATCTGCCAGCCATTGATCGCCGCGATGACTGTGAGTTGGGGATCGGGGTTCACGGCGACGGGTGTGCCCACTGCCTTCAGGAGGGGTACGTCGTAGGCGCTGTCGGAGTAGCCGTAGCTCTTCGCGAGGTTGATGCCCTCGCGTTGGGCAAGATCACGCACAGCATCGCGCTTTGCACGACCCCACAAGAACTCGCCATCAAGCTCGCCGGTGTAGACGGCGCCGTCGTCGAGCCATCGGGTGGCAATCACATGGTCGAAGCCGAGTCGTTCAGCGAAAGGATGGACGAACGCGTGAGGTGACGTGGTAGCGAGGACTAGCTTGCGTCCCGCCGCGCGATGTTCGTCCAGCAGGCCGTGGGCGAACCCGGGAATCTCACCGAGTAGTTCGTCAACTGCGGCTTCAGCGGCGCTAGTCACCGACCCAACCGGCCAGCCTTTCGAGCTGCGGACGAAAAGGCGGGCGACCTGCATCATCAACGGGTTCTCGCCGAGCATCTCGTAGGACTTCTGGTATGCGCCCATGCCGGGAATCGAGTGTTCGGGTCCCAGACCGACATCGGCAAGATGTCGTTGGAAGACAGTGGCAGAAGAGCCCAGCACCAGGGTGCGGTCGAGGTCAAAAACGGCAGCGCTCGTCATTCTGTTCATTCTAATGTCAGTCACTGACATGTGTCAATGGCTGACAAACGCTGCTCGCTGACATACAGTGAATGCATGGAGCCAGATCCCTTCGCCGCCCCCAAAGAGGACCCCGCCGACGTACTACTCGAACCCAGCCGCCGAGACCGTAAAAAGCTCCAGACGCGAGACGAACTGATCTTCCAGGCCGCTCGCATGTTCGATGCCCAAGGTTTCGATGCCGTCACCACTGAGCAGATCGCCGAAGCGGCCGACGTGTCACAGCGGACCTTCTTCCGCCACTTTTCGTCCAAGGAAGCGGTCCTCTACGCCGACACCGACGTGTTGCGGGAACAAATGCGTGCCGCCTTCGACGCCCGACCGGTCGACGAGGCCGTCACCCTCAGCGTGACGCACGCAATGATGGCGATCACCAACGACTACCCCGATGACCGAGACCTGCGCTACCTCCAAGCGCGACTCGGCTCGACCTCAGCGGCATTGTCGGCCTACGCCCGTGCCGTGGTGCAAGCCTCGTGGGAACACGAGTTGACCACGGCGATCGCGGAACGCCTGAGCGTCGATCCTCTCGAGGATGCTCACCCGGAGATCCTTGCCGGCGCAGCGTTCTCTGCTCTGCGCGCTGCCACCCGGCAGTGGTTTTCCAACGATGGACAGGGCGACCTCCCGGAGATCCTGCGGCGAGCGTTAGGCGCGATTGCCAGGCTCGACGCCCGCGCCGCCTAGACGGAGTCGATGCTCGAAGCCGACGGCTGAATGCTCTCCGCTCGGCGAGCGTTGGATGTAACCAATACGTACACGCCCGCCACCACAAGCGCTCCGCCGATGACCTCGGCTGCGCCGAGCACTTCGTCACGAAGCAACCAGCCGAAGAACACTCCGAAGGCCGGAATGAGGTAGGCGGTCGCTGATGCTTGTGTGGGCGTCGCCCGAGAAACAATGGTGGCCATCAGGGCGAACGTCACGGCATTGGCAGGGATCGCGGCGTAGAGCAGCGGGGCGAACAATCCGATCGTCCACTCCGTCTCCGCCGTGCCTTCGACCAGAAGCGCAAACGGCACCAACACCAGCGCCGACATCACCAGTTGAACGCCGACCAGCATCACCGCGCTGACCCGACTGAAGTCACGCCACTTCATGTACACGTTGCCGAACGCCCAGGCCAGGGCGGATACGGCGAGTGAAATGATGCCGACCGCCGCGGCCTCTCCCGACAGTGATGGCGATGCGAGAATGGCGGTCCCACCCAGTCCGATGGCCAGGCCCACTCCCGCCAGCCGGTTGATCGCTGCCCCGAGCAGCACGGCACTCAGCACCGCGGTGAATAATGGCATCGTGCTCGCCATCAGAGAGGCCACACCGGCCGGGACCCGATTCACGCCGAAGACCAGCAGGGCGCTGGAAACCGTCGTGATACTGAACGAGACGACGAAGATGTTCCCCAGGTCATCGAGTCGCCTCGGAATACGCTCTCCGCGCAAAAGGGCAAAGCTGACCAGGAATGTGCCGCCCACGACGGTGCGAAGGCTCGCCAGCAGCATGGGCGTGGTGTGATCCAATGCGAACTTCAACATGGTGAAATTCGCCCCGATGAGGATCGCCACAAGGAATACTGTGGCCAGGACCAGACGGTTACTCATTTGGACACGCCGCCAACGTCGCCGTCAAGGATCCGCGTACCATCGCAGCACACTAATCCCTAGCCCGATTGAGACCCATGTCGAAGCCGATCTACGAGCATCACCAAGTCAGCAAGCTACGCGCTCTCGGCATCCTCTACCTGTTCGCGATCGTCGTGATCCTGTCGCTGTTCGGATCCGAGATGGCCGTCATCGGGGTCGTGTCGACACTGATCGGTGGCGGGGCCGTAGCGATGGTGATACTTAGCTTCTCTCGACTCGCGGTCATTGTGGACACCGACGAGGTCCGCCTTGCTTTTGGGTTCGGATTCCCCCGCAAGCGAATCGCCCGCACCGACATCGTCCGCCACGAAGTCGTCCGCAACTCGTGGCTCCTCGGATTTGGCATCCGCTGGATCAAGGGTGGCCGGATGTGGAACGTGTGGGGTCTTGATGCGGTCGAACTGGTGCTCGCCAACGAAAAGACGTTCCGTATCGGCACCGATGAACCTGAGAAGTTGGACGCAGCTCTGCGGGCATAGACCACAGACGTCAGTTCGGCGCCGACCAACCATGAACGCCGACGCGTTCAGCGCAGCAGAGACCCCGCTTCGGTTGCGGTGACACTCACGATCTCGCCGGTTGCTGCCCGGGCCGCCAACTCACCGAGGAATGTATCGAACGCTGCCAGCACTGCTGGATCTGTGCGTCCGTCGACCATCATGGCTGGGAGAGCCATCACGATCCCCCAGGTTGACGCCGCGTCAGCGGCAACGATGGCCTCGTCAAGTTGGGCACCCCAAACCGTGAAATCGTTGACATCGACGTTGTCGATCGACGTGTCCGCCCCCGCCAGAGCTCGCGTATCGCGGTCGCTGTGGGTGACGATCGCCAGGGTTCCCGATGAATCGGAGAGGCAGATGTCATCGGGCTCAGCCAGCCACGAATGCAGTAAGGCGTTGGCCCCCCTATCTGCTGTTTCACCGTCATAGGTATCGCACACGAAGCTCTGGGGATTCGCGGAGAGTCCAAGCCCGGCGAGCACTGTCGACATGCCGAGAGCCTCGACCTCGCGAAGCCATTCCTGCGCCCCGGATTGGGGATCACCCGCGACCGCGATACTGAACTGGATACCGGACGCAGTGCCGGGAGTAACGCCACAGCCGTCCACAAGCGCGTCATAGGTGGTGGCGACGAATGCGCTGCCGTGTGTGTGAATCCCGATCTCATGGCCAGCGGCGAGCAGAGCAGCCACGATCGCTTGCCCATCGGTGCTGTCGCAAAGTGCACCCGCCATCCCATAACTCATCTGGAAATTGGCGAAGAGGCCATGACCGTTGAGGAGATCGACGGTCGACATGATCAATGCGGAGGTCGCTTCGAGTAGGTCAGCGTCAACTTCGGTCATTGACTCATCGGTGTAGGGCTGCCAATCACTATCGAGATGGGTGTGGATCGAGATCATCGTCGACAAGCCAATCGGCACCTGCTCGACGGCAGCGACTGTCTCCTCGACAACTGTCTCCGCGATGGCTGTCTCCTCAGCGACTGGATCTTCGTCAATCTCGCCGGCCCCGACCCAAATCGCTTCACCGGCGCTCACCGTCTCGGCGAAGGTGGCGACGAGTTCGGTACCGAAGCCCGGTTCGGGCAGATTCCCGATGCTCCAGCTATAGACGAGCGCTGTCGTGCGCTCCGGCACGCGAGCTGCCAGATACTCTTCGAGCGTGTCGGACACGACCTCTAGGTCGAACTCGGTGGCGATGCACTTGTCATCCTCGCCCGGTGAAGTGCGATCGAGGCACGCCAACGAATTTCCGGACTCGGAAGAGATCACCAAAAGGCCCTCTGTCGCCTCCGACACCATCCAGTCCGTGCTCGAATCGACATAGAAGGGGTGGTAGCGGCGGTCTTCGCTCACCGGCGGGGCGCCGTGACAGTCGGCCGGGCTTTGACATTCGAACACCCATTGATCCTGGGGGGCGACGAGTTCAGGATCCATCGAGGTCGCGCAGTAGGCGACTCCACCGTTGGTCGATGTGAAGCCAGCGGCCAGTGCGGCTTCGACCCATGGCCCCGCTGAGCAGATGCCGGATACGTGCTCGGTGATGATGCCGAGGTCGGCCAGCGTCTGCCGCTTTTGTGTGAGCGTTTCGGTGAGCGCAGCGAGGGTCGGGTCACCGCTGCCACCGGCGTCTGCGTGGACCGCGACCGAATGCCCCAATGCCACAAACTGGTCGAGGATGTCGTCGTTCCACACCGCCACTGCCTCCATGAAGACGTCAGAGAGTTCGAATGTGAGCACACCGCCGCCCGCGGCGACTTCTTCGGCCAGGCCGAGAAGGTTGTCACGGTGAATACCGAACATGTCCTGATTTCTCGCCTCCTGAGACCATCCCTCTACATGGACCGAGATCGCAATGAGTAGAGGCTGGATGCTCTCGGGTTCGTCCGGTTCCGTTTGGCTGGTCACCGCGTCGACCGATTCGCGGCCGAGTTCCATGTCGCTGCTCCCGCAGGCGCTGACGATGAGTCCGCATACGGTCAGTGCCGCGACAAGACAACGAAATGGAAAGTCATCGTTCGAACTCTTGGTGGAGGTCATGGGTGCCCACAGTGGCCCAACAAGGTAAGCGACTGGTGAGAGCGCTCGCTGGATTCGTCACTACTCGTGGCCTGTGTTTATATGCGAGGACGCCAAGCTCGCTCGGAGCCTGACCCCTGAAGGTGAAAACTCATGTCCCAGACTGTTCAAGCTCTCTTCCCATGCAACGAAGGATCCGGAGCGGATCTGCTTGCCGTCCTGAAAGATGCGCTCGTCGAAACACGCGCCTTCGACGGATGCGAATCCATCGAGGCGTACACCAACGCTGATGCCCCCGACGATGTCGTGCTGTGGGAAAAATTCGAAACCCGGGCCCACCATGAGGCCTACTTGGCCTGGCGTGTCGAGACCGGCATGTTGGACATGCTCGCTCCTATACTTCGGTCTGGACTCGAGGTCACCTACCTCGAGAACCACGCCGACGTCTGATCAACAGCGGATCACGGGCCGCCGACCTTCTTCAGGAGCAGCGAGGTCGCATCCTGGGCAGAGACTCGACCTACGAGAATCCACCACCTCACGCCTCGCGTTTCTTTGCCGCCTTGGCTCTAGAGATCTGGATCGCAACCGCGAGGCCGCCGACCACGATCGCTATCGCCGAGGCGACGTAGACCCAGCCGGGAGACTCTTCAGCGGTCAGGATATTGTCCGACGACTGCGCCACCGCAGGCGAAGCCACGAGCAGCACCAGTGAGGCTGCAACGAAGAAAATGCGTACCGTTTTCATGCCAGGAACCTAGCCGCGCCATCAAGGTGACGTGACCGAGACGGGCGTGGCCCCGATGGTCGAACGACGGGCGTGGCTTGCACTCGCCGTGCTGGCGGGAACGTTCGGCATCGTCATGATCAGCGTGAGCGTGATGAACGTCGCGTTTGATGCGCTCGCCGACGAGTTCACCGGCACGTCCGAGGCCACCCTTGGTTGGGTGATCACCGGGTACACCACGATGACGGCGGCGCTGTTGATTCCCGCGGGCCGATTCGCCGACACCTACGGCCGGCGGCGCATATTCATTCTTGGCCTCATCGTCTATGTCGTGTCATCGGTACTCGGCGGTCTTGGTTGGTCGCCCGCGGCCGTGATCATCGCGAGAGTCGGCCAAGGCGCCGGCGCCGCCCTCGTCACCCCAACATCGATGACCCTGATCCTCAGCACATTTCCAGCCACAATGCGGTCGACGGTGATCGGAATCTGGGGATCGGTCGGTGCAATCGCAGCGGCAGGAGGACCAGCGCTCGGAGGACTGGTGGTCGACCAGCTCGGCTGGCGCTGGGTGTTTTGGCTCAACGTTCCGCTCTGCCTCCTCGCCTGGGCCGCAGCAAAGATCTGGCTCGATGAGCACCTTGCCGAGGATGCCGATGGCACCCCAGACCCGATCGGCATTGTTTTCAGCGCCGCAGCCGTTGGCCTTCTCGCGCTCGGGCTCAGCCAGAGCGGCGACTGGGGATGGGGTGATGCACGCACGCTCGTGACACTCGTCGCTGGTTTCATGCTTGCTGCCGCTCTCATCTGGCGGTGCCGACGGCACCCGGTACCGGTGCTCGATCTCAGCTTGTTCCAGCATCGCTCGTTCGCCGTCGGCAACGTCGTAACCCTCCTGTTCAACCTCGCCTTTTCAGCCATGGTGTTGAACAACGTGCTGTTCCTGATGCGGGTATGGGACTACTCAGCGGCGGGCGCCGGATTCGGCATTGCCCCCAGCCCGTTGAGCGCAGCAGTGGCCGCCCAACTCTCGGGGCGTGCCGCCGACCGTCACGGAGCCAGAGCCCTCATTCTTCCTGGCATTGTCATGGTGACCGCCGGCTTTGTGTTCCTCGCGTTCGGCATCGGCGCCGAACCCGCCTACTGGACGCGTTGGTTCCCGGCGGCACTCGTATTCGGTAGCGGCGTCGGCATGGTGTTTGCCAACGTGTCAAGCATCTCTGTGGCCGATGCTCCGCCGGCCCGGCTGGCGATTGCCAGCGCCACGAACGGTTCGTTCCGCGCCGTCGGCACGGCCTTTGGACCTGCGATCGTGATCGGCACGATCGGTGGTGCCACCGGAGCAGTCGCCATCGCCCGATTCGACGCGGTGTGGCTGATCGCCGCCGCCTTCGGCGTACTCTCGTTCGTGCTCGCCTTGCGTCTTCCAACTAACGACGCACAGCGATGATGTCGAAACTCCGTAAAGACCAGACGTTCACGGCATCATCGGGCGATCCGCACAACCAACCGAAGAAAGAATACAATGATGACCGACGACACCGAGTCCTTGGTGCTCGAGCGAACTCTCAATGCACCGGCTGCGCTGGTGTGGAAGATGTGGGCCGACCCTGAGCATTTTGCTGGCTGGTACGGGCCGGGTGGCGTCACCATCCCGGTGGCACGAATGGACGTGCGCGTCGGTGGCAGTCGACTGATCTGCATGGAGATGCAAACGCCTAACGGACCGATGCAGATGTGGTTCACGGGCGAGTTCCAAGAGGTCGTCGTCAACGAACGACTCGTCTACACCGACGCAATGTCAGATGAAGAAGGAAACATCGTTCCGGCGGAGCAGACCGGAATGCCCGAGAGCTACCCGACAGTCACGACGGTGATCGTCGACGTCGTTGACCTCGGCGACTCCACCAAAATGACGTTGACACACGTCGGTGTCCCGGCCAATTCCCCGGGCGCGACGGGTTGGAACATGGCTCTCAACAAACTCGTCGACTATGTGACTTCGGCCTAACAGAAAGACGCGCTTGAGTCTGTCTTCAGCGAATGCTGCTCAACTGAGCACTCAGCGAATGCTGCTCAACTGAGCACGAAGTCGACGTAACGTTCGATGGGGTTGAACCCGAGTTCGTGATCAAAACCCTCAATGAAGTTCGAGTAGGGGTTGAAGTCAAAGAAGCTGGGCCGGCCGGTGACAGCATCGATGATGAACTCGATACTTCCGACATCAGCATGAGCAGCCGACATGAACGCGACAGCCTGACCGATGACTTCGACCCCCGGTTCGATCAACGTCACGGCCGACCCTGAGTTGCCCACTGCAGTTCCATCGACAGCGCAATAGTTGAACCCGTCGGTCGAGAGCGGTTGGGCGGTGGCGTAGAGCATCTCCGAGCCGAGCATCTCGATTCGGTAGACGATGCCGTCGTCACTCTCGATCACCTGCTGGACAAGACCCGTACCGTCCACGCCGAGATCGACATCACCGGCAGCAATCGCGGCTGAGAGGTCTTCTGACCGGTCATACCTCCCGATCCCGCTACCCGAGCCACCAACGTTCGGTTTCGTCAGGACCGGAAAACCGGTCGCCTCAGCAGCAGCCAAAGCATCTACCGGACTGAGAATCGCCACGCTCTCCGGTGTATCCAATCCGACCTGAGCGAAGAGATCACTCTGGGCTGCTTTTGAACAGCCGAGACGATGAGCAACCGAACCGTTGATGACAGTTTGATCATGTACCTCGAGCCATGACAAGAGTTGACAAGTGGCAGCCACCACCCCGGCCGAACGACCGGCCGATGGCATCGAGTTGACCCGATTGATCCATCGATCAGCGTTGGGCGGTCGTTCATCAGCGTGCCATCGAAAGGTCGCCACATCGATCGCCTCGACATCGACGTCTCTGACTCGCATGGCCGCGAGGAGCGAGCGCGTCCACGTCGGATGTTCGTAGAGAAAGGCGACCCGTGGCTTCGACATCGGATGCATCGTGTCACACGCTGCGGACGTTGCGGACCCGACCAAATACTCGTGCCCCAGCTACTCAACTAGCGTCGGCACGATGCCGACTACACCCGCTCACGACACTGCCGAGGTGGTCGTCGTCGGCCGCGGCATGTTCGGGGCGGCCGCGGCCCGCCATCTTGCCCAAGGCGGTGTGGACGTCACGGCGATCGGCCCCAACGCGTACGACCCCGACCACAGCCCCGCGACCCTCAACGAGCACGACGTATTCTCGAGCCACAACGATGAGGCACGCTTGACTCGCCGTCAGGACCGAGATGAGGCGTGGGCCGAGATCACCGCCCGAGCACTGCGCGACTATCGGGCTCTCGAAGACGCCAGCGGCATCGACTTCCACCACGACGTGGGCTGCCTCATCGCGTCGCGCCCCGGCGGCGACAGTCGAAACCACGACCCGATCGACCAACTACGCGAGCAGGGCATCAGCCACGAGTACTTCGGCCCCGGCGACAGAACCTGGGCCGAGCGCTGGCCCCGCTTGGACTTCCCGGCGACGCACGCAACGGCATTCGAACCGTCACCCGCCGGCTACATCCGACCGAAACACCTGATCGCCGCCCAGGAGACACTCACCCGCCGCAGTGGCGGCACCCTCCTCAACGACATCGTCACCGGTGTTCGCCCACTCGGTGCCGGCGCGGGGTTCGAGATCGTTACCGCCACAGGGCTTCGCCTACGAAGCTCGAAGGTCGTGCTGGCGGCCGGTGCCTTCACCAACTTCAACCACCTCATCGAGACACCGGTCAACCTCGAACTCAAGACCGAGGTGCTCGTGCTCGGCGAGGTCACCCCCGCAAACGCCGACGAACTCGCCAGCTACCCGACCGTCAAATACCTAACCGACAGTGATGTGCTTGACGCGATCTATATGACGCCCCCTGTGCAGTATCCCGACGGGCGCAGCTGTATCAAGATGGGTGCCAACATCTGCCTTGACACGAACCCGACCGATCTCGACACCGTGCAACGGTGGTTTCGGACAGCCACCGACGATTCCTATCTCGAACTCCTCCAACCGGCGCTCCAGGCGCTGTGGCCAGACATCGTCTTCACCTCGTTTCGAACCAGACCGTGCATCGTCACCTACACACCGGACCGATTCCCTCTCATTGCTGAAGCTCAACCGGGTCTCGTCGTCGCCACAGCCGGCAATGGCGGGGGCGCAAAGGGTTCCGATGCCTGGGGTGCCATGGCGGCCGACCTGGTGCTGGGCAGCTAACTCAACAGCTCGAGTACGTCGCACAAAAACGGCCTTGGTGCCGGTATGGCCACCGTCGAGCGGGCATTTCCTCGACACGAACATCACGGGCTACCATCCTCGCCCACGATCAAACAGGGCGCCTGCGAGTCGCTCCTGCTGAGCCAGCAGGTCCAGGGATCATGGGGCACACTGGCCTCTCGCCCCCTACAACTCGACCACACCTCTTGAAATGACTATGAGAAATCGTTGCCTCTACTCAGGCGATTCACCCGAAGCGGTACAGCGAGACCTCCTGCCCTTGGTCGACTTTCAAGGGATGGGGCGACCGCTCGCAGAGGTCGAAAGACTGATTGAAGCCAGATTGCTGCCTCACCTCATGCAATACGATCAGGTCGGCTTTCAATCGATGTACAACAGCATCCCCGAACCGGGAGCCGCCCTGGGTGCCCGGGTGGCCTTGGCCCACAATCAAGGCGTGACCAATTGGCAGGTCTCTCCGGGTGGAGCAACTCTCGAAGAACTGTGTTGCGAGAGCTTGTGTCGGCTGTTCCAACTGTCCGACCGAGCCGGCGCCACCTTCATGTATTCGGGCACCTACGCGAACCAACAAGCCCTGTACCTGGCACTCCACAAGCGAGCAGAGCTCGATGGGTTCAACTTCGGAGAAGAAGGGATATCTGGCTTTCGCGACCCTTCCAGGCTGGCCATCCTCACCTCGGAGGATGCACACTTCTCGATCAATCAATCGGTTCGGATGTTGGGCCTCGGTGAGCAAAGCCTGATCCACCTGAAGGTAGGCCCGAACCGCCAGATTGACCCGGGACAGCTCCAGAGAACGCTGGAGGAGTTGAACGGCTCCAAGGACGTCTTCTGCATTGTCGCAACAGCGGGCACCACCTCCACGGGCACGATCGACCCCATCGAGACACTGATCGAGGCCGCCCAACAGTGCGGGGCCTGGCTGCACGTCGATGGCGCCTATGGCCTGTCGTTCAGCTTGCTCCCCGAGTACCGGCCCCGGTTTCACGGCATCGCCGATGCCGACTCGATCACATGGGACCCCCACAAGCAACTGGGTGTTCCCATTCCCAACTCACTGCTCTTCCTGAACGATGAGCAGGACTTTGCCAGGATGACTCTCAACAGTCAGTACTTCAATCGAGCGTCGAGCCACGAACCCAACCCTGGTCTCAAGTCTCCACCATCGACACGGCCCATGTCCGCCCTTCCTCTCGTCACTTCACTGCTTCACCAAGGGATGGATGAGGTCATGGAGAAACTCCGCGTCCCCCTGGAGAGCATCCAGCAACTGGCCGAGCATCTCGCCACCCAAGACGACTTCGAGTCCTGGCATGAGCCCGAAACGGGGGTTCTCTGCTTCCAGCACCAACCGGGTCACATCGCGGACCTCGACAGAAATGATCTACAGACATACATCTATGAATCCATTCTGAGTGAGGGTAGGCGCTCCATCTCCATCACTCAGCTTGACGATGCGGTGGTGCTGCGGATCCTGGTGATGTCCTCCAGGATCGAATTTGCTGACCTCTTGGAGACAATTGACGACATCCGTTCCTTCGCCAGAAGCTTTGGCTCCAAGCCCCAACCTCGGTGAGAGGGAACACATGAAGTTGCTCATCATCAATCCCAACAGCGACGAGTCCATGACGCAGGCCATCCTGTCGTCGGCCACCCGGTTCTCCCGCGGCAACTTCGACGTGAGTTGCCTATCCACTCCTGGCGCTCCACCGTTCATCGACACCTATCACGACATCGCGGCCGCCATGCCCGGAATGGTCGAACTGTTGCACAAGCACGAGGCCAACTACGACGGCTTCATCGTGGCATGCCATTGCGACCCGAATCTCGACCTCATGAAGGAATCGACAGACAAGCCGATGGTCGGCATCGGCGAAGCCTCCATGAAGATCGCCACAATGCTCGGTCATCGTTTCTCCGTGATCTCCACCGATGAGCGCTCGGTGCCCAACAAAGAGGCCTTGATCCGGAGCTACCACCTGCAGGATCTGGCAGCGTCGGTGAGATCTCCGGCACCTGCATGGGCGGACGAGAGCGAGCACAACCAGTACCTGCTGACCGCACACGCCGCGATCGACGAGGATATGGCCGAGGTGATCGTCCTCGGATGTGCAGGGATGACCGGACTCGACAAGCGGCTCGAATCAGAGTTGGGGGTGCCGGTGCTCGACGGTGTGGTCTGCGCGCTGATCATCACTTCAGGCTTGGTGAAGTACCAGACATCGACCAGCAAGATTCGGCGCTACCGCTGAGCCGCCGGGCCGAACCCCGTGATCAGTTGCCGCGAACCGGTTGGCCCTGAGCCGGTTGCACATTGATCCGGTCACGGCGCAGAAACTCGCCGCGGCCGCTCTCACCGACGAATTCGCCGTCGGAGACGATGAGTTCCCCGCGTGAGTAGACCTTGATGGGCCATCCCTTGATCTCAACACCCTCGTACGGCGTGAAGTCGACCTCCTCGTGCAGGAGATCGTGCGTGATCGTCTGCCGCTTCTCCGGATCCCAGATCGCGATGTCGGCGTCGGCGCCAACCGCAATGGTCCCCTTGCGCGGATAAAGTCCGTAGATCTTCGCCGGGTTCGTAGCCGTGGTGGCGACGAACGTGTTGATGTCGATTCGTCCCCGTGACACGCCCTCGGAGAACACCAGCGCGAGTCGTGCCTCGATCCCGGGGATGCCGGGAGCCACCTGACGGAAATGGGGTTCGGAACCGCCGGCCTTCTTCCCAGAGGTGCTGTCGAACTGGAAGGCATTGTGGTCAGAGGAGATCACCTGAAACATTCCGGTCGCAATCCCGCGCCATAGTGCGTCCGGGTTCTCGGCGTCTCTCGGGGGCGGGGCGAAGAGGAACTTGGCCCCCTCCCACCCCTCCTTGTCGTAGACCTCATCGGTGAACATCAGGTACTGCGGGCAGGTCTCTCCGTAGATCTTCAGCCCACGATCCTGACCCCACCGAATCTGATCCATCGCCTCGCGGCCCGACACGTGCACGATCAGGATCGGCACATCGATCAACTCACTCATCGAGATCGCTCGGTGCGTGCCCTCGCGCTCAACGCACATCGGTGCCATCTTCGAGAAGGACCCGAGCGACGTCTCGCCGGCGTCATCGAATCGTTTCGCCATGTGGCGAATGCAGTGCTCGTTCTCGGCGTGGATCATCACCATGGCGCCTTCGCGCTTTGCGACTTCCATCGTCCTCAGGATCTGGCCGTCGTCCAGGTAGCCGTCATAGGTCATGAAGCATTTGTAGGACGTGTAGCCGTCCTCGATCAGGGCCGGGATCTCCTCGTTGGCGACCTGTTCGCTCGGGTCGGTCAAGATGATGTGAAACCCGTAGTCCACTACGGCATTTCCGTCGGCCTTGGCGTGATAGTCATTGAGCGACTCTCGAAGTGGGCGGCCCTTCTGCTGCTGGGCAAACGAGATGATCGTTGTCGTGCCGCCGTGCGCCGCAGCCCTGGTCCCGGTCTCGTAGCTGTCGTTCAAGAGGACCCCGTAAAAGGGCGGTTCATCGAGATGGACGTGAGCGTCGACACCACCCGGCAACACGAACATTCCGTCTGCGTCGACGAACTCATTCGCATCGGTCAGTCGTTCCGCCAGCGATGAGATCCTTCCGTCCCTCACCCCTACGTCGCATCGGATGGTGTCGGTCGCGGTGACGACAGTCCCGTTCTGGATGACAAGATCGAATTTGCTCATCGGTTCACTCCTTCGACAGGGTCGAAATCAAGGTCGTCATTTCGCTGCGTCCTGGAGGATTGCCCCCACCGCAGCGGCCATCACCTGGCACCCCAGGACAATGTCGTCGGCGGCAGTGTCTTCATTGAAGTCATGGCTGACCCCACCGATGCTCGGCACGAAGATCATTCCGCTCGCCATTTTCGATGCCAGAATTTGTGCATCATGGGCAGCGCCGCTTTGCATTCTCATCCACTCGCCCGGCACCAGCGCTTCGGCGGCGTGCGCACAGTACCCCTGCATTCGATCGTCCATCTCGACGGCGCGAACAGCGTCTTGCAGCGATTCCAGTTCCAGACCCACTTCTGAGGATCTGCCGAAGTCCTCCACATGAGCTTCCACTTGGCGTGTCACGAGATCGAGAAAGCCCTCGTCCGAATCTCGTACCTGAAGGTGAACCTGCGCTTCTCCGGGAACGATGCTGGCAGCTCCGGGATGGAGTCTGATGTCGCCGAACGTCCATACTGTCTTGTCTCTGGCGGTGTCACACAGCACGCGGTCCAGGCCATGGATCGTTCGCACAGCTGCCATGCCGGCATCGCGGCGAAGGTTCATGGGCGTCGTACCGGCATGGTTTTGAGAGCCGTGAAAGCGAATGACGAAATCCCTCACACCCACGATGGACGTCACCACGCCGATCCGGTGGCCGGTCTTTTCCAGGAACGGTCCTTGCTCGATGTGTGCCTCCAGGTACCCCAGATGTCGGTCATGGTCCAGAATTGAGCGAGAGGTTTCACCCAGTCCCGCCCGTTGCAATACGTCGCCGATGCTTCCCCCCTGGACACTTGGCAATTCCAAGAGTTCAGCATCGGTGAACTCTCCGCAAAACGATCGACTGCCGAGGCTGCTGAAATAGGTGCCCTCTTCGTCCATCCATGAGACGACATCGATACCAATGCCGGGAAGTCTCCCTGCCTCGCGGTAGGCCCTGGCGATCTCGAGTCCGTAGATGACCCCCAGGGCCCCATCGAGCCACCCGCCCGTTGGCTGGGTGTCGGAGTGAGAGCCGATCAAGAGTGATCGAGAGCAATCCTCGCTCGTGGCGATGACGTTCCCGACCCCATCGACTGACGCTTTCAGGTCTGCGTTTGCCAGCTGATCCGCCAGCCAGCGCCGGGACTCCATATCAATGTCGGAGAACGCCGTGCGCACCACACCATTGCCGACCGCACCAAAGGAACGGAGCGTACTCAGGTCCTTCAAGAGGCGTTCGGGATCTATCTCGATCATGAGTTCTTGACGATACCCCGTTCCTTGAACTCGAACCGGCGGTGGATGCGGTTAGGTATCTCGGGAGTGAGATGCTGCGGCCGAGCACGCCGTTTGCCCACTGTTTACTTACTCGATACGCAGGCCCGAGAGAGCCCGAGAGATCACCAGCTGCTGGATCTGCTCGGTGCCCTCGAAGATGTCGTGGATCTTGGCGTCACGGTGCCACCGCTCGACGGGGTACTCGCGGGTGTAGCCATAGCCACCGAGAACCTGAATGGCACGTTCGGTGACCCATGTGGCGGTGCGTCCGGCCTTGAGCTTGGCCATCGAACCTTCGGCGTTCTTGAACGCGCGCTGCTTGCCGAGCCAAGCGGCCTTCCAGACCAGCGCGCGGCTGGCCTCAACCTCGGTGGCCATGTCGGCCAGCATGAAGGCAATGCCTTGGTTCATGATGATCGGCTTGCCGAACGCGTGACGCTCCTTGGCGTATTCGGTCGAGTATTCGAGTGCGGCACGGGCAACACCGATCGCCTGGGCGCCGACGGCGGGGCGGGTGGCCTCAAACGTCTGCATGGCAGCCTGGGAGTTGCCGGGCTTGCCTTCACGGACACGGGCGAGACGCTCCTCGAGTTTGTCCTTGCCACCGAGCAGGCAGTGGCCGGGCACACGGACGTCGTCGAGCACGACCTCAGCGGTGTGCGAGGCACGAATGCCGTGCTTCTTGTATTTCTGACCCTGGCTCAGGCCAGGGGTGTTGGGCGGAACGATGAACGAGGCATGACCCTTCGAGCCGAACTCTGGCTCGACCACGGCGACGACAACGTGGACATTGGCGATGCCGCCATTGGTGATCCACGCCTTCGTGCCGTTGAGAACCCACTCGTCGGTGGCTTCGTCGTACACCGCACGAGCGCGATAGCCGCCAACGTCAGAGCCGGCGTCGGGTTCGGATGCACAAAATGCGCCGACCTTCACGTCGTCGGCGGTGCCATAGCACTGGGGCACCCACTCCAGAAGCTGTTCAGTGGTCCCGGATGCGGCAATGCCGGCAGCAGCCAGACCAGAGCCCATGAGCGCCATGCCGATCCCGGCGTCACCCCAGAAGATCTCTTCGATGGCCATCACCATGGAGATGCCGCTGGGATCGTTCATCGAAAGCTCGCTCATGATCTCCCATCCGTAAAGCCCGACCTCAGCGGCCTGCTGCACAATCGGCCACGGGAACTCTTCCTTCTCATCCCACTCCTCGGCGTTGGGGCGGATGACATCGGCGGCGAACTCGTGGATCCAATTTTGGAGTGCGAGTTGGTCTTCGTTGAGGGCCATGGAGAAATCAGGCATGTGTGGTTCCTTCATGGGTGAGGGTGCTGCTGCATTCGGCAACACGTATTACCAGTCGGTAACAGATAGATGATTGCCCAAGTTTGCATCATCGCCACCAGGTTTCCGCCCGAGCCGCTACCAGTCGTGAGAAAGCGAGGACTACATCAGCGACAGAACCAGCCGTACCGCTCCGACGGTGACGGCTCCCTTGAAGAGCCAATCGAGCATCGCTGGCTCTGCTCGATACAGGAGTTTGGTGCCGACTCGAGTGCCCACGATCACACCCACAACACCGACCAGGATCATCGGGGCGTGCTCGCGGAAGGCGAAGCCGGCAATGCCGAAGACCACGATCTTCGCCAGATGGTTCATCACCTGAGCAACAGCGAATGTGGCAACGAAGGTGATGTGGTCCTTCGTGGCTGCTTTGAAGGCCGGCGCAATGAGTGGCCCCGCCGCGCCGATCGGCGGGTTGGTCACACCGGCGAGCACGCCGACGAGAGCGAAGCGTTTCCCGCCACCGGATCGCGGAGCGATCCACGCCGTGGCCGCGGGCCACCACACGGCAAGAAGTGCGAAGACCCCGATGAGCGCTCGGCCGCTGTCGCGGGGGATCGAATCGGCGATCAGAAAACCAACCCCGATGGCTGGCAACAGCGGGACCACATACCAACGCAGCAGCGACACTTCGACCGTGTGGCGCAGCGTCACCGCCCGGGTGCTGTTGGAGACGAACTGGATGACGGCGTGGGCGGGGATGGCAACGAGCGGATCGACGAACTGGAGAAGGGTGACGAGAAGAATCAGTCCACCACCGGCGCCGGCCACCGCAGTGATCGCAGCCGTGGCCGCGGCCACAAAGACCAAGATGACGAGCTCCGTCTCGCTCATGGATCGTATTCTTCATCGGACCGACGGAAATGTCGGCACCGGAGTCGCCGACGTGTCGTTCCAATCTCCATCGGCCGAGCTGGGTGACCGGTAGCCTCATACGCCATATGAGCACCGCGTCCATTCCCGAAAAGCCCGACCTCTCCGGACTCGAGGACAAGTGGGACGCGGTATGGGACGACTCGGGCATCTATCACTTTGATGCGTCCAGGTCGCGTGACGAGGTCTTCTCGATCGACACGCCACCACCGACCGTCAGTGGGTCGCTCCACGTGGGCCACGTCTTCTCCTACACCCACACCGACACCATCGCCCGCTACCAGCGCATGGCTGGTAAAGAAGTCTTCTACCCGATGGGTTGGGACGACAACGGCCTACCGACCGAGCGCCGAGTTCAGAACTACTACGGCGTTCGTTGCGACCCTTCTCTGCCCTACGACCCGACGTTCGAGCTCCCTTCGGACGCCGGCGACCCGAAGGCGATCAAGAAGCGGCGCGACATCTCTATTAGTCGCCCCAACTTCATCGAGTTGTGCACCACCCTCACGGTCGAGGACGAGAAGGCGTTCGAAGGGCTCTTTCGCCGTCTCGGTCTGTCAGTCGACTGGACCCGCACCTATGAGACGATCAATGACCACTCGCGTCGTATCTCGCAGTTGGCGTTTCTCGACAATCTCTCCGGCGGGCAGGCATACCAGGTTGAAGCACCTTCGCTGTGGGACGTCACCTTCCAGACCGCGGTCGCCCAGGCTGAATTGGAAGACAAGGAACTGCCAGGGGCGTATCACAAGCTCCGGTTCGCCGGTACCGAGGGTCGCCCCGATATCTGGATCGATACCACTCGCCCCGAATTGGTGCCCTCGTGTGTCGCTCTCGTTGCCCATCCCGACGATGCGCGATATCAGCCGTACTTCGATACGGCCTCGGTTGTCTCGCCGGTTTTCGGTGTCGAAGTTCCCGTACTCGCTCACACACTCGCCGATCCCGAGAAGGGCACCGGCATCGCCATGATCTGCACTTTCGGCGACACCACCGACGTCACCTGGTGGCGCGAACTCGATCTGCCGGTTCGCACGGTCATCGGGCGTGACGGCCGGTTCGCCGCCGAAACGCCGGAATGGATCAGCGGCGACAGCGCAGGCGCGGCATACCAGCGTCTCTCCGGCAAGAAGGTGGCCCAGGCCCAAGAAGAGATCGTCAAGATCTTCGTCGAGACGAGCGAGATGGAGGGCGAGCCTCGCAAGATCACGCACCCGGTCAAATTCTTCGAAAAGGGAGACAAGCCCCTCGAGATCGTCAGTTCGCGCCAGTGGTACATCCGCAACGGCGGGCGCGACACAGACCTGCGCGACGCGCTGGTCGCTCGGGGCGACGAGATCAACTGGGTCCCCGGCTACATGCAGTCGCGCTACGCCTCATGGATCGAAGGGCTGAACGGCGACTGGCTGATTTCGCGGCAACGTTTCTTCGGAGTCCCGATTCCGCTCTGGTACCGACTCGGTGCCGAAGGCGAACCATTGTGGGACGAGCCACTGGTCCCGTCTGAGAACCAATTGCCCATGGATCCGTCGACCGATGTCCCCGCCGGCTACACGGCCGAGCAGCGCGGCGCCGCCGGTGGCTTCATGGGTGAACCCGACATCATGGACACCTGGGCGACGTCATCTCTCTCCCCACAGATCGCCTGTGGCTGGCGCACTGACCCGACGCTCTACGCCGCCACGTTCCCGATGGATGTCCGGCCCCAAGCTCACGACATCATTCGCACCTGGCTTTTCTCGACGGTCGTCCGTGCCCACTTCGATGCAGACACCACTCCGTGGCGCAACGCCACGCTGTCAGGCTGGATCCTCGACCCCGACCGCAAGAAAATGTCCAAGTCAAAGGGCAACGTCGTTGTCCCCACCGAACTCCTCGAGCAATACGGCTCAGATGCCGTCCGCTACTGGGCATCCTCGGGTCGACCTGGGACCGACACCGCGTTCGACGAAGGCCAGATGAAAATCGGCCGACGCCTCTCGATCAAATTGCTCAACGCGTCCAAGTTCGTCTTGGGCTTTGGCGAGGAACTGAGCGGGGCAGATCCGTCGGCGGTCACCGACATGCTCGACCGGTCGATGCTGGCCAAGCTGGCCGATCTTGTCGATGAGGCCACCCGAGCGTTCGATGCATTCGATTACGCCCGTGCGCTCGAACGCACCGAGACGTTCTTCTGGTGGTTCACCGACAACCACATGGAACTGGTCAAGGCACGCGCCTATGGCGAGTTCGGCGACGCACGGGCTGCTTCTGCGCATCACTCGTTACGGATGGCACTGTCAACGCTGCATCGGCTGTTCGCTCCATTCCTGCCGTTTGTCACCGAAGAATGCTGGGACTGGTGGCAGGACGGGTCGATTCACATCTCTGACTGGCCTGAGGCTGCCGGCCTGCGGGCGACCGCTGCCGACATCACCGGTGATGCCGCCGATGTCGCTGCTGAAGCGCTTTCTGTTGTCCGCCGCGTCAAGAGCGAGGCCAAGCGAAAGCTGCGAACACCGGTCGTCTCGGCAACCTTCTCCGCATCAGCGACACAACTCGCGCTACTCGAGCTCGTCATCGATGATGTCAAGGCGGCGGGCATGGTCGCCGCAGTTTCACCGGGCGTAAGTGTCGAGGGTTCCGCAATCACCGTCGACGCCAACCTCGAACCCGAACCCGAACCGAGCGAGGGCTAGTCATGGGGGCCAGCGATCGCGATCGCTGGAACGACAAATGGGCCGAGCGGGGTGTCGGCACCAGTCATGGCTCGCAGCTCGTTGAACTCGTCAGGCCGCACATGCCTCCATCGGGCCGCTTGCTCGATGTCGCCGGAGGCGGATCGCCAGATTCGTTGACGTTGGCCCGTATCGGTCTCGACGTCACCGTCTGCGACGTCAGCGACGTCGGCCTGATCCAGGCCCGCCAGCGCGCGCTATCCGAAGACATCATCATCTCCACCGTCGAAGCCGATCTCGACGTCGATCCGGTACCCCCTGGTCCGTGGGATGTCATTACCGTGGCCAACTATCTCAACCGCGACCTCTTTCCTGCGCTCGTCGCCGAACTGACCCCCGGAGGCATCCTCGCCGTCGTCATCGCCACCGTCACCAATCTCGAACGCAGCGAGAAACCCGGCCGTCGCTTTCTCCTGGAAACGAGCGAGATCCTGGGTTTGACCGGTCACCTTGATGTCATCCACCACTCAGAAGAATGGCGCTCCAACAACCGCCATGAATGCCATCTGGTAGTGACTCGCTGATCGTTCAGCCGAGACCCGCCACCCGGCACGCGCCCTCGAGATCCTCGTGGTTGGTGTAACAGCCAACGAACCCGCGATCGCCGGTGAAAAACGTACGGCCGTGCAAGCATCGCCAATTGTCGAAAATCAGCATGCGACCCGGTTCCCATACGTGATGGAGTGCTCGTGCAGGGTCGCTGAAAACGGCACGGAAGGCGTTATAGGCATCGATCACATCATCAACCAGACCCCCCTCGGGGAGCAGGGCTGAACGGTCATAATTATTGAAAGACAGTTGGACGAGAACGCCGTTGGCGTCAACTCGCAAGGGCGGTCGCTCCGCGACGAGATGCACGCCCGGTTCGACATAGTGAGCCTGGATCGCAAACCGAGTGAGAAGGTCGGCGGCTTCCGGATTGGCGATCTGAAAATCGCGCGCCGCCGCGAATCCGTCAACGAGAACACTGTCGCCTCCCTCGCCGGTCCGTTGCTGCTGGGCGAAGACGATCGTGCCGGGCGCATCATGGCTGTACGTACCATCCGTGTGCACGTCGAGTGCGAACGTCTCGTACGCGCTATCCATGTGCTCGGCGGCTCCAGAGTTCATCTCCCACACGTCACCGAAGATGGAGTTGCGCGGGTAGCCAACACGAGATGCAAGTTTGCGGGTTGCCTCCTCGCCGAGGGCGGCACCATCGAGGGCGAGCCAGCCATGGGTTCGAAGATGAGCCAACGCCTCCACCCACGCCGAATCATCATCGAGCACGCTCACGCTGAACCAGTGCGGCTCAGGTGGCTCGCTCCAAAGCTGAACGGTGGCAGGCATCGCAAAACCGACGCTCTCACGGGGCATCGGCAGGCGGCGGGCGGCCACAACGTGCATGAGCGAATCGAGATCGTGACCGGTGCGGCTTCCGTCGTTCCACTCCACATCGAGCCAACCATCGCCCACGGCAACCGTCACAGCCATAACACCTCGATCGATGGAGAAGGTATCGACAAGCCGCTGTTTGGATTTCGGATTCAGGCTTCCAGCGTCGTCACCGTGATCTCTGAGCCATCGTCCCGGGACGTTGTGCTCGCCGTTGAGCACAAGGCCCCCGTCGAGGATCGAAACACTGTGATCGGCCATACCCCAGTCTGACCTCCATAACCGCACTTCGATACCTTTCGAGACGGCCAACCCGTCAGGGGTCCGTCACCGGGCAGCTTCACCGCTGCGAGATGGGAACCACGGATCGGGCAATTCGGCATTGGTGATCAGACGAGCCATGATGGATGTGTGATTGATCTTCGTTCCGACACCGTTACCCGACCTACCGAGGCCATGCGAGCCGCTATGTCCAACGCGGAAGTGGGTGACGACGTCTTTGGTGACGACCCGAGCGTCAATTTGCTGCAGGACACTGTGGCGGAACGACTCGGCAAGGAAGCGGCGCTGTTCGTCAGCAGCGGCACCCAGTCGAACCTCGTCGCGCTGCTCGCCCACTGTCAGCGCGGCGACGAGTACATCGCCGGCGACATGGCCCACGCGTACCGCTGGGAAGGTGGTGGCGGCGCGGTATTCGGCGGCATCCAGCCCCAACCGGTGCCGATGCACGCCGATGGACTCCCCGACCCTGACACCATCGACTCGTCGGTGAAGCCCGACGACCATCACTTCGCCCGAACAAAGCTCCTCTGCTTGGAAAACACGAAAGACGGCCATGTGCAGTCGGTCGACCGCATGCGGGAAGCCACGCTCGTCGGCCGCAAACACAATCTGTCGATCCACCTCGACGGTGCGCGGATGTGGAATGGCGTCGTGGACCTCGGCATCTCGGCCCAAGAGTTCACTTCGGAGTTCGACACCGTGTCCATGTGTCTGTCGAAGGGGCTCGGCGCACCGGTCGGTTCCGTGTTGAGCGGACCCGCGGACATCATCCATGAAGCGCACAAGTGGCGCAAAATGAGCGGAGGAGCAATGCGGCAGGCCGGCGTCCTTGCCGCCGCCGGGCTTCATGCCCTCGACAACCATGTCGACCGACTTGCCGACGACCACGCCAACGCCGCTCGCCTCGCTGAAGGGCTCGGCAACATCGATGGCATCACGGTCATCGACCAGGCCACCAACATGGTGTTCATCGAGGTCGATGGCGACGAGCCGGCCCTGCAGGATCAGCTGCTCGAGCGGGGCATCCGCACGGTTATCACGCCAACACCGCGCCGATCGCTCGCCCGCCTGGTCTGCCACCTCGACGTAAGCACAGACGACGTGGAGACGTCGATCAACGCATTCGCTGAACTCGCCGCCGGCTAATACGCCATCTGTCGATTCTTCACTCGTGTCTGAGTGGTGTCGCTGAGGGCGACCATGTCGACTCAGATGCGTTGCCCCGCACTCATCGGTCGTACACGTCAGGGTTCACGACATTGACCGGTCGTGTACCGGCAAGAACTTGACGGGCGTTTTCAATCGCACCGCGATACATGCGCTTGCGGCCCTTGTCGGTCGCCGACGCAATGTGGGGTGTGACGATGACGTTGTCGCGGTTGAGAAGCGTGTGCTCGGGTTCGAGCGGCTCCGGCGCGGTGACGTCGAGTCCGGCGGCATAGACCTTGCCCGAATCCAGCGCGCCGATGAGGGCCTGTGTGTCAATCACACCACCCCGGGCTGCATTGATGATGACGACACCGTCCTGCATCGCCTCGAACGCGGCTACATCGAGCATGTTCCGCGTCTCGTTCGTGAGCGGTGTGTGCATAGTGATCACGCGGCTCTCAGCCAAAATGGTTTCCATGTCGACCTGTTCGTGATCAGCAACCTCGACATAGGGGTCACAGACGATCACTCGCATATCCATCGCTGCTGCAATCCGAGCGACGCGGCTGCCGATACGCCCGTGGCCAACAACTCCAATCGTTGCGCCGGAAAGCTCAATGCCTTCGTTGGCGGCGTAATAATCGATCCGACCCTGGCGGAGACGAGCGACGTTGTTGGCGGTGAACTTGGTGGCCGCCATAAGCAGACTCAGTGTGTGCTCGGCGGTAGAGATCGATGGAGCGTCTGGCGTGTTGCAGACAACGACGCCCTGCGCAGCGGCAGCAGCCAAATCGACCGTGTCGTAGCCAATCCCGCTCCGAGAAATGACCTCGAGTTCGATGCCCTCAGCGATGCGCTCAGAACCCCACAGCGATGAACCTGCAATCGCGGCGCGACACGTCGGGAGTTGGGCAGGGTCCGGTCCAAAGACATCCCAATCGGGGCCGAAGAGCTCATCGAAACCAGGCGGCAACGGGCGGTCGATATAAATACGCTCAGCCAAGGAAAGCTCCTTCAGATGCGACCATTGGGCATCGTTCGTCGGTGGATATGCCCTCCCACTCGTCTCGTATCCAGTGGCAAGCAGAATCATCGTAGAACGCATGGCGCGTTAGCCACCAGACCCGGCGAGGATGTTGAGCTCTTGCATCGTGTGGCTCGGCACGACGGTGCACGGATGTTTGACAGCTCAGATCCCGCCCCGGGTGTCGTCTACGCCCGATCACATCAGCGAGGCGCCTAGCCTGCCTTCCCATGCTGCTGGGATTCGATGTCGGGGGAACCAACGCCCGCCTGTTGCTGATCGAGCCACGTACCGGCGAGGTGCTCGACCGTGATCGTGAGTCGAGCGCCGGCCCAGGGCCTGTTCTGCTCGAAACATTGATCCGGATGATTGAGCGCATGCAGACGCATCACGGTGGAGAGATCTCGGCAATCGGCCTCGGTGTCGCCGGCCTCGCCCACCGATCCGGCATCATCCATTACTCGCCCAACCTGCCCGAACTCATCGAGTATCCCCTCGGCAGTGAGCTAGCTGCCGCCATAAAGGCCCCCGTGGAGGTCATGAACGACGCCACAGCGGCCGCGTGGGCCGAAGCCAAGTTCGGCGGCGGACGCGGCAGCGACGATTTCATCCTTGCCGCACTGGGGACAGGCATCGGCACCGGTTTCGTGTGCGGCGGTCACCTGATCCACGGGCACAACGGTTTCGCCGGCGAGACGGGCCACATGGTCGTCGATGCCAACGGCCCCATGCACCACACCGGACAACTTGGCCCATGGGAGTACTACGCGTCCGGCTCGGCCCTCGGGCTGATCGGCCGGTCGCAGGCTGCAGCCGGGCTCTTCCCGGCGGGACTTTCGCTTGCCGGGTCGGTGACCGCCATCAACGGGTTCACCGTCGCCGAGGCCCTAGCACGCGGCGATAAGGAAGCCGAGCGAATCTTCGACGGATTCTGCCGCCAGGTCGCCCAAGGTTTGGCCAACCTGGTGATGATCTTTGACCCTGAGCGGATTCTGCTCGGCGGCGGTCTCACCGATATCGGCGAGCCGTTACGGGCGGGCGTGCAGTCATGGCTCGAGCGTCTGACGCTCGGCTCCGCCCACCGCCCAGCCATTGAGGTCGTCATGGCCGAGCTCGGCGACGACGCAGGCGCCCTCGGCGCCGCTCTCTGGGCTCAGGGGTCAGTCGAGTAAGGCGCCAGCCATCGCTCTAGTGGCGGATTTCCACCACCACGATCGATAGCGCAGCCGCGGCGATCACAGCACCTCCGACGACACCCAGCGTCTCGAAACCACCCGCGCTGACGAGCAGACCACCGAGCAACGGACCCACTGAACGTCCGGCGGCCATTGCTGCCTGGGCGTCGCCGGCCCGCTCAGCGGGATGCCGAGATCGCTCGGCGAGCAAGGTATAAATGCCCGGGATGGACGTCCAGAAACAGAAACCCCACAAGACGATGACAACCCAGAAGAGCACGGGCTGGTCCATGAATCCGAGCAGCACCGCGAACACGGCAGGAAGCAACATCCACGCGCCCGCCAAGGGTCGTCTCCCCCGCCACCGCGCCGACGGGATCCCGGCTGCGGCATTGGCCGAAAAAACGAGCGAGATCATGAACGGATCCATCCCGTACTGCTCAACACCCATCGCTCCTACATAGATGAAGACCGCGGAGCCGCCAAGCATCACGATGCCCAAGGCGGCAATAAGCACAAACGCTTGTGGTACGGCGCGACTTCGACTGGCATCCTTTGGCGGCGGTATCACAAAGTGTGGAATGGAAATAAGGGGCACGAGTGCCAGTCCCGCCAGTAGCCAGAAGACGGCCTGAACATCTGCCCATTCCAGGACCACGCCGAGCAGCGGCGCCGCCGCTACACCGGTTAGCGGTCCGATCACCGCAATGTCGCCGGTCCGGTCCGCATCTCCGAACACCTGCGAATAGGCAAGCCAGGTAAGGATTCCAAGCGCCAGCCCAGCAACTCCGCGAGCACAGACGAACGTCCAGAACGACTGCACTTCGGCACTGGCCACATTCGCTCCCGCGAGCATGAGCAGCGACAACACAAATAGCCGTCGACTGGGTTCCACGAGTCTGCCCGCGGTCCATGAGCCGACCACAAACGCCCCGAGTTGAGCGGCCGAGAACACACCAGCACGGCCGGTGCCGATCTCGAATCGGGCGGCGATAGAGGGAAGAACCAACGGGGTCGCAACGAACGTGGTGGTGGCGACCGCGGTCGCCAAAACCAGCCCCGTCTCAACCGAACTTCGCAGCGTCGCAAGAAGTCGAAACGGCGCGAACATGGCCCGACCATATATCGCTCACAGTCGGTGAGCGCGTTCCACCCATACTCAAAGGCAAGCCCGAGGTCGTAGACCTCGGCGAGTCCGACACGATTCGAAATCAATCGTGTGAGAGACAACCCTCCTAACGATTGCGAACCTGTCCGCAGGCGTCGCCGCGATCAGGCGCCAGGCTTGAAGACCATCAGGTAGAGGGCCACGACCAGAAGTCCGGTCATCACTTGGCCGCCGAGCACGACCTTTTTGGCGGCGCCGGCCTCCCCGCCGGCCACAGCCTTTTCTCCTGGGAGAATGAGCGCGTGCAGGACACCGTTCATGGCGATCCAGACAACCACGGCAGCCACCAGCCAACCGTCCTTCACCTCGAACACGAGATCGTCGCCACTCTTGGACATCCCCGACACTCCAAAGCCGAGAAGACCACCCAACGCAAGGGCCGATCCATGGACCTTCATCGAGTGCCGCGAACCACCGAAGGGGCCAGCGAAGATCGGTGAGAAAGCCACCAGCATCGCAAGGATGTGAATCAGTAGAACGATGTTGTAGGGCGTGTCGTAGATATCAGCAAGCAGCATGGACGGCATCCTATCCGGCCAGACCTGACCGATGGCTAAATCGGTCGTAGGCTGGACAGATGCCTGAGTACCGGTCCCGCACAACCACCCAAGGCCGCAACATGGCCGGAGCGCGAGCGCTCTGGCGCGCGACTGGGATGACCGATGACGACTTCGAGAAACCGATCATTGCTATCTCCAACTCGTTCACCCAATTCGTGCCCGGCCATGTACATCTGAAAGACCTCGGCCAGCTCGTGGCCCGAGAGATCGAAGCGGCCGGCGGCATCGCTAAGGAGTTCAACACGATCGCCGTCGACGACGGCATCGCCATGGGCCACGACGGGATGCTCTACAGCCTTCCATCACGCGATCTCATCGCCGACAGCGTCGAATACATGGTGAACGCCCATTGCGCCGACGCCCTCGTCTGCATTTCCAACTGCGACAAGATCACGCCCGGCATGATGATGGCGACCATGCGTCTCAACATCCCCACCATCTTTGTGACCGGTGGCCCGATGGAGGCCGGTAAGACTCGCCTGGCCGGCGTCAATGTCAAGCTCGATCTGATCGACCCGATGATCAAGGCCGGCGACACCTCCGTCAGCGACGAAGACGTACTCCAGATGGAACGGTCGGCGTGCCCGACCTGCGGCTCGTGCTCCGGCATGTTCACCGCCAATTCAATGAACTGCCTTACCGAAGCACTCGGGCTTTCGCTCCCCGGCAACGGCACTGTCGTCGCCACCCACAGCGACCGCGAACGGCTCTTTCTCGAGGCGGGCCGTCGCATCGTGGACATCGCCCGCAAGCATTACGAAAAGGACGACTACTCGGTCCTTCCCCGCTCGATCTGCAGCAAGGGTGCCTTCGAAAACGCGATGACGCTCGACATTGCGATGGGCGGCTCGACCAATACGGTCCTGCACATCCTGGCCACCGCTCATGAGGCCGAGGTCGACTTCACCATGAACGACATCGACCGATTGAGCCGCTCCACTCCGGCCATTTGCAAGGTCGCTCCATCCACCAGCGAGTACCACGTTGAAGACGTTCATCGTGCCGGTGGCATCATGGCGATCCTCGGCGAACTCGATCGAGGCGGGCTACTCGACACCTCACTACCGACCGTTCACAGCGAAACTATGGCCGCCGCGCTTGACCAGTGGGACATCATGCGCGACCCCTCTGAGGAAGTCGCCGAGTTTTTCCGCGCCGGGCCTGCCGGTATCCCGACGCAGACCGCCTTCAGCCAGAGCACCCGCTGGGATTCCCTAGACACCGACCGCGCCGGCGGCTGCATCCGCACCTGCGAGGAGCCGTACTTCAGGGACGGTGGCCTTGCGGTCCTGTTCGGCAATATCGCTGAGGACGGCTGCATCGTGAAGACGGCGGGCGTTGACCCGTCGATCTTCACCTTCTCTGGTCCTGCGCGAGTCTTCGAGAGCCAAGATTCGGCCTGCGACGGGATCCTTGACGAATCCCGGATCGATGCGGGCGACGTGATCATCATCCGCTATGAGGGCCCCAAGGGTGGTCCCGGAATGCAAGAAATGCTGTATCCCACGAGCTACATCAAAAGCCGTGGGCTCGGCAAGGAATGTGCTCTGCTCACTGACGGACGATTCTCCGGTGGTACCAGCGGCCTCTCCATTGGCCACGCCTCGCCGGAAGCGGCCGAAGGCGGCGCCATCGGCCTGATCGAGGATGGCGACATGATCGACATCGACATCCCCAACCGATCTATCGCATTGCGCGTCTCCGACGATGAACTCGCGGAGCGACGAGCGGCCATGGAAGCCAAAGGCGCAGATGCCTGGCAGCCGGCCGAACACCGCACCCGCAAGGTCAGTGCGGCGCTACAGGCCTATGCGGCCTTGACAACATCGGCAGACAAGGGGGCTGTGCGCGACGTCGGACAGCTCTACCGGTGACCGACACCTCTCGCTCCTCAGTCCGTGGTCCCGAAGCTGTTCAACGCTCGTTGATTGATGCTGCGCTCCAGCTGATGTCGCTGCGTTCACCACGCCAGATTTCTGGGCGCGAACTCGCCAAGACCGCAGGGGTGAACTACGGCTTGATCCATCACTATTTCGGTTCAAAAGATGCAGTGTTCGCCGCTGCTGTCACCGAGTCGACCGAAGCGATGGCACGGCGATGGGAAGTCGCCGGGCTCCTTCCGCTCAATACGACGGATGAAGCTGCGACCTATCGCACGTTCTCGAAGCTCGAACTCGATGGCGACAACTCTCCAGTCACCGACTTGCTCCATCGAATCGTTGCCGGTCAGGCGGAGGCACTAGGTCGCAAGACCACTGATAAGGATCTCCTTGCTGAAGTGGCGCTATGCGCCGCGCTTCAGTTTGGGTGGGGCGCCTTCGAACCGGAGATCTCCAGCGGGCTCGCCGCCTACGACATCGATCTTCACGAACTTCGCGATCGTGTGTCGAAACTCTCGATGCGTCTCGCCAACGGGAGTGGTGCGTAAGCAAGAACCCTTGGACCGCCACGGCGCCTCACCACGAGGTGTTCCAAGGGTGGGTTCTCGTCACGGATTTCGCTATTTCGTCGGTGTTCGCATGGCGAACCATTCCCACAACACGTCGTCCCAGTTCTTCTCAGCCACAGCAGTCTCAGTGAGCATGCCACCGCGCGTGAGTTTGAGCCGATCAGCAAGCAGGGTCACGCGGTCGGGTCCACCGTCGAGGAGTCGCGTGGCGAACGGCCTTTGCAGCCAATGCCCCGACTCGTCGGTCGACAGCCGCTCACTCGCCCCATCGAAATCTGCCTGCTGATGGGCGACCCGCTTGAAGCGGTATCGAGCGGCCGGCACGCCGGCATCATGCTCGGTCAGCGTCAATCCTTGGGGGCTGTTCAGGAACTCGAACGTGCCCGTGCCCCCGTCCTGGGCTCCCGCCTGATTCAACGCAAGCGGCCGGATGAACGAATCACCGAAGCCGACGTCGACGAGGTACGGCTGGTCGACGTCGACCTCGATGCAGAGATGATCGATCAGGCGATTGGGGCCACCGAGCAACACTGCAGCCCCCAGGCGTCGCACGGGAAATTCCAGCTGATCGAGCAGCCAGGCAAAGGCTCCGTTGTTTTCGAAGCACCAGCCGCCGCGATTACCGTCGACAATCTTCGTCGTTGACCACTCGACGTCGGTACGAATTCCGAGACGGTGAAAGACGTTCAAGTTCTCAAAGGGAACCGCGGTCAGATGGGCTCGCTGGAGTCGCTCGAGCGTGGCGAGGTCAGTGGCGACCGGACCCTCGAAGCCGATCCGAGCGAGATAGTCATCGACCGAGATCACCGGACTGCTCCGTGCGTGAAGCCGATCGAGCGGCCACACTCGTGGCCATGAAGTTTGCGGCCCGAACGACAGAACTCATCGACTCGCCTATCGGTGCTGCCTTTGCCATGCTCGATCATCGGTTGAACGACCGTCCTCTGCTCGACCTATCGCAAGCGGCGCCCGGGTACTCCCCCGCGCCCGTCGTAGCCGACCGTATCGTTGAAGCTGGCCGCGAGCCCATCACGTCTCGATACACGCCGGCGGCAGGATTGGCGGAACTGCGCCAGGAGTTCGCCACGGATCTACGCCACAGCTATGCATCGAAAGACATCGCTGCCGCCGACGTGACGATCACCGCCGGCTGCAACCAAGCCTTCTGCGCGACGATCAATGCTCTGGCCCAGCCTGGCGATTCGGTCCTGCTCGCCACGCCATTCTACTTCAACCACGAGATGTGGCTGCAGGCTGAAGGCATCGATGTCCGCTACCTGGGATGCACTACCGAGCTCCACCCCGACCTCGACCAGGCCGCCACCCTGATCGACGACACCACCCGCGCCATCGTGCTCGTATCGCCGGGAAACCCAACCGGCGTAACCATCCCGGTCGAGGCGATCGCCGACTTCGCCGAACTCGCCGCTCGTCACGACATCGCCCTGATCCTCGACGAGACCTACCGCACCTTCCGTCCAACCGATGCGCCCGCCCACGCCGTGTTCGACAATCCGGACTGGCGGAGCACCCTGATCAGCCTCCATTCCTTCTCCAAGGACCTCGCCATCCCCGGTTATCGAGTCGGCGCGATCGTGAGCGGTGCAGATCATCAGCGCGAAGCCCTGAAGATCCTCGACTGTGTGGCGATCAGCGCACCGCGAATTGGACAAGAGGCGGCGATAACCGGTCTCCGACACGCGAGCGGTTGGCGACGTGAACAAGCGCAGCGCATCGCTCTCCTCCAAGACCATTTCGTCGTGACGATGGCCCAGACCCCAGGCGGCTTTGAGCTTGTGACAAGTGGGGCCTACTTCGGCTGGGTCCGGTCCAACGATCATCGCTCCACGGACGAAACCGTCCGGCGGTTGATCGTCGAACTCGACACCCTTGTCATTCCCGGCACCGCATTCATGCCAACCGACGAAGGCATGCTCCGGTTCAGCTTTGCCAACCTGACTCCTGCCGAGATCGACGAACTCGGCCGTCGACTCAAGACATACTGAACGCATGCACCTCACCACCGTGATTCTCAACGGCTCCACCAGCGCAGGCCGGGTGGAAGGCGACGAGGTCGTGCTCCTCGACGCGCCAGATGTCGGCGCCGTGTTTGCCCGGGGCGGCTCTGCCGAGGTCGGCAGGTCCATTTCGTTCGCTGATGCGCAACTCGCACCGATGGTGACCGCGCCCGACAAGATCGTGTGCGTCGGAGTCAACTATCTCGACCACATCGCCGAGATGGGCCGAGACAAACCTGCCGCGCCGACCTATTTCGCAAAATACCGCTCGGCTCTCATCGGCGCACACGACGACATCGCTCTCCCCTCCCCGGATATTTCCACCCATATCGACTGGGAGGTCGAACTGGCCATCGTGATCGGATCAACGGTGCGCGACGCCTCCGCAGACGAAGCACTCGCCGCCATCGGTGGTTACACCGTTCTCAACGATGTCTCCGTGCGCGACTACCAGCGCCGTACCACCCAGTTTCTCGCCGGCAAAACCTTTGAGGGCATGACCCCGCTCGGGCCGGTCGTCGTCACGCGCGACGAACTGGGAGACGGGTCGGGCCTCGCTATCAGTTCGGCGATCGATGGTGTGGTGAAGCAATCGTCCAGCACCTCTGAGCTCTGCTTCAACTGCATCGACATCGTGCAGGATCTGAGCCGCATCATCACGCTCGAACCTGGCGACGTGATCGCCACCGGGACACCCGGCGGCGTCGGAGCGGCCCGCACGCCTCCGGAGTGGATGGCCAACGGCACAGTCGTGCGGTGCTCGATCGAAGGGATCGGCGAGACCGTCAACCGTTGTCGGCTACCGGGCTGATCCGCCGCCGAATCTCGGCCACAACCTGCGCCGCGGTGAGACCGTCCGTGTCCACCTGCTCGAACGTGCGATAGTGCACCGCGCGCTCGGCCAGTAGCCGAACAGCATTGGCCTCCGCCTCGGGACCGGCCAGAAGTGGACGCACTACGCCCGACGAGTCAGCCAACACTCGGGCAACGATCACATCGGCTGGCGCGGTGAGGCAGAACAGCTGATGGCCCGCCAGTGCCTCCCCGACCTCGTCTTGTAGGAGCATCCCGCCACCAGTGGCCACGACCAGTCCCACTCGCGCGGCGAGTTCACGAGCCAGATCGCGCTCGATTGAGCGGAAGTGCGCCTCCCCATGATCGCCGAAGATTTCGGCAATCGGTCCGTGACGAGACACGATCACATCGTCGGTGTCGACAAAGTCACGACCGAGCTCGATGGCAAGAAGTCGACCCACTGTGCTCTTTCCGGTTCCCATGAAACCGGTGAGCACAATATTTGTGTGTGCGGGCTTGCCCATCTCGGAGCTTCTAGTCGTGGACACGCCGTCAGTAAAGCAGGTACAGGAGGCGAAGCTGACCGAAATCTTTGAGATCGGTAGCCCACGACGCCACGATCTCCTCTGCGCTTGCACCAGCATCAAGCGCCGCGACAAGGGCATCGGTTCCAGCAAGCAAGCCCATGGCCTGCTCGCGATTCACGAAGGGCTCGAACTTCGCCTCTTCGTCATCGGCCGGCGGCTCGAACAGCGCTGCTGCCTCAGAATGCGCCTGGGCGAACTCCGCGAGGACATAGATGGCGGTGCCCACGGGTTCGAACAAACCCGGATCGGTCACCTGGATTCGGACTCCACTCATCTCAATGCCGTTCAAACGGGGGTTATCGGTGCGCTCGGGCAACGGTCCCGGGGTGAAGGACACGGGCACGAAGACCACGCCCGGGAGTTGGTGACCATTCAGGTGGGCCGACACGGCGATCTCATCGGCCCACTCCGCCCCGATGACCTCGAACGTCTCGAGCGTTCCACCGCCGTAGCTGATCGACGTTGCCTCGAACAGGACAGTCCCGAGATACGTAACCGCCGATGCTGCGGTCTGTAAACCAGGGCTCGGGGGCACCCAGGTCAACCCGGTGTCCTCCCAGGTCATCCCGCGACGCCAACCCTGCATCTCCACGACCGTCAGCACCAGCGCGTCGAGGCCCTCGAGCCAACCTTGCCCGACGATCGCCAGAGCCAACTCACCCGCTGTCATGGCGTATGCAGCAGGCACCGGGTACTGCCCGATGAAGGAACGCTGGTCCTCCTCAAGGACGTAGCCGGCCGCGGTGAGGCCACCGGACGGATCTGGTCGGTCGAGTACCACAAACTCGATTCCAGCCACCGCTGCGGCTTGCATGGCCAGCCCCATGGTCGACACATACGTGTAGAAGCGTCCCCCAACGTCTTGCAAGTCATAGACGAGGACATCAACATCGGCCAGCATCTCCGGAGTGGGCATGCGGGTCTCGCCATAGAGGGAGAAGATCGTCACGCCGGTGGCGGCGTCGACCTCATCGTCGATCAGATCACCGGCGCCGGCGGTGCCACGCACGCCGTGTTCGGGAGCGAAAACCGCCACCAACTCCAGATTCGGAGCGGCGTGCAGCACGTCGATGAGATGTTGGCCCCGCACGAGCGACGTCTGGTTGACGATCGCTCCAACCCGCTTGCCATCAAGCAAATCAAAGCCTCGATCAGCAAGGACCTCGGCGCCGACCGTGACAGCTGGTGGCGGCTCGGTGGTAGTCGTCGGGACGGCGGTGGTGGTGCTCGACGTCGTGGTTGTCGAATCAATAACTCGCTGCGCCGACTCTGTCGACGCGGTACAACTCGCCAACAAGGCGCCTAGGAGAACCAGCGCGCTAACCCAACGTCGCCGTTGTGGCACGTCCATCGGGCGAGCGATCCCTGCATCAACAAGACTGTGCGTCAAGGGTTTCCTTTCCGGCTCTGTGATTACATAACACGCTTCGACCCTTTGGAGATCTCGTGTCACGAACCGCTATCCAAATTGACGAGCACGGTGGACCCGAGGTTCTCCAGCTTCGCGAGCTTCCGAGCCCCGAGCCAGGACCCGGCGATCTTCTGATCAACGTCCATGCCGTCGGGATCAACTTCATCGACACATATCAACGATCGGGCCTCTATGAGATGGTTCTGCCATTCATTCCGGGAACAGAAGGCTCGGGCACAGTCGTCGCCGTCGGCGACGGCGTCACCGGCTTCGCTGTCGGTACTTCGGTGGCCTGGATTGGAGGCGATGGTTCGTATGCGAGCCAGGTCGTGATCCCCGCCGCCATCGCCCTTGATGTCTCACCATCGATGTCGCTGAGCGACGCGGCCGCCCTTCCGCTCCAAGGCATGACAGCGCACTATCTCATCGATTCCGTCTACCCGCTCGGCCCTGGCGACCGCTGCCTGATTCACGCGGCGGCGGGTGGCACTGGTCGGCTACTCGTCCAGATGGCCAAGCTGCGTGGCGCCGAAGTGGTGGCCACCGTCGGTTCTGACGAGAAGGCCGAACTCGCCCACTCTGCCGGCGCAGATCACGTCATCAACTACCAGAGGGACGACATCGTCGAGGGGGTCGAGGCTGCGGTTGGAACGAATGCCATCGACGCGGTGTACGACGGCGTGGGCGCCAGCACGTTCGACGCCGGCCTCGCTGTCTTGCGAATCCGAGGCACGATGGCCACGTTTGGGAACGCATCGGGAGCGGTGCCACCAGTGGCTCCACTGGTGCTGATGCCCAAGTCGCTGCTGCTCACCCGTCCGAAGCTGGGGGACTTCATGCGCACCCCGGAGGAGCGCGATGGCCGCTGGAACGAGATAGTCGGATGGGCCGAGTCCGGCGAACTTGATATCCGGATCGGGAGTGAAGTTCCGCTCGCTGAAGCGGCCACTGCGCACCGCGCCCTCGAATCCCGACAGACCACCGGCAAGCTGCTCTTGCGGCCATAATGAAGTAATGAGCACCCCTCTCCTTGCAGAGTTCGAAGCACTCGTCGACCGTGAGTGGGACCGTATGGCTAACGCTGGCACCTGGTGGACCGGCATCGAACGGGTGGCGATCGCGACCGAGGCGCGCCTCAGCCGCGACGACGCCCCCTCCACAATGCATCTCTCCGCGGCGACGACCGCAGCGGCGCGCCGGGTATCCACCGAGGCAGCAACGATTCGACAGGTCGATATCGACCGTTGGGCCGATGGTGGCCTTGATCCTTTCGCCTACGTCGAATTGGTCAGTGTTGTTTCTCGACTGGCCGCGATCGACGTCTCGGCCTTTGGCCTGGGCATGGACGAGCGGCCACTCCCAGTCCCGCAACCAGGTAACCCCTCATTCGAACGTCCGACTGATGCCGTGGTCAGCAATGGTTGGGTCCCGACGGTTGGCCCGGCATGGGCGCCCGCCTCACTCTCCGCTGTGCCTGATGAGGTCGACGCCATGTTCGACGTCCATGGCGTGCTCTATCTCTCGATGGAACAGATGAGCGACAACGAGATCGTTCGCAATGGCGTTCATCGCGCCCAGATCGAACTCGCCGCCGCCCGCACGAGTTGGCTCAATGAATGCTTCTATTGACTGCTGGCTCACACATCGATGCTCCGTGCGAGTATCAATACGATTGAGGGCGGACAGTTGATTTGTCCGACTATCACCTCCGGCCTCGGGAACTGTGGCGTGGCCAAGGGTGATGTAATCCGGGCATTCGCCGACTCCGTGGCGCTGCGTGATGACGACGAGTATCCCGACTGTCGGGTCCGAGCGGAGTTCGCGCTCGGCCGCGATGGTGCCGACCGAATAGCGATGGTTGCCGGGAATTTCTCAATGATGAATCGAGCACTCGACGCCATCGGAGCGCCAATAGACAGCGCTATGGACTCGCTTGCCGCAGAGATGGGAACCTCAATCCCCGCTCATCTTCGCCGTCATCGCTAGACCACTGTGCGCGCCCGTAGATAACCGCGAGTTGACAGCTCCCCAAACCGAGTTAGAGTCTCTAACTATTGGCTGAACCCACAGCCATTCGGACCCTTGGGGGGGACCTGTGAAACGCAACCTACTCGTGCTGCTGGCGTTACTGCTCAGCTTCTCGTTGATTGCTGCCGCGTGCGGCAGCGACGACGACAGCAGTTCAGACGACAGCGACATGGCCGATGACGCAGCCGATGACGCAGCCGATGACGCAGCCGACGACGCAGCCGACGACGCAGCCGACGACGCAGCCGATGACTCAGCTGCGGCTGAAGAAGAGGCCACAGCTGACAGCGACGAAGGCGATGCCGGCGCCGTTGACGGCGAAGCCGTCCATGGCGGCACGCTCATCATCCAGAGCTCCCAGGTGCCTCGGCACCTGAACGGCACTGTGCAATCTGGATATGCCACTGCCGTGCCTGGAACTCAGCTGAACGCCAGCCCGTTGCTGTTCGACGAAAACTTCGAGCCTCAGCCCTATCTGGCTGAAAGCTGGGAGATCGCTGAAGACGGACTATCGGTCACCTTGCACCTGGTGCAGGATGCCGTGTTCCACGACGGTGTGCCGATTACCTCGGCAGATGTTGAGTTCTCGATCATCACCGCACGCGACAACCATCCGTTCAAGACGATGTTTGCTCCCGTCACCGGCGTCGACACCCCCGACGAGCACACCGCAGTGATCAACCTCAGCGAGCCACACCCCGCCATCCTCTTGGCCATGTCCCCTGGCTTGCTGCCGATCATCCCGAAGCACATCTTCGACGATGGTCAGGACATGAAGACCCACCCGCGTAACACCGAAGACTTCGTTGGTTCGGGTCCGTTCAAGCTGGTGGAGTACGAAGCCGGTTCGATCATCCGTATGGAGGCCTTCGAGGACTTCTTCATCGCCGATCGCCCGTACCTCGACGGGATCGTGATCCAGATCACGCCCGATCCTGCATCGATCGTGCTCGGCCTCGAAGAGGGCACCACTCACCTGTCGGCATCGCTTGGCGCTGCAGCGAACGTTCTTCGCCTTCAGGACAACGACGATGTCATCGTCACCGCTGACGGCCACGAGGCCATCGGGCCGATCAGTTGGCTCGAGTTCAACGTAAACGATCCGGCGCTGTCGGACGTGCGGGTACGTCAGGCGATTGCCTACGCGGTTGACCGCAACTTCCTCGCCGACGTCATTGACCAAGGAATCACCTTCCCGGCGATCACTGGCATCGACTCGTCGAGCCCGTTCAGCAATCCCAACGTCGAGACCTACGAACAGGACCTCGATGCGGCTCGCGCTCTGTTGGCCGACGCCGGTTATAGCGACGGTGACATCACGCTCACCATCGACTACATCCCGCCATCGCAGGCTCCCTACGCCGAGTACGTGGTGCAGGCCCTCGAGGAAATCGGCATCAACATCAGCTTGAACGTGTCACCGGACTTCCCGACCTGGGCAGGCCGCGTTGCCGCTGGCGAGCACCAGATGACGATCAACCAGGTGTGGAACTGGGGCGATCCCGTGATCGGAGTGCACCGCACCTACCTCAGTGACAACAACGTCGGTGTGATCTGGACCAACAACACCGGCTACGCCAACGCCGAGGTTGATTCGCTCCTCGCTCAGGCTGGCGGTGAGTTCGATCGGGACGCCCGCATCGCCCTTTACCACCAGTTCCAGGAGATCATCGCTGACGAAGTGCCGATCCTGTACCTGACCACTCCGCCGTTCTGGCAGGCCTTCCAGCCCAGCGTTCAGAACCCACCGGTGGGCATCTGGGGTCACATGGGACCAATGCACGAAGTCTGGTTGGCCGAGTAAGGCCCTAGCAGACACAGTAAGTAATGCAGCTTGTTAGGACAATCGCAGTCAGGGTGGCCCAAAGTCTTGGGCTACTCCTGGCTGTGGTTGTCCTCAACTTCACACTTCTCAAACTGACACCCGGTGATCCGGCGTTGGTCATCGCCGGCGAGAGCGGTGCAGCTGACCTCGAACTGCTCGAACAGATCCGGGAGGACTACGGACTCAACGAGTCGTACCTCACCCAGCTCACGACCTACGTCGGCAACGTCGTCCAGGGCGATCTGGGTCAGTCCTTCTTCTTCAACCAGCCCGTCACCAAACTGATCGGCGCTCGGCTCTGGCCAACCATCCTGCTCGTCGCCAGCGCCTTAGCCTTCGCGATCGTCTCAGGTGTTTCCGTCGGCATCTTCACCGCTCGACGACCTGAGAGCCCGGTAAGCCATTTCGCCACCATTTTAGCGCTCATCGGCTACTCGATGCCCGTGTTTTGGACCGGCCTGCTGGTCATAATATTATTCGCAGCCAAGTTGTCTATCCTGCCGATTTCCGGCATGCATGATGTGACGTTCGATGGCAATTGGTTCCAGTCCTGGATCGATATCGGCGAACACCTCATCCTTCCCGCGTTCACGCTGGGATTCCTCTATATGGCGCAGTACAGCCGCCTTTCACGAGCATCGATGCTCGAGGTTCTCCAGTCGGACTATGTGCGCACCGCTCGCGCAAAGGGCCTCGGTGAACGAGTGGTCGTGTACAAGCACGCCCTTCGCAACGCCGTTATCCCCGTAGTCACCGTGGCTGGCCTCCAGTTCGGCTCGCTCATCTCTGGTGCCCTGCTCGTCGAGACTGTGTTCAACTGGCCAGGCCTCGGGCGTTTGGCGTTCGACTCCGTGCTACGCCGCGACATGCCGGTACTGCTCGGCATCCTCTTGATCTCGGCAAGTCTCGTCGTGGCCGCCAACCTTCTGACCGACCTCGTCTACCGACTCATCGACCCCCGAATCCGTGTGGGAGGCAAGTCCTCATGACCGACATCATGATCAGTGGCGGCGCCGACATCGGGCCTCCCGGCCGCGAAGCGTGGCGGATGTTCTTCCGCAACAAGGCAGCGGTCGGTGGCCTCCTCATGCTGATCGGCGTCATCTTCATGACGTACATCGGTCCGCTCCTCTACACCGAAGACCCCGCCGACATCGTCGCCCGGCCGCTAAAGGGCCCGGGGAGCCCAGACATTCCGATTCTTGGCACCGACTATCTCGGACGCGATGTTTTCGCCGGCGTCATCAACGGCGGCTCGACCAGCCTTCAGGTCGCCATGGTCGCCGCCCTTCTGATCGTCCTCATCGGGGTCACTATCGGCGCACTGGCCGGCTTCTACGGCGGCTGGATCGACAACGTCCTGATGCGTTTCACCGAACTCTTCCAGGTGCTTCCAGCCCTGCTCTTCTCCATGGTGGTCGTTGCCCTCTTCGAACCGAAGCCGCGAACGATCTCTATCGCCATCGGTGTGGTGCTGTGGCCGCAACTCGCTCGCTTGACGCGGGCGGAGTTTCTGCGGCTCAAGAACCTGGAGTTCGTCAAGGCTGCTCGCGCCATTGGATCGTCGGACTTTCGCATCATGTCGCGAGTCATCTTCCCGAATGCGCTGCCGCCGCTAATTGTGGCCACCACCCTCGTCATGGGCGGCGCGATCTTGTTCGAGGCTGGCCTTGCCTTCCTTGGTCTCGGCGACCCGAACCATGTGAGTTGGGGTTTGATGATCGGCCTCAACCGGGCGAACTTTCTCACATCGTGGTGGACGGTCACATTCCCGGGCATGGCAATCTTTGTCACGGTGTTGAGCTTCAGCCTGATCGGCGACGGCCTGCAGGACGCGTTCAATCCCAAGCTGCGAGGCCGCTAATGGAACCACTTCTCAGCGTTCGGAATCTCACCGTCACATTCGGATCGTTCACCGCGGTCAAGGACCTTTCATTCGATATCCACGAAGGACAGACGCTGGCGGTGGTCGGTGAGTCCGGATCGGGCAAATCGGTTACGGCTCTCTCGATCATGCGTCTCGTTGAACTCGGCACCCGCGGCGAGATCGAAGGTGGCGAGATTTTGTTCCGGACCCCGTCAGGCGACGTCATCGACCTGGTGCAGCAGTCCGAGTCGACAATGCGCGACATCCGCGGCAACCAGATCTCCATGATCTTCCAAGAGCCGCTCACCAGCCTCAACCCCGTCTTCACGGTTGGCAACCAGGTTGCGGAGGCGGTGATCCTCCATCAAGGCTTGAGCAAGGACGAGGCGCGGGAGCGAGTTCTCGAGACGTTCCGCCTGGTTCGCATTCCCGATCCCGAGCAGCGACTCGATCAGTATCCGCACGAACTGTCTGGTGGCATGCGTCAGCGGGTGATGATCGCCATGGCGCTCTCATGTGATCCCAAGATCCTGATCGCGGATGAGCCGACCACCGCTCTTGATGTCACGATCCAGGCCCAAATCCTGGGTTTGATGCGTGATCTTCGTGAACAGACAGGTGCCGCTGTTTTGATCATCACTCACGACATGGGCGTGGTTGCCGAGGTCGCCGATGAGGTCGTCGTCATGAATCAGTCAAGGCTCGTTGAGCGGGGCTCGGTTTACGACGTTTTTGAGAATCCAGCCGAGGACTACACCCGGGCGCTGCTCGCATCCGTGCCTCGGCTCGGGTCCATGGCGGGCACCACCACACCAAGTCCGTTCGAGCTTGTGGAGTACGAACGGTGACCGCCGAGGCCCCGCTCATCGAGGTGGAAAACCTCACCAAGCACTTCCCGGTCGGAGGCGGTGCCGTTGTGCACGCTGTCGAGAAGGTCTCGCTCACAGTGGGCCATCGTGAGACCTTGGCCGTTGTTGGCGAATCCGGTTGTGGAAAATCCACGCTGGCCCATCTGATGATCCGTCTTCTGAAGCCCACGAGCGGCACGATCAATCTGGACGGCACCGACATCACCTCGATGAGCAATCGAGCGATGCGCGAGAACCGACGCAAGCTGCAGATCATCTTCCAGGACCCGTTTGCAAGCCTGGATCCTCGCCGACCAGTCGGTAAGGCCGTAGCCGAACCTCTTATCGTGCATGGCCTTGCCAAGGACATCGATGTCGACGAGACCGTGGCAGAACTCTTTGAAAAAGTCGGGCTCACCCGAGACATGGTTCGCCAATTCCCTCACCAGTTCTCCGGCGGTCAGCGCCAACGAATTTGCATCGCCCGGGCACTCGCTCTCCGACCGCAACTTGTCATCGCCGACGAAGCCGTTTCCGCTCTTGACGTATCGATTCAGGCCCAGGTCATCAATCTGATGATGGATCTTCAGTCAGAAATGGGCCTCAGCTTTCTCTTCATCAGCCACGACCTCGCCGTTGTGGAGCGGGTGAGCCACCGGGTGGCAGTGATGTACCTCGGCCAGATCGTCGAACTCGGGCCACGAGCCGCCATCTTCGAGAACCCGCAGCACTCCTATACGCGCCGGCTTCTCGACGCAGTGCCGGTCGCCGACCCTCGAGTTCGTCGCGACAGGCCGCTGATGACCGATGAGATCCCGAGTCCGGTCTGGGCTCCAGGTACAGGCCCGGCTCACGTAAATCTCGTCGAACACGATCCTGGGCACTTCGTCGCCGTAGAAGACTAGGTTCAGCTCAGAACAAGACACATAGGGGTCTTGCCCCAGGGTGTCTTAGTCCGCTGCGTCGAGGTGAGCATTGACGGCTTCTCGCCATTGGGTCGCGTGGGTGAGCTGGGGTGAGTGGTAGGCGCCAGCGATCGTCACCAGCGAACCATCGGAGACGGCGGCGGTGAGATTCTCGGCGTGATCGACATATGGATGGTCATGCTCACCCGCAATGACGAGAACCGGCGCGTCGATGTCACCCAGCAAATGATCGATCGGCTGTAGCCCGTCATCGAAGAGCGCCAGACCCAGGGCTTTGCATGCCATCGGGTCCAACGAGTCGTTTACTTCTCGACGCCTTGCCAGCATCTCCGGCGAGTTGGCGGCCAAGATCAGCGGGGTTTCGTCCGACTCTGGCGCACCCATGGGCGTATCAGGCTGGATCGAACGGAAAAATGTCAGCCGCTTTTCATGAACGGCCGAGTCAGCGATGTCAAACTTCCAAGCGGTGGTGTTGGCGAGAATCATCGAGCGGATCAGGTCGCGGCGAATGAACCCGAAGCGCATGGACACACGACCACCCATCGAGTGACCGAGAAGATGGATCGGCTCTTCAACAACCGTGGGGAGCCATGCAGCCAGGTCGTCAACGATGTGGTCGATCGTGTACGACTCCACGGCGCTCGACTTTGACGATCGGCCGTGACCTCGGAGTTCGATTGCGAGCACACGACGATTCGCGGCCAACTCTGCGATCTGGCTGGCAAAATCGAATGCCGAACCTCCGAATCCGTGAACGATCACGAGCGGCGCGCCAGACCCCGAACCCCATTCATCCCACGCGAGATCGAAGGCACCGACGGAGAACCGTTGGCGAAGCTCAAGATCCATTTGCCAGACCGTACCTAACTTGATGCCTACGGCGCGGGCGAAAGGGGCAACGCCGTGGTGTGCTTCATCTTTTCCATGACGAATACCGTTCGCACGTCATAGAGGTCGACCTGGGAGATCAAACGTTTGTAGAAGTCGTCGTACGCCTCGATTGACGGTACGACGACTTTCAGCATGTAGTCGATCTCACCACTAGTGCGGTGAGCCTCCATGATTTCGGGGAGTTCGGCCAGCGCCGCGGAGAAGTGTTCCAGCCATGCGGCGCTGTGGTCGTTGGTGCGGATCTGGACGATCGCCGTCACCGTCAATCCAAGCTTTACTGGGTCGAGCAGGGCCACTCGTTGCCGGATGATCCCGGACTTTTCAAGATTCTGAACCCGACGCCAGCACGGTGTCGGGGTGAGGCCAACATGGTCAGCGAGCTCCCGTGCCGTCAACGAGGCGTCAGCTTGAAGCAAAAGCAGTATTTCCCGATCGGTTTCGTCCACAATCGAAGATTATGCCAATAAATAGCCGTAACGGAGGTATTTCATTACCTATATGAGCAATTTGCGGCAAAACAGCGAGATACTTGCGTCCGTAATTTCGTACGATTGACGCATGGCGCTGCCTCGTTTCCTGACCGACCACCCAGAGTCCACTGGGGAGACCTACCGAGAGCACAGTCGTGTCGCGTTCGGGATCTCACGCCAGCTCGCAGGGGCAGCCGGAGCGGCGTTGATTCATGCCGTCCTCCCGGGATTCCACAAGACCACGGCGAGCACCCAAATACATCGTCTCCACCGCTGCCTCGAAGCCGGCGACCGCGAGGCACTCCTGCAGGGGGTCGAACCCCGAGATCTCGAGCCTGCCCTGGACCAGCCCGCCTGACACTGAGGCCTTATCGCTGGCGCTGACTAGTGTCTGCCCATGGCCACCGTCCAGACCGTCACCGGGCCCATCGATAGCAGCCAGCTCGGCCGTGTGCTCATGCACGAACACCTTGCCGTGGGCTACCCCGGCTGGGAGTCGGCCACGAACGACCAACTCGACCCGGTAGAGATGCTGAAGGTCTGCATCGACCATCTCGAAGAACTCAAGGACCTGGGCTACTCATCGCTGGTAGATCCCTGTCCGAGCGATCTCGGCCGCGATCCGGAACTGATGGTGGCCGCCGCAGAAGCGACCGGTTTCAACATCATCTGTGCAGTGGGGCTCTATCACGAGGCCGAGGGAAGCAAGCATTGGCACTTTCGTTCTCGATTCGAGGATCTCACCCCAGTTCTCACCGAGTTGTATGTGAACGAGTTGACCAACGGCATCGGCTCGACCGGAATCAAGCCAGGGGTCATCAAGGCGGCCACCGGTCCTCATGAGGCCACCGGGTACGAACTCGTCGCCCTCGCGGCGGCAGCCGCAGCATCGATCGCAACCGATACGCCGATTACTACCCACACCGACGAAGGCACTCTGGGCGACCTGCAGCAGCAGATCTTCAGCGACGCAGGGGTGCCGCCGCATCGAGTCGTGATCGGCCATAGCTGCGGCAGCACCGATACCGACTATCACCTCGGCATCGCCCGTGGAGGCAGCTATCTCGGCTTCGACCGGTTCGGCATTCCAATGGTGAGCGACGATGACCGCGTTGCCGCACTCGCTCGAGTGATCGCGGCCGGAGCCGGCGACCGTGTGGTGGTCAGCCACGATTCGGTTTGGTGTTGGAAAGGCCAACCCTGGCCACCGAAGCTCCGCCCTCGGGTCGCGGAACGGTTCGTGCCGACATTGTTCGACCGAGAGATCGTGCCAAAACTGATCGATGCAGGCGTTGATGAGGCCGCCATCGCGCGGCTGACCGACGACAATCCGCGGGCGTACTTCGAAAGCACTCCCCTGGCCTCGCTCACATGAGTGACAGCACGCCCATGAGTGACAGCACGCCCATGAGTGACGGTGCTGGCATCCTCGACGCAATCGCTACCACCCGGTCCATCCGGCGCTATCTCGACGAACCTGTGCCCGACGACGTGCTCCGCGATATTTGCTTTGCAGCCAGCCGGGCGCCGAGCGGATCGAACCGGCAAAATTTCCGCATGATCGTGCTGACGGACGGCCCCGACGCTGCAGCAGCGAAGCAACTCGTTGCGTCCGCGGCCCATGAGCTTTGGGCCGCCAAGCGTCGCACCGATGGCTACGAGAGTGGGAGTGGGATCGACGACAAATCTCCCAAAGCTCGAATGGCTCGCTCGATGGATGCCTATATCGAAAACCTGCCGACCGTGCCCGCGCTCATCTTCCCGTGTTTGATTCGCCACCGAGCCCCCACCCCAACCGAGGGTGCATCTGTGTATCCGGCGATGCAGAACCTCCTGCTTGCGGCCCGGGCTCGGGGGTACGGCGGTGTTGTCACGATGTGGCACATGGCCGCGGAGAAACAGCTCACCGAACTGCTCGAGATTCCGGAGGGAGTGTTGGTTGCCGCCACGGTCACCCTCGGCAAACCAGCGGGCGCTCATGGCCCTGTACGGCGCCAACCACTCGCCCATTTCATCTACGACGGCAAGTGGGGAGACTCACCCCAATGGGCGACCGACCCACCAGGCACGCGCTACACCAGTACTGGCCCTACGAAGGATTGACACAGAGCTCAAATTGACACAGAACTCAATGGGACGAAGCGGCTACTCCACAGCGTCGGAGCCACCACCGCCGGCCACCTTGTGCGTAGCGATCTCGGCCTGATCTGGTGCGGCGGCAATGAGATGCTCGCCCTGGTTGCGAAGCCACACGGTCTGCTGCGGGAACGGGATCTCGATCCCGGCCTCGTCCAACGCTTCCTTCACCCGAAGACGAAGCTCGCGCTCAGTGGCCCACTGCATCGACGGCTCGGTCTTGACCGCGAGGCGGATGGCGATGCCGGATGCACCCAAAGCTTGGATGCCCCAAACCTCGGGGCGCTCCATGAGTTCGTCGCCACCCCACTCCGGGTCCTCCCAGAACTCATCGGCGACCCGCTGGATCACACCCTGAGCGAATCGGAGATCAACATCGTACGCGACCTCAATATCGAGCAGCGCTCGCGACCACAGTTGGGAATAGTTGCCGACGCGTGCGATCTCGCCATTGGGCACGTGCCAGACGGTGCCATTCACATCACGAATCGTTGTCGACCGCAGCGACACCTTTTCGACAGTGCCAGTGGCGTACCCGAGGTCGATGACATCACCGACGCCGTACTGATCTTCGATCAGCATGAACAAACCGGACAGGAAGTCCTTCACGATCGACTGCGCACCAAAGCCCAGGGCGATGCCGCCGATACCGGCGCCGGCGATCAATGGGCCGAGGTCGATGGCGAGTTGGCCGAGAATCATCATCGCTGCGAACGTCCATACCACGGCCACGACGATGCTTCGTAGTACGAGACCAATCGTCTCGGCTCGAGCCTCGGCTCGCTTGGATTCCTTCTCAACCAGGACCCGTTCTGTCGCTCGATCCCCCAGTGCTTTCAGACGAATCTCGTTCGGCGTTGCTGCGACCGTATTCACAAACCTTGCGACCGCGCGCTGGAGAACCTTCGAAGCCACGATCGCTAGGAGCACAATCAAGGCGATACGAACCGGCCGATCCAGCAACCAATCCGCCGCGGTGGCGGCGAGTTCGTTGTCGGTCCATTCGAAGACTTTCTTGCATGTGTACGTGCCGTCGACGCCGCACGCGTCGATAACCGGTTCGGATGATTGAGCAAGCACAGTCGACATGTCTGGACGTTATGCCCACCGATTGACCCGGCGGTGGACCTATGGCGTCAGATCGAAGCTCAGAAGATTTGAGTGTTTGCTAGCTTTTTAACTAGATTTCCCTGCATGCAGCACTATCGCCTCGGACAAGCAGCGCAAATGCTAGGGATTAGCATCGACACGATTCGACGTTGGGCTGACCAAGGTCGGGTCGCCACCGTACGGACCGATGGTGGCCAACGAGAGATCGAAGGGCCCGAGCTGGCCCGATTCGCCATCGAGTTGGGCGAGGGACCCGTAGACGACGGTCGAGCGGTGTCGGCTCGCAATCGGTTCCCTGGCCTCGTCACCCGAGTGGTTCGAGACACCGTGATGGCTCAAGTCGAGATCCAGGCCGGCCCGCACCGAGTCGTGTCACTCATCTCTGCCGAAGCGGTTGACGACCTCGGTCTCGAACCCGGCGTTGCCGCTGTTGCCACCATCAAGTCAACGAACGTGGTGGTGGAGCGCCCCACATGAGCCAACGCCTAATAGGGGCGATCTTGGGGCTCGTCGCCGTGGTCGCCGTCCCCATCATCGCGGCCTTCGCTCTCGCGGCGTCGGACGACGACGACGACCTCGATCGAACGTTGATCCTCGCCCCTTCGTCTCTGGCCGTCGCTCAGGACGAACTTGACTCGGCACTCGCACAACTTGGCATCCCCACACCCGAATGGGTCTTCGCCGGCAGCCAGGCCATCGTGGCTCAGCTAATCGACGGCGCTCCCGCCGATCTGTTACTCACGGCCAATCGAGCCACCCTGGACCGGGCCAACGATGCCGGTGTCACCGGCGCAACCGAAGTCGCGTTCACAGAGAATCATCTCGTACTCGCCGTGGCCGAGGGCAATCCCGGCAACATCGTAAAATTGGCCGACCTTGCCAATCCATCGCTACTCATCGGCGTGTGCGCCGCCGATGTCCCATGTGGGCAGCTAGCCAACGAGATGACCACAGCCCTTGGGGTTGATGTGGCCGCGGACACCGAAGAGCCCAACGTCCGCTCATTGTCCACCAAGCTGGTGGCAGGGGAACTTGACGCAAGTTTGATCTATCGCACCGACGCTCTCGCGATGGGCGTCGAAGTGATCGATGTGCCTGGAATCGCGGACTATCGCACGACGTACTGGGGCACCTCCCTCACCGGCGACTCTGCGGTGCTCGACTTTCTGCTGAGCGACAAGGGCCAAGCCATCTTGCGTTCGGCAGGGTTCGCCTCATGAAGCCACCGACGCGACACGCACCCACACCGCTTCTGATCCCGGCAGGCATCGGCCTGCTGATCGTGGCCGTGCCAATCATCGGACTCCTACAGCGGGCCCCGTGGTCATCCTTGGCGGCGCAGCTCACCAATCCAGCAGTCGTCGATGCCATCGGCGTGTCACTGATCGTCAGCATTGTGAGCGCGATGCTTTGCCTTCTTCTCGGTCTCCCGTTGGCGTGGGCACTCGCACGGATCGAGTTGCGCGGCGGACGGCTCATCCGTGCCGCGGTCATGTTGCCGATGGTTCTTCCACCGGTGGTCGGCGGCACCGCTCTGCTCTTTGCTCTCGGCCGTCGCGGTCTTGTCGGCCAGTGGCTCGACCGCTGGTTCGGCATCACGCTGCCGTTCACCACCGCCGGCGCGATTCTTGCCGCGACATTTGTCGCTCTGCCGTTCTTCGTCACCACCGTTGAGTCTGCGTTGCGTCAGAACGGCACGGAACTCGAGGAAGCCGCCGCTGTGTCAGGGGCTCGACCGTTAGTGGCCTTTCTTACCGTCACGGTCCCCGCATCCCGCGAGTCGATTGTGGCCGGCCTCGCACTGGCATGGGCTCGGGCACTGGGGGAATTTGGCGCCACCGTCACCTTCGCCGGCAACCTCGCAGGCCGGACCAGGACACTGCCGCTGCAAACATTCATCGCCCTCGAATCCGACCCTGAGGCAGCACTGGCCATCAGTGTGCTGCTACTCACCATCAGCCTCGGCGTGTTGGTCGCGCTCCGCGGCCGATGGCTCGTGCGATGACCATCATCATCCGCGGTCGTATCCGCCGAGGGGACCTGGACCTTCGACTAGATCTCGAACTGAGGCCGGGCCTCACCTCAATCGTTGGCCCCAACGGTTCCGGAAAGACGACGATCCTCCGGCTCCTCGCGGGGTTGGAAGCGCTCGACGAAGGCACGCTCACCGTCGACGGGCGAGTCGTCGATTCGCCTTCCACAGGCGTGTTCGTTCCGGCAGAGGAACGCGAGTTGGCCATGGTTTTCCAAGACCACCGTTTGCTGCCACATCTCAGCGCCCTCGACAATGTGGCCTACCCGTGGCGCAGACGCGGCCACGACCGCTCGACGGCGCGGGACCATGCTGCAGCTGCGCTCCATTCAGTCGGGGCCGATGCACTGGCCGCACTTCGCCCTCCTTCACTCTCGGGCGGGCAGAGTCAGCGCGTTGCCATTGCCCGCGCCATTGCCGCAGACCCGACTGCGCTCCTGCTCGACGAACCACTGGCATCGGTCGACCCGGATGGGCGACCACTCCTTCGCGAACTGTTCAGCTCGTCCCCAGCGACCTATACGGTCTGGGTTACCCACGACTCCAACGATGCCGACCTGGCCGACTGCCTCGTCACCGTATCCGCGGGCGAAATCCACCAGACTGAGCAGACATGAGCGACCACACCGACCCCACTACAGCGTTCCGTCTCGATGACAAGGTCGTGCTTGTCACCGGAGCGAGCTCAGGACTGGGCGAACGATTCGCTCGCGTGGCAGCTGCCGCAGGCGCGACGGTAGTGCTCGCGGCTCGACGAGCCGAGCGACTCAACGCCCTCGTCGACGAACTGCCAAATGCTATAGCCGTGCCCATCGACCTCAGCGAGCCGGACGGACCCGAGGCGTGCGTCGCGGCAGCTTTGGAGGCCTGCGGCCGAGTCGATGTGCTGCTCAACAACGCAGGTATTTCGCAGGTGGAACCAGCGCTCACAATGACCACTGACAGCTTTCGCCACGAGATCGAGATCGACCTGGTTGCCCCCTTTGCCGTTGCCCGCGAGGTAGCCAAGGCCGCAATCGCGGCGGGTCGACCAGCGTCGATCATTAACCTCGGATCTGTGCTTGGCTCGGTGGCTGGCGGCAAGCTCCGCGTTCCGGGCTATGCCGCGGCCAAGGGCGGTGTTCACAACCTCACACGCGAGCTGGCATCTCAGTGGGCCCGTCGAGGCATCCGCGTCAACGCAATCGCCCCAGGCTGGTTCGAGACGGAGATGAACTCTGGCATGTTCGCTGATGCGGGCGGTGAGGCCTATATGCGTGACGGCGCCGCCATGGGTCGACCCGGAGTCGATGGTGAGCTGGACGGGGCGATGTTGTATCTCGCTAGCAATGCGTCCAGCTTCGTGACGGGCCAAGTCCTGCACGTCGACGGCGGCTGGACCATCAGTTGACCGGACTGTCGTTGGGTTCTCGGGACTCCCGAGACTCTCTGACCCTCGTCACGAGGCCGGGCATGATGTTGACACCGGTGGAGAGGCAGCGGCGATGATGTGCACCTCCTCCCCCATGGGTGCGCACCATCGCCCCGCCTTCCAAGACACAAAGGCCTCGGGCAGCACGCACTCGAAACTTCGAAGTACGTGAGCGGGAGACATGGTGCGTCGCGTGTATCCAGTTCGTCAAGGGCTCGGGCGCAATTTTATCCGGCAGGACGGCCGCCGTTCGTGCGACCCAATGAGTCCACGAGGAACGACAGTTGGAGTAGCAGCAGATTTTCCGCTACTTCTTCCTGCGGCGTCATGTGAGTGACACCCGAAAGCGGCAGGACAGTGTGGGGCTTTCCGGCCTCAAGCAGCGCACGGCTGAGTTGAAGCGTGTGCGCCGCGACAACGTTGTCATCGGCAAGACCATGAATCAACAACAAGGGACGCATCGACGTGTCGCCCATCTGCGCTGGCTCAGCACAGAGATCTGATATTTCGTAGTTCGCCGGCTCAGTGCCGGGGTGCCCGAGGTAGCGCTCGGTGTAATGCGTGTCGTAGAGACGCCAGTCCGTGACTGGGGCTCCAGCGATGGCAGCGTGGAACACATCGGGGCGGCGAAGCACCGCAAGCGCAGCGAGATAGCCGCCAAACGACCAGCCGCGGATAGCCACCCGCGACAGATCAAGCGCCGAGTTGGCGTCGGCTGCCGCGTGTAGGGCCTCGATCTGATCGTCGAGCACGGGCGCGGCGAGATCACCTCGTACTTGGCGTTCGAAGGCCGGCCCTCGCCCGGGGGTGCCGCGACCGTCGGTCACGAGCACTGCATAGCCCTGATCTGCGAACCATTGGCTGGCGTAAAACAAACCCGCCGCCTGCTGTACCCGCTGAGCGTGAGGTCCTCCGTAGGGATCAAGGAGCACCGGCAACGGCGAACCATCGTGGTCTTTGGGAAGCAGCAGGGCCGACGCCAACCCCCGACTGCCGAGGCGGTGTAGTGAGACATTCAGCTCGAGATCGGGCGTTTCAGAGTGATCGGCTATTGCCGCGACGGTCGTCGCACCCACATGGATTTGGGGTGGACGGTCGTCGCCGGCAATCGTGCGACGGCTGCGAACCTCGGTGCGTGCACCCACGACGGCGCTGTGAATCCCGTCGCCGGCCGTCAGCCTGGTAGCAGAACCATCCCACGTCACCGCAATGAGGTCGATCGTGGTGGAGTCGTACGAGCCAGCAATCAGAACGCGCTCTTCGTTCGCGTCGATCACCCGGCGCACCTGTAGTTCGTCCTCGGTGACAGCCTGACCATCGATGCAGAGGCGACGAGCGGCACCTCGGTCTTCGACCGTGATGAGACGGCCGCGGTGCAGCGATGGCATTCCCGGGATCAGTTCAACCCAGTGCTCGTCAGTGATGCGATACCGCTCGGTGGTCGCCCCCGTCTGCGGGTTGACCTCAAGTACGGCGAGGGTGCGCTGATCCCGTGTCTGCACGGTGAGGATGAGGCCTTCCTTGGACCATGAAGCGTCGGCCAGGTACTCCCAGGTTCGGTCGGCCCACGAGGAACCGCCATGCCAGTCGACGTCGATGCGGCTGCTGTCGAGGCCGATGATTGCAAGTGCGACCTCGGCGTTGGCGGTACCGGCAGCGGGATAACGGATCGGCGTGGGTACGGCCGATGGGTCCACGGGGGCTGCGATCCACCACTGATCAATCGGAGCAACGTCAACTCGTTCGACCAGCAGTCGGTCACTGTCCGGTGCCCACCAGAATCCGCGCGTGCGTCCCATCTCCTCACCGGCAATGAACTCAGCGGCGCCCCAAGAGACTGTGTCGCCCTCCTCTTCGATTACCAGGCGATCACCGAGTTGATCAGCCAGACGCAGCGAGTCGCTCGCCACATAGGCCACGCAAGAACCATCGGGAGACAGCCGAGGATCAAAGGCACCAACGGCCGTTGGCAGCATGTCGATGTTTCCCGTTTCGAGATCGACGCGCGCCACCTGACCGCCGAGAGCGAACACAGCAACAGAAAGGTCACGCGTGGCGTCGTAGGCGACGATCCCACCACCGGACTCCCGGGCTCGCTCGCGACGGGCCCGTTCCTCGGCCGGAAGGTTTGCATCGTCAGCACCAAGTGCGGCCGGATCAACAATCAATCGCTCGTCGCCCGTCGCCACATCGATCGCCCAGAGACCATTGACCGGATCCTCCGGCCCCGATGAACGCAAGAACATGACCCACGACCCATTCCCCGCAACACGGATGTCACGGGGGGCACCGAGCGTGAATCGTCGCGTTACCGCCTGGCGGCGGGGGAACGACCTCAGGTTTGTCATCCCCGGATTGTGCCCGAAATACGCGCGTCGGGCGAAGGCGACTGCCGCGAACGCTCCCGATCGATCAGATGTGGTGGACCATTTGGGCGAGTCGCGCTCGGCCGTCGGCGACAAGAAAGCCGCGACCAGGAATTTCGATACGCCCGAGACGGTGTGGGAGCGGCGCGCCAAGCAGGTCGCCGTCGAGTGGGTCAGGTTGCAACAGGATCCCGGTTCGAGAAGCTGCGAGGTCGGCCGACCAGTGACTGTAGGCCTGCCGGAATCTACTCGGGTGGGCGCTGGCGATCATATGAACGCCTGCAGGAGGCCTCGCCACCAGACGAGCAAGGTCGCCGGTCGGGTCCGCCACAGTGAGGCAGTCATCAACCAAAACCAGCGTTGGACCGCGAGTGGATAGTTCCCCAATGACATCTGCCGGATGAATAGGGTCGACGCCGAGTGCCGCGGCCAGCGCTGCGCCGACGACAACCGAAGACGGCGCCAAGGAACCAATAGTGACCAGGGCGGTGGTGCGACCGCTGCGGGCGGGGCCAAGAACCAGCGCATGTTCGCCGCCGTGCAGCGTGAGCGAAGCCAGTTGGAGATCCGCGTCAGCTATTGCGATGTGGAGTTCAGCCAGATCGCCAATCGAGACCGAGGCGCCAACCGCTGAGGTCGAAATCGAGGGTGCCAGGACGCCGATCGCAAACGGCGCACTCGCAGGGCGATGGCCCACCCAGTTTGCAACAGCGTCGCCAACACGGGGTCCGGAACGCATGACGTGCAGCAGCGAGCCGTCACTCACCCGGCGGGCTCTCCCAGGGGGAAGATCGACATCAAGGGTCGGCAAGCCAAAACGAAGCGCATCGGCGGGATCCGCCGAGCCGTGAAGAAGAATTGTGCGGGCGGTGGCAGCCATGGCGGTTGGTAGTTCCGCGGCGCGGCGAATCGAGACGGCCACGACAACGCCTACTGCGGGGCCGTCGGCCCAAATGCGAGCCAACTGGTCGTGAATCTCACTGTCACGGATCGGATCGTGGGCACGTTCGAGCCCTCCTAGGTCGTCGACAATCAGGAGGATCGGTGGCTCTCCTGCGCGCTCCGTCGCCCGCCGAGCGGCTACCTCGTCATCAAGTCGTCTCAGGAGTCGGTGTCGGCGCTCGGTATCAGTCGGCCCGATGACAACTCCTAGTGCCCCAAGCGCGGCGAGTTCACCCGCATCGAGGTCGGCGACGTAGACGTGGCCGCCGCCGTCAATGCAGCTGAATGCAGCCTCGGCGAGCGTCGATGTTGCGCCACTACGCCGTCCGCCCAAGACGACGAGATGGCCGTCGGTCGGCTTCCATCCTCCAACTCGTCGGCATTGGCTGTCGGGGTCGTCGATCAACCACCACCCATCAGGGTCGCGCTCGGCTATCGGGGGCAGCGGGTCCGGCCAGGGCGACCGTGGAGGCGGACGATCTCCCCAAGCGAGGCCGACGGAGTGGACAAGCCGCTGGAGATCCGATGGCCCATCGTCAACTCCCGGTGACACATCCTCAACGTCATCCAGGAGTCGAACATCAACCGGCGATCGTTGAGCCTGGCGCCCGGTGATGATCGCCGATTGGAACGCGATGAGCTCAGACGGACCGAGCCGGGCGATGGCCCGGCCCGGCCGCAGGCGAGAGATCGCCGCAGCATCGGGCGAGCCGATGACATCGACGGAGTCGTGGGGGTCGGTCACACGCAGCGCAATGCGGCAGCCGGCGTTGGCTCGGATGTCGTCGGTGACCACACCAGCCGGGCGCTGTGTAGCGAGCACGAGATGGACACCCAGGCTTCGGCCCCGCTGGGCGATGCCCACGAGGGCGAGCAGGAAGTCGGGGAGTTCAGCGGCGAGCGTGGCGAATTCATCGACCACAACCAACAAGCGGGGCAATGACTCCCCCGCGGACTCGATCGAGCGAAAGGCCGCCATGTCCTGTGCGCCGACCGCTCGAAGTCGGTCCTCCCGGTACCGCAACTCAGCCTGCAAGCAGTGCAGGGCCCGAGCAGCCAGGGACTGGTCGAGATCGGTAACGAATCCAGCGATATGGGGCAGTTCGCGACAGCAGTCGAAGGCCGCACCGCCCTTGTAATCGATCAAAACAAAGGCGCAATGATCCGGATCGTGGGTGGACGCCAGCCCAGCAACGAGCGAACGTAGGAGCTCAGATTTTCCTGAGCCGGTGGTGCCACCGACGAGAAGATGCGGCCCGGCCCCAATGAGGTCGAGTTCAACCGGACCGTGAGCGTCCGCGCCAATGATGGCCGTCAGTGTGTCCCGCCCGCTGGTGTCAGCCCAACGACCGAGAATCTCAGCCGGGTCGTCGCCACCGATAGCGAGGGTCCGAAGCAGTGGCACGGTGTCGGGTACCCCGGCGTCACGACGGTGCAGGGCGGGATCATCAAGTTGGGCGAGACGCCGTGCCGCGGCACGTGCCTGCGAGCAAGAGAGGCCCCATGCGATTGCGGACTTGATGCCATCGGCACGCCGCGGGTCACGCCGGGTGACCCGCCCGGCGGGGTCAAGCTGTAACAGATCGGTGCACCCGGCGGGTAGCCGATCGACGGTCGGAGCAATCATGATCACCGCGACACGTTCATGGTCAAGCAATCGACGACCCACCGTGTCGCGCCCGTGGAACGCGGCGGGATCGTCGAGAACCATGACCACCGAGGTCTTCGACTCCGAGGAGAGCCCGGCGAGCGCATGATCCGCGATCTCGGTGTCGGCGGTGTGTCCGATGAGCGCGCCTGGCTCACCATCGATCGGGTCACCACAGTGTGGTAGCCACCGACACCATGCCCAGTCGTCGGTTGCTTCCTCCGATGCGGCGACGACAAGGCGAGACACCGACGGCCCATGGTGCACGACGAGTTGTGTCGCAAGCGCACGAGCCAGGGCTTGAGCCGAGGGTCGTGGCCCGACGATCCCCACGATTCGCCCGGGTGAAAGATCAACGACCAAGGGGACCGCTAGGAGCCGGGACGCTGCGTTGACGGCCGCGATAGCAAGGCTGCTCGGCTCGAGCCCCGTACCCGACTCTTCGACCTGAAGGGCGGGAGCGAATCGAACGTCGGTCGTTCCAATGCCGACGCGAAACGCGTCGAGATCGGCGGCTCCTCGTTCCCAGATCTGCGACGAAAGTTGGGTGGCACGCTCAATGACCAGATCCATCTTCGGCACGACCGATCGCTGCCTGGTCATCTCGGCCGCGCACAGGTCCGGTAGTCGTATCTCCAGCGTGGCGCACGCTTCTCGCTCGCGAATCTTGGCCTCGCGGTGTTCGCGTTCGGCCCGATGACGCCGTTCCCACCACATCCCGATTGTGACAACCGGCCCAAGCGCGGCGAACACGGCCAGCATCGGCGAGAGGAGCAAGGCAATGACCGCGCCGCCGATAATCGGTATGACGAGGCCGGCGATCGAGAGTGGTTCGTTCGGCCGTTGACCGGGCGGCTCCGCCGGCACATAGATCGCCGCCGGCTCAACGGCTGGAGCGAGGCGCGGAGGCCGGTTGAACGGCACCACACCGTCGGCGAGGCCAATTCCCTCCTGCAGGGCGAGTGGGGACACATCGGCTCGAGCCCCGTTGTCCGCCGACAACAAGGCTCGAGCCGTTGGTTTCGCCGGGACCACGGGGGGCGTGGGGCTTGGGTGGACAAGCGAACCCTGGCGAAGAGCGAGTTGGCCGATGGGGGTGGCGGGCGGATGCCACCGCCCATCGACGATGACGCCACGAAGAAGGGGGGTCGTGGCGGAGTGTGTGGCGGGTTCCAGAGCGCTGGCGAGATCGTCCGCCGAGAGATCTTCACTATTGACCAGGACTTCAACCTCGCGGTCGAAGCGGTCGATCACCCGGAACCCACTCACGATTTGCTTGCGTTCGGACCGTCGACGGCTCAGACGGTGTCGAGCGCCGACACACCAGCCTGAAGCTCGCGACTGATGAAGGTGGAGTGTTCGCCGAGAGCGCCAACCAGATTGGTGAGATTGGGGCGGAACTCGGTGTTCCACAGCGTCTGGAACCGGTCGGCGCGGGCGCCCTGCCAGGTGGTTCCATCGATCCCACCCTGGATAGCACGGATCACGTCCTGCACAGCTTGCTGCTGTCGACCGAAGTTACCGGCCAACTGCTCCATTTGACTTTTGCTCATTATCAGCATGTCGCCAGCCATGATCATTGGACCTTTACATATATTTGATGTTGTTTCATTATTTTACAATGCCATAGATATCATGCGACATGCAAGACATTTGTTAACAGACTCAGAAATTACGACGACGACAGGGCGGTCATCGACTTCTACCCCCCCTAGGGTTCCTCCAATGACTAGGCCTTCACCCACCAAGGCGATCGCCCGTCGGATGCTCGGCTCGCCCGGCGACTGGCAGATTCGGCGCCCCCGCCTCGCCGTTCCCGCCCCCGGCCTCAGCTGGCTTGGTCCGATCATCGTGATCGCTAGCGTTGCCATATCGTGGCTCGCCTTCGCCGACGCGATCGGTGAAGAGGGCGAGGGCAGCCCGGCATTTGGACTCTTCATCGGTGCCGCGTCAATCCTTTTGATGGCATGGAGCTTTCTGCTCGCCCTACGGCCTCGCACTCTCGAGCCACTATTCGGCGGACTCGACTCGATGTACCGGGTCCACCGTTGGGCGGGCACACTCGCGGTAATCGCAATGTTCCTGCACACGCGGTTGGAACCTGAGATTGAGGAAGGGTTTCGCGGGGCCAGCAAGCAAATGGCCGAATTCGCCGAAGAACTCGCCGGTGTCGCGGAGATCGCGCTCTACGTCCTTATCGGTATCTCGTTGATCCGCTGGTTTCCCTATCGCTGGTGGCGGCTGACCCACAAGCTGCTTGGCGTGCCATTCCTCTTCGCTTGTCTGCACTTCTACACCGCAGAGAAGCCCTACCCGAACGGTTCCGGATGGGGCTGGTACTTCGGCATCTTCATGGGTGTGGGGATCGTCGCCTACGGGCTCCGCGTCGTCGTCCGGGACGTGATTTTCCCCGGGCTGCGCCACACCATCTCCGGAACTACGGTCCACGGAACCACTCTCGAACTCACGCTGCGACCCGATGGGGACAGGCTGCAGCATCAGAGCGGGCAGTTCGCCGTCGTGAAGGTGCAAAAGCCGGGGCTGAGCGAGCCCCACATCTTCACAATCGCATCGGGGCCTGATGAGCCCGCTCTGCGGTTCTTCATCCGCGATCTTGGCGACTGGACCACCAAGATGCAGACCGCAGACCTGCTCGGGGCCACCGTTGTCGTCGAAGGTCCATACGGACGATTCGAGCCGACCGTTTCGCACACGTCACGCACCGTGTGGGTTGCGGGTGGTGTGGGGATCACGCCATTCCTCTCCGCCTCTCACGCATTGGATCCCGCCCCCGAAGGTGAGCGGCCCGTGCTCTTCTACGCGGTGCGGTCCGTGGACGATGTGATGGCGCTCGACACCCTCCGCCAGGCCGAAGCCGAAGGCCGTATCGATCTCCGACTCTGCAGTTCATCCCTGGGTACTCGCTTCTCTCGCGAACTGCTCGCCGAGCACGCCGGATCAGACCTGAGCGGCGCCCACGTAGCCGTTTGCGGCCCTGTCGGACTTATTCGTGCCGCGTCTGACGCAGCCCGCTCGCTCGGAGCGACACACATCGAGACAGAAGACTTCGATATCCGTCAGGGATTCGGGCCGGACTTGTCCCAAGACGTCGACAACCTCATCACCCAGTTCATGGCTGAAAGAACGGATCGTCGCCGCTGAGGAAGGCCTCACAGCGAGCCACAACCGATACGAGGTCGCTGGCTGCCCGCTCTCCAGTCGGGTCGAGTTCGGGACGATCGACGAGCCATCCGAGCAGCGACAACGACCGCAGAAGCAGGAACGTCGAAAGAAGCGCCTCATGGTCGCCGGGCAGAGCCCGGCGTTCCCGATAGCCGGCAACGACTGCATCCTTCACTTCGGGAAACCAAGCCGAACAACCTTGGTCGTAGATCGAGACAGCAAGATCATGGAGATGCCACCCGAAACCTGCGTCATCAAAGTCGATCATCACGAGATCATCGCCATCAACGAACAAATTCTCGGCATAGAGATCGGCGTGGATCAAGCCGTAGCGGTCAGCGCCAGTACCGAACGCGGACAAGGTCTCATGCAATGCATCGCGGGTTCCGACGAGCACCTCACGCTGGTCGGCTTCAGCGCCGGGGGCCTCCCAGAATCGGCCCCATAAGGGGTCAGGCCCCACCATGCCATCAACGTTCCAGGCCCTGCGTTGGAACCATGACGGCCGCTCCCATTCACCGGACTGGTTGTGAAGCTCACCAAGGAGGGCGCCGGTGCGCCGGTACCAGTCAGCGGCCTGCCCCGACGAGACTTCTGCATCAAGGGTCTGGCTCATGGTCTGGCCGGCAACCCAGTCAACAACACCGACAAAACGACGGTCACCATCGGAGACATCGACAGCCACGTGACTTCGGCCATCGGATGCCTCGATCGGTCGAGCTGTTGCGAGGACTCCGCCCTTGTTCAGCGAATCCACCCAGGCGTGCTCGGATTCGAGCTCGATGAGCGAGTTGTACCCCGATCGATGCAGACGGGCCACGACTGGACCACCCATCGCCCGCTCAACACGAAAGACCAGGTTCTCACTGACCGACAAAAGATCAACACCGACAATGTCGAACGGCCATGCGCGCAGAGCTCGGGTGACGGCGGCGGCCTCGCGCTGCCAGCGGTCGTCAGCCACTACTTCGCCGCGGCGAGCACGGGCGACATGACATCGAGGAGGTGGTCGGCGTCTGCCATCGAGAACACGAGCGGCGGCCGGAGCTTCAATACATGACCATGCGGGCCGTCCAGGCCGATCAGAACGCCTGCCTGGCGCGCTGCGTTGACGATGGCTCTGGCTCCTGCCCCATCCGGGCCACCGTCGCGATCGAGCCAGTCGGCACCGACAAACAGACCAGCGTTGCGCACCTCGCCGAGGCGGTCGGTAACACCCATTTGGCGCAAACCTGCTGCCAGATGGTCACCCACCTGGGGTATCTGGGCGAGCAGCCCTTCATCCTCGATCACATCAATCACGGCCATGCCAGCAGCGGCCTGGACTGGTGTGGCGGCGAACGTATTGAAGTACCGAGTAGACGCCCGGAACCCGTCCACCAACTCAGCAGAGGCGACCACACCCGAGAACGGAATACCGGCACCCATCGGCTTACCCATCACCGCGATATCTGGCTCAAAGCCGGAGAACTCATAACCCCACCAGCATCCGCTGCGAGCAAAGCCAGCTTGGACCTCATCGGCGATCATCAGTCCGCCAGCTGCGTGCACCAACTCGACTACCTCTGCCATCTCCCCTGCCGCGAGCGGCGGTAGGCCCTCGTTGGCGAGGATCGAGCACATCAGTACCGCCGCTACCCCGATGCCGGCCTCGTCGAGCGACCCGATGGCGTCAGCGACACCATCGACGAACCGGCGGGAACCATCCGGCAGGGGCACCCCTCGCACTTCAGGGTCGACCGGTTTGCCGGCGGCAGAGCGTCCACCAATATCGCTCAGCCGGCCGACATCAGTGTTATTGCCGTGGTACGCGGCTTCGCTGGTAATGAATCCACGCTTACCTGTGGCGAGGCGGGCCATCGTCATTGCCACCTCATCGGCCTCGGTTCCCGAACACGCAAACACCAGAGATGCCAGCGGCTCGAGGTGAAGCGCAGCCAAACGTTCGGCGTACTCCACGACCAGGCCATGGACGTAACGACTGTGTACTTGAAGCGTTGCCATTTGAGCGCTGACAGCCGCGACAACGCGGGGGTTGGCGTGGCCCACGCAGGGGACATTGTTGTAGGCGTCGAGATAGCGCCGACCGTCCGAATCAAACAACCAGACGCCTTTCCCTCCAACGAGCTCGATCGGCTCGTCGTAAAAGAGCGGCGCACTATGACCAAAGACTTGTTTATGGCGAGCGAGTGAAGTCACAGCCAACCTCCCGGGTGTTGCACCCGCGCATTACTCATGCGATTCCTTGCCTCTGGGCAACCGTTCACGGCAACAACCGTAGATCACTCGTTCCCCATCGACTCTTCGAAGCTTTCCCGACCTGTGTGACCATAGTCAGCAGTAGCGTTCACGAATGTCGATGAACACTGACACCGAGGAAGGGATCTTCTCGGAACAGTGGCGAAGTACAACGATCGCAGTCATGGCGGCAATCGGCATCGTCGCCTACAACAATCTGGCGGTCAGTGCCGCACTCCCTGAAGTCGGCAACGACCTTGGCGATGTGGCCCTGCTCCCGTGGACGATCTCGGTGGAACTGCTCACCTCTGGCGTCGCCATGCTGGCGGTGGGGCCGCTAATCGACAGTGTCGGTGCCCGTCGGATTTTCCGCGTCGGAGTGATGGGATTCATCGTCACATCTGTGCTGTGTGCATTTGCGCCATCAATGTTGGCGCTCGTGGCGGCCCGGGCGTTTCAGGGAGTCTTCGCCGGTCTGGTGATGACGGTGGTGATGGCGGCAGTGGGAATTCTGTTTCCCCCACAGACCCGGGCAAAAGTGTTCGCCGCCAATTCCACGGTGTGGGGGGTCACGAGTGTGGCGGGCCCAACCATCGCGGCAGGTCTCGTCTCGACCGTCGGATGGCGAGGCATCTTCTTGATGAATGTGCCTGTCGCTGCGATTGCCGCGGTGCTGGCTTGGAACAAAATGCCGGACCGCGCCGAGGACGCCGAGCGAAGCTCAGTCGATGGCCGCGGTATTGCGTTGGTCACCGCGATCACCGCCGCCGCGCTCGCCACGGCACAAGGCTCTCTGCCTCTGATCGCAGTGGGTGTCGTCGTGACACTGATCGCTGCTGCCATGTACATCCCTCATGAGCGCCGCTCGGCTCACCCGGTCGTCCGTATCACCCACATCATGTCGCCCAAGTTTCGAAACGTGCACCTCACGTCGGCGCTGGTGGTCGGCGCCGGTATCGGCATCCACGCGTTCCTTCCGATTTATCTCCGCGGCGCTCGGGGTCTGTCCGTTGCAGCAGCCGCATTCTCGATCGTGTGGATGTCGACTGCATGGTCGATATCGGCCTTTACCGCGAGTCGGCTCCAACGCCGGTACCCGCCCGAGCCAATCATTTTCGGGGCATCGATCAATGCACTCTGTGGCACTATCGCCGTCGCCTTGAGCGTCAGTGCTGAGGTTCCCATCTGGATGCTGTTCATCAGCCTGTTCTGGACTGGCTCAGGAATCGGGGCCATATCAACAACTGGCGTCGTCATGCTGCAGTCCCGTGTCAATCTCAACGAAATGGGCCGCATCAACGCGGTCCACCAGTTCCTGCGGACTGTCGGCATTACCTACGGTGTCGGACTGGCCGGCGTGATCATCTTCACCACCGTCGATCGACGTACCGGCAATGTTGAGACAGTCCGAGAACTACTGGGTGGGGAAGATGCGGGCGTCAACCAACCCGTCGTTGATGCGCTCGCTGCGGGCTACTCCTACACGGCGTTCGCGGCAGTCCTTGCTATGGCTCTCGCTATCCTCTCGGCCCGCGCTCTAGTGCGAGACCGCGTCAAGCCGGTACCATCCGCATCGTGAAGGCACTTCGGTTCAGTCGAAATGAAAGCAAGTACGCGGCAGCGATGATCGCGGCGCGGTTCCGACCGGGTGCTGGCGGCACGGTCGGTCCACTGAGCCTCATTGACGACGCGGCCCCCGACCTTCCCACCGAGGACTGGGTCCGGGTCTGGCCACGACTAGCCGGCATCTGCGGTTCTGATCTCTCCACGATCGACGGACACGCCTCGCGCTACTTCGAAGACTTCGTGTCGTTTCCCTTCGTGCCCGGTCACGAGGTTGTGGCCGACACTGCTGATGGCCGTCGTGTTGTGCTCGAGCCAGTGCTCGGCCACACGTGCCGCGGTTTTGAACCACCGTTCGAAGGCGCTTCGCCGGCCGACGGCAACGACTACCGCCATCTCACCTGCGGGCACCTCGAACCCGGTTTGCAGACCGGCTTCTGTGAGAGTACCGGTGGCGGATGGTCCACCGAGTTCGTCGCGCACCCGAGCCAGCTCCACGACGTTCCGGACTGGATGAGCGACGAGCTCGCCGTCACGATCGAGCCCGTGGCCGGCGGCGTACACGCCGCGCTGCGAGCCAACGTCAAGGACGGCGAGACCGTCGCCGTGATTGGTGCCGGCGCCATGGGCCTTGTCACCGTTGCCGCACTCCGGCACTTCACCAACCCCGATTCGATCATGATCGGGGCCAAGTACCCGGTGCAGAAAGATCTCGCTGCAGAGTTTGGCGCCGACGTCGTGTGCGCTCCCGGCGAACTGGCCCGCGCTGTTCGCCGCGCCACCGGCTCCTTCATGGTCGGCCCCCGCCTCTCAGGCGGCGCCGATGTCGTAATCGACGCCGTTGGCAGCCAGGAGTCGATCGAGTCTGCTATCTCAATGTGCCGTCCCCGAGGCCGCGTTGTGCTTCTCGGTATGCCGGGCGTGGTTGAACTCGACCTCACCGCCTTGTGGCATCGCGAAACTGAGCTGATCGGCACCTACACCTACGGCACCGAAACTCTTCCCGACGGCCGCATCGCATCAGCGTTTGCGCTCGCCCTAGAGCTGGCCGGGAAGGTCCCATTCGACCGCCTCGTGTCGGCCACCTATCCCCTCGTTCGCTATCGCGAGGCCCTTGTTCATGCCGCCGAAGCCGGCTCGCGAGGAGCGGTGAAGGTGGCCTTCGACATGCGTGGCGAGAAGCGTCGGGGAATCCCTGCGGTGGAATCCTGATTCCCTCGTTGGATTCGGTGAACAACCGGCCAGACTGATGGCTATGGCCGAGACCACTACTGCGCCCACCCTCGACGACGAGACCCACGCCGCCCTCACGCTCTACAACGAGTACGTGAAGGCTGACCGCGAGCGCTCCCAGCGCGAGAAGCGTGTCAAGAAATCGGAACGGGCCAAGGAAGAGGCCGCCGCCCTCGTCAAGAAGCTGAGCGCATCCGGCTCAGCTGAAGATAAGGCCGCCGCCGACGCCGCGTACCGCGAGGCCAACGACGCATGGCGCAAGCTACGTGACGGCGAAGAGCCCGAGCCCGCCGCCGAAGCCGAAGCAACCCCCGCCGAGGAAGCCCCCGCTGAAGCCGAAGCCGAAGCAACCCCCGCCGAGGAAGCCCCCGCCGAAGCCACACCTGCTGATGACGACGGCGGCGAAGACGCTCCCACCGTCGCGGTAGCTGACGAAGAAGAGTAGGTAGCTGTCGGCTGAAAAACGACTCGAGCGTGTGCCCCCGAGGGGAGCCACACGCTCGGTCAACACTGGGGATGAATCAGCTTTTGAGCGGTTTGCGGGGCTAATCGCCCTGGTACGAGTTCCAGTCCATATCGCCGGCCTCGTCGATCCAGGCGTCAATGAACCAGATCTGGCCTTCGCCTTCGAAGTCGACCTTGGCCGTGGATCCAGGCGCACCCTCGTTGTAGTCCCAGGCTTCGAAGCCAGCGGAGGGAGCGAGCTCCTTCACGTAGAGCTGGCCGTCGTAGAGCTTGAACTTGGCAGCGCCAACTCCAGGGATCTCGACCCACTCGTAGACCGGCTCCGGAGCGATCGCTTCATCCCAGCGATGGATCTCGACCTCGTTGTTGTCGTTGATGAGCGCTTTGCCGTACCAGATGTGCTCACCGTTGATGAAGCCGACGTAGACCTTCCAGCCTTCAGCCTTGATGACCTCATACGTGTGGCCCTCGTTCACGGTGACGTCGCCGACCCAGAGTGTGCCGCCTTCACGTTCGACAACGAAGCTGCCCTTGCCGGGAACCTCGACCACGAATCTGTCGACGATTACAGGCGCTACCGTCTTGGGTTCGGGCTTGACAGTGGTGGTTGTTGGCGCGATGACCTCTTCAACGATCACGCTGAGTTCGCCACGTAGACCGGGCTTGATGGTGATCTCCTTTTTGAGATCGCCGTTGGCGATGACGACGACGAGATACTTGCCGCCGAACTCGGCACTGATCACTTCCCATCCTTCGGTCAGGCCATACGAGAGCACCTTGATCTCACCACCGCGAGTTTCTTCGACCTCTGCAGTGCCCAGTTCACCGAGGTCAACGTCGTGGACGACCTGATCCGGAGGGTCGATCGTGATGGGGGCCGCTGTGCTGGTGCTGACTTCCTCAACCTTGGCGTCGGTGCCGTCTGCTCCATCAGCGTCGCCGATGTCGGGGACCTCGACCCCGGGCACAGTGTCCTCAGGGATGCTGTGGGCGGTCTCGACCTCGGAAGCATCGCCGTTGGCCGATGCCATGGCAGCAGCACTCACGGCCAGCAACGGCACAAGGGCTACACCGCCGATCATCCGGCGCACGTGACTGATCCGGGCGGAACGCATGCGCGGACGCAATTGCTCGAGAATCAGGTCAGTTTCGTTCTGAGAAGTTTGTTCGTTCATCGGGCCATCTCCTGGTGACCGATTCGCTCGGCCATGCGGGGCTTGAGGGTGCGACGGGCTCGACTGAGGTGGAAACGGACCGCACCCGGGGAGATCCCCATGCGACCTGCTGCCTCCTCGGTGCTGAAACCAGCGCCGTAGTAGAGGTCGACGGCTTGGCGCTGCTGGGGCGGGAGTTGGTCGAGGGCTTCGTCGAGTGGTCCGTCAAGATCAGTGCCCGAGTCGGGTCCATCAACGACCTGCGTCGTCGCCAGCTTCGGCATTACCTTCTCGTGGGTCACCAGACGACGGTGCTGATCGCGGGTGACGTTCACCGCTACACGCCGCACCCAGGCGACAGGTTCGCGATAGTGACCGACACGCCACCAGCGGGCAAAGGCTCGAACGTATGCCTCCTGGGCCGCGTCGTGGGCGTCGTCTGCACGGGTGCCGTCGAGGATCAATCCTCGAACCGTCGTGTCGTAGTTCTCCCGGAAGAACCGGTCAAATTCTCGGGCCATACCCAACCTCTACTCGTTTGCTCGTCGCGCATTGCCGTCGCCACTCACTGGTACTCACGCACGAGGAGTTTGAAATGTTTGGCCGTTGCGAAAAAACTTTCGTACTGTTCCTTCGACGCGCTGGGCCATGGTCCTGAGCACTGATGCCCAACTCTGTTGGGGGCGCGGCAAGACAGTCGGCCCGTCATCGCTCTGCGGGAAGTAGATCCCACCTTCCGCGAAGATGTCGAAGCATTCCTCACTGACCCGTTCGACGACTAAGTAATGCTGGGGGTCTGTCCCCTCTGCGTTACTTCAGAGCGTTGAACAACATCTCGAAGAAATGATCGCTCGGATAGTGGGTGACGATGTCGACGTTGGGGGTGGCGCCGGTGGATCCGAGCTTGTCGATCGACATCGCACCACGCTGTAAGCCGTCGCCGAACATGACCTCGACATGAAGGCGAGAGATCTCGGCTACCGACGGGTCTATGGCGTGCGCCATAGCGATCGGGTCGGGAAGATCGTCACCTTCGAGGCCGATCCCCATAGCGAAACGGCGCACGGCCTGGGCGACATCGCGAGAAAACGCGGCCATCGGCGTGCCGAGTGCGTCACGCTCGTGAAAGCGGTCCTGGGTGACCACGGCCGAGGTGATCGACACGTCCCAGCCCACGAACTCCAGCGGCATGCCTGAAGCAGTGACGATCGACGCAGCCTCGGCATCGGCCCAAAAGTTGAACTCCGCCATGGCGGTGACATTGCCCGGCCCCTGCACGCCGGTGCCACCCATGATGACCACTCGTCCAACGGCGTCGACGATTTCTGGAGCCCGCAACAAGGCGGCCGCAATATTGGTCAGCGGGCCGAGGCAGACGAGGGTGATCTCTCCGGGCGACCCCAGGATCGTGTCGACGATGACGTCCACGCCACGACCGTCGGCGGGCCTGCGGCCGTGCAGTGGCAGCCCGCAATCGCCCATCCCGTCCTCGCCATGCACCTCGGACGCGGTCTCGAGCGTGCGCATTATCGGTTTCGCCAGACCTGCATGAACAGGAGTTTTCTCGCCGCACAACTCCACGACATAGAGCGCGTTCTGCACTGCCTGGACGAGGCCGACATTGCCGGCGACCACCGTCAACGCCTCAACATGAACGTCGGGTTGGCGTAGGGCCATGACGATAGCGACTGCGTCATCGCTCGCAGTATCGGTGTCGATCAGGAAACGGCGCATCCAGCAGACCCTAATGGTCGACTCGCCGCTGGCCTAAACATGACTAGCGAAGCCTGCATGTGACCGCCTACGCTGGTAATTGCGACCGCGTTACGTAGTGGTGTTCGCGCGTAGGGAGGGGTCCGTTCATCATGACGAGCCTCGGTCGGCTGGCTGTCGAACGCCGCCGTGCGGTCCTCATCGTGACTGCTCTCGCGTTCGTCGTCTCCATCGCTCTCGGCGGAGGTGTCGCCGACCGTTTGGGTCAAGGTGGGTTCGACGATCCCGACAGCGACTCTGTTCAGGCTCGCGCCGAGCTTGACGAGCGATTCAACACCGGCTTCCCCGACCTGGTCGTGCTTGCCACCGTGCTGCCCGCTGAGGCCACCGTCGACAGTCCTGACGCCGTAATCAATGGCCTCGCACTGACCGACGAAATCGCCGCCATCGCAGGAACCGACGACGTGGTCTCCTACTGGAACACCGGTGACGACTCGCTGCGTTCGGTTGACGGCAACCGAGCCCTCATCCTCTTTCGACTCACAGGTGACGAAAACGACCTGACCCGCCAACAACTGGTCTCGGATCTCGTTGCCGCCTACTCGAGCACACAACGGGGCACGCTCCTCGCACAGATCGGGGGCCGCGAGGCGGTCTTCGACCAGACAGGCACCGTGATCGAAGAAGATCTTGCCCTCGCGGAAGCGATAGCCATTCCCGCAACGTTCATCCTCCTCATCATTGTCTTCGGCACCGTCGCCGCCGCGCTGCTACCAATCGGGGTCGGTGTTGTGGCCGCCGCCGGAACCTTCCTGGTGTTGCACGTGCTCACATCGATGACCGACGTCTCGATCTTCGCACTGAACCTCGTGACCGCACTCGGACTCGGACTGGCGATCGACTACTCGCTGCTCATGGTGAGCCGCTTTCGCGAGGAGAGAGCCGGCGGCCTCTGCGTCGACGATGCAGTCGTGCGCACCGTGCAGACCGCCGGACGCACGATTGCGTTCAGCGGACTCACCGTCGCCATTTCTCTCGCCGCGCTTCTCGTCTTCCCGTTGTACTACCTGCGATCCTTCGCCTACGCCGGTATCGGGGTGGTGGCCCTGGCCATGGCCATCTCGGTCATTGCGCTCCCAGCAGTGCTGAGCGTGCTCGGCGACCGGATCAACCGCTGGTCGATCTTCTCGCCCAAGACTCCACGCCATGCCCTGAATCGGTGGAGCCGCCTTGGCCAGGCCATGACCAAACGACCGTGGCCCGTGATCGTGCTCAGCGTCGGGCTGCTGATCGCTGTGGCGGTTCCATTCCTTGGTGTCAATTGGGGCGAGGCCGACGATCGTGCGTTGCCCGCCGACGATCCCGTGCGGGCAGTCTCCGATCTCATCCGCACCGAGTTCGATTCGCAAGAAGCCAGTGCGTTTCCCGTTATTGCACTCTCGGACTCGGGCGCCGACGTTGATCTCGGCGATATCACGGGGCTGGCGCTCGCCATCTCCATCCTCGACGGAGTTGACCACGTCGACTCGGCAACCGGCACCTTCACAAACGGTGCCAACATCGTGCCGTCGAGCGGAAACATCGAACGGTTCGTGCGAGCCGACGCCGTCTGGTTCAATGTTGTGCCGTCGGTCGAGTCGATCTCTGAGGAACGCGAGACGCTGATCCGCGACGTACGGGAGTTAGCGAACCAGGACGTTTCCGCTGGCTATGGCCTGCTGGTGGGCGGCGCCACGGCGGCTCTCATCGACTCGAAGACCGCGATCTTTGACCGCATCTGGATTGCCGGCGGCATGATCGTGGCCGCCACGTATGTGCTCCTGTTTTTGATGTTCGGCAGTGTGCTCGTACCACTCAAGGCGATCATTTTGAACATACTGTCGCTCGGCGCCACGTTCGGAATGATGGTGTGGGTCTTCCAAAGTGGTCACGGCTCGGGATGGCTCGGCTTTACCGCAACAGGCACGACCGATACCACCACCCCGATCCTGATGTTTTGCATCGCCTTCGGGCTGAGCATGGACTATGAGGTCTTCCTTCTCGCCCGGATGAAAGAGGAGTACGACCGCACCGGCGACAACAAGCGAGCCATCGTGTTCGGTCTCGCCAAAACCGGACGCTTGGTGACGGCTGCTGCGCTTCTGCTCGCCGTCACGTTCCTCGCCTTCGCCACATCGAGCGTGTCGACGATCAAATTGTTCGGGATCGGCTTGGCTGTCGCCGTACTGATTGATGCCTTTATCGTGCGGGTCGCGCTCGTTCCGGCACTGATGACGGTGGCAGGCAGGTGGAACTGGTGGGCCCCCGAGCCGCTCCGTCGTTTCCATGCCAGATTCGGCCTCTCAGAATCACCGGCTGACCCGGCAGTAACCGCCTCCGTGGCACGACTTGGTGACAGCCGGCGGGTCGGCTACTTGCCGTTGGTCACCAGATAGCGGGCCGACTCGAGCACAGCCTCCTGTGGCGTGATGTAGGTGAACCCGAAGGTGGTCGACGCCTTCGTGCCATCAATGGGGTTGTGCATGCCCAGGTTTTGGACAACCGCTCGCAGCATGGGCACGAATGTGGCAATGCTGCGAATCAGAAAATCCGGGGCCTTCCGAGTCGAGATCTTCCGGTCGGGGTACTCCTCGGCGAGGAGTCGGGCGAGCTCGACCATGCTCACATCACCGGCGGACGCGATGAAACGTTCGCCACTGCTCTCAGGCTGATCCATTGCGGCCACGTGCATGCGGGCAACATCGCGGACGTCGACAATGCTGAACGTCAGGTTCGCCACCATGGGAACGCCGCCGTCGAGGAAGCGCTCGACGTATCCGAGCAAGGCCCCATAGTTCATGTCCATAGCAGGCCCGAACACGCCGCCGGGGTTGATGGTTGTCAGCTTCATCTCGCCATGGTCAGCCACGAACTCCCATGCCGCACGCTCAGCCAAGGTCTTCGATGTGTCATACGCCGTGGCACGGGGGCTGTTCGGATCGGTCCAGTCCGACTCGTTGAGCGTCGCGCCATTCGCCAGGTTTGCGCCCTTGAAGACCGCGGCCACGCTGGACGTGAGGATCACACGATGCACGCCCGCGCCGTGGGCCGCCCGCAAGGCTCGCTTTGTGCCGTCAACGGCTGGGCGGATTAGTTCCTGCGGATCCTTGGGTTGATCACTCGGTAACGGCGACGCGGTGTGCATGAGCACATCCACGCCGTCGAGTGCCTCGGTCCAGCCGTCGTCACTCGTTAGATCAAGGGAGACATGATCAATTTCAGCATCGGGAAACAAGGCATCGATCTCGGCCCGTCGCTTTCCGGATCGTGTGCTGGCACGGACCGCGTGACCTTTCTCGAGGAGCTCACGAACAATGTGTTTCGCGATGTAACCGGAGGCACCGGTAACCAGAACAGTGCTCATCTGAAGATCTTCTCTCGTGTCTTGCTTGGGGTGCGGTCAGTTGCGTCGCGGCTGACCCTGATGACGGCCTGATAGCTGGGGCATTCGGCGGTGGGTGAGATGGGCGGCATCGCAGGGCCGGTCACCGGTGTATCACCGGGGGTGGCTGGGAACTCCGGTGCACGGGGCGTGACGGATCGTTCGATTTCAAAGATATCGGCTGCGCGGGCCATGACATGACAGTAGGCGATGGCCCGAATACTCCCCCGCCACGTTTGGCCACAAGAATGCAGAGACGCCGCCGCGGGATGTTCACGAGGAGGGTGTCATTGGTGGGATTCAGCGGAGTTCGGCGGGGATGAGGACCGGGGCTTGGTAGCGCCAAGACTCGTTGTCGCTGGTCTTGCTTGACTGGTAGGCCGCAAGGAGCGTTTCGCCGGCAACGGTTTGCTCCCAAAACCAGGCCTTCAGCGCGTAGGCCGTCATCTTGCCGGGCTGAGCGGTGGCGGCTTCGGTCACCCACGCTTTGAGGTCTTCGCCGGCAAGGCGAAGCGTGTCGCCCGCACTGAGTTGCTCGGCATTTGCCGCCACGGCCCCGTCAACTGCACCAACCAATGCGTCGGCGACTTCGTCGATCGTCATGGCGGCGCCACCGAAGACTGTGCGCCCGGTTCGTTCGACGCTCAACTCGTACCACGTGGCGAGTGACACAATCTCGTCAGCGAGCCGATTGGCAAGCGATCCGTCGTGCTCGACCGGCAAATAGTTGACTGGGCAGGTACGTCCATCGAGCTCCGTTGCCCCGTCGGCCTCCTCGGTGTGGTCGACGAGGATAGGGACGTCTCCCAGGGGCCGTTCGAGGAGGTCGAGCGCACCTCGAAGGACTCGCCGCTGAAACGCTGCATCGTTGGGCTCGCCGAGTGGACGGCCGAGAATGAACGGCACCCACAATGCCCGTGGTGGCTTCATTGCTTCGGTGTGCTCGCGCACGAGACTGATCTGGGTGGTGGCCAGACCATCGGTTTCGAGGAAGTGTGAGAGCCCGCCCACGGCGCGCGTGCATCCCGGTCAAATGGGAACAAGTAGGACGGCATCGACCTTGTCGGCGATCAGGTGACGGGCGAGTTCGTGCGCCGTTGCCTCCATGTATTCGGGTTCGGTGGCACCCATGAACGAGTAGTGGAGGTCGGCAACAGATCCGATTTCTCCATCTGCCGCCATCTCCCGAAGGCGCTCGATTGGCAGGGCAATGTTGATGTCGGCTTGGTAGCCGGTGCGGTCGAAGTTGGGCGAGGCGTGCGACATGATGATCTCGCTGGCAGCGGTATCACCGGGGATGACGCGATAGTCCTCATCGCCGGGCCGAAACGGGCGGTCGTTGCGTCGATGCAGCCCTGCGGTGGAGACCACCGCCACCCGGCGTTCCCTCAACGGAGGGCCCGCCACGGCCGGGTTCGTGTCGTAGGTCGGTAGCGCGAGACCGAGAATCACGTTGCGTTCGGCTTCTGGCACATCAGCAAGGCGAACCATCGACACACCGTAGATCATGGGCAGGTCGCTATTCGAAGACGATTTCTGATGCTGCTGGACCAGCAAGATCGGTGAGGTTTTTCGAATGATGGATGCTGACGCCGACGAGAGGTTTGTTGACGATGCCCGCGACCTCCTTGACGGGTTCCTCAATGTCTTCGGGCATGAGGATGTCGGTTGCGCCGGCCGAGACGAGTCCGGTGGCTTCGGCCGCTGCTTTCACCGTGGCAGCGGTGCGATGAGTGCCTGTGGCGGTGGCGGCAGTGCCAGCGCTGTGCACCATCGAAGCTGAGCTGACCCCGATGATGACGCCGGCGGTTACGCCATGAGCGAGGCCGTTGGTCAACTCGTCGCCAGTCATCGCGTTGACAGCCATCACCGTGGCGCCGGCAGCGGTTCCACCGGCCACACCAGCAATGACGAGGACCGGAGCGCCGAGGCCGCCGCTGACGAAGACGACGGTGCCGCCCGCAACCATCGCTGCCGCGTAGGCGAGTTCTTCGCGGTGCTGGTGAAACCAGTTCTGATCGAACCAGCCGTTGTCGATCGCAGCGGTGAGCGCCGCGGTGAGCGATTCGGGTGCGGCGTTGGCCGATGCATCGGCAAGGAACGCTTCGAGATCGCGGCGCGAATAGATGCCGTCGATGACGCCGGCTGGGTTGGTGGCGATGTCGATTTCGTCGACGAACGGGGAGAGGATGTGGGTGAGTTGCGCCTTGTACATGAACGCTTCGAGGTCGTCGAGCGAGATCACGCCGTCACCGGGTCGAACGTCGCCGAAACGCTCGGGGCCGAGGATGTCGTCATTGTCGCGCGCTGTGTCGAGGCGGTTGAAGAGTTCGGGGTTGGCGAGGAGGGCGGCTGCGGCGAAAACTTGGCTGTCGGCGAAGCGACATTCGTTGGCGACGATGTATTCGAGGTCGGCGATCGTGACCTTGTCGTTGGTGATGCCGCTACCCGGTAGACGGTCGAGTTGCGAAAAGTGAGCGGTGAGGCCGGTGAGGGCATCGAACTCGGCCGCGGTCACACCCAGTCCCTGGCCGGCGATCACCTTGCCCATGGATTCGATGAGGTTGGTGTTGGTGCTCTGGGCGTAGGCGATCGCCGTGTCGAGATCGGTCGAGTAGTGGACGGCGAGTGAGACGGCGGCCTCGGCCTCGGCGAGGCTGTAGCCGAGGTCCTGCACGCGCAGGAGGTCGAGGTCGATCCGGACGATCCATGCCTGGGCTTCGGTCGCGGTGATACCGAACGCGTCGACGAGTCCGTCGGCGCGAGCGTTGATGACCATCTGGGCGTGAACAGCGTCGAGCGCATCGGGGTAGCTGAGTCCCCGGTCGAGGGCGGCGCTCACCAGCCTCGCCGCGAGCACGTCCCCGTCCAAGAGTGACAGCAGCAGGGTGTGGCGTTGTGTCCTGGTGTCGAGGAGTTGCAGATCATGGGGCGGGCCATCCCATCTGATGATCCGAGTGCTCAATGACCCAAGTTGAGCGCGGTCGGCATGATGTTGGCGAACACTGGCGACCCGCTGATGGATTTCACGGGCCAGGTCCTCGACCTCTCTCGCGGCCCGCTGGAGTCGGAGGTCTGGATCGCCGCTGCCGAATGCTCGCGCGTTGACTCGAAGCAAAACCGTGGCGTCGTCGAGGATTCGGCTGATGCTGAACGAGTCCATCAAGAGCTGGTGAGACGTTTGCGCCATGAGTTGGGCGAGTTCATCCGCCCGATCAACATCGAAGAACAGAAGGTCTGATTCAGAGTTGGAAGACATATGATGCTATTTCATGCTGTTTCCATCTACTTCGTCAAGAGCGGGCACTGACAAAGTTGCCCCTTGGTCTGTGCGTGACTTTCGTGTAGTTTCAAATAGCACTATGAGGCGGATAGTTGGCGGAGCGCTCTGTGTGCTCATTTTGGCAACATCTTGTGGCGGTGCAAACGAGGGGGCAATGCCGTCCTCGACAAGTTCGTCAACCACATCAACAACGGTGACTGAAGCCCCAACCACCACCTCGACGACTACCTCGACGCAAGCACCCACAACAACCACCGCAGACCCAGGGCCCAGCGACGAAGCCCAGATCCTTGATCTAGTCAGGCGCTATTGGGACGTGGTCGTGGAAGCGAACAACCCACCTGACCCTGATTCAGCTCTCTGGGAGACCGTGGCCACTGGTCAAGCACTCGAAGGAGTTAAGGACCAAAGTAGGCGGTGGCTTGAGGAACGCAGCGGACTTCATCATCCCTCGCCTCGACAAGAGCAACTATCCAAAATTGAGATTCTCGTTCTTGAGGACAGTGTCGCTGTCGTTAATGTTTGCCTTCGAGACGATGGCATCCTCCACAACATCGATACCGGGGATGTTTTGGACGATGAAGTCATCCATCTCTGGATCCAGGTTTATGCGCAGTACGAAGACCGGTGGCTCGTTAGCGAGGTGCAAACAATCGAACAGTTCGATCAGGAGGCCGCATGCGCCGGTTCATTCTGACCCTTGTCTCCATCATCGCCACATCCGCCACCGCGCCCGTAAGTGCTGCAGGAACAGGTACAGGTGGCGGCGGCGATTCGGGGGTAGGGATAGTTGATTCAACGCTGTTGGTGTGGGCGGGGTCTGAGTCTGATCTTGTGATCACCGGATCACCCGGTT